>Ga0207650_10000386_pt1 | contig 40890 bp, 26 predicted proteins | sample KBSS63metaG_FD_184325 | JGI IMG/M metagenome (GOLD analysis project Ga0207650, IMG submission 184325) | Switchgrass rhizosphere microbial communities from Kellogg Biological Station, Michigan, USA - KBS S6-3 metaG (SPAdes) (version 2) | ecosystem: Host-associated > Plants > Roots > Rhizosphere...
CTACGTGCGCATTCGCGAGGCCATCAAGAGCGCGGCGGAACAAATCGGATAAAGATAGTGCAGTTGGAGGCCGGCAGTTCAGAGTTCAAGCTTTAGCTTGTGTTTCATCCCCCTCCCCTTGGGAGGGGTTAGGGGAGGGTCTAGTGCGCGACCGCTTAAACCCTCTCCCCGTCCCTCTCCCAGAGGGAGAGGGAGAAAATTCTCGCGGGGGGGGTCTAGTGCGCGACCGCTTAAAACCCTCTCCCCGTCCGTCTCTCAGAGGGAGAAAGTTTTCGGCAGGCACGATGGCAGCCTAAAGGCTGAACTCTGAACTGCCAGCCCATCTTGGTTTTTCGCCTTGGCGTTGTTGGCGTCTTGGCGGTTCGCCTTATCTAAAGAGTCAACAGGAGCAGCGGCGATGCAAGCAACATTCAAGCGCGAAAGGGATTTGGATCTAAATCGGCGCAGCTTTCTGCGCGCATCCAGCGTTGCGGCCGGCGGCTTGTTGGTTTCGTTATATCTGGATCTGCCGGCCTTCGCCCAGGAAGCAAGACCAGCGCCGCCGCCGAAAGTCTATCCTCCCGATGCTTTCGTACACATCAGGCCTGACGGCAGGATTTTCATCACGGTAAACCGGCTCGAGTTTGGTCAGGGCGTACAAACTTCTCTGCCGATGATTCTGGCCGATGAGCTGGATGCTGATTGGTCGAAGGTGGTGGCTGAGCTTGCGCCCGCTGCCGATGTTTACAAGGATCCGCTTTTCGGCATCCAAATGGTGGGCGGTTCCGGCTCGGTTGCTCATTCGTTTCAGCAGTACCGTGAACTGGGAGCGAAGACGCGCGCAATGTTAGTTGCTGCCGCCGCGGATCGTTGGAAGGTTTCGCCCGATCAATGCCGCACCGAAAACAGTATCGTTTATGGTCCAGGCAATAAGTTGGAGCACTATGCCGAGCTGGCGAAACGTGCTGCCAGCCAGCCAGTCCCCGAGAAAGTACGACTGAAGAACCCTTCCGAATTTCGACTGATCGGCAAGAAGACTCCGCGGCTTGATAGTCTGGCCAAGTGTGACGGCTCGCAAAAGTTCGGCCTCGATCTCGATCTTCCCGGTATGAAGATCGCAGTGGTGGCTCATTCACCGGTGTTCGGTGGACGCGTGAAGTCTCTGGACGACAAGGACGCTCGCAGCCTGGACGGAGTAAAAGACATCTTCGAAATTCCACTCGCGAAGGGAAGTGGTGTTGCCGTTGTCGCCGACAGATTCTGGACGGCAAAACAGGCGCGCGATCGTTTGCAGATCGAATGGGATTTCTCCGGCCTTGAGCTCGTGGACACTGCGCAGTTGCGGACCAGGTTTAGGGAACTCGCTCGAACGCCGGGAAACGTGGCCGTCAAGCGCGGCAATGATAAGGCGATCGATAGTATCCCGGCTGCCAGGCGAATCACCGCCGAGTATGAATTTCCTTATCTGGCCCACACGACGATGGAACCCTTGAACGCGACGGTCCACTTTGAAGGCAACAAGGCCGAGGCCTGGGTGCCTTCACAGTTCCAGACGCTGGACCAGGTGGCGATTGCCGATGTCCTTGGACTAAAGCCGGAGCAGGTTACTTTCCACACCGAATTTGCCGGCGGTGGTTTTGGTCGTCGCGCGACCATCGATTCACACGTCCCGCGCGAAGCGGCGCTGATTGCCAGGCGTTTGAAAGGCACGCCGGTAAAGCTGGTATGGACTCGCGAGGATGATGTGCGCGGTGGTTACTATCGGCCGATGCACGCGCATCGTGTGGAAGTCGGTATCGGCATTGACGGAATGCCCTCCGCCTGGCGCCATGTAATTGTCGGGCAATCGCTGGTCGCCGGGACTCCATTTGCTGCGATGATGATCAAAGACGGCGTCGACCATACCACTGTCGAAGGCGCATCGGACACCAGCTACAGCATTCCACACTTTCACGTCTCGGCTCATAACCCAACCGTTAACGTGCCCGTGCTTTGGTGGCGCTCAGTCGGCAACACGCACACGGCGTTCGTCATGGAGACGCTGATTGACGAGTTAGCCACGCGGGCCAAGATGGATCCGATTGCTTATCGTCGCAAGCTCTTGAAACCTGACGCCAAGAAATTGCGCGCCGCGCTTGATTTGTTGGACCAGCAGAGCGCTTGGCGAAACCACTTACCGAAAGGACACGCCGCCGGCATTTCCAGTCACGAGTGTTTTGGCACCGCCGTCGCCTGCGCCGTCGATGTGTCGATCGAAAACAAGCGTCCGAAGATACATCGCGTGACAGTTGCGGTTGATTGCGGGCTGGCCGTAAATCCCCTGAGCGTGGAAAGCCAATTTCAGGGAGGAATTGGTTTTGGCATCACCCAACTGATGGCGCAAGGTGCAATTACGCTCAAAGATGGTCGCGTGGAACAGAGAAACTTCGACGGTTACACTCCGCCCTACATTGTCGACGCACCAGTTGCGATTGACGTGCATATTGTGCCGAGCGGCGAAGCGCCGACCGGCTGCGGCGAGCCTCCCGTGCCGGTGATTTCGCCAGCGGTAGTCAACGCGCTGGCGAGACTAACCGGGAAGCGGCATCGCAGCCTGCCGTTGACCACTGTTTGAGACTGCGGAGGTGAAAACCAATGGTTCATGAAATGATTGAGGGAACGTATCGTCAAACTAATCTGCCGAATGAGTCGCCGGAATATCTGGCAAAGCGCGAAGAGCTGCGTTTGGCGGAAATTGAATTGATGAAGCAACGCGAACGATGCGCGGAGCTGAGGCGCGGCTTGCCCAAAGGCGCGACGATTCCTGATTACGAATTTCTTGAAGGGCCGGCTGCTCTCGACCAGGGCGATGAGCCGCTAAGAACGGTGCGGCTGAGCGAATTGTTCACGGCGCCCGATCGTTCGCTCGTGATCTATCACTTTATGTACGGCAAGAAACAAACGACTGCGTGCCCGATGTGTACCGCCTGGATCGATGGTTACAATGGAGTTGCTCATCACCTCGCGCAGAATGTTGACTTCGCGATCGTCGCGGCGGCTGATCCATCCACGTTGCGAGCGCACGCGCGAAATAGGGGTTGGGACAGACTGCGTCTGTTGAGCGCCGGCGAGAGCACGTTCAAATACGATCTCGGCAGTGAAGATCGCGCCGGCGGGCAGGACTCGACGATTTCGGTTTTCACGCGAGACACTGACGGCACGCTCCGCCATTTTTACAGTGGCCATCCGTGGCTGGAACCCGAAATTAAAGAGCGCGGTATTGATGAGTTGATTCCGGTTTGGAACATGTTGGATCTGACACCGCAGGGACGCGGCAAGTTTTATGCGTCCCTCGATTACGGAACGAAGATCCAAGCGGCGCGCGGCTGAGGAACCGGCGGCCGCGGAGCGGCTTGCAGAAGGTAGCCAGACGTGAAACGTCTGGAAGCCTTTAAAAGATTCAGCGCGTTGTAGACGCGCACTGATTCTATTCTTTCAATGCGGGCGTTATGTCGCGCCTCCGGCGCTCCAATGCAAGAGCGCGGTGATCCAGAGGTTTCACCTCTGGCTACCTTCTGGCGCGCCGCTCTGCGGCCTCAATATGAAATTAGACACTACCTCTTCTTCGATGCCGATTTCTTCTTCGGCACCTTAGCGCCAGCCTTCCGCGCCTCTGAAAGCCCAATCGCGATTGCTTGTTTCTTGCTGGTCACTTTCTTTCCGGATCGGCCACTCTTCAGTGTTCCCGCCTTCCGTTCGTGCATTGCTTTCTCGACTTTCTTGGAAGCCTTCTTGCCGTATTTTGCCACGTCTATTCCTCCTTCCGGTCTGGGCAACTAATCAACCCGTTCAGTTTTTATTTTTTCCACAAACAGATCGCAAACAAGATGCCAACCGGGTGGTCGTTAGCGTGTATGGACCACAACTAAATTGTAATTACTTGACGCGTGATAGTCGGTACACCGGTTGCCTATCACACCGATGAAACCGCCTTTAATAGGCAAACAAAAACAGGAGAGCGGTTTTTAACGCAACTCGCCGCGCGATCTTCCGCGAGCTGGTTAATAACCCATCCTTAGATCTCAGTGTGTGTATCGGGTACAGAAATCGGGGAATGACGTTTCGATTTCATGCGAGTTGTTGTTGGAAGTTTGACTTTGGAACCCTGGAGGAAAAGCGATGAAAGTGAAAGATGTGATGACTGCCGATCCGGCCTGTTGTATTTCGGAAACGACATTACAAGAGGTTGCCCAGATGATGATTGACCACGACTGCGGCGAGATACCCGTTATCGAGAACAAGGAAACGAAACGGCCGATTGGAGTCATTACCGATCGCGATATCGTGTGCCGCGCGTTTGCCAAAGGACTTAATCCGCTCGATCTCACTGTGGCGGATTGCATGGCCACACCTTGCGTAACAGTGACTCCTGAGACGTCCGTCGGCGAGTGCGCCTGGCTCATGGAAGATAAAAAGATTCGCCGTGTGCCGGTGGTTGACGCCGATGGCTCTTGTTGCGGCATAGTCGCACTCGCCGATATTGCGCTGCGCGGGAAGACCGGCGTCACGGCTGAAGTGGTAAAGGAAGTATCAGAGCCAACTGCGGCGGCGTCCGCGGCTGGGGCCTGATCTTCGGACCACGGAAACGAATATTACAGAGAAGACTGGCGCGTCCGCGCACTCATGTTGTAACTCGGTACGTACGACGGCGAGTTTAGCCCGGCGTTTCAAGGGCCAAACATACTTGACTCATTCAGTTTGTACGTTCGTGTAGTTCGTTTTGTGTTCGTGTTCTTTCGTGGTCGTGAATTTTGCCAGACTTGAGGGTCGTAACCACGAAGTGACACCAACCAGCATCCCCGAAAAAAGGCTGCATGATGAGTCAAGTATGTTATTGCCCTTGAAGGGCCGGGCTAAACCCATCTCGAGGCTACGCGTCGAAAAACACGCTCATCGATGACTCCTCGGCTCATCAGTCTCAGACATTAGGCGATCCAAGTGGGCTCTGCCCCAGCGTCGCACATCTTCAACCAGAGGTAATACTGATTGACCATAGTCAGTCAGCGAATATTCGACCGGGGATGGTATCGAGCCCTTTGGTTGTCGCTTTACAATTCCGTCGCCAACCAACTCGCGGAGTTGCTCGGTGAGCACCTTCTGCGAGATGCCAGGCATGGCACGCCTCAAGGCTGCGAAGTGTTTCGGCTCTTCGGCCAACCAGTACACGATGATTAGTTTCCATTTACCGCCGACCGCCGCCAGCGCAGCAGTGAGCGGACAGCCGCTGACGGGATTGGGGCGATTCTTGGAACGGCTAGCGCGAACATAGTTACCTGAAGGTGCCTTCTTGATGGAGCTCATAGGTCAAATTATATTCCTTTCCTGACCAGGTTATAGGCCAGGCTACTCCACTCGGACGTGAGGAGATAAACCATGATCGTCGAAGTCCGCCGTTATTCAATCAAGCCGGCTTCTCGCTGCGAACTTGTCGGTTTACGAAATTTTCTCCTGCTCTGTAGCCTGATGATCATCTTGCAGCCCGTTCGCGGATTCGCACAGGCGACGTCGGCTTCGGCAACAGAACCCCAACAGACTTCAGCGCAACACGATGGGCAACACGATTTCGACTTTGAGGTTGGCACCTGGAAAACTCACCTGAGGCGCCTGCTGAATCCTCTAAGCGGCTCGACTACCTGGGTCGAATATGAGGGTACCACCCTCGTGCGAAAGGTTTGGAATGGTCGCGCTAATTTGGTCGAGCTAGCTGTCGCTGGACCAGCAGGCAAGTTTGAGGGTCTAAGCCTGCGTCTATACAATCCCCAATCCCGACAGTGGAGCCTCAATTTCGCAAGCGTTAACGGCGGTGTTATGACTGCGCCGACAATCGGTGAGTTCAAAAACGGACGGGGCGAATTTTTCAACCAGGAAACACTTAACGGCCGCGCGATTCTGGTTCGCTTTGTGATCTCGGACATTACTCCTGACTCTTGCCGATTCGAACAAGCGTTTTCTGATGATGGGGGCAAGACCTGGGAAGTAAACTGGATCGCGACAGATACACGAGTGAAAGAATGAAGTAGTGATGAGTGATGAGTGATGAGTGATGAGTGATGAGTGATGAGTACTGAGTAATGAGTGAAGAATCCATTACCCATCACTCATTACTCAGTACTCATTACTCATTACTCAGTACTCAGTACTCAGTACTCAGTATTTGTGAGAGAGAGGTTGCAAATGATCGTCGAAGTTCGCAGTTACAGAATCAAGCCCGGTCGCCGCGCGGAGTTCATCCAGTTATTTGAAACGCGAGCCATACCTGCGCTTCGCTCGAATGGGATGAAAGTGCTTGGCCCATTGCTTGATCTGGAGAACCCGAACAAATTCGTCTGGTTGCGTAGCTTTCCCTCACTGGAGGAACGCGATCGAATGAAGGCGGATTTCTACGAGGGCGAGTTGTGGAAGAATGAACTGGAATCTATAGCCATGTCGATGCTTGAGAGTTATGACGTCATTCTCTGCGAGACAGCTGCCGGTTACGTCTGCGACGGGCCTTACGAAGAATCTTAGGGGTTTTATCGCGGGATGTAGTGGTGGAGCAGAGGAGGGTCGAACTCCTGGCCTCCGCATTGCGAATTAGACACCCGGCAAAAACCTAAGTTATTGCCTTTTCGAAAGTTGCAGCCACCAATGAAAGATAAGGGTTTTCCTGTTCTTTCCTCTTCCTTACCATTCTTTATACGTAGCGTGCAGTTATTTTTGGCCACATATTGGCCACTTGGGATAACGGCAGTTTTTTCTTAGCTTCCCAATCGGACGCCGCGTCAACCTCTAATATCTAGTTACAACATCATATGTCAGAAAATCTATTGACTTCCAATCCGCACTGAAATATCTTTTGCGGGCTCCGACCCGTTTACACATCCGCCGGTCCCTTCGACCGGCCTCACGTACCAGGGATCATCAATTCGCCGGCGGCCGAAGAAGCCGGCCCCGTTTTCGCCGATGGGCCCTCGCTGCCCAATCTACATTCAATGGTAACTCCCATGCTTGCCCTCACTACCTGACGCTAAAATTAATAATGAATGACGAAGCGGAAAATAAGAATTCATCGTCGCAATTCCTGAAAACGGATGGAGGGAAGACGAAGACCAATGCGATCGAAACACCATCGATTACGTTGCCGAAAGGCGGCGGCGCCATTAAAGGAATTGACGAGAAATTTTCTGTAAATGCCGTCAACGGCACTGCCTCCTTGTCTGTTCCTCTTCCGATTTCTCCGGCACGCGGGGCTTCTCCTAATCTTAGTCTGTCCTACAACTCGGGCAGCGGCAACGGAATCTTCGGTTTGGGATGGACATTAAGCCTGCCCTCAATAAAACGCAGCACCGCTAGGGAACTTCCTCAATATTTTGACGGATTTGATTCTGACACCTTTCTTCTTTCCGAAGCGGAAGACTTAGTGCCTGAGTATAAGAAGGAAAACGACGGCAGTTTGAGCCTAGATGCGGAAAACAATTACCTCCTCAACGAAACAAATTCACCGGACGGCTTGTTTACGATTAGATTTTACAAGCCGAGAATTGAAGGTTTGTTTGCGCGAATTGAAAGATGGTCGCACAAAACCTCCGGCGAAATAAGATGGCGGGTGATCACCAAAGAAAATACGACCACGCTTTACGGGTGGAGCGAGGATGCGAGAATTGCCAATCCGAAAGACGAGAAAAAGATTTTTGAGTGGCTGCCGGAAATTGTTTTCGACGACAAAGGAAATTGCAGCTACTACATTTATAAAAAGGATGACGAGGCTGGATTGGACGCGTCTCTCCCGCACAACCGAAACCGGCTTGAGGCCGGAAACATCACCTATGTCAATTTGTATCTGGAGAAGGTCTTATACGGAAACAAAACGCCCTACAAGAAATTTGGCGACCCAATTCCGGCAGAAACGGATTTTATGTTCCAAACCGTTTTTGATTTTGGAGAATACAACCCCGACTCCCCTTACGACAAAATCAAGGATTGGGATTTCAGAAAAGACGCATTCTCTGAATATAAATCCGGTTTTGAAATTAGAACCACGCGTTTGTGCAAGCGGATATTGCTTTATCACTTTTTCGATGAGCTTCCCGGCGGCACAGCTTTAATCAGGTCCCTGGATTTTGAATATGACACCGCCGCTGAAGAAGACTTCACTTTCTTAAGAGCCTTGACAGCTCGCGGATATATTAAACAAGCGAACGGAACTTACACCACCAAGAAACTTCCCGCGACAGAGTTTGAGTATCAAAAACACGAATGGAACAGAGAAGTAAAAACTATTTCGGCAGAAAATTTAGTTCACGCTCCGTCAGGGCTGGATGACCGCCAGTACCAATTCACCGATTTATTCAATGAAGGCTTGTCCGGCATTCTGACCGAACAGGCAGCCGGCTGGTATTACAAGCACAATCTCGGAGACGGAAAATTTGAACGTGCAAAATTGGTTTCGCCCAAACCTTCTTTTCTGGGATTGGGAAGCAGTCTGCAATTAGCGGATTTGGACGGTGACGGCGGCAAGCAAATTGTCAATTACGAAAGCGAGCCAAAAGGTTTTTTTGAATTAAACGACGAAAACGAATGGTTGCGATTCAGGACTTTCGAAAACCTGCCAAACATCAGTTTTCAGGATTCCAATACCCGACTGCTCGACCTCACCGGGGACGGTATGCCGGACGTACTGATCACGGAAGACAATGTATTTACGTGGTATGAGTCTTCAGGGAGAAGAGGGTTTTCCCAGTCCCATAAAACTTCGAAATCCTTCGATGAAGAAGCGGGACCGCACGTCGTATTTGCAGATTCTACTCAAAGTATTTTTCTCGCTGATATGAGCGGCGACGGATTGACCGATATTGTCCGCATCCGCAACGGGGAAATTTGCTACTGGAGCAATCTGGGTTACGGAAAGTTTGGCGCCAAAGTCAACATGGACAATGCACCGGCGTTCGACCACCCCCAATCATTCAATCCCAAGTTAATCCGTTTGGCGGACATCGACGGCTCAGGAACCTCGGACATTGTTTATCTGGGAAAAAACAAATTCTCGTGCTGGATGAATTTAGGCGGGAACGCTTTCAGCAACTCTCCTTTTGAGATAGACGCCTTTCCCGAAATCCACAATCAATCGAGCGTAACCGTGACCGATCTGCTGGGAAACGGAGTGGCTTGTATTGTCTGGTCAAGCGACCTGGCAAAGGGCGCAGCGGCTTCCCTGAAATATATAGACCTGATGAACGGCAAGAAACCGCACATCATGGTTGCTTATAAAAACAATCTGGGTAAAGAAGTTTCGCTTGAGTATCGACCTTCGACGAAGTTTTACATCGAAGATAAAGTTGCCGGAAAGCCCTGGATTACTAAACTGCATTTCCCGGTCCACTGCGTTTCGAGAACCGAAACGAGAGAAACTGTTTCCGGTTTTCGCTTTTCCAGTTCTTACAAATACCATCATGGATATTTTGACCATGCCGAAAAAGAGTTCAGGGGCTTCGGCAGAATGGAGCAAACTGATTCGGAGCATTTCGAGCACTGGGTAAAAGGCAATGCCAGCAACATCGTCGAACAAACTCTTCATCAAGAGCCTGTCATCACTAAATCGTGGTTTCACACGGGCGCATTTTTAAGTCGAGAAAAAATTCTCAGCCAATTTGCTGATGAATACTGGTATGAGGAAATGCAGCGGCAAGGTTTGCCGGTCGCACATAGCGAAACCGCTTTGCCCGACGCCAGATTGATAGTAGCTCCCGGCTTAGACCCGGCATTGATTGACAACCTGAGTGCTCAGGAATGGCGCGAAGCCCTGCGTGCCTGCAAGAGCATGAGCTTGCGCTCGGAAGTGTTTGCCGAAGACGCCCCGCTTGTGGGCGCTACTCCCGACCAGCTTAAGAAAGAGTTAACGCCTTATACAGTGGCGACGCATAATTGCGTCATAGAATTGCTTCAACCGAAAGGGCAAAACAAACACGCGGTCTTCCTGGTCAAAGAAAGCGAAGCCGTCACCTACAGCTATGAAAGAGTAACGGACGACCCGCGCATTTCTCATAACCTGAACATTGAACTGGATGAATACGGTAATGTTTTGAAGTCGGCTTCGGTGGTTTATCCGCGAGCATTACCGGATATTACTTTGCCGGCGGAAACACAAGCGGCGCAAAACAAGACGTTTATCTCTTACGTCGAGAACAAATTTACCAATGACGTCAATGCGACGAACGATTACCGCCTGCGTCTCCTCTCGGAAGCAAAAACGTATGAACTGAAAGGCGTCTCAAGAGCTAACCCGCTTTTTGTTCTCAGCGATTTCGACAATATTCTCACCGCTTCCAGTGAAGTTGGCTACCATCAGGTCAATACGAATCCGGCGGCAGGCGTGTCGCAAAAAAGACTAATCGAGCATGTGCGAACCGTCTTCTCCCGCGATGATCTGACGGGAGCACTGCCTTTGCATAATTTGGAGAAAAAAGGTCTTTCGTTTGAAAGCTATCAACTGGCTTACACGCCTGCGCTTCTTTCCGATATCTTCGGCTCAAAACTTACTGATGCCCAGATACTGGCGTTGATGCCGGCAGGCAAATTCGCGCACAGCGAAGCAGATGATGACTGGTGGATTCGTTCGGGCACGATTCAATTCATAGAAGACGCCGAAACTGTTGCCGATGCGGAAAACCGTTTCTATGTGCCAATCTCTTATACCGATCCTTACGGGGCAAAAACAAAAGTAAAATATTTCTCCGATTATTTTCTTTTCATCGAAGAAACCGAAGACGCGCTGCAAAACAAAACGAAAGTTTTGTCATTTAACATGCGCACGCTTTCGCCACGGCGAATGCAGGATGTCAACGATAATATCTCGGAAGCGATCGCCGACGAATTGGGCCTGGTCAAAGCGACAGCGCTTTTCGGTAAAGGCGCTGAAGCGGACGATTTAACCGGTCTTGATGAATTCACCTCTGCGGCGGAAAACACTCTCATCAGCAGTTTCTTCAACGCGCCTGCCTCCGATCAATTAGTGACCTTTGGAAAAGACCTGCTACAGCACGCCACGTCGCGTTTTGTCTACGATTTGGACGTTTATGAAAAGTCGGGTGGGACAAAACCGGCAGTGGCAGGTTCGATTGTTCGGGAGCAGCATTTTCAGAATAACAACGATTCGCCCGTTCAGGTAAGTTTTGAATACTCCAACGGGTTGGGACAGGTGGTAATGAAAAAGTCGCAGGCTGAACCGGGCGTTGCCAAACAGGTGACGGTTAATCCGGACGGCACTTTCTCCGTTGTGGAGACGGATACGGCCGCGAGCATTCCCAAACAACTTCGCTGGATCGGAAACGGCAGAACCGTCGTGAATAATAAAGGTAAACCCGTCAAGCAATATGAACCGTATTTTTCCGTGACGCATCAATACGAGGATTTGAAAGAGCTGGTCGAAACGGGCGTGACTCCGCTTTTCTACTATGACGCCGCCGGTCGAATGGTTAAAACGGAATTTCCCGACCGCACTTTGTCCCGGACCGAATTCGACTCATGGAAACAAATTATCTATGACCAGAATGACACGGTATTGGAAACGGATTGGTTCGATCTACGAGTTAACCACCTGATAGACGCCGAACTAACAGCCGCCGGGAAAGACCCAAACCGGGAAAAACTCGCCGCCGAGAAAGCTGCCAAACACGCCAACACTCCCGCCGCTCAGCATTTCGATACTTTGGGAAGGGCCGTACTGCAAATCGAACATAACAAAGACGCGGCCGATGCAGATCTGTTTTATCAAACGTTGACGGATTTAGACCTCGAAGGAAATCTTCGCAGCGTTACCGATGCCAGAAACAATCCGTTGATGCAATACAAATACGACATGCTCGGCAACATGGTTTATCAAAACAGCATGGATGCCGGGCAGCGCTGGTTAATCCAGAATATCGTCGGCAATCCTCTGCGAAGTTGGGATGAAAGAAACCATGAGCTTTCTTTTGAATACGATATTCTCCACCGCCCCTTGAGCAAGCGAGTCGAAGGCGGCGACGGTGCAGCGCCGTTGAATAACCTCTATGAAAAAATTATTTACGGCGAGGCTCTTCCGAATCCCACAATAAATAATTTCCGCACGATGGCCGTTGTTGTTTACGACACGTCTGGGAAATTGGAAACCTCGGCATTTGATTTTAAGGGAAGCCCGCTAAGCACTACTAAAACATTTGCCTGGAATTATAAAGATGTTGTCGATTGGAGTGGCGCAAACCCTGATGCTCTTTTGGAATCGGAAACTTTCGTTTCTTCTTTTGAATACGACGCCCTGAACCGCATCACTCGTCAAACCGCTCCTGACGGCAGCATGTTTTTGCCGACATACAGCGAAGCAGGTTTGCTAGAGCAGGTACAGATTACCCAAAACGGGAACACCGAATTTCATGTCAGGAATATCGACTACAACGAAAAAGGACAGCGCAGCAAAATTCGCTACGGCAATAACGTAACGACCAATTATGTTTATGACAAGGAAACTTTCCGGCTCACCCGTTTAGAAACGAAAAAGCAGAACAACGATCCGCTTCAGGATTTGTATTACACCTTCGATCCGGTGGGCAACGTCACGCACATTGAAGACAAAAATATTCCGGAAGTATTTTTCAATAATCAAAAGGTTGCAGGCGTCGCTTCCTACACCTACGACGCTCTCTATCGTCTGGTAGAGGCCACCGGCAGAGAACATATCGGGCAAGCCATTTTCGGACAGTTCGACAACTGGAACGATCTGCCTTTTATGAAGCAATACAGCCAGGGCGATGCGATGTCGTGGCGGAATTACACGCAGCAATATGATTACGACGAAGTGGGTAATATCGGGGAAATGCGGCATCTGGTTGCTGACGCCGCCAGCAGGTGGACCCGAAATTACAATTACGCCGCCAACAATAACCGCTTGCTTTCTACCAGCGTTGGTGGCGACACATACAATTACCCGCACCACCCGCAGCACGGATTCATCACCACCTTGCCTCAATTGCAGGTGATGAAATGGAGTTTCAAAGAAGAATTACAAGCCGTGGCAAAACAGAGCGTCCTGGCCAGCTCGCCTGAAACCACCTGGTACGTTTATGACGGAGGCGGACAGCGGGCCAGAAAAATCACCGAAAACGAAGCCGGCGCCGGAGTAGTTCCGACTAAGAAATCCCAACGCATTTATGTCGGCGGCATAGAAGTTTACCGCGAATACGGCATGGCCGACGCGATAACGCTCGAGCGCGAGAGCTATCACGTAATGGACGACAAGAGTCGGATTGCGATGATCGAAACCAGAACCGAAGGTGACGACGACAGTCCTGCGAGATTAGTGCGTTACCAGTTCGGTAATCACCTCGGCTCCGCCAGTATAGAAACCGATGACACAGCCAGAGTAATCAGCTATGAGGAATATCATCCCTTCGGCACCACCAGTTATCAAGCAGTAGATAAAGACATCAAAGCCGCCGCCAAACGCTATCGCTTCACCGGAATGGAAAGGGATGAAGAAAGCGGACTGAGCTATCACTCTGCCAGATATTATTTGCCCTGGGTGGGCAGGTGGCTGAATTCTGATCCGACAGGAATAAACGGAGGTATTAATTCTTATGCATATGTAAAAAACAATCCTGTCATGGCGCTTGATCCGTCAGGAACGGACGGCGAAGCGTGCGGCGTTTGGGATGAAGAGGCAGCTACTTGCTACGCTGAGCCTTGCCCGACCACATCCGGACCCGACGCTCCGGCGCCGACACCTTCACCGCCACCTCCGCCGCGAGTGCGAGTTAGACCAAGGAGAGAACCGCCTCCGCCTGCTGCACCACCACCCGCGCCGCCGGATACTCCATCCCCCGCGCCAGAAATGCCTTGGACCCATTCCATCCCGGGCACCGGACTTGCCGAGGAAGCGGTAGATTTTTATGTGGACTTGGTTATTGAAGGGGAAGAAGAAGGTGGCGTGTCCGGATTCTTCAAACAGGCAGGAGGTTACCTGGGAGGGTGTTTTGCCGTTTTGTGGACTCCTGACCTGGCTCCTACAACGGCCATCACTTTAGGAACAGCCGGACTAGGTGCCTACGCCCAGGCGGGAAGATTAGGACTGGCAAGTATCCCTGTTGCTCGGACACTTGCTATTGCTGGAAGTTATGAGACCGGCGTTTCAACAGTTGACGCAGTTTCGGGCACAAGTTCAAGTGCTCATATTCCCAACATTTTAACATTGAATTTTGAAGGGGCAGGAAGAGAACTATCTTCTAGCGAAAGAGGGATCTCAGCCGTTTCAGCTGGTATCGGCTGGTTTTCACTAGGCTCAACATTCGCGAGTAGTCGTGGGTTGTTTTCATCTGGTACGGATTTGCCTGCGACTACACCAGTTGGTTCGAGATCAACACCACTCGCAGAGCATGGTAACCCTCCCGTAAATAGGCCGACCGTTATAGGTAATAGGCCGTTCTCCGGGCATGCTTTAGACAGAATGATGGAAAGGGGGATTCCACCAAGTGCTGTAGAAAGCACCGTAGGAGCTGGTACTCCTCGCTTTAATCCCGCTAATGCAACCGTAAGGTATTCAGCTGATGGTGTTCGAGCCGTTGTGGATATATATACAGGGAGAGTAGTAACTACCTATTGAAGAAACATCGGTGACAACATATCGATTAATTTTCTGGCGTTATTACTGCTCTAACTCATCCATGTCTTTAAAGCCAGGATGTCCTCACCAATGCTAAAGGTGAATACCGGATCGAATACTCGACAGAGCAGTCTAAGTATGCGGAAAAACAAACTGCCGACCTGTCTGATCAAACGGACTACCATCTTCACGATTACTAATCAGAGGTGACTCTCATGCAAAACGAAAATAACTCACGCAATGTCTATGTTGTTCAGGGAACAGTTAAGGACGGAAAGGGAAGTATGCTCAAGGGCCTCCTCGTCAAGGCATACGATCGTGACCTTCGTTCGGAGTCTGTCCTCGGAGAATCTCTTACCGATAAAAAGGGGGCGTATAAGATCAACTACACGCCCGAATCCTTCATAGCGAAGGAAAAAAAGAACGCCGATCTCTTCTTAAGAGTATTTACATCCGGGGGTACGCTGGTTTTTGAAACCGACTTCGACCGAATTATTTTCAATGCTTCAGAATTCGAAACAATTGACATTAGTATCTCGACTCCCATAACGCCGGACGGAAACGAGTTTGACCGGATCATCGGCGAGACTACCGATTTGCTCGGAGGGGGCAAGTTCTCGGACCTGGAAGAGAATGACAAGCACCGCGACATTTCGTTTCTTTCAAGAGAGACTGGTATTGCCGCCGAAAAGCTGGAGCACCTGGTAGTTGCTCATCGGCTGGCTCTGGAATCGAAGAGGATCGAGGCGGCGTTCTTTTATGCCCTTTTGCGAAAGAATACTCTCTTAAAAAACAACCTCGATCGGTCGCTTCGCATGCGGCTTTTCATTGACATAAATACGGAAATCACTCCGCTGTTGTACGACGTAGCGCTCACTGACGAGGAAAGGCTGACCAAAGATCTCAGCGCCGCCGTTAAGGAATCGATTGTACCGGCAAGAGTCGAGCAGCAAGCAAAAACGAATATTGAGCTCCTAAAACAATACCGGCAGCGAGCCCAAGAGTATTACGACGGCGAACATCTCGCCCGGGTCGTCGACGTTGTCAGTCGTTTTGTGCTTGAAAATAAGGTCGGCGAAATCGGGAGAATCTTCCGGGAGAATAAAAACGACGTCGGCACTTTCTTCAAAAAGATTACCGATGAGTCCTTCTTTAAGAACGAGTCCCAGGCGTCGGACGCTGAAACAGCGTTGAGATTGGTAGAGCTCGTTGGTTTTGATGACGCCATCATTGCCAAAGTCAGGGAAGCGCAAAAAATAAAAAAGTTGGAAGACGTTAAGCGGTTGGCAGCCTTAAATAAGGCCGACTGGAGAAAAGTGCTGACCGAATCGGCGGGCAAAATAAATATTGCCGGCAAACCGCTGGACAGAAAACTGGTCGATTTTCACGCTTCGTCTTTGGCAAGCAAAATGGAAAAGGAATTTCCAACCGTCGCATTTGCGGCCCAATTGGAAAGGGAGAAAGAGCCCGTTCTGGAGAACCAGGACGATATCAAGCGTTTTTTGAAAAAACATTCGGATTTCGATTTGCAGAAGAGCAGCATCGACATTTTTCTCAAAGAGAAAAAACTGACCGGCGACAAAAATGCTGGCATGCGCGATCAGCTAAAATCCGTGCAGCGCATTTTCAAGCTCGTGCCTCACTACAGCAAAACAAACGCGCTCCTTAAGAAGAATTTTCATTCGGCACAAAGTGTTAGCGCCATCGGCGAAACGCGATTTGTCAACGAAGTCGCGCCCGAGGCCGGAATCGGCCGCGCTGAAGCCAGAACAATATTTAAGAAAGCGGAACAGATAAACGCCGCAGCCATGCTCGTCGTCGGCGAATTACAGGACATGATGAGCGCCATGAATGTTCCGGCGCTGAAGATGAAGGGACTGGCAGCAAAGCTGGAGGCGGTCAGCAAAGATTTTCCCAATCTCAAATCGCTTTTCCAATTGACCGATACCTGCGCCTGTGAACATTGCCGTTCGGTGTATAGTCCGGCAGCTTATTTGGTCGAGATTTTACGGTTTTTGGATAACAGGAGTGTTGTTGATTTAACGATTCCGCCACCGCCACCGCCGGCGCCTCGCCCGGCTGTACAGATTGCTAAAGATGTTTTGTTTGAACGCCGTCCTGATTTAGGCGACATCGATCTGGGATGCGAGAATGCCAATACGCCCGTTCCCTACATTGACCTCGTCTGCGAATTGCTCGAGGAAGCCGTTGCTCCTGATCCCGGGATCGCGTTCACAGGCGTGCTTTCCGATGGACCTGATCCTTTGAAGGGGCCAGTTTCCAATGCCCTTCTCACCGCATTGACGGCCGTCAAGATCCCCGTCACCGCCCAGGCGCAGATATTTGAAACGGAAAACAACTTGGTCGCGCCCGCGACGCTGCCGCATTATTTACGCGATAAAGAAGCGGTTTGCAAAATTACCAACATTGGTGGAAACAATTTTACCGTCAGGCGATTGCGCCAAACGCTGGCTTCCGCGGAAGAATTGGCTGCCGCTCCGGCATACGTCAACAAGAATGCATACATTGAATTAAAAAATAAATCTTATGCCTTCAAGCTGCCTTTTGATTTGGATCTGACTGAAGCGAGAGCCTACTTCTCTCGTTTTGACATTAAGCGGGAAACGCTGATGTCCGATTTTCAGGTTGCGAGTATTCCCGCTGATGACGCGATTGCAGCAGATGCATTGGGGTTAACCGATACTGAAAGAAAAATAATTGTTACGCCTGATGCGGCCAACCAAAAATCGTTTTGGAATACGACCGCGGCAAATGCCTCCGATGAAATGAAGGTTGTGGATACCTTCCTGACGAAGACCGGGCTGACATACCAGGACCTTGAGCTGTTGTTAAAGCTAAAATTTATTGACACGGCGGGAGATCTTTTCATCAAGCACCTGGGTCTTGATGATGCCGAGGGACATGGGTTCACCTGTGATACTACGAAAAAAGAGATTGCCAATCTCGATGACACGTCATTAGACCGCATTCACCGCTTCCTCAGATTACAAAAGAAGACTGGCTGGAAATTTGAGACGCTGGACGAAATCATTTCTCAACCTAAACTCGGTAACGGGAAACTCGACGCCGGTGATGATGATGCCGACGGCATCACCAATGGAAATGAGTGTCTGATCAAGGCGGCAGACTTAAAGAAGCTTTCTGAAAAAACGGGAATTAAGCTCGAGGAATTGTTGGGTTTTTACGGCGAGATACCGCACGAAGTGTTAACAGATGACGGTAAGAAACCGCTCTATCACCAGATTTTTCTAAACAAAGCAAAGAACGGTTTTATTGACGAAAACTTATTGCCCGAAAAAATTGACGGCACGGGATCCCTGATCAGCTTTAAAACCTCGCTGTCGGTTTGCCTGCGATTATCAGAGCAGGATTTTGACAATTTGCTTTCCATTCTTCCGAATGGTGTTCTGAATTTTGCCAATCTCAGCGCGCTATATGCGGCGTCGCTGCTGATACGCAAGCTCATGGTGAAAACGGACGATTTTCTCGTCCTGAACGACCTTATCGGAATTGATATCCAGGCTTCGCCGCAGGCAACGCTGGAGTTTGTTGAAGCCGTTATTGTATCGAGACAGAGTCCCTTAAAACCGGCAGACATAAAATTCATGCTCCGGCATGAAGCAGAAAATCTCGCTGACCGCGAGATCAACGACGGGAAAACCACGTCGATAATTGCAAAACTACAGGCCGATTTCCAAAAAGCATTCACCGCCAACCGTTCTCCTTACGACAATGCTTTGACGGCCGACGAACAAAAAGAGACGCTGCAAAATCTGCTTGCAAAACTGCGCGACATCACAGCGGAACACGTAAAAGCCTTTATCGGTTTGATTGACGGCGACTGGGAATTTAGCTGGACTAATCAAACCGGTGCGGTGATCGACTCAACCAATGCGGCGGGAGCTATCGTTTTTGTAAACGACAAGCTCGCCGAATTCTTTGATACGACTCAGATTGGAGTTGCCCTTAACTCATTAGACGTGGCATTGCCGCTGGTGGTAACCGCCAACGCGAATGAAGCCACCGCTCTGGCGGCAATAGATACCGCTCAACTCGCAGTCTTAACCGCGACGCCTGCACAATTACCCGCCGCGCAGGCACAATTAACGGCCGCCGTCGCCGCGGAAGTCTTGACGTTGGCCGCCGCTGACGCCGCCAACGCAAATCTCGAAACCGCGCGAAAAGCCCTCGTCAAGTCCTTTCTTGATCCCGTTACCGACTTCTTTTTTAGAGACGCAAAGAGGAGAGCGCTGCTGCAACTGCTGGCGACTTCCTTCAAAACGAATGAGGGCTTAGCAGAGATCGTTATCGATAATACACTGCTCAAACAGCCTTTGCCCGGCACTGCTCTGATTGGCGATTTGCTGCAAGCGAATGCGTTAATTGACAAGTTGAATACGCCGCCGTCTTTACCGGCGATCACAGCCGCAGATTTTCCAGCGCAATACAATGCGCTTCGCCTGCTGCACAAACTGTTTCCGTTGATAAGTTCTTTCAAACTGGAAAATGAAAACGTCGCCTGGCACTTCCAAAACAATGCTCTGCTTGGGTGGTTTGAACTGGACAGTATTCCCTATCAGCAGCCGGGCCAGAACCCTATAGCTTATTCGACTTATTCCGCCTTTGCGGAAATGCTTTGGCGAGCTAAGCAATTAACGCCAGTACCCAATCCCGCCGATGCGGAAAACCCGCTGACTTTCTATGGCGCGGCCGAAATGCTGCTGCCGACCAGCCCGACAACTCGCGCCGAGTGGATAGATACTTTTTCCCTGCTCACAGGTTATGTCAAAGAAGATGTGGATGCCATTGACGCTCATTTGTTCCCGGTGTTTAGCCTTAACAATTACCGGAGTGTCGAAACCTGGAAGGCTATTGAAAAATGCGTCGAGCATCTCAGAAAACTAGGCTCGACCGTGCAGCAGGTGAAGGAATTTATTAAGCCGGTGCTGACCGGCACGGATACTGAGTTGCTGCGACTGGCTTTAAAAGCCCGTTATGACGAAGAGATCTGGCTGGATACTTTGAAGCAGATCACCGATGCCATTCGTCCGCAGAAGCGAGATGCCCTCGTCGCGTATTTGCTGGCGACCAATCCCGAGATGAAAGACGAGAACTATTTGTATGATTATTTTCTGGTAGATGTGGAAATGGAATCATGCATGCCTTCGTCAAGAATCGTGCAGGCGCACGGAACAGTCCAGCTTTTTGTCCAGCGCTGTTTGATGGGATTAGAGCCGAAAGCCGCAGCCGACGTGAACAGCGATAAACAATGGACGCAGTGGAAATGGATGAAAAACTATCGCGTTTGGGAAGCGAACCGGAAAGTATTTCTTTACCCGGAAAACTGGATCGAAGCTGAATTACGCGACGATAAATCATTCCTGTTCACCGAACTGGAAAACGAGTTACTGCAAAATGAGCTGAATGAGTTCACGGCAGAAGATGCGCTCATCCGTTACCTGGAAAAGCTGGACAACATCGCATTCCTGGAAGTGGTTGCCACCTGGTACCAGTCTGACATTAAGACCATGCACGTTTTTGCCCGCACGAAAGGCGGAGACCCGGCAATCTATTACTACCGGAGATTCGAGCAGGAGAAATACTGGACGCCTTGGGAAAAGGTTGAGCTCGATATATCGGGCGAACACCTTATGGCCTTTGTCCGCAATAATCGTTTGTGCCTGGCTTGGCTGATTTTCACTGAGGAGCCGGATCCGAATCCCACCTCAACCGTTCCAGACATCGATAACCCCGGCTCCCAACCAGTGGATAAACCACTTCGCAAATTAGTCATTCAGTTAGCGGTGAGCGAGTTTGCAAATAAGAAATGGCAGCCGAAAAAAGTTTCTAAGGAAGGTATCCGCACACCCTCCATCTATACCTCCGACCCGCTGCCGAGAGACCGCTATAACCTCTTCTACTTTGCAACTGGCGAGCAAATATGGATCTTCAATAGCAATTACGAAATCACTGAATATCACGAGACGAACGGGATTTTTAATATCACCGGTTGCAAAGGATACCCGGAGCGGGTGTTTGAAGGTGATCAGAACTTTCCCGACTTTTTGCCGGATTTCAAGCACGCGAAGTTAACTACACAGCGTTATCAAGATCTAACGCTCTCTATCAATGATGAGTTGTCGGTGAGAAATGGAATTTCCTTTTTCGCGTTTCTCGATCTGTTAACAAAAACACCTAATAATTTCAAATTAACCTACCCGCTTCAGATGACGGTGATCGATTTCATCTCATTGCTCTTCCAGTATTTGCTCATGCTTATTCTCGGGAGATTTGTCAAGGACCGCTCGGTTAAGATTCCGTTCGGCACTCTGCTTCCTTACTTTATGGAAGACAGCTTTCACGCCTACGTGATTATTCCGGGATTCTATCGAGTAGACACTGACGCGGAAGGCAATCCAATTTACATTAAGCGCACCGGCTCGAATGTGTTGAAGCTTATCGAGGATATTATCGCGCTGATCCAGAAGTACGTTGCTGAATTCAAGGCCAATCCCGGTCAGGACATCAATAAATTGCTCGCTAAACTAAAAGCCGATGACGATTACCTGAAGATCCGCGCCGAGATAGAGATTTATCTCAGCCTACGGTATGGCGAACAATTTAAGAATATGTACCACCCGCTCGTTTGCCCGCTTCGGACGATCCTATACAAAGACGGCGTTCCCGAATTAATGAAGCGGGAAACGCAGTTACAAGTCAGCAGTTTTAATTTTGATACCCATTATCAACCGACTAATTGGGTTCCATTACTGCATCCAGTTGAAGACATTGATTTCAGTAGTGACGGTAGCTACAGCGCATACAATTGGGAGCTGTTCTTCCACATCCCGTTTTTGCTGGCTACACGATTAACCAAAAATCAAAAGTTTGAGGAGGCGCTGACCTGGTTTCACTACATGTTCAACCCGACCGGAGCCTTGGAAGGTGAGGCTCCGCAAAAATACTGGGTAACGAAACCTTTCTACCTGACACATTCAAACGACTACATCAATCAACGAATCGATACGTTGCTGTATAACATCGCCGACCCGGCTAATCCTGGAATAGCTGAGCTTGAGTCCGCCATCAACCAGTGGAGAGAGAAGCCATTCAAGCCGCACGTGGTCGCGCGCTTCCGTCCAGTCGCTTATCAGAAAGCGTTACTGATGAAGTACATAGATAATCTCACCGAATGGGGTGATTATCTATTCAGGCAGGACACCAGGGAATCTATTGTCCAGGCGACCCAGATGTATATTCTGGCCGACAAGCTCCTGGGACCAAAACCGAGGATCATCCCGCCGCCAATCAAAGCGCCCTATGAAACTTACAACCAGATAGAAGGCAAGCTCGACGCCTTCGGCAATGCGCTGATTGATTTGGAAAACATTTTGCCAGACCTTTCGGCATTGCCCGAAGAAGGCGCTGAGTTGCCCCCTCCGCCGCTCACCTTATCGATGCTCTATTTCTGCATACCGCAAAACGACAAGATGCTGGAGTATTGGGACCGCATCGCCGAGCGCCTGTTCAATATTCGCCATTGCCGGAATATTGAAGGCATCGAACGCAGTCTCGCTTTGTTTGCGCCGCCGATTGATCCGGCAATGCTGGTTCGCGCCGCCGCTTCCGGTCTTGATATTTCTTCTATCCTCGCCGGGATAAATGCGCCTACTCCGTTTTACAGATTCAATGTGCTTTCACAAAAAGCCAGTGAATTGGTTCAGGAAATAAGAGGTCTTGGTAGCTCCCTGTTGCAGGCTTTGGAAAAGAAAGATGCAGAAGCTATGTCACTGTTACGCAGCGACCTGGAAATGAGAGTCCTCAAAGCTGTGAGAGATATGAAAGTGCTTCAAATAAACGAAGCAAAGGAGCAAATCGAGATTTTGAATCGCACAAAAGCGGTTACCGAGGAGCGGAATAAGCATTACACGAATATCAAGAAGATAATCCCCAACGAGCAGTTGAATCTGGATAAATTGTCCGAATCTCATGATTATCAGATTCAATCCCAGGTCGTGAGAACAGTTGCCGGGGCCCTCTCTTTAATTCCGGAATTTCACGTTGGCGCCTCCGGCTTTGGTGGTTCACCGGAAGTTGTTCTTCAGTTTGGCGGCTCAGCCCTCTCAAAAGCGACTTCCATTGGAGCCGATATTCTGAACATCTTGAGTAGTGTGGCTTCTTATGAAGCGAACCGCGCTTCCATTTTGGGCGGATATGACCGGCGTTTCGATGACTGGAAACTTCAGGAGCGTTTAGCCAAAAAGGAATTGGCTCAAATAGCGCGGCAAATCGTCGCCGCCGAAATTCGCCGCGACATTGCGGAGACGGATTTGAAAAATCACGATTTGCAAATTGAAAATGCCAAGAAGACCGACGAGTTTATGCGCTCTAAATTTACGAATAAGGAGCTGTATGAATGGACGATCGGTCAGATCAGTTCCGTTTATTTCCGAGCGTATCAACTGGCGTATGACTTTGCGAAAAAAGCCGAGCGTTGCTACCGGTTTGAACTCGGGAATGACGATACTTATATCGGCTTTGGTTATTGGGACAGTATGAAGAAAGGTCTGCAAAGCGCCGATTACCTGTTCCACGATATCAAGCGGATGGAAACAGGCTACCTCGACAAAAACAAACGTGAGTATGAAGTTACCAAGCACGTTTCGCTGGCTTTGCTCGATCCTTTGGCCTTAGTCAGATTGCGTGCCACCGGCGTTTGTGATTTTGAAGTACCGGAAGCCATTTACGATATGGACCATCCAGGCCATTACTTCCGAAGAGTTAAATCGGTTAGCCTGAGCTTGCCTTGCATCGCCGGTCCATACACTTCCGTGAGCGCTAAGTTATCATTGGTAAGAAATAAATATAGAAAAAACACGAACCCTGATAACAGCGCGGGAACGGGTTATGGAGAAGACACCGGCAACGACGAAAGATTTACCTATAACGTCGGCGCGATCCAGTCTATCGCTGCCAGTAATTCGCAAAACGATAGCGGTATGTTTGAGTTGAATTTCCGTGACGAGCGCTACCTGCCGTTTGAAGGGTGTGGCGCAATCAGCTCGTGGCGGCTGGAGTTTCCGAAAGAGGTTCGACAGTTTGACTATGACACCATTTCCGATGCTGTTTTGCACATTAAATATACCGCCAGAGAGGGCGGTGGGAGCTTGCGAGGTCTTGCGGAATCAACGTTGAAGGAAAAACTGGTCGAGATAAAACAACAACTCAATCAAACCGGAGTACACGTTGCCTTAAACATGAAGCACGATCTGCCAGACGAATGGCACTTGCTAAAAACCAACGGAACGGTAGAACTAACAATAGCTAAGTCGCGACTGCCGTATTTTGTCCAGTCGATTGAGGATGTCGAGATTGAAAAGGTAACCCTGATTGCGCGGGTTAAAACCAATCCGGCATCCTATTCGGTTAACATTAAAAGTAGTCCGGTAAACTTGTCGAGAATTGATGAGTGGAAGTTGTGTCGCGGTAGTAAGACCGGCATTGAAATTGAAACCCCTTTTGCATTAGGGATAAGCCCGGCGCAACTCGGTAACCTTGAAGACTTGATGCTAGTGGTCAAATATAGCTTTTAAATTGTATTTGATTGATGTGCCAGCCGCATTTCATTGACACGTTCCCAAGTGTGCTGTGTTCATGAAAGGTGCTGTCCGCTGTTTTGTATTTCTTATTTTGGATCAACTCCAAAACCTATTCACTTCGGACCAGCCCTCCGCATTGCGGACAAAATATTCAAGTTCCTTCAAGTCAATGAGTTGCAAGCTAGTTGTGTTTCGCTCGTTTACCATTTGTTCCCATCCTCTACGGTCTCCTACCATAGCGTGCTGTTTTTTCTGGCCACGTATTGGCCACTTAGGAAAATCAGGTCTTAACGTTTTGTAATAGTAAGTTATTGAAAGGTGAGAAGTTATTGGTGGAGCAGAGGAGGGTCGAACTCCTGGCCTCCGCATTGCGAACGCGGCGCTCTGCCAACTGAGCTACTGCCCCACGCAAAAGAGAATACAGTTTCGAGTTTCCAGTTTCAAGTTTGGGGTTTCAAGTTTCGAGCTTCGAGTTCCGAGTTCCGAGTTTCAAGCTTGAGGTTTGATAAAAGCACGGGCCGCCGTGGCTAGTGCCTCGTCCAGTAATTCAACCTTCTTGCCGCCGCCCTGGGCCATGTCAGGCTTGCCGCCGCCGCGACCGTCGAGTAGCGCGCAAGCTTCGCGCATCAGCAGGTTCATATCGCCGGGCGCGTCCGCCGCCTTTGCGAACACCAGGCGGGCTGTGTCCGCCTCGCGCGAGCCGAGCAGGGCCACAGTTTTTGGCCGCGCAATCAACGCCATGGCTAAACGTTTCAGCGATTCAGCGTCGCCTTTTTCAACCACCTGGACCACAACACGAACACCGTCAGCTCCCACAGGCGTTGTCGCCAAAAGTTGATCAGCTTCAGCGCCGGCTGCCACTTCTTCCAAAACGCGCAGGCGCCGGTGGATCTCTTTGTTTTCCTCGAGTGTGCGCGCCGCGAGCTTGGGCCCGTCTTCGCGGCCGGCGCTGAAAAGAGCGGCAACAGCGCGCGCGGTCTTGTTGGCGCGGCGATAATCTTTTAGCGCTCGCGTGCCCGCGACAAATTCCATCCGCGTCAAACCCTTCGCACGTTCCCAAGATCGCACCGCAATCATGCCAACCTCGCCAGTGTGTTGCGCGTGCGTGCCGCCGCATGGCGTCAGGTCGAATCCGGCAATTTCGATTAGTCTCAACTCGCCTCCGCGCGACGGTTCTTTTCGCAACGGGAGTTGCGCCGCTTCGTCCGCAGTCGCGGTTTTGATCGTAATTGGCCGATCCTCCCAGACGACATTATTCGCCAGCTCAACCGCGCGTTCGATTACCTCATCGCTCGGATTGTTAAGTTCAACGTCGATCTCGCACACGTCACTAAGCACCCGAAAGCCTCGCGTCGGAGCGTTGAAAAGGTTAACGAACGACTGCGAAAGAATATGCTGGCCGGTATGTTGTTGAATGTGATCGAGCCGGCGCGGCCAGTCGACTCTTCCTTTGACGGTGGCGCCGATGTCCGGAGAATGACCCTGGACCACATGCAGGATTCCGTTGTCCTCATCGTCGATACACTCCAGCACGCGCTCGCCGCCAAGCGTGCCGGTGTCGCTCGGCTGGCCGCCGCCGGTGGGATAAAACGCGCTGCGATCGAGTGTGACCGCGGTCCAACCACTGACGCGCTCGGTTTTGTCGATGACGCGAGCTTCAAACTCGATCAGATGAGAATCGTTGTAATAGAGACGTTCGGTTGGCGGCATGTTGAGTTAATAAACCAAGCGGATGATCGTTGCAACTCTTTGGAGTGCCCTGACCTGTCAGCGCTTTGGGCCGTCGCGACCTGTCGCGACTACCGTGCATGTAGACGAAAGTGCTGACAGGTCAGCGCACTCCAAAAGACACAATCTTTGACAGGGTTTCGTGAAAACCAACATAATCCGCGTTGCTTCTCATCTGTATTCATAATTCGCACTTGTCTTCGGTTAGCTATGCCAATCATCAAATTTATTTCCACACAGCTGCGTCTGCGGTTGCCACTTCTTTTACTCTTAGTCACCGGCGTTGGCGGGTTCGCATCCGCTCAAGCTGAGCGCCCGTTGCAGTCGCTGAGTTATCACCTGGCAATGTCGCGGCCTGTATCCCATCTGTTTGAAGTGACCATGGAAGTCGAACTGGCCAGCGACGCGACGGCAAAGTCGCTCGACTTTCAGATGCCGAGGTGGTCGCCGGGGCGATACGCAGTTTTCGATTTTGCCAAGAATGTGCAGGAGTTTAAGGCTTACACAATGAACTGCGCCCAACGAAAGGAAGCTCCTTCGTCTTTGAATTGCCAGGTGTCCTACTTTCCAGTTGAGCGACCTGACGACCAAACCTGGCGCGTTCAAACCCAGGGCGCGCAAAAGCTGATCGTAAGCTACAAGGTTTTTGGTAACGATCTTTCCGGCACTTTCTCGCAGCTCGATTCGCGCCACGCAAATCTCAATGGCGGCTCGGTGTTCATGTATGTCGTGGATCATAAGCCTGATCCGGTAAAGCTAACGATTCAGCCGCCGGCGGGCTGGCGAATCGCCAACGGACGGATGGCTCGAAATGATCAACGCGAATGGCAGTTTTCAAACTACGACGTGATGATCGATACGCCCACCGAGATTGCGCCTGACTTCACTGAAGATCAGTTCGACGTTGACGGGAAGCATTACCACGTCGTGGTCCACTCGTTTGGCGATGAAGGAGGGAAGCGCGCGGCGCTGGTGCGCGACATTGAAAAGATTGTGCGCGCTGAAACTGCGATGTGGGGCGCCCCCGAATTTGATTCCTACACCTTTCTGCTGCATTTCGCTGCCGACGATCATTCCGGCGACGGCATGGAGCATTTGACCTCGACGCAGATAATCGAGCCGGGGGCGCTGGGCGAAGAAAATGTGTACGCGAGCGCGCTCGACACCGTGGCCCATGAATTTTTTCACGTCTGGAACGTGAAACGTCTGCGTCCGTTAGAACTTGGGCCATGGGATTTCACCCGCCCACTGAGCACGCGCGGCCTCTGGATCGCCGAGGGGATAACGAATTACTACGGGCACCTCCTCAAGCGGCGAGCTGGACTCTCTGACGACACGGCGTTTCTAAGCCGCGAGAGTCAAACGATCAGCGGAATTGAAAATGCACCGGGCAGCCGCTTGATGAGCGCGGAGGAATCGTCGCTGCTGGCGCCGCTCATGGACGGCGCGCCGCATGCGCAGTTAACCAATCTGGCGAACACTGCCATCAGCTATTACCCCAAGGGCGAGCTGATAGGGCTCGTGCTCGACCTGCTGATTCGTGGGAAGTCGAACGGCAAGACGTCGCTCGACGATGTTATGCGACGCATGTACGACGAGTTTTATCTCAAGAGTCCGAATGCCAGCTACTACCTGCGCGGGCGAGGATACACGACCGAAGACTTCGAACGCGTCGCTCGGGAGGTTTCCGGAATCGACCTGGGCCAATTCTTCCGCAGCTACGTGCGCGGCGTTGACATGTTGCCTTATAACGAGGCGCTGGGTTTCGTTGGCCTGACGCTAATTCGCGAGCAGGCCCGTCAACCCTACAGTGCCGGCATCGTGCTCGACTGGCAGAACAGAGAGAGTCTAACGATTGGCCTGGTCCGGCCCGACTCTCCCGCTGAGAACGCAGGCCTGCAGGCGGGCGACGAAATTGTTTCGCTCGGCAGGAAAAGTGTCGCACGCGAAAACTTCCTCGTGTGGCTGGCGCGTTACAAAACGGGCGACCGCGTGCCGATAACTGTCAAACGCGACCGGCGCACGATCCAGGCGACCCTCGTGCTGGGCGCGCCGGACCGCTTCGAGTATCGAATCGACGAAAGGAAAGATGCGACGCCGGAACAGAAAGCCTTACGCACCGCGTGGCTGAATTAGCAGCCGCGGATTTACGCGGATTACACGAATCTGAGCATTTTCCGCTTTTGGTTTTCTCAAAGTCAGATTCGCGTCTTCCGCGTAAATCCGCGGCCAAGTTTATATCTTCCGCAACGCCCACCCATGGAAACCAACGGTAACGCGAAATCAGAAATGCAAACTCCTTCAGCGAGGTTTCTCAGCGCCAAATATTTTCTGCTTCTCTGGCTCTTGTTTTTCGCCATCTGCTTGGGGCTGGGTTATCCGACGCTGCACCGTTACGACCCGCGAAAGACTGCAGGCTTGAGCGATACTTACAAATACTACGCGACAACTACTTCTGCCGATCCTTCCGTGTATGTTTTCAAGGAGATGTTCCGCGGTCGCGTGCTGGTCCCATACGTGGCCCGGCCGTTCTACTGGTTCGCGCTGAAATTTCTGCCAACGCTGAACGCAGGTTTCTTCGGTCTGCTGGTCGCGAACTCGCTCTTCTGTGCAACGACCGCGTGCCTGATTGTCAGTATTGGTCATAAACTTTTCGATCTCAGTGTAGCCTTGCTCGGCGCGACGCTTTATCTGCTGAGTTTTGCAATTCCTAATCTACAACTTGCCGGATTGATTGATTCGGGTGAAGCATGCTTCCTCGTCGCTCTGACCTGGAGCCTGCTCAACGGAAAATGGTATCTACTGCCGGCGTGGGGACTGCTGGGAGCATTGGCCAAAGAGACTTTTGTACCTTTCTCGTTTGTCTTCTCTTTCACCTGGTGGCTAATCGAACGCCGGCGGTCTGGTAATGAACGTAAGGAACCCGGCAAGCTGAAATGGATCGTCGCGCTCGCATTGATAGGACTGTTGACGGTTTCGACCGTCCACTCATCGCTGGCCCAGCAACTGCGATGGCCATGGCAAATTGCGGATCAGGCCCGCAGCCCGGTTAACTTTTTCGTAGCCCTCTGGCACTGTGTAACGGAACGGAGTTTCTGGTTTGTGTTTGGCTGGTTGCTGCCGTTGGGTATTTGCCGCTTGAAGTTTTTCCCTCGGCCCTGGCGCGCAGCTGCGATTACTACGTCAGTCCTGGCGATCCTGCTGGGCGCTTACAGCAACGCCGGCGGCACGGTCGGACGCGCGACTTTCGATATCATCGGGCCGCTGCTTAGTCTCTCGGTTGCGTTGTTGCTGGCGCGGCCACGTGGAAGAGATTTCGCCGCGGATGAACGCGGATAGACGCTGATTTAAGAATGCACGCAGAAGCCACACAAAGACAGCATTACAACCGCATCGCCGCCGACTATGAGGCGCAGTATGGCGATCCCGACGGCTTGAATTATCGCGAGCAGTTTTTGTATGAGCCGCTGTTTGTGGGTTTGGATCTCAAAGGCCGCAAGGTGCTCGAAGCTTTGAGCGGCAGCGGGCACGCGACCGAATATCTTCTCAACCAGAAGAACGCATGCGTGACCGGGCTCGATATCTCCGACCAGGCGATCGAAAGTTTCAAAACGCGTTGGCCTCAATGCGAAGCCATCTGTGCGCCAATAACAAAATCTGATCTTCCGGACGAGTCGTTTGATTGCGTGGTGGTAGTAATGGGCCTACATCACTTGCATCCCCACCTGGGAGAGGCCTTGCGCGAGATTCACCGGCTGTTGCGGAAGGGTGGAACGTTTTGTTTTGCCGAGCCTCACAAAGAATCAGGCTTCAACCGGCTCCGAGGATTCTGGTACCGGCACGACTCGCTTTTTGCAGACAACGAAGAGTCACTCGATATGGAAGCCTTGAAGAGCGGGTGCCAGGATCTGTTTGAGTTCAAAGTAGAGAAGCACGTGGGCAGCGCGGCTTACCTGCTGGTGTTGAATTCGATGATCTTCCGCGTGCCGTTGTGGCTTAAGCGAATTTACTCACCGGCAATCATGCGGCTGGAAAAAATGCTCGCCGGTTTTCACTCGCCTGGTTTCTCGCTCGCGGTGGTCTGCCAGTGGCAAAAGAAGTAAAGCAGATTTGAGCCGCGGATGAACGCGGATTAGACGAAGCTGAGAACTGGCCTCTAATATCCTACCCCCCTAATCTGATCCGCCTGTATCCGCGTAAATTCGCGGCGAAATTTTTCGCTCCGACCAGTGCTCGGCACCTAGATTGCTATAGCTACGTCAGGCACAGCGAGATTTCAGTTTTGAGCGGAGGACTTTATGTCAGCAGTATTGGGAAACCTGGAGAATTATTCGCACGACGCCGGTAAAGGACTAGCAAACGTTACGTTTTCAGTGGCAAATTGGGTGGGTAATTTATTTGGCTGCCAACATCGCGAAATGAGCCGTCCTTTTTCAAGACAAGGAGAAACGTATCGTGTCTGTATTAACTGCGGGGCGCGGCGCCATTTTGACGATCGGACGTGGGTATCTTCAGGCCGTCATTACTTCAAACCGGCACGCACGTCGGATCTGCAGGATATTGATAAGACAGCGCTGCGGTGCTTGTAAAGCAGTAGACGGTAGACAGTAGACAGTAGGCACAAAGCACAAAGCAGAAGGTAGAGTTCATCTGTGTTCGGTCGATAACGAGTTTTGTGTGATGCCTTGTGCCTTCTGCTTTGTGCCTGCTGCCTACCGTCTACTGTCTACTGTCTACTCGAGTCTGTAGTTCGGTGCTTCCTTCGTGATGATCACGTCATGCACATGAGACTCGCGTAGACCAGCCGACGTGATGCGAATGAATTTACTCTTCTCCTGAAAGTCTTTGATCGAGCGGCAACCGGTGTAGCCCATGCCGGCGCGCAATCCGCCGACGAGTTGCGTAGTCATCTCCGCCACGGTTCCTTTGTAAGCCACGCGGCCTTCGATACCTTCCGGCACTAGCTTCGAATCGCTCTCCGCCATCTCCTGCGCATAACGATCGCGCGAGCCTTGACGCATCGCGCCGATAGAACCCATGCCTCGATAGGTTTTAAACGAACGTCCCTGAAATAGAATTACTTCACCTGGAGCTTCTTCGGTACCCGCGAACAGCGATCCAATCATTACCACGTCGGCGCCGGCAGCGATCGCTTTAGCAACGTCGCCGGAAAACTTCACGCCGCCGTCCGAGATAAGTGGTATCCCGCCGGCACGTGCTGCTTTTACGCACGATTGAATCGCGGTTATTTGGGGCACGCCCGCACCGGTCACGACGCGCGTGGTGCAAATCGAGCCTGGTCCAATTCCTACCTTGATTGCGTCAATGCCCGCCTCGACCAGCGCTTGCGTGCCCTCGGTGGTGCCGACGTTGCCGGCAATCAAATCCGTGTTGGGATGTCGCTGCTTGATCTCGCGCACTGCTTCGATCACGCGTGTCGAATGGCCGTGGGCCGTGTCGATTACCAGGCAATCGACGCGCGCCTTCACCAGTTCATCGGCACGTTCGCGGTAGTCACCGGTAGCGCCGATGGCGGCGGCGACGCGCAGGCGCCCCAGATCATCCTTGGCCGCGCTGGGATACTTGATGGCCTTCTGAATGTCTTTAACGGTGATGAGACCCTTGATGCGCTTGTCGTCGTCAACCACCAGAAGCTTTTCGATCCGGTGTTTTTGCAACACGGCCTTCGCTTGCTCGAGCGTGGTGCCGACGGGAACTGTAACCAGTGGTTGCGGCGTCATCACTTCTGAAACAGGAATGTCGAAACGCGTCTCAAATCGCAGATCGCGATTGGTGATGATGCCGACCAGGTGACCATCCTCGTCTACGACCGGCACGCCGCTGATATGAAAACGCTCCATCACCTGAAGCGCCTCGCGCACCGGTTTGCTCGGAAGTATGGTGACCGGATCGACGATCATTCCCGACTCCGAACGCTTCACCTTGTCGACTTCTTCTGTCTGCCGTTCGATGCTGAGGTTTTTGTGAATTACGCCGATACCGCCCTGCTGCGCGAGTGCAATGGCCAGGGCTGCTTCGGTGACGGTGTCCATCGCCGACGAGCAGAGGGGAATTTGCAGTTGAATATTTCGCGTGAACTGCGTGGAAGTGTCGGTTTCATTTGGCAAGACGTCTGAAAGCGCGGGCAGCAGCAGCACGTCATCGAAAGTCAGACCCTCTGTTATGTCGGCAGAGATCATACGGGCTTATCAACTCCTTAAGATGATATGAAAATTAATAGTGACTCTCTTTGTGCACCCTTTGAGTCCTTTGTGTCTTTGTGGTGAATGGTTGCTGATCGTCATTCACCACAGAGACACAGGGAGCACAGAGGTGGCACAGAGAATTCAAGTTACGACGCTACTCTAAAACGTTCCTAAAAACAAAAAGGCCCGCAACGCGAGTGCGGGCAGTTTGCGTAATTAGTTTTTTCAGGAATAACAAATCCATTCGCAACTGGGCGTCGGGAGTTCAGAGTTCAGCCTTCAGGCTGGGGATTTGATCGTCAGGTACAACGCAAGCTAAAGCTTGAACTGCAACTCGGCAACCGACGTTTGCTGATCAAAGTTTGCAGACCGCTTCTGCGCCCAATGCAATAGGCTCAACGCCGCGGCCGTTAAGATGGCCAAAATTATGATAGCGAGCACTACGGTTAAGAACGGTGAACGGGTTGCCGGCGCGTCGGTATAAACCTTTGAATGATACGGAGTGGTTACAACGTCTTCTCCGGAATCCCCCGAGTCGCGCATGTAACGCGTGTAGCCTTCGAGAGCTTCCTTCTCGTCGTAACCAACGTAGCGAGCGTAAGCTTTAACAAAGCTGCGATTGAAAATTCCACCCGGCAATCGTCCGTAGTCGTTTGATTCGATGGCTTCGAGGTAGTGCATCGAGATTCGCGTCTGGTCGGAAATCTCGCGCAGTGGAATGCCGCGTCCCTCGCGTGCGAGTCGCAACTGTTCGCCGATAGTAGCTGCCATCACCAATTCGCTTCAGCCTTTGCCTAATGCTTCGGTGGAGGGGAGCCTCATGGATACCAGTTGAGTGAACGGCCACTTACTGCTGGGATCGGAGGCGGTTGAGCCGCTGTCAGAACACCCTGAATTGTTGGCCGAATATATATTGGTGAGTAAACGCTGTCAAACTTTCTACATAGAGTTTCAAGTTCCAAGTTCCAAGTTTCAAGTCAAGAGCGTGAATCTAACCTGGAACTTGAAACTTGGAACTTGAAACTCTGAATCTTGAAACTCTGAATCCAGCGCCTCTCTTGATTCTTGCCGCTTGCGGTGATAGGTTTGCGCCAGCAAATCGAACGTCGACTTTAATTTCTACAACAATAAAAGTGAGGATACATGAGATGCCTTTAGAAGCACTCGGAATGGTGGAGACCAAAGGCTTCGTGGGAGCCGTGGAAGCGGCCGACGCCATGGTCAAAGCTGCGAACGTTCAGCTTTTGGGGAAAGAATATATAGGCGCTGGCTACGTCACGATTTTTGTACGCGGAGACGTCGGCGCCGTTAAGGCGGCGACCGACGCCGGAGCCGCAGCCGCACGAAGAGTCGGCGAGTTGATCAGCGTCCACGTAATTCCCCGGCCGCATGCTGAGGTTGAACGCGTTCTTCCGGTTGATGGCCGCACCGGCCTCAGCCCCGATGAACGTGCGCTTCAGGGCGGCGGCTCGCGCGGCCAGCTAGGCGAAGGCGATCAGGGCCGTTCGCTGCAAGGCTCGCGCGAAGGAAGCAAGGAAAAGGCGCGGTGATCAGTCAGTGGTCAGTTGTCAGTGGTCAGTGGCCAAGTTCCTAAAACTGACCACTGACCACTGACCACTGACCACTGACCACTGACGCACACGGAGGTTCGTCATGTCAGATAAGGACCTGATATCAGTACAGCAAGCACGGGATCTGGTAGAAGGCGCCTATAAGGCCCAGGCTGAAATCGTCAAGTTTGACCAGGCGAAGATTGATCGAATTTGCGAAGCGATGTCGCGGGCTGCGTTGCGCGAGGCCGCGCGACTGGGCGCGATGGCTGTTGAGGAAACGGGCTTCGGCGTTCCTGACGACAAGCGCGAGAAGAACCGTTTTGCAGCCGAAGATGTTTGGAACTACTTTCGCGGATTGCGCACAGTAGGCGTCGTATCCGAATCCAAAGATGTTGTAGAAATTGCGAGTCCGCGCGGCGTTGTTGCCGGCATCGTCCCGTCAACCAATCCCACCTCAACCGCGATCTTCAAAGTCCTGATCGCTATCAAATCCAGAAACGCAATTGTGCTTTCGCCACATCCGTCGGCCGCACGTTGTATTAACGAAACAGTGCGCGTGATGCGCGAAGCCGCGATCAAGGAAGGACTGCCCGCGGACGCGATTGCCTGCATGACCACGGCGACCATCGAAGGCACCGAGGCCTTGATGAAACACAAACAGACGGCGGTGATCCTGGCCACCGGCGGCATCGGCCTGGTGCGCGCAGCTTATTCCTCGGGTAAGCCCGCGTTCGGAGTTGGACCAGGCAACGTGCCGGTGTTCATCGAGCGAACTGCGGACGTGCCCAAAGCCGTTCAGGACATTTTGACGGGAAAGACTTTTGACAACGGCACCATCTGCGCTTCCGAACAGGCTGTGGTTTGCGATGCGCCGATCGAGAAAGCGGTGCGGGAACAGTTCAAAGCACAAGGCGCGCACTTTCTCTCGGCGGCCGAAGCGGAACAATTAGGAAAAGTGGTAGCGACGCCGCAACGTTCGCTCAATCCTGCGATTGTAGGGAAGTCGGTTGAGGTTATCGCGAAGCTTGCCGGGCTAAACGTGCCGGCGGGCACACGCTGTCTGCTGGCTGATGTGGCCGGCGTGGGCCGTGAGTTCCCGCTCTCGATGGAAAAACTTTCGCCGATACTGGCGTTCTATGTTGTCGACGGTTTGTCGCGCGGCGCCGAGCGAAGTTACGAGATTCTGCGCTACGGCGGGATGGGCCACACGGCCGGTGTGCACACGCGCTCGCGCGAGGCGGCGGTTCGTTTCGGCGCCGAGATGCCGGCGTCGCGCATCACTGTCAACACCCCAACCACCCACGGCGCGATCGGTTTCTCAACCGCCCTACCGCCTTCGATGACGCTCGGCTGCGGTTCATGGGGCGGCAATGTAACTTCCGATAATGTTTCACCGCTGCATCTGTTGGACATCAAGCGCGTGGCGTTTGAAGTCAGACCGGTGAAGAGCAAGCGGCCCGCAACTGGCGCAAGCGTCACGGCTGCGCCGGCGCCTGAGTACGCGCCAGCAATGGCCGCGCCTGCCCGACAGAATCAACCGGTGGTTAGCGCCGGCGGCGGGAAGATCAATCGAGAAGACATCGCGGCCATCGTCGACAAGTTTCTTGCCGGACGACAACCCGAACCACCGGCGAGCGCGCCCCGCGAGACACCGGCTGCACGATCGAGTGAGCCCGAAGTTGAAGCCGGCAGCATGTATACCGGTTCGCGGTCCGAAACCAATCAGCCGTCAAATGGCGGAAGATCGACTCCGGCGCCTGCCGCCCCGGCATCGTCAGCGAATGCAAGTTCAAAGAACAGCGGAGCGACAGTTGATTTTGTCAGCGAAGACGACGTGCGGCGCGCGATGCAGAAGGGCGAGAAGATCTACATTAACGCGAAAACAATTATCACCCCAGCGGCCCGCGACATGGGTGAACCGGCGGAAATCTTTGCTAAAGGCTAGTTAGTTTCAAGTTCCAGGTTTCAAGTTTCAAGTTAATAACTAACTTCGTGAACTTGAAACCTGAAACTTGGAACTTGAAACTCTAGATATGTTTCTCGGAAAAGTTGTCGGCACCGTCTGGTCCACCAAGAAAACTCCCGACCTTGAGGGCGTTCGCTTTCTCGTAGTCCATCCATACGATCTGGAAAAGGATCCGACCAGGAATATCGTCGTGGTCGCCGATCGGCTGGGCGCCGGCAGCGGCGAGATGGTGATTTGCGCCTTTGGCAAGGCGGCGCGAACGGCGATGGGCAATCAGGAGATGGCCATCGAAGCGGCGGTGGTGGGTATCGTCGACCGCGTGGACATTACAGACTCAGTGTCGGAAGAGATGCGCGAAGCGGCGTTGAAGCTGGCGCGCGATAACGGTAGGCGGTAAAAAAGTGCTGAGTGCTGAGTACTGAGTGCTGAGGACTGAGTCAAAGACCCAGGCAGCACTTACTCAGCAGTCAGCACTCAGCACTTTGCACTTTGCACAGTTTTCCTATGAACGAAGACTTGATCTACCGGCTGACGAAGGCCGTCTACGGCCGGCTGGGGCCGGGAGCCGACGAGCAAACCGTCGAACAATTGGTCACCGATGTCTATCGTGAGATAGAGCCCTCGCTCGGATCAGGCGGCAGTTCTTATTCCTCTTCGCAGTCGCTTCCCACTTCCAGTTCCATCGATTCGCGTTCGGCAGAAGGTTCCGCCGACCGCATGATCATTTCTGTTTTTGGCGTGGATCATCCGGGTATCGTCGCCGGAGTATCACAAATACTCGCGGAAGCCGATTGCAGCATCGTCGATATTAACCAGACCGTGGTCCAGGGGAAGTTTGCGATGGTGATCATAGCCAACAGCGCGCGCGCCCGCGAAAGCGCCGCTGAGCTCAAGGAGCGGTTGCGACGCGAGGGAGAAGAACTAGGCGTGCGCATCTACGCGCAGCGTGAAGACCTCTTTAACGCGATGCACCGAATTTAGTAAATCGTGAATCGTAAATCGTGAATAGTTACAATCTTTGTTGAGTTGGATGTCTCCACTTTTCGATTTGCTTCCTTAAACAGAGCCGACTATTTACGATTTACGAGTTTTCCATTCACGATTTACGATTCACGATTTACTATCCCATCATGCCTGAACCCGTTATTGCCAGACGCTGTCCAACCTGCGGCGCATCGATTCGTGAGGTAGCGCTGTTTTGTCCGCAGTGCGGCAACGCGCTTCCGGATCGCAGTTCCAACGATTCTCAGTCAGCCGAAGTAGCGGCGGTGGAAGAACCGGGGCAGAATCCTGACCGTCAGGGAGGGCTTAGTTCCGATCCCGGTGGCGCCCTTCCTGACAGTCGGGCTTCTGCCTCAGATTTTTCTGAGACCGTAGCTATTCCGCGACCGGACGTACAAAACGAAATTCGATCCATGTCCGACACGCTGGCGATCGATAACTCCAGGGAGACAGCGGTTGATGCGGCGCGCCCGCGCGTGCGCGGCGCGGTGGGAGCGGGGCTGCAACGGGCCGGCACGATGGCGCGCGGGGTTGAAGGCGATGTGAAGCAACGCGCTCGGAAGGTGCGCGAAATCTCCAGCGTGGTGTTGGATGAAGCGGCTTACGATCCCAGTCTGCGTTTTGTGCTCGTCGCCGTGATCGTGTTTGCCTTGTTTCTGGTTATTGTATTGCTGAACAAGTTCATAACGTAAAAAAGTTTCAAGTTCCAGGTTTCAAGTTTCAAGTTTTGAGTGGCGACGAGCAGTTTAGAGTTCAAGCTTTAGCTTGCGCTTTTGCGACGCGATCACAACCTAAAGGTTGAACTCTGAACTGCTTGCCTGAACTTGGAACTTGGAACTTGAAACTTGAAACTTTGAACCAAGTTCTTATGGAATACTCGCAGGCAGAAATTCTTCAGACCGTCGCCATGACCGAGATGGAGCATCTCGACGTGCGCACGGTCACGTTAGGGCTCAGTCTGCGCGACTGCGCGGCGGAGTCGATCACGCGAACGGCCGAACGCGTGGTGGAAAAGATTCATCGCTACGCCGACCGGCTGGTGGAAACTGTCGATGCGATTGGCGACGAGTTTGGAATTCGCGTCGCCAACAAGCGCATCGCGATCACCCCGGTTTCGATAATCACTGAAAGCGCGTCGGGAGATCCAATCGAACTCGCGCGAGCAATCGACGAAGCAGCCGCCGCGGTTGGCGTCGACTTTATCGGAGGCTACTCCGCGCTCGTTCACAAGGGAACAACCGACTCCGAGCGCGAATTTCTCAGTTCTATTCCCGAAGCGCTCTCGGTCACCAAAAGATTATGTTCGTCGCTGAATGTGGCGACCACGCGCTCCGGCATAAACATGGATGCGGTGCGGCAGGTGGGCGTAATTCTCAAAGAGGCCGCGGAACGCACCAGCAGCGAAGGCGGCATCGCCTGCGCAAAGTTCGTCTGCTTTGCCAACTCGGTCGAAGATAATCCATTCATGGCCGGAGCTTATCACGGCATCGGGGAGCCGGAGGCCGTCATCAACGTCGGCGTTTCCGGTCCGGGCGTGGTCCATTACGCGGTGAGGAACGCACCGGCCGACATGCCTCTGCAAGGACTCGCGGAGATTATCAAGAAACTTTCATTCAAGCTTTCGCGCGCCGGTGAGCTGGTGGGAAGGGAAGCGGCGCGGCGCCTGGGAATTCCTTTCGGCATCATCGATCTGTCGCTCGCGCCAACACCGGTGCCGGGAGATTCAGTCGCCAACATTATCGAGTCGATGGGTTTTGAACGGGCCGGCACGCACGGCACCACGGCCGCGCTCGCACTGTTGACGGACGCGGTAAAAAAGGGCGGAGCGATGGCCAGCGGATCTGTCGGCGGGATGAGCGGCGCGTTCATTCCGGTTTCCGAAGATGCGGGAATGATCGAAGCGGCTCAGCTCGGCGCCTTGTCTCTAGACAAACTGGAAGCGTGGACCAGCGTCTGCTCGGTCGGGATCGATATGGTCGCCGTGCCGGGTTCGACTTCGGCCGAGACGCTCTCCGCGATCATCGCCGACGAAATGGCTATCGGCGTGATGAACAACAAGACGACCGCGGTGCGCATCATCCCGGTGCCAGGCCGTGAGGTTGGCGAACTGGTTGAGTTTGGCGGACTGCTGGGGTCGGCGCCAATCATGGCCGTCAACGAGTTTTCTTCCGCCGGCTTTATTCGCCGCGGCGGCCGGATCCCGGCACCGATTCATTCGCTACGCAATTGAATCTCTGTGCGATCTTTGTGACCTCTGTGTCTCTGTGGTGGATATTTGCGGCAGGAGAACTCACCACAGACACACAAAGAGCTCAAAGGGAGCACAGAGAAAAAACTGAAATTGCGACGCTAGCAAAACCAAAGCTCCTCATCCGAAACCTCGTGTGCCTGTGATATTCTGTGCCACCCAAGAACAGTGACGTTGGATTGGAAAAAGTTCTCGCTTGAATAGTTATCATCCTATGAAGAAGAGGGTCTTCTGTCTGCTGCTCCTAGTTTTGGCAGTCGCCGCGTCCGCGACGGCCCAGAACCAAAAGCAAAAGGTCCATCCAAACTTCACCGGCGGCTGGCAGGTCGATACGACTAGCAGCGATGCCGGCGAAATTTCGGCGGGCGAGCCCCAGCTTTTGCTGATCGAACACCAGGAACCCGAGTTGAAGATTAAAGGAAGAGAAATCGGGGGCAGTCCGATGCTCTCAAGCGAGATGATCCTCTTTACCGATGGGCGCGGTGAAACAAATCGTGCCTTAATCGGTTATGCAATAGGGGATTTGAAATCCAAAACCGAATGGAAAGGCGAAAAGTTAGTTAGGCGTTACACCACGCGACAAACTGTGCGCGCGACTTTCGTCAACGTTGACGTGACTGAAGAATTGAAGCTTACTGATGGTGATAAGAAATTGATGCGCACGTTTCGTTACACCGTCCCGCGCGCGGCGGAAACAACTGTAAGAACCTCGATTCCGCCGTTGGTAATAGAACGAGTTTACAAGCGCGTTGAATAGAATTGTTCATGCGGAAATTGTCTTTCAGGTTTCTGATGAATTGAGAGGAGCAAAATGGCAGAAGCACTCGGCATGGTTGAATGCATGGGTTTAGTAGCGATGATCGAAGCGGCGGACGCAATGGTCAAGGCTGCGAATGTACGCCTCGTCGGATGGGAAAAGATTGACGCCGGTCTGGTGACGGCAATCGTGAGAGGCGATGTGGCCGCGGTGCGAGCTGCCGTAGACGCTGGAGCTGCCGCGGGCAGAAAAGTTGGGCAGGTCGTTTCCACCCACGTGATTCCGCAACCGCATAACGATGTCGATCTGGGTTTGCCGGTACTTAAAACTGGAGAGACTACTAAAAAGAAGATCAGCGGGTCCGTTCGCGCGAAGTAACATTAATGCCGCGGAGCGGCGGAGAGAAGGTAGCCAGACGTGAAACGTCTGGATTGGATAGAGGACATGCGATGCCGCGGAGCGGCAGCGAGAAGGTAGCCAGACGTGAAACGTCTGGATCGGATAAGACATCCGGAATGCGCGCTGAAGGCGCGCGAGAAGTTCTGAGCGCACCTTCAGTGCGCGAATCAACAACACGCACCATTTCCAGAGGTTTCACCTCTGGCTACCTTCTCTCTGCCGCTGCCGCGGCATTAGACTCTGGCCACCTTAGCGCGCCTTCAGCGCTCTGCTTAAATGAAACAAAGGCGCGTGCTCAGGTTCGTGGTTCCCATAATCGCGGTGCTGATCACACTCGTCGCGCTGGAAGTCGCGTTGCGCGTTTATCACGCGGCCACGCGCCCGGCCACGGTTCCGGTAAGTCAGGTTGCGCCGGTTCCGTTGCACATCGTCACTGACGCTCCTTATCTTTACGGTCTCAACCCCAATCACCCCGACATCAGCTCGCAGGGCACACGTGACGACGAAGTTGCGATTCCCAAACCAAAAGGAACGTTTCGAGTCCTGGTGCTCGGGGATTCGATCGCTTACGGGAGCGGCATTCCGAAGGATAAAACTTTTCCCAACCGGTTGGAATCGTCGTTGCGCGAGCGTCTCGGATCCGCCGAGGTGGTGAATGCCGGCGTCTCCGGTTATTCGCCGTACAATGAACTGCAGTACTACCTGGCGAAGGGAAAGGAATTTGAGCCCGACATTGTAATCGTCGCCTTCTGCATGAACGACGTGGTTAATCCGCGACTGCATTG
>Ga0207650_10000387_pt1 | contig 40432 bp, 66 predicted proteins | sample KBSS63metaG_FD_184325 | JGI IMG/M metagenome (GOLD analysis project Ga0207650, IMG submission 184325) | Switchgrass rhizosphere microbial communities from Kellogg Biological Station, Michigan, USA - KBS S6-3 metaG (SPAdes) (version 2) | ecosystem: Host-associated > Plants > Roots > Rhizosphere...
TACTTCTCCTTCGCGAAATCGACACTGCTCTTCTTGACGAGCCAGGAATCCGTGAGTTTGGAGTTACGAACCCGACGGGTGCCGTCCTCGTAGATGCCGGTGAACTGAACGACTTTCAGGTCCTGGACGTAATGAACGTTCGTGACGGTGCACCAGCGGTTCCGCGTGAGGGCTCGGTCCCTCATCCAGTCCAGGTCGAGCTCGGCGAGGTTGGCTCGCAGACTTCCGTTCTCTCGAAGAACGACCATTCCGTTCTTGAGATCGAGACCCTTGCTGATGACGTCTTCGGTCTCGGGGTTCATTACGTAGAACCGCTCGACGAACTCGGGCATGGTGATCCAATCGGTTGGTGTTTGTGTTGGTGGGCAGGCGCCTTTTATAGTCTTGCGCCCACAGGACTGTTTTCCCCGCTACAGGAAGTAGAGCATGTACGTACACTGCTCACTCTGCGACAGGGAATTCCAGAATTCCAGAAATTCCAGAAGATCGAGCGGCTTCTCGACGGAGTCGAAGAATCGGAATAGCTGGAGGATGGTACCGGTTGAATCCCCCAGGATGAACTCTTCGAGGATTGTCTTCTCTACCGTATAGGCGAGATCAGCCTTACCGGCTTCTCTGATGAGAAGAGCAATATCGAGTTTTTTGTCCATTTACGTCCTCTGAGAGTTCCTCAACTCCGCCCGGTATCTACGCCTGTCCAGGCGGAATCCGATTTCTTCCTTGAGCCACATGCAGCCACTGATAAGCAGGCCTATCAGTGTCACGACTCCGAGCAGAGCCGCGAGTCCAAACAGGGTGAACACGAGAATCCATTCCTCAGGTGTGGGCCCCACGAATATCAGATCTTCGCACGACGGTGAGCCCCGCCGCGGATCGGGACCACGGTCGAGGGCATACTCCTCACCACCCTGAGGGCCTGGGTGATCTCGCCTTCACTCTCGCGCCATTCGTCGAAACGTGCTTCTTCGTAGCGCCGCCTGGACTCCTCAACCAGAGCCCTCGTCTTCTTGAGCTTCCGCTCGAAGCGTATCTCCGCCACGACGGAGGGGAGAGTGTCTATCGCCAACCAGAAGAGGATGACGAAGACGGACATACCCAGGACCCACAGGATGGTTCCGATGGTGATCTGCTGATGCATCAATTGCTCCGCTTCTTGAGTTTTCTGGCTACGCAGACTAAGGCGCCCGGTATCAATATGCAGACGCCCCAGTCGATTGCGTACATCAGTCGTCGCTGCCGGACAGAAGAGCCTTGCGCTCGTTCTCGTCCAGTTCCCATCCGGAATCCTCGATGATCACCACGCCGTTCTCGTCTACATTTTCGATCGCGAGGTTCGCCGTCTGACCCTCAAGGGTGTAGTCCGCGTACTCGAGGTCCAGCGGGTCTTCGTGCAGAACGCCGTAGAACGTCCTGAGATAGGCCTTGACACCGGACTTTCCCTGCACCGACCAGTTGTAGGGACTGAGGGTGACATGGGTGGCGTCGAATCGCGCCCGGTCGACCAAGCCCACCAGCTCTTCGTCGATGGGGGTCCGGTTCTTGGTGGACTCGGTGATGAACGTGATGCTCGGTCCGGAGTCCGGTCGGTACAGAACCGTCACAGGAAGGTGCCAGGTCGGCTCGGGTTCATCCGCCGTGGACTTGACGACCTTCGGCATCCACCCCATCTCGAGAAGAACCTTCGCCTGAGCGTCAGTCAGCTCGACCGAGAAGTTGCGCTTCCCAGCGGGGTTGAACGGCTTCTCCGCACCAGCAAAGTTCCGCCATATGATCTTGCAGTTTCGCAGCGTCAGGTCATCCTGAACGCGTCGAGACCGGACTACATCGCTTCCGGTCGTTCGTGCTACAACACTCACGTTTGTGCTCCTAGATGGGGTTCTTCTTGCAGCCACAGCCACTACTGCAGGCCAAACCGTGATCGTGCTTCGGCTGGGTCCTGCAGAAATAGTCGTGGCATTGACCGGTCTCGGAGTCACCAGTCTTCTCGGCTATGACCCTGAGATTCTCGTTCAAGGTCTCGGCCACCTTGGCGAGGTTTTCTACAGCCGTAGTCAGCTCGCTCATAGCCTTGAATACGTCTGCGTTAATCAACGTGCCCACCGCATGTCGTACACGTGGGGTCGCAGTCGTATCCGTGCTTGTGCGGCTCCGGGTAGCTGCATCCCGGATTCAGGCAGGGCTGTTGGTGTATCGGGGCTTCTTCGATCTTGGTCGTCTCGCCTGACAAGACATACAAGAGACCCTTGGGTTCACCCATTCGAATCCTTTCCCAGATCCTCGCTGAGCCTGAAGGAACCGAGACCGAAGCCATTGATGATCGCATCCGGAATATCGGAAGCGTCGACAATGACTATGGTGTTTCTTCCGATTTTTTCCAGCTTGGCCGAACCGATGATGTTTCCATCCGACCGACCAATCAGGGCCACATCCCCGATGATCCCGTCAGGCATGTTCTTCCGTAAAATCACCATTATCTGATCCTCCACTCGTGTCGTCGCACGGATCGACCGTAATCAGCTCGCCCATACCCTTTTTGGTGACCGTGGCGTGATACCTGACGCCGTCCAGTTCACTGAGGAATATGACCTTCTTCTCCCAGTCGGTCGATGTCGATCCGTGCTTGGTGAGAATGTAGGACTGCTCTACTTCCGGTGTATCCGTGAGCGAATACCTGAAGTTGATGTACCTCCGGACCTGCTCCGCTGCACGTTCTTCCCAGGTACCAGTCATAGCTCTCCTAGAGGGGGATCCTCACGTTGTCGAGCTTCTTGTACGCGTCGAGATATGCCTCTCGCTTGTTCACGTTGTACGTGACTTCGTAGTACATGCCGTCTTCGATGGTGGTGCTGATCAGCGCTTTCCACCCTCCGAGAACGTAGGCGAATATGACGACGTAGACGTCGAACTTGGCGTTGCCGAAGTGCATACGGTCGACGTACTCCCGGACGAGCTCCATGGCCTGTTCCGGATAGTTGACACCGGTTCCAGTGATGGACGTCTTGTACTCGTCCACTTCTGTGCGGCATCCCGGACAGTCGTCTACACCGCCGCAGTGGATCGGTGCTATCGCCGTGGCGACACCCTGACCCTTGAGAGTTCCTGGGATGTGATGACCGTGTGTGGTATATGCCATCAGTTCTTGCTCCGTTCTTGTTCGTCCCTGAGCTTCTTCGCGGCTTCGGAAAGAGGCATGGAGGCTTCTACGAAAGCGTAGACGCAAAGCTCCCGGTCTTCACCAGAGAGCGTGTCGCGATATGCCGCCCATCTGGTTTTGATACGCAGCATACCTTCCTTGTCGCCCTTTTCCTCACACTCGAGGTACTTCTGGCCAAGCCCTGAGGAAATGGCTTTGACGTTCAGCATCCGCTCTTCCTCCTTGCCAGATTCTTGAGCTGTTGGGCGAGCTCTGCCTTCGGTCGATCCCTCAGGGAATATCCCTGAATGAGGTAGAACTCCACGACGAGTTCGCCATCCACTTCTTCTACCGATGCTGATCCAACAGGACCTCGTAGATGATCGGTGATCGGTACAACTAGTCTCATCGTGGGGTTCTCCTCGAGTGTAGATAGGGGGAGTCAGAGGGCGTAACGAAGGCGGTGAAGGCGTTCTGGGGTCCAGTGCTTCATCGTGTGTCGGTTGCGAAGCCTCGCCAGCTCGAGATCATCATCCTCGATGACGTCGAAATATCGAAGAAGCTTCAACCAGTCCACATCTACCCATTCGGGTTCGGTGTGGGAACAGACGTCTGTCTTTCCGGAGCATCCGACCTCGACCGGACCACCGGACACACGGATGATGACGAAGTCGCAGTGAGGGTGGTCTTCGAATCCCTCCACGATCCTATCCACCGCTAGACTGGCCGCGGAATGACCAGTGATCTGGGTCGCCGGATTGTGACCCAGACAGTATATGTACCAGGTGCTGCTCACTTACCGAGCCCTCTCTCGTCCCAAGATCCCATGAACTTCGCGAGCCTGTCCATGCTCTTGGAGTGAAACCACCATTCGAGACGCGCTTTCCATCCTTCTGCAGGGAGAGGCTTCTTTTCCTCCCATTCGCCTGTGAAGCTGTTCCAAGTGTGAATCGGCATTAATCCATTTCCTTTCTCACGAGTGTCTTCCAAGCGTTTCGCTCACCGCGCTTGGTGTTGCGACGCTTCTTACGCCGGAATATCCCCGCTGGGGGATTTTCGTGACAGCAGGAACATGCCAGACCGTAGGGACCGAGAAGTTTGATGTGCTTTCCGAGCATCTTAGCCATTGGGTTCAACCACCTTCTTGGTCATCCCGAGTCTGATCACGTCCGCGTCACTGTGCGAGTACAAGAATTCTCCGGAGGAGACTTCGAAACCGTTGTTGTAGATCTTCTCGATCTTGTAGTCCCGCTCACGATTGTACCAATCCGCTCCAGGGAACCGGACTATGTCCCCCACACGGAAGAATTCCTTCAGACCTCGCCGTTCTTGAAGTCGGCGAAGAAGAGTTTCGATGTCTTGATTGATAGAGTCACTCAGGTCATACGTCATGATTCTCCTCCTCGCCGAGGGGCACCAGGAATATCCCCAGTGCCCCATCAAGCGTCTCTTTCAGCTTCGGAATACAGCCTTTACGGCTTTCTCCCATGCCTTGTCCTGACGCCTCAGTGCTTCCTGATAACGCCTGAACTCATACGGCTGCGCTTCTTCCCAGCGCTCTTCGCACCACTTCTCGGCGTACGAATAGGGGTCTAAAGGATTCCCTTCATCGTCGAATATGACTGAACTGACGGTCACTTCGGAAGGATGCCCCTGTCCTTGAAATCCTGGATGACCCTCTTTCGCTCCTCGTCGGAGGTGAAGACGTGCTCCGGGAAGTCCCTACTGGGACGACAAAGCTCGCTCATGTATTCTTCCGTGGTGTGGGACCTTTCGGGCCACGGGAAGCTCATGTATCCCATCTGGAACTCCTCCATGTAGTCGAAGACCCGACGAGCGTCGTGAGCGATCCCCTTCAGCCGCTCCTGCTCCTCGGGAGACAGAGGTGGAATCTCCCTCAGGTATGCGAGGATCTTCTGATCGACGTCCTTGAACTCGTTCTTCAATTCGCTCATGCCGCGAACCTTTCGAAGTCACCGTACTTCTGAATCGCCGCCTTGGCTTCCTTGGCGAGCGTGTCGAAATACCGCATGTCGATGATGTCGTTGATACCGCCGGTACCCTGCTCGGTCTCGCTGAGGGGCTGGAAAGCCATCCGCTCGATCGCGTCTCCGGCCATACTGCGGATCATGTCCGCTTCTGCCCAGAAATATCCCTTGGTTCCGGGAACCGCGAAATCCTTACCACCCTTCTTGGCCTTGACCAGCGTGTAACCGTGCTCCTCGACGACGGGGACGAACAGACCTGTCTTGCCGATCTGGTGACGGTGATTACCATCGACCAAGTACATGACGCTACCGTCCCGAGCCTGCTTGGTCAGACACAGGTCGCGGAAGTCCACCTGAGAGCGTTCGAAGAGTGTCTTGTAGACATAAGGCTCCTTGAACTGAGCACCAGTGGCGTGCCACCCCTTACCGTCCTTGGCGATGTAGACGGCGTCGTTGACGAGCGTCATCTTCTCGTAGGTGGTCTCGTGCTCGAACTCATAGCCGTAGTTCTCTGCGAAGTCGATGACCTGCTGGATGATCTCGGCCGTCGCGTTCGGAATCTTGATCGAGTCCGTCTTGACGTGAATAACCTCGTAACCAAGGCTTTCCACGAACTCCACGACATCGACCATGAACAGGGCACCACGCTTCGCGACGATGTTGTCCTTGTTCCTCGGGTCCTTGAAGGAGTTGGGGAACGTTGCCGCGGTGTAGCCGTAGACCGAGTTCAGAACCAGCTTCAGAGCCTTCTCGAGAGTCTTGAGCTGCCTGATCTTCTCCCTCAGATCTTCCAGCTTCTCGATGGACTCCAAATGTTCGATCAGCTTCCCGTCAAGCATCTGCTTGGCACGGCCGATGTGCTCTTCGGCATCCTCGAACAGACCCTTGCTGAGAGCAACATGGGTTCGCTTGATCTCGAGGCGAGCTTCCATCAGTTCGCGATACTTGTCCGTGTAAGGACCGAATACGTTCATCGCACTGATGGAGTGAGGATGCATGGAAGCGACATCCAGCACGGCCACGTTGTAGTACATGCCGGGCTTGCCGTAGACGTATCCGCCTTCACCGACGGACTTGCCCTTGTAGAAGCTCTTGTCTCCCTTTGTGAATTCGTCGAACGTGTAGCCCGGGAATTCCTTGGAGAGATCAACGTAAGTGAACTTCTTCTGAGGCTCCCGGTCATTCCCGAAGAGGATACGCTCAGTGTGGTTCCGGGTGGTGTGGTTCACCGAGAGGCCGCTGAGGTCGGCAAGAATCTGTCGGGCGACAAAGTCCTGGTGGCAGTCTTCAAAGACCTTCTCCAGGGAGTTGACGTCATTCTTGCAGTACTCGACGATCTCCAGAATCTTCTCATCCGGAACCGGCTCGTCCCACGGGTGATCCGTCTCCATGTGCTTGATACCGAGGGCGATCTGACGAGGCTTCAGACCTTCCTTGGTGGCAGCGAAGTCCAGAACATCCGCGTAGGAAAGGTTGAACGCTTCCCGGAACTTGGCGGTGTGATCCTTCTCGGCGATGATCCTCTGCGACAGCTTGTAGAGGTCGATCGGCTTCGCACCGAGAACCGCGGCCCACAGGATATGGTTGTCGTATCCCCGATTGTTGAAGCCGACCAGCTTCATGCGGAGAAGATCAGCCACCTGAGCGGAATTGGGGTTGATCATGGTGACAACGGATTCGTCCGGAGAACCCTGATACTTCCAGCAGATCACGAAGAGGTTCGGGAAGACTTCGCAGTCGAAGAATACGATCCGCTGATCCTGAACCTCCTCGCGATATGCGCTCTCGGGCTCCAGCAGGTCTTCACTGCTGTTCTTGGACTGCAGAGGAAGCTTGTTCAGGATGCGGTAGCATTCCATCGAGTGCTTCTTGCTGTTGTTGCAGAACGCCATGATCTGCGGTTCGAGATCCGACACATCATAGACAACGTTCGGATCATTGTAGGCCTTGGTGAGGATATGGAGCATGAACTCCATCTCGGGCTTCGTGCCACCGACGTTCTGCTTGCGCAAGCATCGGTGAATCGTCTTACGAAGACCCTGTTCGGTCTCCATCATGGCGGGCGGCAGCACTTTCTTCTCCTTGAACGGAAGGCCACCGCTGATGGTGGCTACGGCAATGTTGTTGCACCGAGTAACTTTTCGCCTCAGCGAGCCGTTACCGGAATATACCTTGACCTCGATACCTTCCGCGTAGTCGCGAGCAAGCAGCGAGGAATCGCCGTCCCAGATGTAGTGGAGGTGAATACCATTACCACTCTTACTGACTTCCGCGTAGGTAGGCGGAAACAGACTGGCTGCAGCGAGATTGAGATCGAGAGATTTCTCGCCGTTGTCGTCCTCGATGTCGAAGTCGATGACAATATGATGCTGCGGAAGCCGGAGGAAATGCAGCTTTGTTGTGTCGATGTCGCCCAGATATGTGCTGACGATCTGATCCGGTCCGGGTACGAACGGTTCCCCGGTCCTCTTGTCTATACGCTCGCTGTCATCCCAGTAAAGCTTGGGATTCCCATCAGCGTTCGCATACTGAGCGGGCATTCCAGCGTACATCTCGTCGATCAGAGATTTGGTCTCATTCAGAACGAGCGTGTATGCAGCGGTGCTGGATGCCGGAGCGGGCTCCTTGAACTTCTCCCCATGAAATCCCCGGTAGACACTCCGAACGACAGATCCATCAACCGTCTTGCGGTCATGAAACTCGTTGAAGTAATCTTTCAGGGCTTCGCGGAACTGGGGAAGCGTGATCTTGAAGTTGAACTCGGCAACCAGTGCGTACGCCTTGTAGAACTCCCACGCCTGCTTCAGTGTAGTACCGTCTTGCTCCGTGAATACGTCGTGGTACCACTCAATGAAGTTGAAGAAATAATCGGTTTGCATCCGCATGGCCGTGGGCTCATAACGGTTGTACCGATTCCTTCCGGCGCCCTTGAACTCGAACTTACCAGGGCCCCGATACACATCCAGACAGTGCTGAGCGATAGCACCGAGTTGGAAATCAATCTGACCCATGAGCCACTGATAACGATCGGGATCGATCTTGTTCAGCGAAGGTCGTACATCGATGAGACGGCGAATAAGACCGGACTTGGCATCCGTGATCTTGACGGGCTTGTTGGTACCCATGAGAAGCATGGCATTCAAGACGGTCTCGTAACCCGCCTTGTACTTCTCATTGATACGCATACGGTCATGACCGACAACCGAGTTCAGAACACTGTTGTCCTCGATCTTGGACAAGTCACCGTCATGCTGGATCGCAACCAGGGGATTGCTTTTGAACGCTTCTGTAGCGAAAGCGTTGTTGTTACCGACAAGGGCCTTCGCCTCGAACATGGCGACATAACCCTCGAACAGCTTCTGGATGATCTTGAGGATCGTGGACTTACCGGTGCCACCGGGCCCGAAGAATACCAGGAATTTCTCAATTGTCCTGGAGTCACCGGATACGATGGCACCGATCGCCCATTCGATTTTCTCTCTCTCCTCAGGAGTATAGAGAGTACCGACGATCTCGTCCCATGCGCTGTAATCGCCGTGAGCCAGAGAATATGGAAGACGCTTGCTGACGTAATCCTTCTTCTCTACCTTGGTATTGGCGAATGTCAGTTTGGAGTCCAGTTGGTGCGAGTTGTCACTCACAGCCTTCAGGAACCGCTTGAACTTTGTCCATCGCTCAGTATCGAAAGACCTGAAAGACTTGATCTTGACTTCGATACCTTGCGCCTTGAGCTTTTCCGCGTGCTCGAGGAGGGCTTTGTCTACGAGCTCCTGGACCCTGTACTCACTGGTGTTCCAGAGTCCGATCTCGTCGTCCCAAATTGCGTAGAACGCTTGACCCCGGATCATCAGATCCTCGGACTTTCCGACAACGAGATCTGGATAGACCTCGATCGCCGTACTCTTGCCCTTTGGTTCTTTCTCGCGGATCTGAATGAAATCCAGCATCAACCCTCCTTATCCTATCCTTCGTATCTCTTCGAGATAATCGCTAAGTTGCCCCCAAAGTTCCAACTCGCTTTGATCCCGATATGGGTATCGAAGCGGGAAGAACCCACCTACACCGTCAGGTCCGTAGTTCCGGAAAATAACTCGGGTGGTAGCCGAGTCGACATCTTCCAAAGGCAATTCGAACTCGTCGGTGAAATGTCGCAGACCCAGATTCTCCACTAGATGATTCCAGAACCAATAATGGACCGTGCAGTCAGCCAAGAATTCCAGCCGACATGCCAGGGCCACCATCATTTCCAGCATGGAGCAACCGAATTTGATCCACTCTTCCGGTACACCCCGAAGGTTCTTTTCGGCAACAAACTCGATACGGAGTTCCTTACCGTCCATCGCCCTGTCTTCATCTCTTCCGGCAACCGATACAAACTCGGTCTCGAAGAGGGCCCTCAGCAATTGCCAATGCGTCAGGCCCCCTTCCTCAAAACCTGGGTCGGCGACCTTTGAATAGAGCCATTCGAAATATAGCTCATTCAGAGGTACACCGGTCATGTCACATCACTTGGCCGATCCGGCCTTGAACGGTCCCACCAGTTCGGAGTAGGACCCCGGCTCCCAGTAGACCTCGTACTCGGATCCACCCAGAATATGCGGAGACCTCACGTACAGCGTGTCCTCGCCAGGCGGAAGACCTTCCCTCAGCAGCTCGAGAACATCGTCCCCGAACATGAACCGACGGTTGGTCTCCTCGATGGCGTTGTCCGCAGCGTTCGCTACGACATCATCACCGTGATAGTACGTGAGCTGGATCTGCTTGAAGCCGCTTCCGTTCTCGTGGAATTCCTCCGCGGAAATGATCGTAGGACCATTCCCCTTCGGCTCTTCGGAGACCTGAGGCATCGGACGAGGATCGGGAATAACCTCATGCGCCGCAGCCTTCTCCCGCTCGAGAACAGAAGGACCCTGGTACATGCCCCGGTAGTCCGTCAGAGCTTCACGGGCCTTGGTGACGAGCGGTACCGCAGCCGTGGTGGGCTCCGGAATATCCTCCTCGTCGATCCCTTCGAGATCTGCCTTGGGCTCGCTCTCCACCGTGACAGATTCTCGGAAGGATTCCTTCGCGGCGTACTTCTCGGGGTTGTACTTCCGGTCGTAGAAATCCCGAGCGGTCTCTACGGCCTCGTTGTAGCGGTTCTCGTACTCCTTCTCGAGACGACTGTTGCCGATCAAATATCCGACAACAGCTCCGCCTACGGCCCCCAGCAGGAACAGCTTCACATCGATCACATCCTCTTGAACTTGCCGAGAATGACACCGTCGACGTTGAAGTCGAGGATCACGTCGTGCCGGGTGCCGTTGATGAATGCGACGGCGTTGTCGGTGTTGCGCTCCAGACCGAAGCTGATGTAGCCGTTCCCATCACCCGTCTGCTCAGCGCCTCGGATCCAACCGACCATCTGACCGGCTTCGGTGCGCTCGTAGCCCAGGTGCTCGTAGACCTCGTTCAGGAACACGTAGCCGCGAAGACGGAGAACGTCGTTGAAGTGACTCACTACCTCGCGAAGCCAGAACCGGTTCTGCCTGTAGTCCGGCTCCCAGTTCACGTTGTACTTGTCGAACATTCGGTGATACCCCGAGTACTCATCCTCCTTGATCGCATTCGCGTCAAGGCCTCGAGCAGTCTCGACGAGACCCGTCTCAGGATCGACCACCTCCTTCTCGACGATTGGTCCGAACATGTACTCGCGATCCTTCTCCTCGCCCTGATCGGCGACGACGTTCGCGCGGTACTTCTTGTGCATCCCGTCAAGGATGGTGTATGCCGCGATCAGACCCGTGTTCCGGTTCTTCAGGATCACGTGAGAGCCGGTGATGGCAGCCAAAGAAGCCGCTCCGAGAATAACCGCGGGTCCGTAGTGACGGACGATCTTGATCGCGGTCTGGAGCTTGGCGTTCTTCTTTGCCTTGGTCGCCGTAGCTTCGGTCTTGGAGTCCTTCTCGATCTCCTCGACTTCTTGCTCGGCCTCGGACAGAACCTCGTTCATCTTCAGCGTAGCCCGGCAGGCCAGGATGGTGCTACCGACCATGCCCGCGGCGCCGACGACGAGAAGGATGCCCGGGGAATGTTCCCGGAGAGCGAAGACCTGCTTCGCTACAGTCCTAGATGCTGCTTCGGTTACTTCCTTGAAGCTCATGGTCAGTGGTTCTCCTGTGTAGCGATGTTGAGAGGGGTGGGGGTTACGTTGGTGGAGTTGACGTTGAAACGGAGCGTAAAAGGCTCTCCGCTGTGTACGTCTTCGGGACTGTAGAACTCGACGTCAGTGTTGCTGGTCCATCCGACCCTGGAGTCTTCGTCTGTGACTTCGAGTCCGAGGAGCTTGTAGACGTCATTCAGAAGAAGAAAGCCTTGGAGACGGAGCAGATCTTTCGCATGCCTATGCACCGCATCGAAGAAGCACCGGTTGGCCACAGGCATATCCGTCCAGTAAACATTCTTCTGGTCGAATACGCGGTCGAACTGTCCCGTGTCCATCAGCCGTTCTCCTTCTCACGACCGCCACCGGCCATGCGGTCTGCGAAGTCGTAGGCGATGTTCGCGAGCTTGTCTCCGACCCTCTTGCGGATCCTGTCGGTGACCCGCACCTTGGAGTCGATCGTGACCAGAACACGTCGTCCTACGATGGCCCCGGCGATGAACGCGAGAGTGACCTTCACTAGATCTTCCCTTCCTTTCTGAGACGGAAGAATATGGCAGTCACCTGCCCATCCGTCATGTTGTCGACCTTTTTAGACCACTTGATCGAATTCGGATATGCCTTCTTGACCAGCTCCCTGGTAGATATACCGGACATCTTTCGTCCACCTATCGCACTTGGATGGGCTCCGGGTCCGGAAGATTCAGGATGAACCCGTCTCGTCCGGACTGCTGGACATAGGCACGATCGATATCGGCCCATCCCCAGTTGTTATCAGTGTGATCGATCGGGTAGTTCGCGATCTCGTAGTACTGGGCGACCGTGCAGAAGCCCTGTTCCTCGATCACACCCTCGATATACGCCTTCGCCTTGGACGCATCACTCCGGTACTCGAAGAAAACGTCAACGAGCCGGTTCGAAGTACGGCGCATTGCCATGGGCTGAGGCTTGTAGTATGCGGGCTGCTGACCATACGGCTGGGCCACGATGGGGTTGGTTCGAGAGCCGATGGGCGGCTTTGCCGAAGCGTGGTAACCGTTGTAGCTGTGATGGTTACCGATGGGACCGCGCACCTGGTATGTACCACGCATGTCGTGCAGACCGGAGTCGCCCCTGTGGATGGCACGCTCTGCCGATCCATAGAGGCTATTACCCATCGTCTGGATGAGCTGAAGGGCCATGTCCTTGATCATGGGGACTACGATGCCCTCGAGGAGCTGGGTACCGAAGCTGACACCGTCTTCGGCGAACAGGTCCTTGGTCCGGGACCAGAGACCCTTCCGCTTTATCGTTGCCCTGCCCTGGAGTACCGGCTTCTCTACCTTCTCAGGTCCAGACTTCGGTTCCTCCTCGGGTGTCTTGGGAGTCGAGTCGTCCTTGAAGGTGTTGCCGGGAAAGTCAGTCACGAATATCCTCGATTCGCGAAACCCAAACCCCTTGTGGGGGTAAGGGGTTGAGTGGTTTACGGTTAGCTGGCCTTCTTGGCCGGGGGCTTCGCGTCGATGTAGTCGTCGATGTGCTGGTCCACTTCCTTGCCGAGCTTGTAGATGTTACCAAGCGCGAACGAGAAGCAGATGCCAATCAGACCTTTGACGATAAACTTGACGTGCTTAGGGTCCATGGTGGGGCTCCAAAACGTAGGGGTCTCTTTATAGGCCCTGTAAAATATGCGAGGTCAGTACCGTCCGTAGACGGCGTAGGGCGATCCATCGGTGTAATTCGTGATCGGCCACTCGCCCACGATATGAGCGGTTGTCCGTCCGTAATTCGCGTTGAGCATGTAGCCCTTGCCGTTCCGAACGCCGGTGAATATCCCGACGTGGTAGACGTAACCGCTGCTGTCCTTGATGAATATCAAGTCACCGGGCTTGCGGTTGGAGGCGCTGATGTGCTGCGAGTGGTTGTACTGATCCTTCGCGACACGAGGGAGAGTCTTACCGTGCTGCCTGTAGGACCAGTAGATCAGACCCGAGCAGTCGTAACCTCGAGAATATCCACCCTCGTTCCCCCAGACGTACTTCGCACCCTTCTGGGTGTTGGCGCTGGCCATGGCCTGTGCTCGGAGCGTTGTTGCAGCGTCAGCATCCGGTGTCGTCGCGAAGAAAGACGCGATCATCAGAGCGGATATGACGACGAACTTCGTGGAGCTCTTCATGGTGCTGTCCAATCCTTGGAAGGGTTTCAGCTACTGGTTGAGCGAGTTGGCGATGTTCAGAATGCAGACATATGTCCACAAAACGAACGCGGATATGACCGTCGCCGTCCGTGCAGCCCGTAATAATCCTTTGGGCGATGTGAACTGCTTCACGAGTTTCCTCTCTAGAACGTGTCTCGATATACCAATCGCCAGTCCCGATACCAACCGTTCGAAACGAGTTGGTAGCAGTGCTTGTCGACACCGTGGTTGATCCACATCAGGGGTCCGATTTTCCAAGCGGAGAATCCTGGCTCATGGTGGATACCCTGAGGTATCGATGTAAGGAACGATTGGCCTACGTAGGGTCCGTCAGCACATCGAACACTCAGCTTCATTTTACTGGCTCCTGGATATCGATAAAGCGATGAGTGGGGCACATGTCCTACCCGTCCTCCCTACTTGGAGAGTCCGGGGTCTCGGCTGTCGTTTGAAATCAGCATCCGGATCATGGCCGCGGGTGAGACCCCTACGTGGCCACTTGCTGATTCCCCATTCATCATGTTTCTAGTGGAAGAACGACCAGATATGGATCGTCAGGTCGATTCCCACAATACCGGTACAGACGTAAAGCCAGTCGACGCGCTTGAGCATGACTCTACGCCGACTTCTTCGCGCCGGGCTTGCCCTTGTACTTCGGCTTCTTGTTGCGAGGACCGTGACTCGGCTCGTTCCGACGCAGCTCCTGCCGACGCATGGCGATCCCATGCATGTGAGGGTCCATGTCCTTCCAGTCACCGGCGATCTCGCGGAACTCCGGCTCGGGAAGCTCGAGCAGCTCAGCGTCCGTGTAGGACTTCTGATGCTTCGCCTCCCACTCGTGGATGAACTCCATCGGGAACATATCCGTCAGGAACTTGACGCCCTGATCCCCGGACTGCAGGAGGTCTACGAAGAGCTGGTTGTAGGCGCCGGTCGCGAAGAAATCCTTGTGGACGTCCGGGTAGTCGCGAGCCTTGAGGAAACGTGCTTCCTCTCGGACACCCACACCCTCCTCGATCAGCGCCTTGTAGAGCAGGATGAGCTCTCGGTTGTCCTGAGCCTCGATGATCGCGTCGAGATACTCCGAGAGATCCTTGCGGTGAGCAAGCTTCATCTCCGCGATCTCCGCAGGAGTGATGCCGAACCAGAATTCGCGAGAGACTTCCTTCTGAGTGAAGGGGTCCTTCCAAGTTATGGTACGAGGGAACATGCGAATATCTTTCTGTTGATGCTAGTGGGGGTAGAGCTTCTAGCTCTCGTCGGACTCGGAGGCGGGGGCCTCTCCGTCCTCGGCGGAGTTCTCGTCCGCGTTCTCGACGATCTCCTCCACCACGGTCTTGGCGGCGAACTTGACGGCCGTGAAGGTCACTGCACCGATGACGCCGAGGGTGATCAGGATGGGCTTCTTGTTGTCCTTGACCGTCTTGATCGTGGACTTGAGGCGGTCCTTCAGGGTCTTCTTGCCGCCCTCGATGACCGTCAGCTCCGGCTGCTCGTTCGAGTCCTCGTTGTGGCCGCTCTCGTTGCCCTGGGCGGGGATGGTCGCGTCGTTGATCAGACCCTGGTTCTTGGCCTCGGCGACGACGTCGTCAGCGGTGATGTTCTTCTCGCTCATGGTGAAGCCTTTCAGTTCCCGAACACGTCGTTCGGGCTAGATGTGAAGTAGCGGAGGGCGGCGCGGTAATATGACTCACTCGCGCCAGCTCTTCAATGCAGATACGAGTACTTGTCCATGGGAAGGCACTCGTCGAAACTGATGTGGAGGCACTCGTCTCCACGCTGCTTGTCGCCGGACCAGATGTAGGTGACTCGCATCTTGTTGTCCGGAGTCCAGCCAAACATCTCACCGACTTCGACGGCGTCGAGTCCCATCATTCTGTAGAACTCGTTCACCGACTTGAAGACATCACCGAGAAGCTGTTCGTTGAAGTCGTTCACCACAGACCGGATCGTCTCCATGTCACTGGTGAAATATCGACCGGTCCACTGGTCCTGGCACAGAACGCCACCACCGTGATGGGTGATGTGGATGTGCTTGTTGTCGACCGGGTCTGCCTCGGCACGGTCCTGGACGATCTCGTCACGGATCGCCTGTTCCTTGTTCTTGCCGACCTTGGAGAGCGTCTTCTCGCGGTACTCGCGGAAGGCCTTCTCGGCCGACCTGTAGCCGAACGCCAGTGCAGCGGCACGGTGGTCACCGATTCGCTTGACCGAGACGATGGACGCAACGGTCATGGCTGCCAGGGCAGCACCGGGGATGTAGTTCCGCCAGGTCGTGTCGAAGATCTGACGAGAGGACATGCGCTCGTGGTGGTCTTCCTCGATACCACGAACTTCGTAACCGGACTTGAAACCCGCCCGACCGATGAGATATGACGTCGCCACAGTCCCAGCCACCGCGAAGGCGGTCAGTATCGCCGGCGAATTCTCAGCGGCGGCCTTTCCGGCGCGATGAATAACCGCGCTCAGATCGAATGCCATGGTTCTGCTCCTTTGTGAATATCGCCGACGATAACGACGAACTGTGTGGGGGTTTACTTCTTGGCGTTCTTGATGGCTTCGAGGAAGCCCGCCCTCTTCATGACGAAGACCATTCCGGCGGTGACGCCAGCTCCTCTGACAAAGTGTGCACCGAAGTCCACGCCCGTTTCGACGAGAGCCCTGGTGAAGATGTAAGTCTTGGTCTTGGGCTTTTCGTTGAGAAGCTTACGGCTGTACTTACGGTACTCTTTGGGTTCACTCACGCGGATATCCCTATCGCTTGGTCTTGACGCTGGGAGCTTTGTAGGCGGGTGCTGGAGCCTTCGGCGGAAGAACCTTCGCAGGCTGTCGTGCTTCCTTGCGAGGACCCTGATGCGGCTTCGAGGTCTTCCGCGTCGACGGAATATAGACACCGTGGTGATCAGTCACGGTGACCGTAGGGACTACGCCGGAAGGCTCGTTCTTGGTGAGACGAACGGTAGTTGAAACGCCGAGGATCGAGTACTTGTAGCTGAGTACGCCGTCCTTGTACTTGAACGGCTTGTCCTTCTCCTCGGAGGCCAGCATGTAGGTGGCCAGAGCATCTTGGTCGCCGTGCGAGTAGTACGTGAATGGCGTGGCGGTTGACTTGGTGCCGTCGAACGTTCCGAGCCAGTAGATGTAGCTCGAGTCGCGCCCAACAACCCAGATCTGTATCCCGCCCGCAGTCACCTCTGCTCTTGCGAGATCTTCACCATCCGTACCATGCTGGTACCAAGTCCCGATGAGGCTCTTCGGAACGCTGGAAGACTCCCCCGAGGAGCTTCCGCACGCCGTCAGCAGAGCCATCACCATGAACGCGAGGATGGCGAATATGGCTATGACGTTTCCCGTAAGACCCGTCGTCTTTCTGGACACTTCTTCCCCCTGCTATTCGGGCTCTTCATCATTTTTGATGCGAGCTTTCATGTTTTCTTCGTATTCGATTTCGTGGTCGGTCTTCTCTGCCAACGTGTAGAAGTTGACACGATAACCGTCCGCCTCACTGACCCAGTGTCGGAACACCTTACCGTGTTCTCGGGCTCCTCGAAGAGTTCCTTCTGGAACGACCAACATGGTGTTGTAGTCGTAAGGAACAATCGTCCGCTTGTACTCGGCGAGTTCGGAGTCCTTCTTGTAGTAGGCCATCCATCCCGACATGGAGGCCAGACCCATACCCGCTCCGGAGATGATCAGATATGCATACTGAGTCTCCGGCTGTACGTGGATGGCTTGGAGAACGACCTTCGCCGTTCGAAGAAACTTCTTCACGACCGAACCTTTCCGAGAAATGCGAAACCCAAACCCCTTGTGGGGGTCTGGGAATTGAGCGGTACTACTGGATCAGTCAGTCTTCCTCGGTGTTCTCTTCGTCTTCGTCGGTGTCCTCGTCGGTGGTGGAGTCCTGGACGTCCTTCGCGACATCGCTGAGGAACTTGAACGCGACGAGGGCCGCACCTCCGGCGGCGACGGTGACGGCTCCGAGTACGATCAGTGTCTTCTTGACATCCGATCGCGATTCGGGAGTAACGTCCTCGCCTTCAGCGGGGGTACGACCCATCTTCTTGTCCACGTCCTGCATGATGCGGGTGAGGAGTCCAGTCTTCTTGGCCTCGGGGTCCTTGGGGGAGAAGAACATGATGGTTTCCAATCTGAGTGGTAGGGGTCTCATTATAGGCCTTGTTTTTCTTGCGAGGTCAGAGGCCTTTTTAGCGCTTTCCGCGCTCGATGATGATCTTGCCGGTGGTCTTGACGATGGTGATGGCCACGATGACCAGACCCCACCTGAATGCCGCGCTCTTCAGGTATGGTTTGATGATCACCCGCTTCAAGTCACCCACGATGTTGTCGGACGCCTGGATGAGCTTGTCGACCGCTTCGTTCTTCTCGGCCTCGAGCTTGTTGTTCGGGGCGGTGATGTCGAAGACTTCTTCACTCACGATACTTCTCCTGTCTAGCTGCTGAAGTCAGGGCGACCGTAGCGGCCCTTTGTCCGATAGGTCTTGGCTCGCTCTTCGGCTTCCTTGGCGTAGGCCCGCTTGCTCTGGTAGCTGCCGAAGGAGTCGATGAACTTGGCCGCTCCCGTGAAGAATGCAGCACCGGCCAGTAGTACCCCAATGGGGTTTTCGTCCCAGGCTTCCTTGAGTCGTCCGACAGCTTCGTTGATGCCCTTGCTGATCGGGTTCTTCTTGGTCTCGTTCTCGGTCATGGGAATATCCCCCTAGTACTGGTCGAGAATACGAAATCTGTGGTCCCAGACTTCGCGATAGTTCGTCCCGGGTGTGGAAAGAACTTTGATTGCTTTGGTTTCGCCGTTGACGGTCGTAAGACCTTGAAGATACGTTACAACGTATCCTTCTTCCTCCCTGAGCAAGGTGAGCACGTAGCGGAACGAGTTCTCGGATACGCCAAACTTCTTGTGCATATCCTTGGTCACCATGACGTGGTCGAGTTTCGCGACCAAGGCTCTGAGTTCGCAGCGAGTCTTAGTTCGCCACTTGTCGTTGATCGTGAATTTCTCCACGAAATATCCCTTTCGCGAAACTCAAACCCCTTGTGGGGGTCTGAGCTGTTGAGGTCTTACGGGGAATATCAGCCTTCGGTGGGAATGTCCACCTCGATAGCCTTCTTCGCGATTCCGGCGATCACGCCGATGCCGACAACGACGACAGTCTTGATGACGATGTACTTGAGCAGCGTCTTCCTCATGTCGCTCTTGACAGCAGCGATGCGAGCGGCCTCTTCGGGGGAGAGGGGCTTGGTGGTGGAGTTCTTGGCGTTGGGCATGATGTCTCCAATCGTAGGGGTCTCATTATAGGGCTTGTTTTTTGTGCGAGGCCTATTAGCGCTTGTAGAATTTGATAGACCAGGCGATTACGAAGAACATAAGTGCTAGCTCGTAGTTCTCCGAGATCATGATGATGAAGCCAAGAATGATCGCGAAAAGGATCGCGTCAGCCTTGACTTTGTCGTTCATGATTCATCCTCATCGTTGTCCTTGATGTTGTAGTACTTCTTGCAGCTTTCCCAGCCGTTGTCGAATGCTGCGTCGTGTACTCGCTTCATCTCACGTTTTTGGTATTTGAATGCGAATACGACGATGGTTGTGGCGACGGTAAGCATTTTGCGATTCATTACTACTCCGTTTATTTGACGAAAGCATAAACCCCTTGTGGGGTTCAGAGGCTTTTGAGAAATCAGGCGCGGTTCTTCTCGGCGTACAATTCGCGAGCGAGTGCGAAGATGTCGTCACACTGCTTCTTGGCGTCCTCCTCAATCAGGAGCTTAGTGCCATAGGCATAAACTCCGATCAGAGCAGCAACGCTCGAAACAGCGGCGACAGCAGCAATCTTGGCGAAGGGCATGTCGATTCCAATCGGTAGGGGTCTCATTATAGGCCGTGTATTATTTGCGAGGTTCTACCGAATTTTCCCCGGCGGAAAATTTTAGAATTTGAAAGGTATCACCGTCCAGAACATAGTGTATGTATATTTGGGATCTGTACCGATATGCTTACAAGCGTCCTCGAACAAGTATTTGTATAGCTCCTCGCTTGATTCTTGCCACTTGATCCATGCACTGATAGTGCCTTTGCGGTTTACCGACGGGGATTCGATGGTCATAACGTAGAAGAACTTCTTTTTGCGTCGGAACATTTAGAGAACACTCCTATTTTGACGAAACCCAAACCCCTTGCGGGGCGGGTTGAGGTTTTACTAGTCGTTGTCAGCGCTTCGTGTCTTCTTGACCGCGATCTGGCTAGCTGTGTCAATCGCCTTGATGGCTGCGTAGATTCCGATCACGACAGCGGCACCGACCTTCAACACTTCCTTGCTTCGCTCAGCAATGAGCTTGACAGTTTCAGGGTCGACAGTGATGTGGCTGTTCGTGGAGGAATCTCCGTCCTTGGGGGTCTTGACCATCTTAACCTGGATCGCGCGGTCTTTGTTTCGTCCAAAGAGCATGATGGTCCAATCGTAGTAGGGGTCTCATTATAGGCCTTGTAAACTGTGCGAAACCCAAACCCCTTGCGGGGCGGGCTCGTTTAGTGATTCTCTAGAAGATGGGTTGTGTAAGCAAAAGTCCATTCGATCTTTTTGTGTTCATCGTCCCGGATTTTGTCATCCAGATACATCCTCCAAATGACGGAGTTGGCGTAGTTACGAGCACAGTTCTCAGCTATGGTTCGATTAATGCGCTTGCGTTCGGCGTGGTCCTTCATGAGTATGACGGTTTGTAGAATGGCAAAGGGGGCGACAACACCTAGAGTGTAAAGGATCTTTTTCATAATGATTCCAATCGTAGTAGGGGTCTCATAATAGCCCTTGTAAAACGTGCGAAACCCAAACCCCTTGCGGGGCTGGGTGTTGAGACTACTTCTTGTCCGGGTAGTACTCGTGGTACTTGGATGCGATCATCGAGCGGTCGTTCAGAGCCATGTCCCAGCCTTCCTTGTGAGCAACCTTCTTGATTCGGTCGGCCTCCTTAAGAGAGGAGTTCACGACGCGGGTCATAGTAGAGTTGGTCTTGATGAGGGCGGCAACGTAGCCGAGAGCGAACATGACGATCGCGATCACGAAGTAGATGAGCATGACGCAAACCTTTCGTAGGGGTCTCATTATAGGCCTTGTATTACATGCGACCTTTTAGAGAACACTCTCATTTTGACGAAACCCAAACCCCTTGCGGGGCTGGGCGTTGAGATCTTTGATGGTTAGTTTGTCGGTCTTACTTCTTGATCATGATGCCGACAGCGGTTGCTGCACCAATGGCGAAACCTACGCACGTACCGATCAGACGGATGTTGGCGATCTTGCGATCGCGGTTCATCTCGTCGATGGCGCGGTTGAGGTCAGCCAGCGGGCTAACGATCTGCTGCTGAGCAAAGTTGATGTCGAAACGGGGAGCGGGCATGGTTTGTCCAATCAATAGGGGTCTCATTATAGGCCTTGTATTCCGTGCGAATTAGGACAAATGGGCGAAAGCTAAAGCCCGTGTGGGGCCGGGCCTTAGCTATGAGACTGCTGTGATCAGCCTTCCTTCTGGGGCTTCACCCTGACAAACTTCACTGTTGCTGCTGGTGCATGGTATTGAGCGGCAACGTCGTTGAACTTGAAGTCGTAGTAGATCCTTTCCAAGCCTTCACCGCTGATGTTGTACTCTCCACGTGCCATCCTGATAGCAACGTAGTGCCACTTGTTGCTAGCCTTCTCGGTCTCAGCCAGCTTAACGGCTTCACGCTTGAGGGCTCGGTAGGCGTAGATCAAATTCAGCGTCGTGAACGCGTAGAAGCTGATACTACGAAGTAGTGCTTTAAGCATTTCGCTCCAAACGTAGGGGTCTCATTTATAGCCCCTGTAAAATTTGCGAGGAAATGCTTAACCCAAACCCCTTGCGGGGCGGGCTTTTGAGATCAATTATGTGCTCGGTAGTTCATGTAAGCGAACTGGTATTCGCGCTCCATATCATCCTTCGTCTTCACCTTGTCATCCATGAACAACTTCAATACTTGGTAGGTTGCGTAGTTCTGGGCGTCCTTCTCGAGCTTCTGAGCTCGACTGGCTTTCGCCATGGATACGCTACCCTTGAGTACGAATATGCCACAGAGGGCAAGGCAAGAGATGATGTATGCGAGCGCGGCTTTACCACCAACATTTCGCATGAATTTTCCAATCTATAGGGGGTCTCATTATACCCCTTGTAAACCATGCGAAAAAACAAACGACGTGTAAACCTTGTTAGGGGTCTACACGCCGTCTGTTTTAGACCTGCGGGTGGTGATTCAGAATTATCGGTTCTTGGTCACGAACGAGAAAGCCTTCGTGGTAACGGCATGTCCGTGCTCGTATCCGACGATGAGCGCGATACCGAGGATACTCGAGATCGACGACAGCACAGCGTCCTTGCTCAGATTGTTCTTGGAATCAACTTCCTTGAGCTTGTAGAGCTTGGCCACCTGGTCGGCGATAGCGGAGTACCGTTCGGAGTCGGGCTCCTCGTTGTGGAGTTCGGTCAGCAGACGATCCAGTTCCTCTTCGAGCTTGGTGGGTTCGGTCTTCTTGAACGGGATGTTCATGATCCATCCAATCGTAGGGGTCTCATTATAGGGCCTGTAAATCGTGCGACCCCTGTGACTGGTGTTATTCCTTGATCACCGGTGCGGTCTTGGCTACAGCCTTGTGCGACCACATAGAAGCCTCTTCGAGACACGTCATCGCTATGGATTTCTCTCGACCATCCTCGAGAATATCGTCGAGCAGACTCGCGAAGTGCTTGAACCGATTCCGGAGTCCGGCATGCATCGGAGCGGTAGCATTCGCTCCTTCGATCGTTGCCTTGTGGAATCCGAAACGGCTCTCGATCTCATCCTTACCGAGCATATTTAGTCAACCACCCTGAATCGAGCCTCGTTCATGGACGCGATCACCTGAGGGTGTGTGTTGAGACGAGCCACCATCCGCTTGGTCGTCTCATCGCCGTCGACGGCTTCGAAAGCCACATCACCGGCATACTTGGTGTCGCTGTTGTTGTACGACTTGGTCGCCACTCCGAGTACGACACCGAGGAAGGTGTTCACCGCGGCGATCGTTCCGATTACCTCTTCGGGATTCGGAAGATGCCAGATCTGAGCCAGGGCAAAATACAGAGCCCCGAGCGCAGGCAGTACGAGCGCTGCCCCATGCTTGACCGCCGCATAGGAGGCGTCATTCAACAGGGGTGTCTTGACCTTCGCGTGGCGCGATGACTCGGACATGGTTGACCCATCCTTCTTCACGGTTGCGGAATATATCCGGATGCTGATTGTGAGATCTGAACGGGAGGTTACGAACGTCGTTCATGATGCGTTCGGCCGTGCCATTGCCTCCCAAAGCCTTGTACGGCTCAAAGAAATAACGGTACAGGTCTTCGTACTCGTCCTTGGTGACCGAGCCGCGCTCAATATACTGGATACCCAAGGTAGTGATCCGGTCATAAGCGATACCCATCATCAGACGGGTACGGGCATTGGCTCGGGTGTCTCTACTACGAAGGAATGCCCAGAATCCTCCCGACCCCATCACAGAGCCAAAGATGATCACGACAGTCCTGAACCAGACGTCTGACATACGAACTTTCCTCCCCTATGCACTAAATGGTCCTCTTCCAGACTCCGGTACTGTCACGAACCCAGGGTTCGGCTCGCTTCCATACGCCACCTACCCGTACGTATGGAACGGCAAGCTTCATCGCCGTACCTACACGGATATAGGCTCCTGCAACGGTCCTGAAGCTAGCTGGCGCTGACCATGCGCTGTACCCCACAGCACTCTTAGCCCGTGCAAATACGTAGTAATTGGTACCGGGTGTAAGGCCTGAAATAACCTGCGGAGAGGAGGCGTTGACGATGGTCGTAGGGGTTGTGGAACTGGTTCCGTAACCGAGCTGAAAACCGGTGATTGCAGATCCACCATTACCATTCGCGGTAAACGATGTATCTACACTCGTGGCCGTGATGCTCGACAGAAGTGGAGTGCTCGGTGCATCCGGAACTTTGAGCGTTTTGATACTTGATGACGCTGACCAAGGACTGTAGCCCTTAGAGTTATGCGTTCTGGCCCAGAAGTAATATGTCACTCCTGAGGTGAGACCACTGATTGTTGTAGATCCGTCAGAGCTGACGATGGTCGCCCCGGATACACCAGAATCTTCATCATAAGCGATCTGTCGGGCGTCAATAGCGTCTCCGCCATTATCTCCGTCTGTGAACTTAACAACCACAGAGTTGGATGTGACGCCCGACAGAGCAGGCTTACTAGGCGCGTCCGGAGCCGTGTCACGAGTAATCGCGTGACTGAACGTCGTCGGTCCACCGATGCCCGAAATATCGGTGTCGGTGATCAGCTTGAACGTGACGGTCTGGGAATCAGTTACGTTACGTTCACCGATCTTGTACCAATCGGCTCCCGTAGGGTAATCAATAGTCTTGTTTGTCGTACTACCATTGGCGGTGTACGAGAACTGAAGACCGTTGTACCAGTCACTGGAATATCCGGCTTTGAACCAGAACTCGACGTCTCCGCCGGTGTCCCGGATCTCCATCTTCCCAGTAGAGCCAGTGGTTTTACTCCAGACTGTCGTCACGTTACCGCCTAAGGCAGGATCTTGAAGTAGATATCACCGTCGTTACCACCGGTGGGATCGGCAGTACCCGAGGATATGCCTGAAGCGTCTCGGTAAGCCGACTTGCTGCCTGGGATCAAGACCTTCAGTCGAGCTACGAAGTCTCGAGTGAGGTTGATCTCCTGACCGCCGTAACGAACACGTCCGGCTTCCCCCGTATCCGGTACGAGAGGATAACCTTGTGCTGATGCGTCATCTCCAATAGGCATGGCAAACCTCCTTCGCTACAAATATCAGGGTTGGTTGGCCCAGAACTGGGTGGAATCGTAATCGGTCCATACCTTGTTGATTGGTACAGAGAGCCACGATCCCGGCGTGACAAAGTCGAGAACCGACAGCGTCGGATAAGAGCGAACACCATTCTCGTCAGACACGTAAATATGCTCCGTGACCTTCATGACGTTCCCGTTACCCTCAGAACCGCGTGTCTCGACCAAGTCACCAAGGTTGTAATCGATGCCGTACTTGTACTGACTGTACTGACTGACTTCACCGTCGAAGCCTTGGTACCGACGACATTTCGCCAGTTCCTCCATGCCTCTCTGGATCATCTGAGCCGTCGCCACAGACGGTGTGGGGTCTGTAATATCGTCAGCTTTTACGACCAACACACGGCGATCGAATCCCGCTGTACTCGAGTCAGCACCAGATGCGTAAACAATCTGAAAGCCGACCGGGGACATGACGTAAGCCACGTTCTTGTATGCGGCTGTGGAGAACAATTCGGATGTGTTCTCGAGATTGTTCATCCCGGGGCTGAACACGACTGCGGGAAGAGTCGTCTGATGCGTAGTTCGATCACTACCCATGTAGACGTTGAAGTAGAGCTGACCAGTATCGAAGTTCCGAATAAGACGGAACCCCATCAGATACAGCTCACAAATACCGACAATCGCCTCGTAGACCGTTTTGGGCTCGATCTCGTAAGTGACCACGTCGGTAGGAGAAGGGAGGGTGTCAGCCGGGAATATACTCGTCTCGTTGATGAGAGGGATTACATCCGCGGCGTCCACTACTCCTGTGACGCACACATCGTGAAAGATCTTCTTCGCGATGTTGACAGGCGTATCCGTTATGACCCACTTGGGCGTGGTCGTTAGATCCGCCGTGGATGAACGAGCAACTCGACAGTCGAGAATGGCCTCGAGCGAGGTTCCCTTGATTTCGAGAACTCTTTCGCCATTGTCGTTTGTCGAGTCCTCGACAGTCTCTATCGTCATGACACGATAAGACTCCTGGATGCCCAGCCTCACACCGGTCTTGAGCCTGTTTCGGTTCTCGAGGGTCGAAGCTATGACAAGCTGGAAATCCCCAACGCTTGAGAACCTTTCGGTCCAAATAAGGGATTCATATCGGTCGATCACACTTTGTCGACGGTAGAGACTGTCGAGGATGAACACTTCCATTACAGACCTCCATATCGGGCTGTGTAAGTAAGCGTATAGGGAATGGCAGCCCCCGTTGCATACACCCGAATATGGTTGTCTCCGGGGAACAGCTTGAGCCAGCTTGATTGTGACGACATCGCGTACAGCAGAGACGAATCAACACCCGATCTTCTGAGGATGACGCTCTTGTTGCCGTCGACAGTGCTGAATGTAAGCACGTCTCCGGACACCAAGGATGCGGCAAAGTCGAAGGTGGATATGGATCCGTTTGGGGCCCTGCAGTAGATCGTGAATGCCGACAGTGAACGGTTCAGATTCAGTTTGAATTCGAACCCGGTTTCCGAAGATCCAGGATACTGGAGCAACGTTTCTGATGTACCCGAGACTGTGTTACCGGACACTACCGTGGGGGTGGTAGCCAAGAAGTCCGGCTCGAAACAGAGCAGTGAAATATCGACCGTCGGTGTCTTGGTGAACATCGGCGAATCGAAAGATTCCACAGTTGCCTGAATATCCACAGTCAGGCCATCAATCATGTAAAACCGCAAACTGACTTGAGCTTCCGGCATGAAAAACCCGTAAAGCCGGGTCCTGAGTTCGCGGACAGAATCCACGACGTAGTCAGGCTCAAGACCCAGCTTCATGGTGATATTGCGTGCATCTCGCCTCGTGCTCTGGAGCCTGCCTCCATCGGACGTTGCGTACTTCGAAGAAGTAATAGACGCTTTTACCGGATCTAGTCCGTTTATCTCCTGGACGAGTATGCCAACTTCAGCGTCCAGAGAAAGGACGAGAACGTCTCCGTCAGGAGTACGGGCTTCAACCTTGGTGATCACAGATCAGCCAGAGCTCCCTTCGCCTTGGACAGTTGGTTGTTCGTCTGACGGTAGATTTCCGCGGGCGAGAGAGCCTTTGGAGAGTTGTTGTACTGGTTGAACGTGACCGACTTTGTCGGAATTTCTCCCCCGGGGTTTTCGGCGGAGACGTTCGACATACGTGCCTCGGAAATAGCCTTTGCCTTGGAATAGGCAGAGTCGACCGAGATCGTATTACCGGCGAGAAGTCTTCCGACGTCTCCAGCAGTCTTCTTGACACTGGACAGGTCCAGGACAGGGGTGACTACGGGCTTGGCGTCGATGTTGCTTGTCACCATGTCGGCCATGTTGCTCAGAGACTTCTTCAGCGAGTCCGTGGCTGCGATACCCATGCTGGATGCAGAGGTTTCGATGATTCCGGTGGAATCCTTGAGTCCCTGTGCGAGTCCCTTGGCCGAGAACTTGCCGATCTCCATGAAGACCCGCGAAGGAGACTTGATCCCAAGAGCCTTCTTGATAGCCTTGACCATCGAGACTGCTATGGCATCCATTTCCTTCTGGATAGCCTTCTGCTGCTTCTGGAGACCCTTTACGAGTCCCTCAGCGGCGTGAACGGCGGCGTCGTACAGTTCGCTGGATGCCTGAGACCCGAGGGACTTGGCAGCCGTAGCCAACTGACTGTCGAGATTGTTGATCTCCTTGACCGCATCCTTACCACCGGCAAGGAGTTCGTTCGCGAACGGAAGTGCGTCAGTACCCTTCGAAAGGAGTTGACGATACGCTTCATCGTTCAGGCCCAGATCACGCAGACGCTGGAGAGTATTCGCAAACTGCTTAGTCTTCTCAATCTGCGTCTTCAGGTCTGCTTCGTATTCAGCAACGTGCGTTTCCGGAGTGATGTCCGGAAGATTGTCGTACTGATCGATGATCTGCTTCTTGAAATCATCTCTTGTTTTGATGATGTCGGCCAGCTTGTCCTGCGCGGCCTTCAGAGCATCAGTGACCTTGTCATACCTCTGTGCCAGAGCATCGAGGATGGCGTGCTTGGCCTTCAGCTTCTTGTTTACCAGCTCGTAAGCAGCAGCTTCAGAGGCATGCTCCTTCTTTGCCTGTGCTAGAGCGGCCTTGGTCTTCTTGATCTCGTCGTTGTCTTTGTGACGAGCGTGGGTCAGCCTCTTGAGCTTCGCTTGCAGAGTCTCGATGTCCTTGGCGGATTCCGTCATGGCAGTCTTGACCTGATCGCGAAGGTCCTTGAAGGCCTTGTCGACCTTGTCCTTGTCTCCACTCTTCAGACCCTTAAGGAAACCTTCGTTGACCGAGTTACCGATCTTGATGAAGTCCTTAGAAGGAGAGTTGATGTGGAGCGCACTCTTGGCTGCACTAATTGCAGACCCAGCGAGATGCTTAGCCGCACTGACAACTTCGCCGACACCCGCGGCGATACCCTTAGCCATACCCTTGATCATGGCCACAGCGAGTCTTCCACCGGCTTTACCAAGCTCTGCCGAGTGCGAGTTGATCGCCTTCGTCACACCATTGATAAAGCTGATGATGAGCTTTACGCCAGAATCAATGATCTTGGGTAGAGCCTTACCGATCCCATCAAGGAATGCCACGATAACCTTAGCGGCAGCGGCAATAACCTTTGGAAGATTATTGGCTATACCAGTGAGGATACCCGTGATCAGCTTCAAGCCCGCTACGACCATTTTGGGTACATAGTTGGCGAGTTGCTGAAGCATCATCGTGAGAAGCCGGAGAAGCGTAGTCACGATCTTCGGGGTAAGAGTCCCGATAGCCTTGATGAGTGCCAGCAGTACGGTAGTGATCGCCTTAGTGATCGCCGGTCCAGCCTTGGAGATCGTTTGGGCGAACGAAATAACCGCCAGGCCGATTTGCTTCGCCACCATCGGGAGAAGACCGACCATTGCCGTTACGATAGCCACCAATGCCGCAGCCCCTGCTGCACCGGCCACACTCAACGCTGTGAGCGCAGTCGCGAACAGAAGAACGCCAGCTCCGACAGCCAGTACGCCCACACCAAGAAGCGTGATAGCTGCACCAAGAGCAAGCAATACAGGGACCACTGGAGCTAGAAGAAGTCCAGCCACACCGAGAACGGCAAATACGCCGACCAGTGTAAGGAGACCCTTTGCTATGGCTTCCCAGGACATCTGACCGAAAGTCAGAAGCACTGGCGCCAGAAGGTTCAATGCTGCAGTTACTACCAGAAGTGCAGCCGCGCCCGGAAGTGTTCCGGTCATCAGGATCATGGCGGCAGATATAGCAGCCAGAGAGGTGACTAGAACCGTTACCGCCTTACCGATCTCCTCCCAACCCATGGTGGCCATGGATTGAAGAGCAGTGGCGATAAGGCCCAGTGACAGAGACACAAGCAAGATGCCCGCGGCTCCAGCGACTGCGTCCGGCGGAATGATGAACAACGCCGCAGATATGATTCCGAGAGCACCCAGCATGGCCGTGAGACCCTTAGCGATCTCCTCCCAGCCGAGTAGTCCAAGCTGTTCGAGTGACTTACCGATTAGCAGCATTGAAGCCGCAACCAGTACAACCCCGGCACCTCCGCCGACGGCATCAGCGGGGATGAGCTTGAGGGCACCGGATATGATAGCGAGCGATCCCGCCATCGATACAACACCCTTGGCTATCTCTTCCCAGGAGAGCTTGGCGAAATCCTGCATGGCGCTAGCGAGAACCTTGATTCCCGCAGCAAGCAGAATAAGGCTCGCGCCCTGGGTGACACCCATCTTCTCAACCGCGGCAAACTTCGTGAACAGTACAAGACTACCCAGAAGTGCGCCAACTCCGACGAGACCCTTTGCCATATCCTGCCAGCTAAGTCCCGAAAGGTCTGTTACCGCACTGGCGAGAATCTTGATCGCCGCAGCAAGGGCAATCATGCCCAGTCCTGTGGAAATAAGACCTGTCCCGGAAGGCATGAGCTTAGCCGCACCAGCCATGGCTCCGAGGAGAACGACAACGCCAGTAAGACCCTTAGCGAGACCGTTCCAGTCCAGATCTGCAAGCTGCTTAACCGCAATAACCAGAAGATCCACGGCCAGAGCGATAACAATCATCGCCGCACCGAGCTTAATCATCTGACCCATACCGGCACCGCCGAGCACCTTGTTGAACAGGAACATAGCCCCGAACAACTGGGTAAACATGACGGTCAGAGCACCGAGAGCCCTGCTGAGGTTCTCGACGTTGATCTTGGACAGCGCCACCACAGATATGGTGAGGATGCCGAGAGCTGCTGCAATCTCGAGGAGTACAGTGGCCTTCAACGTGCTCTGCATCGCGGAAAGGGTTCCGGTCAGCTCATCGAATACACCGGTGATGGATTCAGCAATATCGCCGAGACCGCCAGCATTCCCGAAGCTGGACACGAAGTTCTTGATGAAGAGAACCAGAGCCGCAAAGAGACCCGTATTGATTCCGGCGAACACCTTGCCGCTGTCGATACCCGAAAGGCCTTCAGAAATATAGTCACCGATACCACGGAAGAAGTCCGCGATCTTAGTGGCTACAGAACCGAAATCGACATCACCAAGCTTCTTGATGAATGCGATGACCTTATCTCCGCCACCAGATATGGCATCGAAGATCTTACCCATGGGAGACAGACCCGCTACGAAACCGGTAGTGGCCTTTTCGGCATCAAAAGCACCGATACCCATTTGAGAGAAGAAGTTAGAAATAATCTTCCCGAGAGTCTTGAATGCGGTGATCGGGATAAGGAGAATCTTACCGATCGCTGCAAAGAACCTCGTGAAGGCATTCCCTTCCTTCAATGCGTTGCGAATTCCTACAAGGAAATCGCCAATCTTTGCGGTGAAGTTGAGGATCCCACCGGAACCCTCGGTAGCCGCACCAGCAAAGTCAAAGATAGCACCAACAACAGCCTTTACGACATCAATCACAATGCCGAATATGGCAAAGACGCCTGCAAAGGTTCGCTTCAGCTTGTCAGCGGTTTCGCTTCCGATCTTGAGCTTCTCAGTGAAGTCCCGGAAGTTCTTGGTCATGTCCGCAAGCTGTTTCCCTGTGGTGGCAGGGAATATCTGACGGAAGGCGTCATGAATCGGCTTGATTACCGAACCGAGAGCCTTGAATGCGTTACCGAGTCCAGAAATAAGTGCGTCTCGCCCGCCGAGCTTCTTCCAGTCCGAAAGCATTTTGTTTCGGGCATTGGAAGAGTCGCTGACGATCTTGCCGAGGGAATTACTTACCCCTGTGAACAAACCTTTTGCTTCGGAGAAGTCACCAAATATGGTCTGAAAGGTCTGAGACCAGCCAGAGCCGATTGATTCCTTCAGAGTTCCGAAGAGCTGTGTAAGGGTCTTGACTTCGGTAGCCGCGGCCTTAGCCATCTTGGCCTGATCCTGAATGGCCTTGATCTGAGACTTGCTGAAGCCTTGTGCCTTGAGCTGAGCATCGGTGAGGTCACCGGTGAATTGTGCCAGAGTCTGGGTCAGAACCTTTGAAGTCAGCCATGATTCCTGGCCAGGCTTAGCCGTGATGGACTCACGGAAAGACTTGCCGCCGATGGTGACATTCTTCATCTCACCCTTGAGCTTTACTGCACCATCCTTCAGGGTGCCCATCTTGACCGCTGTCTGTGCCAGAGCACGCTGGAATACGGTACCGCCCATACCGGCGTTAACAACCGAGTTCCAGTCTTCAAGCGAGACTCTGCCTGCGGAAATGGCCTGGGACAATTGATACATTGCACCAGACGCCTGCTCCGAATTGGAGCCAGACAGAGCGGCCAGGTTGGCGATGCCCTTGATCGCCGCGGTCGATTCCTTGAGACCAACACCAGCAGCCGTGAAGGTACCGATGTTCTTCGCCATCTCGGAGAAGTTGTAGATGGTCTGGTCGGAATAATGGTTGAGCTCGTTGAGAGCTGCGTTGACGTCCTTCAGGTTTGTACCAGCAGCCTGGGTGTTAGCCAGAATGGTCTGGACCGAATTCAGGTTGGTTTCATACTCGTGGAAACCGTCCATCACCGGAGAAAATGTCAGCGATTTGGCCATTTGCAAACCAGCGGACATCGCCCTCTGGGTCAAACTGGCCAAGGCTGTGATACCGACAACCGACATCGCTTTGAACTTGTCGCCGACTGCCTGAGCGGCCGATTCCAAGTTCTTGAGCGACATCCTCTTGGCTGCAGCGTCTACTTCCGAAAGACCTTTTGTAGCGTCCTTCATTTCGAGCTGCTTGGTGAACCGGCCAAGAGAATCACGAGTACGAGCAATGCCCTGTTCGAAGGCGGCATTGTCGAATTTCATCTTAACAATACGCTCATCGATGGACGAGCTCATGTGGCGGTCACCGCCTTCCATACCTTGTCGGATATCGCATCGAATACGGGCTTGATAGCCGGATTGATGAAGTCACGCCCTTGAACGTAGCCCCCAGTTCCGGTTCCGTGTCCGTACTGAAGCATGATGACCACTGGAAATCCATTCTCGACGTCCGTGTTCAACCAGGCCAGTTCATAGTTACTACCGGATACGGTGACTTCGTAATCCCACGAATGGGATGCCAAACCTGTTTCCATCTGTGTAGCTGAAGAAAGGGCCGAGACGCCCATTTGACCGCAAGATTCCAGAATACCGCGAATATCCACCTTTGCTACATGAGCAAGAAATGCTTCGGTGTTCTTGAACGAACCGACAGTTGTTATGGTTATCATCTCGGCCCTCCTTTCGTTTACTCCAGACCTGTCAGCTTCCGTCCGAGATCGAACGTGCTGCTGTTGACGACACGAACCGAGTCGAGCGTCTCGAAGAACACTCGGAGCACATATGCTTCGTCAACGGTGTATCCGAACAACTCGACCAGGGGGTCGGTGCCATCGGAAGGATGGTTTGCCAGCCACTTGGCGACGTTCTCCACCTTGTCGAAGGCAGAACGGACAGCGATTACTGCCTGTGCCGCCTTCTGATCGAGCGTGGCCTTGCTTACGTCGAAACCGACAGCCATTTAGGCCTCCTTCGGTGAATATGAGTCAGGAAGCCGACTCGTAGGTGAAGTTCCCTCTGAGGTAATCGCCAGACGCCCATGTCCAGGGAGAGATGGAGTCGACGTCACCAGGGTTAACGGGGGTGCCGCTGAACATCCCACCCGCCATGCTCAGGATGAACGTGGTAGTGGTACTGGTCTTGGCACGTGCCATCATCATGCTGGTTCCGGTTCCACCATTCTGCATGTGGATGAATCCCATGGAGTCGCCAGTTCGAGCTGCCGCAACAGGAAGACTGAACAACCAGTTGTCGGTCGTGGTAGGAGAGGCACCGAAGTTGGTGGAACTTCCGAACACGATTTCAAACTTGCAGTCGACCTTTCGCCCATCCTTGAAATATCGGCAATCAACGGTTGCGTTACCGAGAGATGGGAGACGAAGACCAGAAGAAGTAGTCCACGTAGGAGTCCACTGGGTCGAAGCCGGGAATTCGACATGGACCTTCTGCCAGTTGGTCCAACCCGAAGCCGAGTTAGCGGTTCGGAACCAACGTACGGGAACCCCGGAACTTCCGCCGACATGACTGGTGAAGTCCTGCTTGGCGAAGTCCGTACCGTCCGAATATGTCTGAATCTCACCCGCAAGGCCTGCGAAGTCCCAACCCGTGGAACTCGAAGTCGTGAAGTAGAGCCTGGAAATACCCGTCGGATAGGATGTGAATGACGTCGACTGGGAAAATGACGCAGTGTTCAGATCATTCATGATCATCTGCTGTCGCCAAGCGGTCCAGCCACCACCATTGTTGGACGTGTGGTAGTACCTGACCCACGCCCTGGGGTTACCCGTACCACCAGGGTTCGAGTAGAACGTCTGCTGAGTGCGGTCCGTGTGAGGGCGGTTGGTCATGACAGACCCAGTCGAGCTGTTGATCGACCAACCCTCAGTCCCAGTCAGCATCATGTGAGAGATACCGAGAGGATATGAAGCAGGAGTAGCCGACTCAGACGGAATCGTACCAAGAATCTGGACCTTGTTTCCCGGGATCGAGAAAAGGCTGGCAGGAGTAACAGCGCGAGTAGCGTCGGTTCCCGCCTGGGTTTCCGCATCGGTCGCGAGTTCGACCATCCCCTTGGCGCCGGTTGTAGCATCTGCTACGTGACCGACGTCGATCTGGGTACCGTCATGCTTCTCGAGAATGAGGTGACCTGCGGAGTCGAAATCGCCATCGACAATGGTTGCCGCTTCGATAGCGAGCATTCTCGAGGCTGTCAGACCTGTGATAGTAGCCACATAACCACCTTTCTACTCGGAGCTGATGGTGTAGGTGTCCTCGTCGAGATATGTAGCCGTATTGGACGTGATCTCGAACGTGTCGTCGTCAATCATGCGAATGACATCGAACGGTGCCGTAGCGGTCCACGTACCATCACCGTTGTCAGTGATTGTGAGCGTGGAGATAGTGTCGTAAGCGGCGAGAATATCCGAGAAACTAGGCAGACGCGCTGTGTCCGCTTCGGTTCCATAAAGGATGTCCTCGATCAGCGTGACGATCTCAGGATCAGTGTTACGCGTATCGATTACGACGTGCGATGTAGGTCGATAACCCGGTATGCGCTCAGGAAGGGTTGTGATACCCCAACTGAACTCCATCGGGTCCATCTTGTCGGAAAATGACTGGTGAGCTTCCGAAGTGGGGGAAACGGTAGCATTGTAGATGATATGAATGCGATAACCCGCATCGCTTTCCAGATCATTACCGATCATGGTCCGATAGGTAAGACCAAAAGACTTTCTACGCTGCTGAGCAATGTAAAGCCCTGATCGTGGCTGTGCATTACCATTGCATTCCGCAAATTCCTGCGGGTATGTGAAAGCCGATATGGTCATCTCGAGCTCTTCGGGATTCGAATTGTTCGAGTACTTGATGCCATCTTGGTAGAACGGATTGGCGTCACCACCGGAGGGGTTCTCAGTGACGTCGGTCAGACCATTCCAGACGACACCCGGTTTGTCAGGGAGGTAGAGAACTCCCCTGTCAACACCCGCTTCGTAATACCGTGAACCCGCGGTTGACCAATCGAGTCTTGTCAAGTCAGTTTCCTCCTCTCACCCGGAAGTGCCCAGCATCTTTCGTCTCTGCTCATTGAGCTCGTGCTGCCTTCGGGCAGCCTCGGAGGGACTCATCTTCTTGGGAGGTGTGCTCTTCTGGTTACACACCTGGATAAGCGTCAGAAGCCGATTCAGATGCCAGTATTGAGCTTCCCAATTGATGTTGAGCTGAATCATCCAGTAATAGATGACTTCAGCCGTAATGATCTCCTTGTTCCGAGACGGTGTTTGATTGGAGAACCAGGTAGCGGTCATCTTCGCTTGGATGTACTCGTTTACCTGTTCGCCATGCTTTTCGTTTAGGCTGAGAAAGACTTCCTCTGGAACATCATCGTCCAAAGCCATGGCTTTGACGTACCAAAAGACTTCTTCTGGGGTCTTCTCCGCTTTTCCCAAGAAAGGCTTTTCGAAGTGTGACTCCCATTTTGACAGGGAGACCAGAGAATGCTCCAAGTTTAGATCAAACGCAGCAAGTGTAACAAATTCCCGCTTCTCTTGGTCGAAACCCTCTTTGAGTACAACATGGAGTGTGAGCATTCTCTGGCCTCCTTTCTGTCAGGCCTAGACGAAGTCGAAGTACCAGTCGTCGTCCGTAACCGGCGGGAACTTGTAGCCGGTGTTGGGGTGAGCCGTGACGACAGTGTCCTCGGTGATGGTCTTCGTACCCGTGACGGTGAGACCGTTGATCTTGTAGGTGACACCGGTGACGGTCGGGATGGTGATGACGTGCGTAGTCGAGTTGTACGTCGGCGCCGTGGGGGTAGCGACCGTGACAGTCCCGCTGAACAGAGCGATCACGTCGCCCGGAGTCGGAAGCGTCGCGTCGGTACCAGCAGTGCCGTACAGCATGTCCTCGAGCGTTGCGAGAGCGGTTGCGTCGACCTGAGTCGAGTCGATCGTCAGCGTGGCCGTCGGCTTGTACGGCTTGCCCGTCTCGGGGTTGGTTCCCGGAACGTCGACCGGGTCCGTGGTGATCTCCCAGCTCATGGTGATCGCCTCGGGCGAGTCGTTGATCGTGGCATAGGCCATCTCGGACGGAGCAGCCTTCGCACCGTACACGAGGTGGATCTTGTAGCCGTACTCGGTGTCCTCGAGGTCGTTGCCGAGGCGGGTACGGTAGCTGAACCCGAAAGACTTGCGGGTCTGCTGTCCGACCGCGACACCGGGAGTCGGGGAAGCAGTGCCGTTGCACTGTCCGAACTCCGGAGGATAGGTGAAGGCCTCGATCGTGCCGCCGAACTGCTCGGCAGACAGGAGGTTGGCGTACACACGGTTGTCGGCGTACTGCTTGTTCGCCTCAGCACCGGAGGGCGACTCGGTGACGGTGGTAAGACCGTTCCAGGCGACACCAGTGTCGTAGACACCGAGCGCGTTGGGGATGTACAGGACACCCTTGTCGACACCGGTCTCATAGGTGCGCTGTCCGGCCTGATCCCAAAGAAGGGCGGTCATTCGTTACTCCCCTTCAGAAGTAAAGTGAGTAGGCATAGTGGTGAAGGTTGTCCGCTGTATATGCGCGGCTGAAGCTGCACATCGGCAACCTTGCGATTACACCACGGACAGATATGTCCGGATCTCTGGTGATTAGTGTCACCAAATATCGGTCGGTGTAACTGTAGGTTTTGTTGCCTGCGTACTCTTTCTTGGCATTGTCGAGGGCGTAAACGATACACGGATACACCATCTGAAGGTTGGGAGGGGGCTGGAAATATACATTACGTGATCCCAGCACCCCTTCCAAATGTGTCTGCAACTCAAGGCGTGGGGCCGTTGTAGACACCCCCAAGATTCAGAATAAGGCGGGGGTTCTGCAGTTCAGCCGAAGAGACTGACCACTTGGCCCCCGCCCACACGACATAGCGGATCGCGAAGAAATTTTCGCGGGCAAACGCATCCGCAACGATACTGATCGAATTACTCACCGAGAGGTCGTTGTTGACGCTCTCACTGCTTTGCTGGAACCTCAGCGAATTCCGGATGACATCTCCAAAATATGAGATCTCGGTCATCTGGTCTTCGTGCACGCCAGGAGCAGTTTCTACAGTTACTCCGTATCCCACCTTTCCAGAAAATCGCATGATTGGGTAACCTGTCTACTAGGCCGGGTTGCGGGTGAACTCCCAGTTGTCTTCCTCGTCGTTGGCGAAGAAGTAACCGGAGGCCGCGGTCGCGTAGACGGTGGTGGACGCACCAGCCGCCAGAGCGGTCTGAGCACCCGCGGTGAGCGTGGTACCCGAGCCGTTCTTGTAGACCACACCGGTCACGGTCGGGATCGTCACGACACCGGTGACCTTGTTGAAGCTGGGCTTCTGCGGAACAGCGACGACGTCGGTGGCAGCCACCTTGCGGATGACCAGAGCCGACTTCGGCTTGATGAGAGCGCCCGACGCACGGGTCTCCATCAGGTACTTGTACTGGTTGTAGTCGATGTCGAAGTCGTCGAACGTGGTGAGCTCGCCGCCGCGGTCGGTACCGACGTTGTAGTCGTCCAGGTTGACGATGATGCCGATCAGACCAGCGACCTCCTTCATCGGCTCGACGGTGACGATCGCCGCGACACCGAGGGCGTCAGCGACTTCCTGCCGGGTCTTGTAGTACCGCTGGCCGTTGAGGTCACGGGCCTTCAGGAACTTGTTGAGCTGCGGGATCGTGGTGAAGAAGGTCGGCGTGCCGGTGCCCTTGTAGAACTCCATGCCGTCCATGACCGCGTCTACGACTTCCTCGTAAGAGGAGTTTGCGTCGTCAACGTTCACGTTCAGCGTGGTGACGAAGAGCTCGTGGTCGTTGATGATCGAGCGGATACCCGAGCCGCTGGACGCCCCCATGGGGTCCTTGACCTTGTCCTCGTCGGTGATCTGGCGGCCGTCACCGATCAGAACCGCACGAGCGAACTCCTCCTCCGTCATCAGGCGCATCTCGCCCTTGAGGAAGTCGACCATGTTGAAGTCGGTGATGTCGAGCAGATCGTCGCGGTCGAGCTTCTGCTTCTTGTAGATCGTGGTCGGGTCGGTGGTCCGCTTGGTGACCCCAAACCACTCCTCGAGCTTGTAGTTGCCCTTGATGTAGCCCTTGGCGCGAGCCTCGTCCTGCCGCAGGTCAGCCGAGAAGGTCTTGATGCGGGAGAACGGGGTCCGACGAACACCGTTGAGAACGGCGCTGACCCACTCGGTCCGGCGCTTGACGAGCTCGATCTCACCCGTGACCGGCTTGTTGTCCGGGAACAGGGTCTCGATGTTGTCGATGCCGTGCTGAAGGGCGTAGCTCTCGACAGCGGCCTTCAGGGAGCCCCGCTTGTCGGCGTCGGCGAAAATCGCCTTCATGTCGTCGTGAGAGAGCGTCTTGCTCTCGGCCTCGTTGTTGGCGCTCTGGTCGAACACGTTGCGCGACATCTTGGTGTCGGCTCCTTCCTGGTGGGTGAGGTCGCCCTCGCCGGGCTTGGTTTCGTCGGAGTGTGCGGCGGAGGCTTCAGCCTTGGCGGCTTCGAAGGCGGCGCCGATCATGTAGTCGACGACGTCCTGCTCTTCCGGGGACATGGCATCGTAAATATCCTTGATGCTCATGTCTTCGGCAGCGTGCTCGATCTCCTCTTCGTCGCCCTCCTCTTCCAGCTCGTCGAGGGCGTGCTCGATCTCGAGACCGGTGTGAATAACCGCCTCGTCTTCAAGCTCGGTCAGAGAACCGTCGCCGTGCTGAAGGTTGACGTAGTCGATGACTGCGCCGGGGTTGGCTCCCGAGAGAACCAGGCTGACCTCACGGATCTGACCGTGGGAAACGACCTTGTTCTTCTCGACGAGCTGATTGGCGTAGATCGACAGGTTCCTGATGTCGCGGTGCTTCACCAGGTTCTTGGCGTTCTCGCCCTGGGGCGTGCTGTTGAAGAAGGCGTAGGCGTACACGCCGTCCTCGCGGTGCTCCAGGATCGCGTGACCGAGAACGTTCTCAGCCTTGCTGTGCCCGTGCTGCCACACCAGCGGGACCTGCTGGCGGTCCATGTGCTGGAAGGCGCCACTCAGGATCATGCGCCCGTCGCTGCACTTGAGATTGGCCTTGGTGGCCCAGCCTCCGAAGTCGGCTTCCTTGACTCCCATTTTGACTGTTCTCCCTCCTACTTAGTTCTTGGACTGAGCCTTGGCGGCTTGTGTCTTGCGCATCTTCGCGATTCGCTCTTGAATGGTCTTGAGCTTCTCAGTCAGCGACTTGACTTCGTCCGCAAGCTTCTCGTTCTTGCTGCGGTACTTCGCTTGAGCCTTTGCTTCTTTGGCCTTTTGGGCGGCCGTCTTGTGCTCGGGCTTTCGCTTCTCATCATGTCCGGTGGTCTTTGAAGAAGACTTGTCAGGGCTCTTCTTGTCGTGAGACTTCTTGGTCTCTACACCGCTTCGCTTCTTGGCTTGCTCGGTCAGCGTCTTCAGAACTTCTTGCAGCTTTTCCAAACGAGCTTTGAGGGCGGCTACTTTGGCTTCTAGCTGCTTCTGACGTTCTTTCCGTCGCTGTTCCTGCGTCTTATGAGGCCTGGAATTCGTCGGCTTTGCCGAACCCTTCTTACGCCCCTTCAGATGACGATTCCTCAGGTAGTATTCACGGCGCTTTGCAGCGTCGTAATCGTGAATGAGTTCATCATCCATCTTCTACGCCCAGATCAGAGAAGATCTGGTCCAAGATGTCGTTGAGTCCATCCAGACCACTCTGAAGTGCTTCATCGCCATCGTCTGCCGTGTCATCCAGAGGTACATCGGATGATGCGCTGCCCGTCGAAATATCCGCCGAGCCATCCATAGGGGGATTGGGCTGGGGCATGTTGCTGTTGACGAGCTGATCGGCCTTCGGGTCCTTCGACGGCTTGATACCGATTGCCGCACGAATTTCGTTCGAAGACAGGACTTCGTTTCGGGTGAACTTGTCCACGATCTCGGCGAGCTGTTCCATAGGAACGAGCTTGAACGGGTCTCGGAAGTACATGATCGATTGCTTCTGAGTCCTGGCCGTCTTGGTCAGGAAAGTTCGCTTCATGGCTTCCGCGATGGCTTGTACGACAGGTTCGACAGTGCGGTTGAAATAATTCAGCATGGCCTTTTCATCGGCCGTACCGTTCATTACTTCTGCCGTCATGCCGAGCTGAACGTACAGCTCATTCGTGAGGTATTCGACCTGCTTGAGCAGGTTGTTCTCGAGCGGCCTGTTGAGTTGGGTGATCTTCTCGGTGCCGTCTGTATAAGCGACGCCGTAAGTACTACCCTTCAACTGGGCTTCGAGATCCTTACGCCTTTGTTCAGCCTGCTGCCTACGAGCCTCAGACTTTACTACGTAAGGAAGCTGAATGATCATGTCGAGCTTGCCGGAACTGGTTTGCTCATCCACTGCATCCAGCATACCGAGCTTGCGCTTGAGCCTCTGGAAAGTAGAGTTTGGCTGATTCATCACCGCGTAAAGCGGATTCTCGATGACTGCGGCCAACCTCTTCGGTACAGTGACTTCTTTGCGTTCGCCCTTACGGTCATCATAGAGACTGACTCGGACATGCTGAGGGAACCAGGCTACGATTGTTCCAACACGGAGCTGTTGAATGCTGTAGGCATTGGAATCAGTGGGATCACTGTCGGTTACGACAGGAACCACGGCTATGCATCCGTCTTCAAAGAGAGTCATCGCCATGTCCTGACGGAATTGACGGGCTCCCTGATCGATGTTTGGTTCGACGGTCAAACAGTTCTGGAGATCACTGTCCATGTCCTCCAGATAGCTTCCGTTATCGTCAGTCCTGACATGTCGAATATCGATCCCAGCAACATCGATAGCCATTCGGGTGTGAATGGACGAAAGAATCGTCTGCTCACTGGCGTACCCAGAACGACGATTGGGGGCTCCGTAATAACCGGCACCACCATCGTAGGAACGGATCCCACCATTCATGTAGCTGTCATCCTGAAAGAGACTCCAGCTATGCTTCAGGCTGTTCACTACTCTAGATAGCAGGCCAGCCATGGTTCACCTCCTCTCATTTTGACGGTTTGGGTTGATTAGCCGATTCCCATA
>Ga0207650_10000389_pt1 | contig 40256 bp, 54 predicted proteins | sample KBSS63metaG_FD_184325 | JGI IMG/M metagenome (GOLD analysis project Ga0207650, IMG submission 184325) | Switchgrass rhizosphere microbial communities from Kellogg Biological Station, Michigan, USA - KBS S6-3 metaG (SPAdes) (version 2) | ecosystem: Host-associated > Plants > Roots > Rhizosphere...
AGTCGGAGGGGCCCATGTCCAGGCCCTCAGGGGGCTCATACCCCTCAGGTAGCGTGATTACATCACCTTCAATCTTGGCCTTAGGTGGTGGCATTACTCTAGCCCCAGTAGCTTCCTATTCTCGGGGGTGTTGGGGACCGTTCGGGGGCCCTTTTTCTTGGCCTCCTGCTCCGCTTTCTTGGCCTCCTGTTCCTTTACCCGTTCGTGGAACCGTATGGATGCATCCACGAAATTCGCGTCAAGGTACGCCTCCTGCTCATCTAGGATGGCCTCCGCATTGTTCAGGCCCGCGATCATGTCCTCATCCGTGTCCCAGGTGCCAATGCCAGCCAATTTCCTGAACTGTTTGAGCTCGCTGGGGGGAGCATTGGCACCAGTAGCCTCACGGAGACGGGTGTCCAGGAGTTCATCCTTGAGCCTCATGATTTGCTTCCCTTCCTTGGTTAGGGCCAATTGGAAAGGCTCAGGGAGGTTACCAGTCAAGCCGGACCCGGGGATGTTCCCTTTCAGGTTCCCATTCTCATCCAGGTATGGTGCAACGGCCTTCTTTAGTTGAACCAGTTTGGCCCTAACCTTGTCGATGCTCCGCATGTTCCGTTGCTGGGCATACTGTGCATCCTGTTGCTTGTCAGCTTTCGCTTGGGCCTCCTGCTCCTGACGGACCTGACGCTCACGGGTTTTCGTATCCTCCTGATGCTTGTACACATCATCAATCATTCTATCGTGGAGGGCTATCAACTCCTTGTCCGGGCGCCCCGCTTGCGCTGCGTTATGAAGGCTCCTAGCCTGGGCCATCAATGTGGCCGGCACCTGGGACCTATCCCCACCGTAAAGGTCCAGGAGCTCCTTGGCGTAAGGGTTGTCGTCTGCTGGGATGGTGGGCGAAGTGCCGGGCGCCGGCGCTCCTGGCACGGGGAGGCCATAAAGGGCTGCGTATGCGCCCCCGCCCAAGCCCCCGCCGGGTGTGAAATAGTCCTTTTCGGCCTTTTGCTTCGCCCGCTCCTTCTCCATGTCATCCTGGAGCTCCCGCTTGCGGTTCTCATCCTTGATGGACAGGGTCAGGGCCTCCACGTCCCCGGTGGTGAAGTTGGCCTGTTGCTCGGGGGTCAGTTTGGCCCAGACCTCGGGATAGGTTTGTGCGATGCTTTGCCGGAGGGTTTGGTTCTTGGCCGTGGTGGGGTCCCGCTCCTGAGCGGCCAGCGCCGTCTCCGTATCCTCCCTACCGATCCTGCGAGTACGGTCCTCGGCCGCCATGGTGTCCTGGACCTGTTGCCGTTGGCGTTCCTGCTTACGTTGCAGGAGTTCATTATTGTAAGCCTTGGCCCTGTTCACGGAGGCATCGGCCCTGGCCGTGTCCGCCGCATTCCTCTCCGTGGCTTGGGCCAGGTACTGGTTCATCTGCCCGCGGGTCTCGGCCGTGCCCTTGCCCCCCATGTGCCCCACTGCCATGACCGCAGCCGGGGCAAGGTTCAGGATCTTGCTCAGGGGATGCGTATCCTCTGTGGGCTGCATGGGCTGCTCCACAAGGTCCCGCGCCAAGTACGGATTGCCACCGGTGACGGGCACTGGCGCCGCTACCCCTAGCTGGGCCTCGGCCTCTTCGTTGAGCTTGCGCTTGCGCTCAAGGTACGGGTTCACGCAGGCTCCTTCTTTTTTCGGGTAAAGTGGTCAATCGCATAGTTAGCAGCGTTGCCAACCACCCCCGTGGCTGCACCAGCAGCGGCCAAATTGTTGGCCTGGTTCTGTTGACGTTGCTGGACGATGTTTGCCTGTCGGTTGGTCTCATGCGCGGCCTGGGCCTCATTCGCATTCTGAATGCCCTGGATCGCGTCTATCTGGTCCGAGTATGCCCCTCGAGCTCCGTAGCCGGCGGACTTGTTCAATTGGTCCGCTGCGTTCTTGGTATCCACGTTAGCGTTCCTGGTCCCACGCTCATCCTGATACTTGACGTCTATCCCTTGATTCTTCCGTTCGATGTTCCGTTCCTGGAGTGTGCGCTTACCCTCAGTGTTGAAACGGTCAATGGAGTCCTGGGCCGTTTGCACAGAACCCCCAAGGTCACCCATGGCGCCAAGGGCCGAGTCCCGACGTTGCAAGGCTAGGGCATTGGTCTGGAGGTCATCCATGGCCCTTTGATTAGCCGTCCCTTGTCCTGCCTGCATTTGGGCCAGGAGCTGGGCATTGCCCCCGGCGCGGCCTTGCTCCTGGGCGTTCTGCATGATCGCCTCCCGGTTGGCCCTGAGCTCCTGCTCCCCGGCTTGGTGGCTCTGGGCGATCCGGGCCCGGTCAATGGCCGTGAGTCCCCCTTGACTGTAGATATCATCGTAGCCTTGGAGGGCCTTAGTCTGAGCATCTAGGCCCGTGGTGTCCGTACGCTTCTGATTGATGTTCTTCTCGTACGAGTACCTTTCATCCGGAGACCACTCCATGGTCTGGTACATCTCCGGATTGACCGTGTACGCATCCACGCCTGGCCGCATGCCGTACGCTTCACGAGCTAGCGTACGGTTATCGTTCATGAGGGCGCTTGCGCGCTGCGTCCGCCAGTCCGTGTCAACGTACGGGTTTGCGATCGCAGTGTCGTCAGTGAGCGGGTCTAGTCCCCTACGCTCCGCCTCAAATTGCTGCTCTGGGTCCAGGGGCGCACCATCGGACTGGACCGTGCCCTCACCAGGGTGGAGGGTGTTACCGCCCCTGCGCTTGGCCTGTGCAAGGTTCTTATCGGGATCGCCTAACCGAGTTTGGCCACCCGTGGACGTCATGGCCTCATTCTGATTATCAAATGCCTGCCGTTCGTCCGCCGACATTTTCCCATACGCAAGCCGCTCCTTCTTGGTTGCGTTCGGTTTCCCCGGAATTCGTGGGGTGGTAGGTGCGATATACCCGGCCATATTGTCCCTATATTACCATTATAGTGCCTGAATGAGGAATCCCGGGGACCCGTTGCCCATGTTCACATCCGACCCAGCCACGCCCGAGGCCCAGCGCAAGGCCAGGACCCCTGCCGTGGTCGTACGGATGTAGCAGACCATGACGGTCATTCTCGTGGTGCCACCAGGCCCCACGGCTGCCTGGCCCAAGAGTTGATCAACGGTCGTGGCCGTTGCCGATTGAAAGCCAGTGGCACCAGTGGCGCCCATAATGCCGTAGCGAAGTTGGGAGAATGTCCCTGTGTAGTTCACTGACAGGATCATGCCCGTAGTCGCGGCTGCGGAGCTGTAGAACGGGGCCCATATGCACAGGTAACCTGCATCATCCTTCAGGTTGAAATTCAGGTTGACCGAGACATCGGCCAAGGCCACGGCATTGCGCGTGGCCGTTCCAAGGAGGCGTTGGATGTCCATCTGGCGGCCCTTGACCTGGAATCCCGAGCGCCAGAACAGCTCATCGGCCAGGATGCCCGCAACTCTTAGATCACTCGGGCCCGAGGTCTCTCGAAAGAGGTGGTCATGGTCGGCCCTGGCCACCAAGGGGCTAGTGCCCTCCGCATTCGCTCCGCCAATGCCCTGCGCAGGAGCGCCAAACCCAGGGAACGTGACGATGCCCCCCACGGTTGCTTCAAGCGTGTCGAGCTCCAGTCGGAGGCCGTTCAGGCGCTCACGGACCTTGAGGAGCATGTTATAGGTGTCCGATGAGTGCTCCTCGGCCGTGCGCCCGAACGTGTCTGGGTTCGCGGCGTTGATTTTCCTGGGGAGGACTAGGTCATCCTTGATCGTCACTTGGCCCTCACGCGGGGGCCCATGGCCGAGTAGAACAGGGAGAGACCCTGCCAATTCCAGATATCCCCTGGCGCCGCTGGGTAGGCGTTACGAACAATGACCTTTGGGAATAGTTGCTCGGTGCGTGCGTGTGCACGGGGCACTATGAATCTATGACTACAACTAGCCTGCCCTGGAGTGGTCACGACCTTGGGGCATGTCACAGGGACCTGGTCAAGGCTGGACGTGAACGACAGGGTGTAGTTCTGGATGTATCTAAGGTCACCCCAGAGCATCGAACCCTCCTGCCACAGTTTCAAGATAGACGGGTTCTTGGTTGTGCATGCGACGGGTTCGATTTCACACTGATAGGCTACTAGGGCCTGTTTTGGCCCTGACGTGAGACCTGGTTGCCTGACCGTGAAATGCGTTGGGTCTGTGACCACATCAACCAGGAAGGCACCGAAATCAAGGGCATCCCCCGGTGAGGGGTCCCAACCACTACCCGTTGCGATGGTAACGGCTAGGCCAACCACGGCCGTGACGTTGGCCGTATACTTGGAATCGTGCAACGGCTCATCCTCTCGCGTGGTCACGTAGGTAGCTCCACCTTCAGCGAGAACGACGTTTTGAATGCCAAATTCCAGAAGGTTTAGCGGATGGCCAGCGCATGAGGGGCGCTTGTGCAAGTCCCACCTGGTCCAGGCATTGTTCAGGAAATTGTAGACCAGGAGATACCTAGAGCCTCCGAAAGAGTCTGGTAGGGATAGGATAAGCTCATGGGATTTCTGATTCCCACAGAGCCATATGTCATAATTCGTGACCAGGGGCGTGGCTTGTTGAACGTCTATGAGTTGATCGCGAATGGGCTGGGACTGCACTGCGTTCGCGCCGGAGTCTAGGCCGAGAATGCCCTGATCGGTCCAGATGTAGACCTGGTCAAATATGTTTGCCACGCAATTCGGGGTCAGGAGCTTGGCCTTGCTGACCGGGTCAATGCGGAACCCTGCATCCCGGCCTGCACCAGTCAGTCTCCACAGGCCATCTACCTTCATGACCCATAGGGCATCACGGCCCTTAACGATGCGCCAAGTGTCCGCACGGTCCCCGCCAATGAGCTCCATGTCCACGAGCGAAAAATGCTCAGGCTCGAACGTCTTGGACCATGCCACACCAGACGGGAACACGTCCTGATCCGCTACCTTGCCCGTGACCGTAGGCTCGGGTAGGGACGGCGTGTATTCGCTACCGTGGGTGGCATAGACCACAAATGGACTACTTGTCGCATTGATGGCCTTGAGAAGGAGTGATCTATTATTGGGGTCCTGCATAAGCCCCGAAGATAGGGATGTGACTATGTCATCGGTCAAAGCATAGACGCTCGTGGATGGGGTATGGGCGCCAAATATTAGCGAGTCCCAGAAGCTCTGCACACAACTAATCCATGAGGCAGCCCCCACAGGGAAATATTGGTTGTTTACTCGAACGGAGTCATGTACAGCCTTGGACTTGCTTCCCGTGGTCCCTGTGTAGTTAGCGGAAAAGGTGACGGAGGTCCCCGTTAGAGAGATGATACGTGGGAGATCTACCGTCCCGGCCCACTCATTGAGACCGTCGTCAATGATCTGCCCTACACGGAACCCCACCGTGCTGGCCACTCCAGTGACAACGGCGGAGCCGTTCGTATACGTGCCGGTTAGGATCCGTTGGCCAACACCATTGACGTCCGTGGCCAGGAGGTTGGGCGTCCAAGTGAAACTAATCGCCATTTGCGCGGGGTAGGTCAGGTTCGCAAGGAACAGGCTCCCGTTGAACTCGTGCACGTCCTTGGCTTGTGGGGGGCGAATGTTCGCGTTCGCGGCTCCCTCCTCATCCTCATTCGTATAGAGGGGGGCCCCGAGATCCAGCTCTGCAACGTTGTCACGGCCACCGAAAGCCAGGTTACCGAACACGCTAACGAATGATTTCGCGAAAAAGTGCTCATCAAATGGAAGGCCGGCCACAGGCACGGCCAATGAACGGTACAATTCTACCGTGTCGAGACCAGAATTATCATCCTGGGAATGTAGGGTGAATTGAACATTCGGGTCTACCGTAGCGCCAGACACGTTCTTGAAAATGACCCTGTTGCTCGGGGCGGAACGAACTATGAGACCATTAGGATCCTTACGGACCACAACGGCTCTATAGCTGACGGCTTGGCCAGCAGGGACGGCCGACCCAGGTGAACCCCCGGGACCCGAAACCACCAGGAGACATGGCGGGGTCCCAATCTTAGACGCTGTAGTGGCCGTCTCTGAGGTGATCTTCCGGACGCTGTCAGCCGTGGACAGGTACAAGTTCTTGCGGATAGCCGCGGCCTGTATGTACCCACGGGTCCATGGCAATGCCCCCCCTGCGTCCGTGGTCACCGCCGCACCATTGATAAATGTCGTATCCGTTGCTTGCGGGGCCCCAACGTAAAGCACCTTGCTCACACCAGGGTAGGCTAGGATTGCATGGACCCTTTGCAAGTTCACGTCAGGGCGCACTTGGGCCTGAACAAATCCCGGCCTGGGCTCTACCGAACCCGCTCGCCTTATGACCACGTTCGTGGCCGTCCTCAGCGCGCCAGGTGGGGCCGCGCCGTGGGGGCTCGGGTCCGTGTAGAGACCTGCTGGGACAATGACAAGCTCTTGCCCCATGTCACGGGCCCAATCCTGTGCCCCGCCTGTAGGCACCATGGCGCAAGAAGGAGTTACGGTTCACGATCTTCTGGCTACGGCCCCGGGACCGTGGGGCGAGGATGGCCCGTTGGTCCTCGAGTACCTTGGCGAGTTTCTGATAGAGCAGGACCGATTGCTCCGGCGCGTACTGGCTGATCACTTCCGCTGCGACTGCCAAAGCTAGCGCTGATTGCAACTCCGCAGGCACCTGGGGCACTGGCGTTTCGCCAGGGAGGCACATGTAGTCACCAGCGGCCAGACGCGATGGAATTATGCCCGTTGGGAATGTGACGGCCACGTTCGTACCAGTACTCGAGGGGTCAGCGTCCGCGCCCAGGAGTGCGAATGGGGGCTTGCCCTTGATGAAGTCGTACAGGGACGTGGCCGTCCAAGTGACGGGTGCGGTCAACGTCACGGACGTGGGGGTCACGGAGTCCACCACGAAGTATCCAGTAGTGACCAGGCGCGCGGGCCTGTACTCGTAAAAAACCCTCAACGATCCTTGGTTCCCGCCGGGGGTTGGGAAGAGGATTATTTCATCGTCCCGGATGGCATATGCCTCGGGGCTGCCCCGCATCTGACTCCACCGGACCTGCTCCGTTGCGACGTGGGGGTAGAGCTCCCACTCCGTTCCCGAGCCGTCCAACCAGAGGACCTGCCTAACCCGGGAGCCGATTGCCCTGCTAGGCAGGGCGTACCGCACTTGGGATGTAAGGATGGGGAGATCCTCGCTCCTCATGTAGAAGTCTGCCCGGGCGCTCTGGATGAGCGGGACAAATACCTCCAATGTTTGCGAATCGGCCTCTTTGAGAAGGTTTATATCAGTGAAGTCCGGGTCCGTGTCAGGGATGCGGGCACGCCTCCGGATCTCGGCCAGGAGACCCAGGGTAGTGAAGTCCCGCTCCATTTACTGCCCCAGTCGATAGCTTCTGAGCTCATTGAACAGGGTGCCCTTGGCGCCGTTGGTGACCTGGGTCAGGGCAAAGGCCGTGGGCTTGGTGGTCTCGAGGTTCACGAGATTGGCATGAACGCCCTTGGTCACTGCGGTCACGGTCACGGTCCCACCAGCGTTGACGGCGGTCCAGGCACCCTTCAGGGCGGGATGCGCGTTCATGGCCGCCGCAAGGTTGGCGCCGCACTCCGTGTTATTCGCACCTCGGGAGAACTGGCCGAGGGCCGGGTTGGTGCTCGGGGCCGTGGTGACGTAAAAGTGCGTGTTCTGCAACGTCACACGATCCCCGGCCAGGGCATTGGCCTGGGTGCATGCAATGGTGCCCGTCCCCTGCGTGCCAGTGTCTGGGCCCGCGAGGGCAACGTGGACAATAGCCGATCCACTACCGCCGACAAGCCTCTCGAGGTAGGCAGCAATAGCCGTGGCTGCACTCTTGGGTTGGTCATAGCTCCGCACGATCCTCTCCGCCAGAGCCTTGGCAGGGGGCCCGGAGTCAGAGACCACGGTAATATACAGGACGGTTTTGGATGCCATGGTTGTACCTAGTATAACACGGTGGGCCCCTGACCACCCCGTAGGGTAGCCGGGGACCTCCTAGTTATCAGTCGTCACTGTTGACAATGCCGCTAATGAGCAAGCACTGAGCCGGGGTCGGGCAGAAAAGGGCCTGATTCCAGTAATTGCGAATGCCATAGCCTGCGTGATCAGGGAGGTTCTCGAAAAAGTCCTTGTCCTGCATGCCCGGGGGCGTGAAGGTCAACTCACTGGCACCAAGCCGGATGAGCCCACCCTTGGGGAAGAACATGGCCTCGGAGGGTTTGACCAGGATGTGGGGGAAGATCTCAATCGTGCCAGACTGGCCATAGAACTTGATGGACTCAGCGCCTTGCTCAATGCTGCCCCCGGCCTTTTCGGAGTAGCGTCGCAGGGCCGCAAGGTCATTCATGCAGTCAGACCACGACTTGGGGCTGCAATAGCCGATCACGTCCTTCATCAAGCCCCTGTTGACCGGCTTATTTAGTCCCTGGAGGACTTTCACGAAGCTCAAGGCCCCGCCGGCTGCATCGAAGGTGTTTCCCGCCCACAAGGAGGCGTTCGCGGCGTTGACCGCGAAGAGGAGGCCCGTATTGGAGATGATGGTACGGAGGCCCACCATGCCAGCAGACTTGGTGTCCCGGAGGTAGATCTTGTCGGTGGGGACGATCGCGTCCATCTCCGCCGCAGTGCCCACGAACGTGACCGTGCGGGCATCCACGTTCACGCCAGTGACCTGCATGGTCCCGGACAGGTTGCGCTTGACGGCACCCGCCGCGTTCCAGACCTCCACGTAACCGTTTTCCATCCCGCTCCACAGGGCCGGGATGAAGGTGCCCACGGTGAAGGAGAAGGTTTGACTGGTAGTACCTACGCCTGCCGTTCGTGCCTCCACCAGGCCCACGTCCGTCTGACCGTACAGGAGCTGCGTCTCGAGGACGAACGCCGCCGTTTCGGTCATCGTTTCGATCATGTAGGCGGAACCACTTACAAAGGCCCGCTTGCGTGCACCTTCACTCTTCCCGCTCAGGAGCTTGGCCGCCGCATCGTAGGAGATGACCTCACGGAGGACGAAGCTCGAGCCCTGGACCTGTGCGTCCGCAGTGCGGGCAGGCTCCGCCGCGTTCAGGGGGAACGCATCGCCACTGGTTGAGAGGGTCCAGCCATGGGACCGCGTGGTCCGTACCGGCTGATGGTACTTGTTACCTTCTTGCTTGTCTCGACTTACGAACTTCGCATCCTTCTGGAGGCGTGCGGCCTCGGGGACCAGATTTTCCACGGAATCGCCATAGACCTCCTTGAAGAGTGGAAGTGCGATGGCGGTATTGATAGCTGCCATTGAGAAACCTCGGGTATGTGACCTCGGGTCTCAATGCCTGGCTCGGGGGTCCGTATCCCAACGGGGTGGGGACGGCCAGGGCTTGGTCCGCGCCAGAAGTGTAGCATAACCATGCTACTGCACGCCATACTTGGCGCGGAGCTCCTCAAAAAACTCGGCCGAGTGCTTCTTAGGTGCCCGTTTCTTCTCCACCACGGTCGGCGGGGCTTTGTGCCCGTCACCCTTGGCACTAGGTGGGAGCTTGGCCTCGGCCTGCGTGGGGGGTGCCTTAGGTTCCCGCTTGAGTCTCTTGGCCACGTCAGCCGCAGCCTTGGAAAAGGTCTCCTTGGTCCAGGTCTCTTTACCGTACCCAGCAATCAGGCGTTCCCTGATCATTTGCTTGGTGTCCTCATCATTCTCAAGGCCGGCTGGGCCCACCACTTCATCAAGCCACCCCTGGAAGGTGGTGCGGAGTTGCATGGTTTTCTGGGCGTTGGCGTGTTTGGCCTGGAGCTTCTTGTTCCTGCCCTCATCCTGCTCCCTGGCCTTGAGCTTGAGCTCCGCGTCCCGGGCCCGTCGCAGGGCTGCCCGCTCCTTTTCAGTGAGCTCCCCTTCCTCCTGGGACTCGAGGATCCATTTGTCACGGAGCGCAGCGGCTGCCTCGGGGTAGTACCGTAGGAGCTCGAATTCCATGGTGTCAGGGTCCTTGAGCCCCTCAAGCCACTCAACCACCTCCTGGAACTCCTCTTCCTTGGCCGCGAATGTCTCCCGTTCCTTGGTAATCTCGGCCTGGAGTGTCTTACGCTCCTCGGCCAAGGCCATGGTTTTCTTGGTGTAGTCGGCTTGGCGAAGCCCCGCCTTATGAGTGTCATCGTCCGCTGACTTCTCGGGTTTGTCAGCGATCGGCGTCTCCTTCTCTTGCACGTCCTCGGCCGTGTCCTGGGGTGTCTCCTCTTCCTGTTCATCCGCCTCGGGCGTTTCCGTAATCTTCGCCTCGAGATCTGCCATGAGGTTACCTGTCGTCATGCTGCTCCTGCTGGGGGTTGTGCCGGCCTAGGCAACTTCACTGGCCGGTCATTGCCGGGGGCGTTGTTCCCCGCAGCCTTGGCCTTTTCCTGGTTCTTGGCCCTGTTGGGGTCCTGCGGGGTCGGTTTCTCCTCGGGCCCTGGGGCTCCTCCTGCGGTGTCCTCTTCGCTCCCTGGTGGGGGCGGGGGCATCGGGAACTTCAGGAGCATGAGCAGATCGGGCGGCGCTTCACGCCAAACCTTGAGGTGCTCAAGTATATGCGTGACCACGGCGTTCACGACCCCGGGGTTCATACGGCTATCCTGTGAATCCAGGACGCACGCATGGGCCCTGACGTGGTTTTCAGGGTGATCAGTGACTAGGGCCGGAAGGTCCTTGACCGTCTGGACGGGCTGCCCCGTGAGATCCACCTGCGGCCCGCCCGTGGCCTTGTCCATTTTCGGGACCACCTGGGGGGCACGCATGAGGATCTCATTTTCCTCCTGAATGCGGAGGTGGGCCCTACGGTGGGGGTCCGTAACGGGTTCCAAGCGGCCTGTTTCCAGGACTTGGTAGTACTGATCAATGTTATCAATGAGGCCGCGTTCCAGGAGCTGGGTTGCAACGTCAAACTTGCCAGCAACAGTGCGGAAAATGGGACTACCACTCTCCACTTCCACCCGGTCAATATCCGAGATGTCATCGCTCTTGAAGGACCTTAGGCCATCCGTGTCATAGGCTCCCGAGATTTGCGCTAGGCGCTCCGTTTGCGCGTACCGTTTCAGGATACGGAGCAAACCCGTGGCCGCGGCCTCGGTAAGGCGGACATAGCCACCCTGGAACCGTGACTGAAATTGAACGGCCTGGGCCTGGATGAGGGCTAGGGCCGTCCCTGATTTCAAGTTGGCCTCGGGGTTACCGCGCACGGTGCTGTTCACCCCCGATGCAAGCTGCATGTCCTCCATGAACGCTTGCCGGAGTTTGAAAAAGGACTCCGAGAGTTCAAACTTCTGGAGGACGGCGGGAGGATTGGAGCCGATTGGGTACCGTATGGCATTCAACCCGCCGTGCACTTCCTCAAGACTGATCTCCGTGCCCTCCTGGAGCAGCAAGTCATTAGTCCCGAATGCGTCGAAGTTGCTCAAAGCGGTACTATTCATACCGTCAAAGGCGCGTTGCAGACCAAGGAGATCCCAGATGGAGGCATACCCAAGGGACCCGGCCTCCAGGAACTCTTCCGGACACATCTCATAGACGGGGAGCTCATCGAACGGTAGGGGACCCTCGAAGAGGCAGATATCCTTGCCCGTTACGATGACGTAGCGGCCGTCAGGGCACGCCTGGGTAGGGCCGTGCAACAGGTGCCATACGGCCACGTCTTGGGCGTCCCGGGCCGAGTGGCCCATGCCGAGGCGGGGGCGGAGGTTGAGCTCAGAGTCCATGCCCTCCGAGCCGTCCATGGCCAGGATATCGTCCCTGAGCTCCACGACCTTGGGGTCGTCCCCGGTACCGTACTGAGCGGCTAGGTCATACTTGTTACGGTACGTGCGGATGATGTACCAGTCGTGCTCGCCAGGGCCCCGGTCGGGGTCGCATACGACCTCGAGAGGGCTCAGGGCTTTCAAGGTCACGTCCCCTTGGCCCTTGGCCAAGGTCGGGTCCCAGGACTCCCAAAGGTACCCCTTACCGTAAACCAAGGCCCTCAGGGCCGTGGCGATCAGGTTCCGTTCCAGGCCCTTCCGGGTGTGGTAGTACTCGAGAAGGGTCCGGGCCGTGGGGACTTGGGACAGGGCCGCGGCGGAACCGTTGGTGGCCTTGGGCTGGTACGCAGGGCGGTCTGCTGTGGCCATGGTCAGGATGTAGAGGGCAATGGACCGGAGCTGATTACTCTTGACCTGGAGTAACTCGCCTTGGTCTCCGCCCTCAATGATTCTGGACCCTTCGTGCACCCCTTCGTCGCTCAGGGAGTAGAAGGCCGCGTGAGCGCTCTTGAACAGGGCGGAGAGGCCCGTCCTGGACATCGTTTCGTAGTACTCCCGTATGCGCTCATTCACTGCCCCTGCGATTTCATCCAGGGGGTAGTTGGCCCAATAGGTATGCTCTAGGTCCGGGGGATCAGGCTCGGGGGGCGGGAGGGGCTCAAGCTCCTCCTCTTCCTCATCATAACCAGGTTCGGGTGGGAATTCGCGCACCCTGGTAGTGTATCATGAACGCCCCCTAAAGATCCTGGACAGGGTCCTGGCCGTGGCTGAGGTGGGTCCCATCTTTTTCGGGATGTGGTGGGTCCTGCCGTCATAGGTCATAGGGGGCACGGGGTTCCGGCCCCAGGGGATCATACGGTTCAAGTAAATGAGGGCCGCCAGGCAGTCACTGTGAGACTTGTCCGGGCACTCCGCGAACCTGTTCCGTTGACGGTTCCAGAGGGCGTTCTTGGTATGGTTGATGGCATTCACGGCCCGGGCCTTGAACACGATCTTCCCCTCCTGGATACGTAGGCGGGCACTGTTGATGGCGGCCTCAAGGTCATCCTTGCCGGCGGGGAGGAATATGAGGCCGTGCTCCGTGGACAGGTCCGCGATCAGGCGACTGTCCGTGTCTGAAAAGCGCATGTATGGCGCTCTGCGGAGCTGCCCGTTACGGAAACTCAGGACGGGGGGCGGGGGTTCAAGGTTAGGGTAGAAGGCGGCCCGGATGAGGCCCAGTTCCGTTTCCCATGCCTTATCGGTCATGCTTGCTGGCTGCTTAGGCTCCACGCCCCAGAGTTGCCACTCCCGGGCCCGGATGAGGACGCTCAGGGCCCTCGAGTTCTTGCCGTGCCCCACGAAGTCCCCCTCAATGACCAACCTATCCCCTTCAAAGTCATAGTATGCGAACAGGGCCCCGGAGGCGTGAATCATGCCTGGGTCAAGGGAGGCGTAGCAGTCCCTGTAGACGGGGAGCGGGGTACTGTCCGGGACAATGTTGGTGTCCGTGAACTCTGGAATCACGACTGCGGAGGACTCCACAATGTGTTCACACAGGAGCTCCCGCCGGACCCTGGAGGAGTCGAAACCGCCAAGGGACCGTATGGCCGCCGTGATCTGCTCCTCACTAAGGCGAGGGTTGTCCGTGATCACCTTCTGGGCGTACATGCCTCGGGCCTTCATCTCGGGAAGGTACCTGGTAGTCCAGGCATGAGCCGGAGTGACTGGCGGCGTGCTGGCCATGATGCCAAATCCCTCGGGCACGGTCAGGAGCTGGGGCATGATCACCCCGTCCATGAGGTCCACCAGGTTGACCGTGAACGCACATTCCGTGAATAGAAAGGCGTACGTGGCCGGCCCGCGCAAGCGGTCTGGATGCAGGTCCACGCCCACGAGCACAATCCGGGCGCCCCAGGGCCATGTGAGTGTGTCCGCGCTCCGGGTGAAGGTGCCCTTAGATATCTCAATGGGTAAGAGCTCGGGGGGGCAGTCCGTAAACAGGTCCATCATCGTGGGGACGATGATTTCCTTCAACATGTCTTTTGTAGGCGCCGCGTAAGGTATTCGTGTTTGCTTACGCCTACGGAGCGCTATGCCCACGCCAATGGCGGACATGAGAAAGTCCTTGCCCCATTGCCTGCTTATGTCCAGGCCATAGACCCGTTCCATACTCGAGGTGACCGTTGCGTGGCTCCGGAAGATATCCTCATAGACCTGGCGTTGGCCGGGGTGCAACTTGTAGCGTAGATCCCCTGCATTCCACGCGGTCCTGAGCCTGGCCTGCCGTTCATGGTCGCACAGGTCCCATGGCACGGCGGGGGATTGCCAGACCTGGCGAGTGTCCCAAGACACGTCGGGAAACTTGCGGCGGAGTTCAGTCTCCACGCTTGGCCGCCAAGAGAAGAGCAAGCCACCGTTGCTCCTCCGTAAGGGTGTGCCAGGAGGACATGACCTTGGCCCACATGCGATCGGAGCGGGCAAACCAGTAATAGGTGCCTAGCATTTCCCGAGCCGTAGTAGGAACCACCGGCGCACGGTCAGGAACAGGAGCTGCCAACGGATTGAGATTGGGCAATGCGGGTTTACTTGCCATATCAATGACCTGCTTTCCTCGGCCTTCTGCATGGCACCGTCCTCCACCTTGCCTGCGGGGTTTCGAAATTCAGGCGGGGCCTTCAAGCTGCCTCCGAGTACGCTTGATGAGGTCCCTGCGCGTGGTCGGGTCCAAGGTGAGAAGATTGAAAAGGTCCCAACCACTCACCAGGACCTGGTGGCCATCACACTCGAACATGGCCGCGTCCCGGTCAGGCATGGCACGCCACGTCACCTCCTTGCCCATCTCCAGGGTCAAGGCCCCGGCCAAGTGCTCCGCGTTCTTGGTCACTTCACGCCCCGGAGCGCAAGCTTGGTCAATTCATTGCCGTGCTTGCCCAGCTTCTGCTCCACGGCCTCTTGGCGACGGGTGAGCTCCTCCACGTCCTGGACCAGGGCGTCCAAGGTCTCGTTGTCAGAATCCTCGGCCTTTCTAAGGCCCCGGTTGAGGAGGATGTAGAGGGTCACAATGGCCAAGGTCCCCAGGGGCAGGACCGGGTACGTGAGGAGTAGGGTCAACATCATGCTGCCTCCATATGGGTTATCCGTGCCTCTGCTATCGCCCGGAACTCGGGCTGGAGCTCAATGCCCAGGAATCGCATACCCTCGAGAAGGGCCGCACACCCGGTGGTGCCACTCCCCGCGAACGGGTCCAGGACTATCCCGCCAGGCGGGGTGATCAGTCTTACGAGCCAGCGCATGAGCGCGATCGGCTTGACGGTCGGGTGCGTGTTCGCGCGGGCTCCGTTACCGTTCAGGCCCGCTTCGCGTTCGGAGCGGGATGCCTTGGCCACGTAGAAGAACCTGGACGCGCCGCCCTCGTTGGCTGCACTCGAAACGTTATGTACATATCCGGACATTCCGTATGACGTGCTATCTGCTTTATCTAAATAGGGCTTGAGCGCCCCACTTTTCAGCACCCCCGTCTGCTCATCAAGCATCGCCGCCGCGCCACAACGCACGAAACGCCCGGTCGGCTCAAAGTACGCTAGCCAGCCCGCCGGTATTGCTGAAGCTCTTGCTTCAAGCGCTCGTTCTCCGCTCGCAACGCCCTCAATTCCTTCACAATCGCTTGATGTTCGCGCTTGTGCGTTGCGTTGTCGTGCAGTTCCAAGTTCGTCAATCGATTGTCCGTTTTGACCCCGTTGAAGTGGTGCACTATTTCCGATTTCCGGAGCTGGCGACCTAGCGAACGTGCCATCACAAGTCTGTGCTCCATAATGCAGCGCTTGCGGGGGCACAGTGCTTGGTCTGCTACCGGCAACGTCGCATACCCCAGCACCCAGTATCCCCGCATCAACCAGCGCCCGCCCTTCCACGTGTGGGCTTGCGCTCCCCGCTTGCGGGGGCGTGCTTTCATTTTCGCCAACGCCTCGGGTGTGTGTTTGATCCCCATGCGATGTGACAACGCCCCCGTCCGCGATTCTAGTGCCTTGTGGTAGCACTTCGGAGTGCAATAGCGCTTGCGACCCGCCCTGCTCGGAAAGGTCCTGATCGCGACCCCGCACTGCTGACACGCCTTCGAAATAGAGCCGGATGACTCGCGCCACTTCCGCCTGGACATCGTGCTTCAATCTTAGCACTTGATCCTCCCACTCGTCCAGGCACAGGTTCGCGGGCCAGCGGCCTAGTCCGCCGCTGTTATCGATCAGCTTGTCCTCACGCTGGACTACGTACGACGTGCCCTCTGTGCGCGCATGGTTGAACCGTCCGAGCGTTTCGCTCGTTTCGATCCTACACCCGTCCACGTTCAGGCCCCCGCACCCATGGGCAAGCACGTTGCTCGCAACCGTCCCGACCAAGGGCTTGCGCGCTAGATAGATCGGCTCCCATGCAGGTTTCAAGGCCGTGCCCCATCCGTTCCATTGCGCAGCGGCGGGGGTGGCGGGGGCCAACAACTCGCGCTGCTGAAATCCAGCGTTCAACCCCGGGGCGTATGTGTTCATGTCAGGGCTGCAGCCCGATTTGACACCAGGGCGGGACACGATAGTGCGCTCCGCCCCCGCCTCGCGATCGATCGCCTTACTCACGTCATGGGACTTCGGAAACCCGGACCCGTACAGCCACGACAAGCAATCACGCAGTTCCCACCCCGCATCTTCGATCGCGCACGCCAGCCTATGCGCCGTGCGCGTGCCTCCGAACGCTAGCAAGTGCGCGCCAGGCTTGGCCACGCGGAGCGCTTCGCGCCAGTACTCGGGGCCGGGGACCTGAGCGTCCCAACCTTTGCCCATGAAGGCCAGGCCGTAAGGTGGGTCCGTTACGATGGCGTCCACGCTATTGGCCGGGACCGTCTGGAGAACTTGGCGCATATCCCCAACAAGGACCTGGAACCGCGAGCTCATGCACTCTCCAGCTCCTCGATAACGTCCTCGAGGAAGCGCCTAAAGGTATGTTCGTGGTCGGCCAAGCGGCGGATGTCAGCCAGGAGGTCCAAGGACTCCAGCAAAGCGTCGGCCCTTGCTAGGAGGTCCTGGCGCGTCGGGGTCATCCTAGCCGGCCCGTGAGGAACAGGATGATCAGGATCAAGAGTACAAAGCCAGCAGGGCTCCAGCCCCACCAGCCCACGTCCCCGTGACCGTACCCTCCACCAACCAAGGCAAGGACCAGAAGAATGATGAGAAGGGTTGTTAGACTCATGGTGCCTCCGCCAGCGCTATGGCCCGGTCAAACCAGGCAAGGAGATCCTTGTGGTCCGTAAGCATATCGTTGTACCTGGTCAGGTCTGACCGGGGGACCGTTGCCACGGGGATGGCATCGGACAGGAAACGGAAGGCTTGGAGCCGGCCATAGATCTCCCCGTCCACGTACATGGCGCCCATGGCGCACCAGGACACGGCCGTTTCCGGGTCGGTCATGCTTGTCGGGATCCCTTCCTTGTCCCGGGCGAAAGAGCCCTGGGTCCAGCGGGTCGGGTCCTCGAGGATGGCCCTGGCCTTCCGGAGATGTTCGCCGGGGGTCATTGGCCGCACCTTTCGGCCAGCTTGATTGCCCGGTCAAACCAAGCCAAGAGGTCCTGGTAACTGGTCCCGTCATCGTCATTATAGGCTGGGATCCCCTCGAAAGGTTTCGGGATGACCCTGTCCAGGTAAGTACTGGCGCCTGATAGGCCATCATGGGTTAGCCACATGGCACCCTCCGCGCACCAGGCCACTGCGTCTGGGCTGAACGTGGGAACCACGTGACCCTTGGCGTCCCGGGCATAGCTGCCTTTCGTCCACTTCGTGGGGTCCTTTAGGACGGCCTTGGCCTTCCGGAGGTGCTCCACCGGGGTCATGACTTGGCCAACCCTTCAAGGCGGTAGTGGTCCATGACGGCGGCCATGAGGTATTCGTAGGCCGTGCTCTTATACACGCCCTTGGGGCCGCAGGGCCTGGCACTCTGGACCTGCCCGTCTGCGATCAGGAACTTGGTCGGGACCCATTCCTTGCCATCGGGGAGGATGGCAAAGGCTACGATGCCAGACTGGCCCCCCACAATAGATAGTTGTGGTTCATGTTTACCCACAGGGGCAGGCGCGGGTACAGGCGCTGCTTTACGTTGTACCTGGTTTTGCATAGCCACCTCCACTCCTGAAGGGCAGCGGCAAGGGACTCCTGCTCCTTCTTGGACATGCCGGCCACGTTATACCCGGTATTACTGGAGGGTCAAGGGTTGGGATAGTTCCAAGACCGCCTCTGCCACCTTATTCGGGTCCGCGGCCGTGGGGTGCGTCGCATGTTCCGCCGGAGTGGTCCGGGACATGGTCTTTTCGTAGGTCTGATGCGGGGGGTCGAAGATGGTCCTGTCCAAGCGTTGAAGGAGCCAGTTCCTTTGCTTGGCCCTGTCGGAGGTCTCCCTGTCTGTGCTCAGGAGCTCCTGGGCATGCTTCAGCATGAAGGCGGACCTGATTTGCCTGACCTGGGTGGCGAAGTCCTCGTAGTAAGGGTCACCGTTCTCCCCGAGGCAGATCCAGTTCTGGACCGTATTCCGGTTTACCCCGCACTTCTCAGCGCAAAGGGAAATGAAGGGCACGTCGTTCCTGAGCGTCTCTAGGATCTGCTCCAGGACTTCAGGTGCATGCTTCTTGGGCCGGGTCATGGGGGGATTGTAGCATACGGACAATCTGAGTTTTCGTGAAAGGCGTACCGCGACGGGAAACGTGAGCCAGGGTTTTGCAGATCGTGCGCAGGGGCATGCCAGCTTGGCGAAGGGCCCGGACCTCCTGGATCACCTGCTGTTCCTCGGGATGCGGAACAAGGGCTTTGCCCTGCCAACGGTAACCGTAGGGGAGGCCGCCAATGTACTCGCCCCGGCGCTTCTTCACGGCAAGGGCTGCCCGGGTCCGGGCAATGAGCTGTTCCCGCTCATGCTGGGCCACGGCGTCCATGATCGTTTTCAGCATTTCATCCTGGGGCGTGGTTCCGTTCAACCCTGACACGGTGGTCACGGCTGCCCCGGCCTTGATGGCCTCACGTTCGATGAGCTTGGTGATGACCACGTCCCTGCTGATCCGGTCACGATTCAGGAACATGAGGATGCCCGCGTTCAGGTCACGGAGGGCCCTGAGGGCGTCCTGGAGGCCCAGGCGCTCCGTGAGCGGGGTCACGGACGTTACCCGCTCGATGAACACCGCGGCTAGGGTCAGGCCGCGGGCCTGGCAGTATTGCTCGATGGCATGGGCCTGGGCCTCGGGGCTGAGCTCCTGCCGAACGTCAGAGACCCGGACTACTGCCACGACCGTCTGCGGATCCCCGAACTTGAACTTCGCCATACTTCTGTGTCCAGGATAGCAGGATGGGCGGGGGAGTTCTAGCCTGCCTTGTCGAGTTTACAGCCCACGTCCGGGGGTGGGATCGGGTCCCCGTCCTCGGCCATGCTTTCCAGGAACATGCCAGCCACGACCATGACTTCCTTGGCTGCCTTAGCCGGGGTAGGACCGTCTGCGGAACAAGTGAAACCCAGAGCTGGGACCCGAGCAATATACGCCTGATCCTCATCGCTCCATTCAGTCACGATCCGGTATCTGAACGCCGCCATGTCAAACCTCTATTCCATATTCGTCAATGATTTTGATAACTTGCCGGACCTGGTACGCCTTGGCCATGGACCCGATAGGTTGAATCTCAATCCGTGGAAGCCCTGGGCACTTGTAGATTGCATGGGACCCCGTCTGGCGCTTGAAGTGGTAGCCCATGGCTAGGACCAGCTTGATGAGCTCCTTGAACCGTAGGCTGGCAGGGTTGGCCCGGGCTGCCTCGAGAATGTCCTTGGGGCTTGGCCACGGGCCATGGTGCCAGAGCCAGGAGCGAGGTCAAGGGGCCGCTCCGATCCCGGCCCCTGCGACTGGCCGGGAGGCCCTGCGCCTGGGCTTGGTCGGCTAAAAATCCTATTCCGGAGGTGGGCCCCTGGCACTTTATGGTACCTAAATCTCGAAAGGTCATGGGGGTGGTACCCCCCGGTCGGCCCCCGTCCCCCTACATGCCCCCCTCCGGCGATGTAGGTGTCCGTGAGTCGTACACCACCATGTCCCCCTACGGTCCTCGGGTGTCCCTTGGGCCGTACACCTACAGCCCCCGACGCATCCAGGCCCCCGGAAAGGGCCTGGGGGGTGTGATGCCCGCCCACCTGAACAGCTAGCTTGGACACAGAGCGAGGACCTCTGTGTCCAAGGGGGGCGTGATACCTGGCTGTTCTGGGCCGGAAGCGTGGCGCATATGCGGTGTCCTGTGGTGTCCTGTAGGGTGCTGTCGGGCTTTCTCTAGTCGGGGTATCCCCTACACCGCTCGGGTGGGGGGGCGCGCGGGCGACCACGACTTTTTTATAAGCGCTCGACGCTCAGCGATGGTGCCGATGGCGAGGCGTGACAAGGCTCTTGGCCCGTTGGCTGGCCAGCTTAGCTCCTAGCCGCTCCGCCACCTCCAGGAACCGTTCAGCAGCCTCAGCGGCAAGAGCCAGGGCCTTGGGGCTCGGGACTCGAGGCGGACGTGGTAGAGACTTGCGGCGTTTCAGGGTACTGCCCCCTTCCGTGTTGATTGGGCTCTGGAGACCCTTGAGTGTCCAGTGGGACTAGGGCAGGCTTAGATTGGACAGGAATAGAGATATGAGCACGGTACAAGAACGCGAAAAGATTGGTGAACGCCTTGACCGTATCGCCATGAGAATCTGTGAGATGGCCGCACAGGGACGGCGAAGAATGAATGTTCGTATGCTTCAAGCTTGTAGGGCCGCTGATAGCATCAGTGGATCCCACATGGGGATAGCACGATGGAACACTTCATACTGCACTAGGGTGTCAATCGCTACAATCATGGGAAGGAAACGGGTCAAATGACCCCCCAGGGGATTTGAACAGGCATGTGAGCATGGACCCGAAGTTACAGACATCGATTGGACAGGGATAGAGACATGAGACCAATCAAAATTAGTGACTGGACGCATGCTGACCAAGCAGAGTGGTTGACCGAGAGTATTACCCGACTACGGGCGAGGGCTGCCGAATGTGATGCGGAGCGCGACACGCAAACTGCATACAACTTTCGACGTGCGGCGGATCACATGGAAGTAGCAATCGCATCGGGAGACCCTAGTGCGATCTACGCATGGTTTACCCGGGCCTTTGACGGGAAGCACGTCTAATGACCATCCTGGCCACGGAAGAGATTGGCATTCAAAGCGTTACGTGGGTACCGTTCAACGCGGTCCATGCTATGGGGGTGTGGGATCAGGAACACCAGGACGCTTTCCGGCTCTGGTGTACGTTCCCGTTCCGGCCCTGAAATAGGCTGGTCCGTTACACCCTAGCCGGCTACTCTAGCTAGGGGTCTGAATTCAAGCAAAGGAAAATGCCCATGAAACCATCAAGCGTGCTGCCACCGTCCCTGATTGGGGCTAGCCACCTCGGCCGTTACGTCATTCGCCCTGACGGCCCCAAGGGGATCGCCTTCACCCTGTCCATGTACGATACCACCATACCCTCAGGGGATGGGGGGACCTGGGTGGGGTACCGTCTCTATCAACGGGCCCCAAACGGGGACAGGAAGGGGACCGTAATCTTCGAGGACAAGCTGGTCCCTCCCGGCCCGACCAAGGACCCGGCGGACCTCGCCAAGGTCATCCTGGACACCCTAGCCGCTGGCCCTGGTGACCTGAGCCCGGACCCGACCGAGCACTATAGCCCGGAACAGCTAGCCTGGGCTACCAAGTGGGGGGCAGCGGTCCGTAAGGCAGCTAAGGAGAAGTTCGGCTGGAGCGACGATGAGGTCCGGGAGCTCAGGGCGGACCTGAGCATGGTCTACAACCGCAGGGAAGATCTCAAGGCCCATAGCCGTCACCAGCTGAGGACGGGGGTAATCGAGGTCAAGGCCCGCACGAAAAGGGAAGCAGTAGCTGAGATGAGGGAGGCCATTCGCAATCACGTCTCCGCCATCCCCCAATTTCAGGTGGGTTCCGTTAGTCGGCAGCTCTATTGCCTCTACCCCCACGGCTCGGAAATGGTCATCCAGACCCTCCGCCCACAATACCCTGGGTCCTTACTTGGGGACGCAATGCGCTTCAAGGCCCGGGATCTCGAGGAGGCGAAGCACACATTCGACGTCGTCACCCGGGGCCTGGAGGCCCCCAGCGAGCCCCGGACCAAGTTCGTGCCCTCCATACCTGAACAGGTGGCCAGTAAGCTACCAACCCCGCCGGCCATGTTCCCCGGTCCAGCTAACACGGTAAAATCCGCTAACACGGAAATGTTTGACAACCCGATCCCGAAAGCTGGAAAGTCTGGACCCCGTAAGCTCCCGGAGGGTCTCATCCAGGGCCCCTAGGATGCCCGCCGGAGGGGGGCCGGTAGGTGAGTAGCTCCGTGGCGATAGAACGCCCCCTAGCGCCTGCTAGGGGGCGTAGCTGCCATGTTTGAGCTGGGGTGTCGGTGGGGGTTGGGGCCGTGTGTGAAAGAAGGCGGACCGATGGTACCCCCCAATTATACCTGATCGGTCCGCCATGAAGTGAATGATTTCATATAGTTAGCCAGGCAGGCGGACCGATGGACCGATGCCAGCCTATATGAGCCCTACAATTTTTGAGCACTTCCCCCCCCCCTGGTAGGCTTTATGTAATAGGATCGAACTACCACGGGGGGGGGAGGAGGCAAATTCTCTTAAGCGCGAATTCCCAATTAAACGGTCCGCTTGGTCCGCCTCTGCTCTAACTGCTTAAAATCATTGAAAAAAGTGGCGGACCCATCGTCGCTCTGATGGGTCCGCCATGGGTCCGCCATGGGTCCGCCTCCCCAAGGTTTGGGGTAATAGGCTGACGGATCGTCACCCAACCACCCCCGATCTGGGTTTGGATAAAATTGAGCCATAGCTAAGTGCTTGAAATTACAGCACTTCGCCAGGCTCATCACCCCCCACCATTTCCTACTAACCCCAGAAGTAGGTTGACGGTGACGGATGTGAGCGAGACAATAGAAAAAGCCCACGCACCTTTCTGACGGGTATGCGCGGGCTTGAAGGAGCCGGGACGTTGACTACAGAGCACACCCTATCACAGGCACTGGCGTACGCAAGGGATCGGGGCTGGAGAATTTTCCCTGTAAATTCAGAGGAAAAAGAGCCCCTAATCAAGAAGTGGCCTGAGAAAGCCACCACCGACCCTGAGCTGATTGCGTACTGGTTTCGTAAGTTCCCCGGGGCCGGAGTAGCCATTGCTACAGGCCCAAGGTCACAGCTATGTGTAATCGATTGTGACAGTGAGGAGGCAGAGGCAGCCTTCCGAGCTCTGGGCCCTGTCCCCGACACCTTGACCTCTGAGACAGGTCGGGGAATTCACCTGTTATTCTCAACGGTTACACCACTTCCCAATTCGGCCAGTATCTTGGCCCCTAACGTGGATGTGAGGTGCCGTGGTGGGCATATAATCGCCCCCCCTTCCGTCCACGCGTCGGGCAAGGTGTACACATGGCGCAACCCCGGGACCCCCGTCGCTCCCCTTCCGGAGTGGCTGGAGGAGCGGATTCAATTCCCACCCGCCAAGAAAAAGCCCCCGGCTCCCCTTTATCCGCTCGGGCAACTCCCCCCCGGCCACGCGGAAAATGTGCAATCATTTCTGCTAGTTAGACTCCGTAACGCGCCTGACGGTGGCAAGCATGGGACCCTCTTGGGTGTGTCGATGCGCCTGGCTGGCTTGGTCAAGACCGGGTGGTCTGACCAACGGACCCAGACCGATGCCATGCTCAAGGCCCTCCTCGAGAACGCCACACCCCCTACAGACCTTGAGAACGCCAAGCGGACGATCGCATCCGCGTTCGTGAAGGCCACCCCCGAAACCATCCTGAACCTGGCCCATACGGAGCTGGACCTGGCCCTACGGTTCGCCAGAGAAACCAATGAATTCAAGTACTTGGGGGACATGAGTCAATGGCTACGGTTCACGGGGTCCACCTGGGATGAGTGCTCCTCGCCAAGTCTCCAGGTGGGGGAAATGCTCAACGTGATAGGGTCCGAGCCGCCGGCCCCCGACGTGGAACCGACCAAGCACCTGTCATCGCTGCGACGGTTCCGGACCTCCAGGGCCCTCGGGGCTATCGGTGGCCTGGCCGGGGAGTGCCCCGAGATGTACCTCAAGCGTAGGCAGATGAACGCGGACCCGTTCCTGTTCAATTGCCAGAACGGGACAATGGACTTCCGTACAGGCAAGCTCAGGCCCCACGACCCCCAGGACCTCCTGACCTTGGTCTCCCCCTACGCCTTCAACCCCATGGCCCCGTGCCCGCAATGGCTCAGGGCCTTGGACTTGTACACGGGCAATGACAGGGACTTGGCCGCCTACCTTCAGCGCCTGACGGGGTCGTGCCTGGTCCGGCAAGTCAACGATGAGCAGTGCTGGTTGTTCAGGGGGGATGGGAGCAATGGCAAGACGGCATTCCTCGAGACGGTAACAGCCGTCATGGGCCCGTACGCCAAACCCACCACGGCCTCCAGCCTGATTGTACGTCAGAATGAGCAGCATACGTCAGCTATTGGTCAGCTCATGGACGCTGGTCTAGCTTACGTTGAGGAGCTAGAACGAGGGGCCATCCTGGACATGGACAAGGTGAAGCGCTACTTCACAGGCCGCTCTCCGTTCCTGGCCCAGCTCAAGATGCGCACGGACTGGGTGGAGATCATGCCCACGGCCAAGCTCATCATCTCCAGCAACCATGACCCCCACTTCCCCGATAGCTCCAAGGGGGGCCGCCGTCGCTTTATCGTGGTCCCATTCGATCAGGTGATCCCCCGAACGGTCCTACGGTTCCCGGAAAAGCTCCTCAAGGAAGAGGGCCAAGGCATCCTCCGATGGCTCGTGGACGGGGCCATGGCCTACGTCAGAGACGGCCTCGGGACGTGCAAGGCCGTGGAGCAACGTACGGCCCAGTTCCACGCGGACCAGGACCCGATCGCGGACTTCCTTGATGAGTGCTGCATGGTGGAGCCTGGCCTGTCCTCCCCCTCCAGGACCCTGTGGCTGGCCTATGTTGACTACTGCGCCCAGGGGAAGGAACCTCCCATGAGTCAAAAAGCCTTTAGCGTGCTCCTCACGCACAAAGGCTTTGCACAGGTGAGGTCAGGCAAGGACAGGCAAAAGGGCCGCGCCGGCCTGACCCTCAAGAAGGATCTGGCGGCCCAATACCAGAGTAGGAGTATGAGTTCATGATTACACCAGACCACGCAGACGTAATCCTAGCCGGGGTCTGCAAATTCACGGGTGCTGACGGCGCCATGCTGATCATATTCGGCGGGGACCCGGACCACGCGTTTTCGGCGCACATTACGAATACTGTCCATCCCCTCAGGGTTTTACGGGTGCTCAAGAGATTGACCATGGATCTCGAGGAGGAGGTTGCTAGGCGGCCCCTCAGGGCGGAAACTTCATGACCCCCACCCCTGAAACCCTCCGGGCCGCCTACCAGGAGCACGCAGCCGAGTACCGCCTAGAGGTGCAGATGGGCTGGGACAGGCTCAAGTTTTTCCTGAGCTTGAACGTGGCCCTTCTCGCGGCCCTGTCAGCCTTCAGGGGTAACGGTCCCATGGCAGCCGCAGGCTACCTGGCCGGCGCACTCACGTCCTTGCTCGGGGCTCACGTGGTCCGCAAGACGCATGGCTACTACCAGAACGCTCGGAACGCTTTCCAGGCCGTGGAGAAGGCCCTAGACCTCGCCCCCTTCGCGATGGCCACTACCCCGGGCATGCTTGGCGCCCCGTGGCTCCACTCCCTTCGCATCACCACGGCAGGCGTGATAGTCCTGCTCACGTTCGCGGCCTTCGACGTGGCCCTGGCAGTGTTGGCTCTATGACCTATTCAAACTATGAACGGGATCTGGCCAAGGAGTTCATTCAGGAGAATGAGCTCTTTAGTGACCCGACCGATCAACTTGCCCAGCTCCTGGCTGACGTGCGGCGGGATGCACTTGAGGAGGCGGCCCAGGTCGCTGAGCAGGCCATGATGCACAAGGGGACTCGACACATGCCCGATATCGCCACGCGGATCCGTGCGCTCAAGGAACAATGACCGATGTCACCCCCGCTGACCTGGACAGGATAGCGAACTGGTCCTTGACCCTCCCCATCCACTACACCCAGCTCATGACCTTTGTGCGCGGCCTGTGGTCAGGTACGGGCCGGTGGGACCGAAGTGAAGGCGTGTATGAGATCGATGCAACGGAGGACGATGAGGACCTGCTAGATTCGCTCCGGGACAACGCCGTGTTCTGGGGGGCGTGCTGGCAGAGTTCCAACAGGCACGGGAGACACGTGTTCCACACCCCACACCATGAGAATCTATCTAACAAACAATGAGAGTGCGGACCCATCTCGCGCCTTTCTCGAGGCGGAAGGAACCATACAGGAGCTCCAGTGGCCTAACGCCTACCGCTTGGCCCTTGGGGGTCAGGAGGGACGCGTGTTTTTTGGCCGCATAATTTCCACAGATCCATGCGTTTTCGCTATAAATCACGATGCCATGGAAAAATGGCACGGTTACACCCTAGCCCCCACGGCTCACGGGGCCTGGCGTGTTTGGCGCCATGGCATGGTTGTAGCCGAAGTTGACCATGACAGGGCCATCAACGTACTGGATGCACTCCATGCAATCGTGCCCGAATGACCTCGGACGATGAACAACTCGTAAGAGACTGGCTCCAAGGCGCGGCGGAGCAGATGGGCGTGGTCGCCCTTGGGGTGGCCGTTGTCATGCCTGATGGGCAGACTACGTTCGCCACCATAGTGAGCATGGACTCCACCACCCCTGAACATGCCCTGTTCGGGAAGCTGTCCGATGAGCTCTACAAGTGCGCGGAACATGCAGCGACGGCTGCCAAGCTAGGCAGCTCATGATCAGTGCATCCGCCGTGAACCTTGCCCGCAGGTGCCTCCGGCGGGCTGCGTTCAAGTATGGCTCGGACGTGGTCCCCGAGCCCGAGCCCGAGAGTGACGCCATCCGAACGGGCAAGGACGGCCACGCGATCCTGGAGGCATACCAGAAGGAAGGATGGTCCCCGCCGCAAACGCCGCTCGGGGACCTGTGCCGCAAGGGCCTGCCGTGGCTTCCTCACCCGGGGCAAGCCACGGCAGAGGGCCTATTCAACGTCACGATATCCGGGGTCCCGTACCTTGGCTACATGGACCTCGAGACGGATAACGCCCGAGTATTTCCAGGTACAACTACGCTTGACGGCTGCATCCCCGGGGTCATTGACTACAAGTTCAGCAAGGACCCGGAGCGATACGGGATATTGACCCCGGCAGACTTTCTCCGTGACCCCCAGGCCCTCCTGTATGCGGCCTATACCTTCGCGAAGTACGGCACTTCCGTGGTGTTCCTGCGATGGTTGAAGTTCAGGACCCAGGGCAAGCCCAAGATCTTCCCGGTGGACGCCCTACTCACACGGCAGGAGGTCGTTAGGGCGTTCGGGAAGGTAGTCCATCCCGCTGCCACGGCCCTTGTGCATATTCGTACCAAGAATAATGACCCAAACTCCTTTGCTCCTAACTTCGAGGCATGCCATGATTTCGGCCGACCCTGCCCGTACCTCGGGCAGTGCGACACAAGGAGTGACAGAGGTATGACCCTCCTAGATGAAATGCGGGCCCTGGTGGGCCCTGGCGTGGCAGAGGCCGCCCAGGGGCCCCAGGCTATCAACCCCCCCGTGGAGCTGACCAAGCCCCCCACGACCACCCACGTGCACTACCCCCTGCGCATCATCCTGGAGGAGCTAGGCTCCGCCCTCACTCGGGCCGCGGCCCGGGTATGAAAACGCCAGTGCGTTGGGCCAACCTCACCGGCCACAACGGTGAGTTGGTCCGGGATGCCTTGACCTGTGAGGGTTGCGGCTATGCCGTGTGCTCGTGCCCCGAGGACCTTGAGGGATGGGTCCGAGTGGTGGAGGACCATGAGGTGTTCACCTACCAAACCTATTGCAGGGGTGGGGCCGTAGTGTGGAACTATTCCTATGACCCGGAGGTATGGCGCTGGGGCTACAGCGATAATGCTGGGTGCGTGAGCTGCACCCGTGAGGAGGCCAAGGCCACGAAGGAAGAGGCCATGGCTGCGGCCTTAGCCCTGGTCAATCGCGTTTAGAGTCCTGTTCAAGTACGTCAGCCAAGCCCCGCAGGGCCCAGGCAAGTACCTGTCTGGTTTTTGCACGGTCATTGGTCTGGATTTGGATTGATGAGCCATGGCCGTACCGGCCCCCGATGACCAGAAGGACCACGCCCACGGCATCGGTCTCTTTCCTGATTTTAGTAGCTATTTCGTCGTAGGGGTCTGACATGTGGACTTTCTAACCCAGTTCGGCCCCTTGCGTCCAGGTGGTCCGGCCGTCGCCAGGACGGCCGAGTTCCATCGCATCAAGGACCTGCCCAGGCGCAAGTGGGAAGAGGACCCGGACCTGCTCAAGGCCACGGCCATGCTCCGGGGGTGGCTCCTGCACAACCCGGCCAAGTGTGAAGTGGAGTGTGAAGGGTGCCGGTTGACTGACCTCCGCCCTTGCCAAGCCGCGGCCCTCCTCGATTGTCGGGCCTGCAACGGCGGGTTCCTGCCCCTGCGTCCCGGGGCCGGCAAGACGGCCGTTAGCCTGCTTCTGCCCGCCGTCATGCAGCGCGGCCACGCCCTCCTCGTGGTCCCTGCGTCGCTCCGCCAGGACACCCTACAACGGACCCAGGAACTGGCCCGCCATTGGCGCATCCTGCCCATGACGGTCATGTCCTACGAAACCTTGGCCCACCCTAAGCACGCCTATGACCTAGATGCCCTCAAGCCCGACTTGATCATATGGGATGAGGCGGACCAGAGCGGGCCCGTGGCCCGAAAGAGAACGGGCCGGTACTTGAAGGCGCACCCCGAGGTTCCCTTTGTTGCCATGTCAGGCACCATGGCCAATCGCGCAATTAGGGAGTATGACTTCCCCCTCCGGGCTGCGCTCCGGGGAAACGCGCCGATCCCCCACGGACTCCCGGAGCGCATGGCCTGGGGCTTGGCCTTGGATGCCAAGGTCCCGCCGGAGGCCCGCCTAGAACCCGGGGCCCTCCTGGAGCTCCCTGGTGCTGACGGCCCCACGCCCTTGGCCGCAGCTCGAGCTGGGTGGCGTAAGCGCCTGACTGAAACCCCCGGGGTCGTCAGCACTGGTGAGAGTGTGCCGGGGACGCGCCTGATCCTCAGGACCGTGGAGCCCCCCGTCCCCGTTCAGATCCGGGACGCCATCCTGAAGATGCGTGAGACCTGGTGCACCCCCTTGGGCGATCCCTTCAACCTGGCCCTGGACATGTGGAGGCATGCCACGTCCTTGGGCCTTGGCATCCTCAAGACGTGGGACCCGATGCCCCCGCCCAAGTGGCGGGACGCAAGAAGGGACTGGCTCCACGCGGCCAACCAGAAACTAGGACGGTCACGGACCCTAGACTCCCTCGGTCACCTCCAGGACTCTCTGATGAACGGCACCCTCAAGGACCCCGAGTTACATAGCCTTTATCAACGGTGGCTTTTAGTAAAGGACAGCTTTCTACCCAATAGCGTTGCCGTATGGGTAGATGACAGTGCCTTACGGTGGGCTCAGGACTGGCTAGCCCAAGGGCCTGGGCTAGTCTGGGTACTTGACACGGCATTCGGCGAGAGACTCTCACAACTCACTGACATCCCCTTTTTTTCCGAGGGGGCGACCTCACCAGACGGGACGCCCGTGATAGCTTACGACGGACCGTCAGCGATTGTGTCCGTGCAATCCTGCTCGGTCGGCAAGAACCTCCAGAAGTGGCATCGCAATCTCGTGACCAATCCCCCGACCACAGGCAAGGAGTGGAAGCAGCTCCTGGCCAGGACCTGGCGGGAAGGGCAGGAGGCCGATGAGGTGACCGTGGACGTGGTCCTGGTGAGCCGTGAGAGTTACCAAGGCTTGATGCAGGCGTTCCGAGACGCGCAATTTGAGCCAGAAGCCCACGGACTTCTTTACGCGGAACGCCATATGCCTACACTAGAGGACTTGATTGCACGTGAGGACCCTCTCTGGGATGTCCAACAAGGAGTGTGAAGCATGAGTACAGACATTTACGCGGGTTTGGATGGAGCTACGACCGAGACTGACAAGCCGTACCTGGAGCCGGGGGGAAACTACCTGGTCGAAGTGACCAATGTGAAGGTGTTCATGGGGCGTACGAGTAATGAGACCTTGCTCGTGGACTTCGTGGTCATCGAATCGGACCAGCCCACGTGCCCCCCTGGCACGCAGGCCAAATACATGGTCACGGACTTCAACGCACGCAAGAAACCGGACAATAAGCAGATCAAGCTTCGTAACCTCATAGGTGTCCTGGCCGCCCTCTCCGGCAAGGACGCCACCAGCCCCGAGCCATGGGGGCAGGTGGCGAAGTACGCCAGCGACACGCAGTGCTTTTCGCGTGGGTGCCGTAACGCTGCGGGGCAGCTCGTGCGTGGAGGTAAGGGCGTCCTCCTCCGGGTCAAGACAGGGCCGATGAAGATGTCAAAGGACGGATTCAACTTCTCGCCACACTTCTTCTCGCACGTGGCCGAGTGATCGTATTTGACCTCGAGACTGAGCTCATTGACCGGGCCCGTTTGGCCCCGGCCCCCGTCTGCATATCCTATGTGGACGGGGGTCCGCCGGTCCTGAAGTTGATTGATGATGCACGGCCCGAGGTGGAGGCATGGCTCAAGCACGCGCACCTGGCCGGCCATAACGTAGCGTTCGATATGGCCTGCCTCGGCCAGTACTGGCCGGAGCTCCTGCCCCTGATCTTCAAGGCATATGATGAGGGCAGGGTCCAGGACACCATCCTTCGCGAAAAGGTCATTGATATTGGCCTCCATGGGGGCCTTCAGGACTCGTACTCTCTGGCCAAGGTAGCCATGCGCCGCGACCTCGGGGTCATGGATAAGCAAGGTCCTTGGCGCCTAAGCTACGGCGCCCTCCGGGACGTGCCCCTCGAGTGGTGGCCCCACGGCGCAAAGGCTTACGCCCTTGAGGATGCCCGGATCACCGAGGCCCTGTATGAGCTCCAGGAGGAGCGCGCAGAACTCTTGGCCCTGGTCCCGGCCATGTCGGCCCAGGACTTAGCCCTGTACCTGGCTAGTGCCTGGGGGGTGCATACCCACCGTGTTCGTACGGAGGCCCTCCTGGCCAAGGTGGACGCGGATATCATGGCATGGCGCCGTGACCTCCAGCGCCATGGCCTAGTGAGGGAGGACGGTACCCGGGACCAGAAGGCAGCTAGGGCTCGCATGCAGGCCACAGGGTCCACCAAGGTCACTGAGACAAATTGCATATCATTAGATGCAGATGCATGTGTTTTGTCTCAGGACCCGGTCCTGGTCATGTACAGCGACTACTCCTCCGCCACGACCTTGCGGGCCAAGGTGGAGGACCTGACCTACGGCTACGACCTGCCCCTCCAGACCTCGTTCAACTCCTTGGTGGAGACCTGCCGAACGAGCTCACGCAAGCCCATGCTCCCGGTCAGGGGCTGGCAGGCCCAGAACCCGCCGACGCTCCAGGGCGTCCGGGAGTGCCTGGAGCCCCGTCCCGGGTGCGTGTTCCTGGTCGCAGACTACCCATCGGCAGAACTGCATTCAGTCGCTGAGGTCTGCCTACGGATGTTCAACTTTTCTGAACTTGCACGCTTGCTGAACGAGGGCAGGGACCTGCATTGTGACTTGGCAGCCCGGACCTTGGGCCTGACGTATGACGTGGTCATGGCCGGTAAAAAGGGCCCTTACAAGGCAGCCCGGGACCTAGCGAAGAACGGCAACTATGGCCTCTGGGGTGGGATGGGTGTGGACCGTTTCATCCTCCAGGCCCGGGAGCAGACGGGAGCCCTGTACTCACGGCCCGAGGTGGAGCGCCTGAAGGCGGCCTGGAGGGACATGCTCCCGGAGACGCGAAAATTCTTCGACTGGATCCAGGAGATGAAGGGTAACCGGGAACGGTTCACGTGCCGTCACCCCATTACTGGCTTCCAACGCTCCGGCTTGACCTACTGTTCCGGCGCTAACTTCATGTTCCAGCACTTGACCGCGACGGCGGCGAAAAGTGCATTATTCGAGATCTCTAGGCGTTGTTATTCCGAGAAAAATAGCGCCTTATATGGATGGCGGGTATGGAATTTCCCGCACGATGAATTTTGCCTTGAAGGCCCCGAGGGCCGGGCGCATGATGCGGCTCTAGAACTCGCGCACGTTGCTAGTACCGGGTATAACAAGCTCACTCCTCACGTCCCTCTCACGGTCGAAGCAGTCGTAACTAGGTTCTGGTCTAAGAACGCGCAGCAAACCTGGCGTGACGGCCGACTGGTCCCGTGGGAGGGTCCCGATGACAAAGCCGAAACGGTGCCCGGATTGTGAGGCGGAGCAGCCCTCCGTATTCTGTGCTCACTACCCACTAACATGCGCCGCGCGCATATTGGTCTGGGAAGAGGGCTATCACGAGGGGTATTCGGACGGTTACGTGGCCGCATTCGAGGAGGACTTTGTCCCGTGCGAGCCATCCTAGCTATCCCTGACGTGCACGTCCCATTTCATGACCGTAAAGCATGGGCGCTCATGCTCCGGGTCGTGAAAGCCACGCAACCCGATCACGTGGTCATCATGGGAGACTTCATGGACTGCTACTCCGTGAGCTCATTCCCCAGGGACCCCAGCCGAGTGTCACACCTGAAGGCAGAATTTGACATGGCCAACCGGGAGCTGGACAAGCTCACGGAACTGGTGGACGGACGTGTGACCTTTCTCGAGGGCAACCATGAGCGCCGGATTGCGAGATACGTTGAGCAAAAGGCATCCGAGCTCCACGGTCTAGTGGATCTATGGGATGGGATTTTCGTGGCCGATCGTGGCTGGCGCTGGGTCCCATACAGGGAGCACGTCATCATGGGCAAACTGGCCTTTGCCCATGACATCGGCCACGCGGGCAAAGGCGCAGTGCAACAGAGCCTAGACGCCATGGGGCACAACCTCGTGATAGGTCACACCCATCGGGCCGGGATCTGTTACGGGGGGACGGTCAAAGGCGAGCACAGGGTGGCTATGTCCTGTGGCTGGCTCGGGGACGTGACCAAGGTGGACTACATGCACAGGGCCAAGACTCGTGACTGGCAACATGGGTTCGGCTGGGTGCGCCAAGCTGACAATGGTGACTCTTGGTTGACGTTTGTGCCGATAATCCAGGGGAAATGCAGCCTCGAAGGGACCACCTTCAAATGACACCATCATTCATCAAGGGGGCCGTACGGTATCTTGAGGACCTCAGCCCCACTGTGATCACTGTGGAGGGCATCGCCGGAGCCTTAGCGAAGGTCAACCGTTTCAACGGCCAAACGTCATACCCCTACTCCGTTGCCCAGCATAGTGTCCTGGTTAGTCATCTTGTACGGCCAACGCAGGCCATTGAAGCACTTTTTCACGATGCAGCGGAAGCATTCATCGGGGACCTGTCCAAGTGGATCAAGCCCCAATGCCCCGCATTTATGGAGCTGGAGTCCAGGATTGAGAGCCAGGTTTGTGAGGTCCTCTGCCTGTCCCCGGACCACGAAGAGATCAAGCGAGCGGACCTGATTGCTCTGCGTCTCGAGCAAATGTACATCCAGAAACGAACCAGGTTCTATGATTGGGAGCCCATAGATATGCCCGCAGAGGCATACCTGTACGCGCACCTTACCCACGAGATGACGTGGCGGGATGCGTTCCTGATGTTCATGGTCAGGCACGCAGAGCTCACATGGGGAGTACGGCAATGATCCGGCTCGTGTCCGTGGACCCCGACACCATCATGTTTGGCTGGGCCCTTCTAGAAAACCGGGTTTTAGTAGCCACGGACGTGGCCATTACACCGTACCTCCCGGAATTCACGGGACATGTGCACTACGTCTGTGAAATCCCCGAGGATAGGCCGGGGACCAGGTACCGCAAGAACGACATCATCGCCCTGGCCCTAGCCGCAGGCCGCATCATGGGGGCCCGAGACTGCACTTTCTATAAACCATCGCAATGGAAAGGGCAGATACCGAAAAAGATTCACCATGCCCGTATGCGCGGTGTGATGAGCACGGAGGAGCTCCGGGTCCTTGACGCAGCCTTGGCCCGCACGGACAAGGGCGGTCACCCCGAGATTTTAGACGCAGTGGCCTTAGGTCTGTACGAGTTTGGGAGGTTGTGATGCGGAAAAAGAAGGAGACGGGCACGGCCTTGGTCCCCGCCGGACTCGAGGCAGCCCTTGCGCCCCAGAGGGCGGAGGCGGAGCAAGCCCTGCAAATGATCCAACACCTGGACCTGCAAACACAGGACCTGCGTGATCGGGCCGGCAAGGTCCTGGTCGCCATACGGACCCGTCGCAAGGAGCTGGAGGAGCAACGCAAGGGCATCACAGGGCCCATCCTTGAGGGCAAGCGTAGGGTTGATGCCTTATTCAAGCCCCTGGATGATTACTGGTCCGTCTGTGATGAGGCCCTGAGCTCACGCCTTCTCGAGGCGACCCGCGCCGTGGATCAGGCCCAGGTCAAGGCCCTGGAGGCCGTGGCCGCTACCATGGGGCAAACGGATAGCCTGACTCTCCAGGCCGCGCATACCTCGGCCGAGGTCCCCGCCGGCCTGGACCTCCGCAACACGTGGTCCTTCAGAATCATTGACGCGGACAGGGTCCCGGATGAGTACTGGCGCATCGATGAGGACCGTATCCGGAAGGTGGTCATCGCCACCAAGGGCACGATTGAAATCCCCGGGGTGGTCGTGGAGCAGGAGCAGTCATTTGCTAGGTCACGGGGAGCAGCATGAAAATCGGGGACATGGTGAGGGTCAATAATACGACGTATTGGTCTGGGCCCACGACCCCGGGCAGGGTATTGGACATAGACTCGTGCGGGGTGCTGGTTGAGTTCGCACCCGACGATACGCGATGGCTGGCTCAACACATCTTGGAGGCCATTCCCCCTCCCCCTGATCTGGCCATGCGCCATAACGGGGGCAAGCCCGAGCTCAACTACCTTCTCACGTTCGGCGAGGCGATCCGGGAGATGTCCAAGGTGTGCACTTACGGCGCTGGGAAGTATGCCCGTGCAAATTACATCAAGGGCGCTCCATTTTCGCAGAGTGTGGACAGCCTTCTTCGGCACCTCCTAGCCTGGTGGGAAGGGGAGGAACGGGACCCCGAGTCAGGCCAGATGCACCTAGCGCACGTGGTGTGGAATGCCCTCCGATTGTGCCAGGAATCCATCATGAAGGGGGATCTGGACGATCGCATTTCCTATAAACGGGGCTTGTCAGATGAGAGGCAGACCCCGTAGGTTATCGGAGTTACAGCGCTTGGTCATAGTGGAGGCATACGCCTCCCGGGACGCAACGGCTCGGGAACTGGCAGCCGTGTACGGCGTTTGTCCGTTTGCTATCTATGTGACCTATCTAAAGGGCCACACCCGGCCTAAGGAGGTGCACTTGGACAAGGACAAGGCTCTGGCCCTACGGGCCAAGGGAGTGACGGTCGCAAACATTGCACGGGAGTGTGAAGTTAGCCGGGGCACCATCGAACGCCTGTTACGTGAAAAGGGCCTAGTGCGGTCCAGGAGGTTCAAGTGAAACGCTACATCCATGACGGCCTCGGCCTCCGGGTCATGAGGGGCCAAGCCAATGTGATAGGTGCCTTCGATGACCGTGGGGACTGGACGGGCCCTTGCGGGTTCATACGGTGTTCAGGGACGGGGGCTTGTGGGGGGCCCGACCCGGAACCCGAACCGGATCTACCTCCTGGCTGGCTCCCGGGCATTGGCGGGTACCTCCATGTTACAGGCGCTGAAGTCCAGCGCCGGGGCGGAAAGTGGGCCTGGTTCCCGCCAAACATCGACATATGCTGTCAGGACAAGTACGCGGAATCCCTGGAGTTGGCCATGCTCAAGGCCGTGCCGCGGTGGGAGCTCATCCAGTCGTATGATGGCAAATCTGTATTTTTGAAGGGCAATCTTGCTGTTTTCACGGACAGCAAGGATATGTCCTGGTGGCAGCACAACCAGGACCCTGGGGCATTCTTTCCTACCCCCGAGGCAGCCATGCTTGCTGCGGAGCGGGTCTAAGTGATCTTTGTCTACATGGCGCTCCTGGCCCTAAACGGGTTTCTAGTGGTTTTGCTCGTGACGCATAGCCCTAAGGGCCTTGTTCAGCCCCAGGTTGCATGCTGGTGGGTGCTATTAATTGTGGTACTTATGCATGTGGGGTATGCAGCTTGGCGCCTAATCAAGTTACTGTGTTAATATAGGGGGCATGACCCCATGCCGTACCCCACTGATCGCACTGTTTCTGGTTGCGTGCGCGCACTCCACCCCCACGACCACTCGACCCCCACGCCCTAAGCCGTTGGCCACCGTGCTCTGGACCGATAGCATTCAGAGCTCCTGTGAAGCCCCCTATGGGTTCAGTCAGATCCAGCTTGAGAGGCCGATAGGCCAGGCCGTGCCTGGGTCCAGTGAGGTGAACCTGCTCCGGGTTCAGAACCCGATAGGCGCGGGGTATGCCCTCAAGCACGTGGCCACGTTTGACAATGACGGTGGGTCACGGTCACAAGCAGGCATCTATTCCTTCGCTAACGACACCTTTGAAAACCAGGTCAAGAGCCAGGAGGGCATCTGGATCGCGGCGGAGTGGTACTTCCCCGAGGCCCTTACGGCGGACAGTGGCCTCGAAAGTAACCCCTGGGTCAACCTCTGGGACTTCCATAGCGTAGGCCCAGGTTCACGGTGGGACACCCAGCCTGGGCTCATGCTGGCCGAGGACGGCTCCATGCGTGTGAAGTGGACCTGGAGAGAGGCCAACCAGGACACGGACTGGTCAGACGTGACCCTTCCTGTGGGCGAATGGTTTGACATCGAAATGCACTACGTCTGGACCACGGGTGGGTCCTGTGGCGGGGGTGCCACCATCTCCCTGTGGGTCAATGGCGAGCTCACCCTTGAGCAGAGCAACGTGGTCACCAAGGGCTCAGGCCATGACAGCGTGGAGACCTATCAGAAGTTTTACGGCAGCGCTAACGGTGGCAACACCTGGAAACCCACCCCGTCCGTAAAGTATATGCGCAACGTCCGTATGGCTGACGGGCGCATCTGGCGCTAGGTCACTTGCCTGAGCAAGTACCTGCCGAAGTCCAGGATCTCCTCGCCGAACTCCTCCAGGGCCTGGAGGGCGTCCTTGTCCCCCTCCCGCTCCACGACCTTGGCCAAGGCATAGAAGCGCTGGAGGGAACGGACCATGTACTCACAGGTCTCGGAGGTGGCATCGAAGTCGCAAACGGCCTTTGCCACGGCCTTGGCCTGCATGGCCGTGGCCTCGGCCTTGTGCATGTTCACGGTTGCGCACCCGGATCCGAAGATGGCCGCAGAAACGAGCAACAGGAAGCACCAGACAAGGAGCCAGAACGTTATCCACTTCATATCGGATACGCCACGGTTACAAATTCACCATCGTAGTCTACGATCGAAAAGCCGCACTTGAGGAGACTGATCAGGCTCGCTACGTTGTCCTTATGGGCGTAGGTCTGGAGGCTTAGGGCCCCCTTGCGTTTGGCCCACCAGATACGGGAGCGGATGAGCTTGTTCTGTACCCCGTTGCCCCTGTGACTTGGATGCACAACGCAAAAGGTGAACCGTACATCCCGGATGTCCGTGTCCAGGACAGCGCCTGCCGTGCCAATGAGAGTTCCATCCTTGTCCAGGACTGCCCACACATCCCCGGAGCAGTCCAGGGCTTCAAACTCCGGGGTAGCGTGCACGAGGGCAACGCATTGTGCCCGGAGCTCATCATTTTTGACGTGGACTACATCGAAGCTCATGACACGTTCTGGGTGATAGAGGTCACGTACACCAAGGTTCCGTCGCTCCATGCGTCTATGAGGTCCAGGGACCCGGGCATCGGCGAGAGAGGGCAGACCCCGCCCATGGTCCGCCATCGGGGTCGCAAGCTCAGGGTCCTGTTCCCTATGGCGTCCTGACGCACCAGCCACAGGTACCGCCCGCCGGGAACCAAGCCCGTGGGGTTAGCCAGGATACGGTTTCCGTGAAGGGTCACACTGAATACGGACCCAAGGCGTCCATTCGTTTGGATGGTGGGCGCGTCCGTGAGCGGTACCACGCCTCCTACGACGTGGTAGCCACCAAGGGCCTCCTCCACTTGCAAGGGCATGAGGGCTCCAAGTCCCCAGCACTGCGGCCCCTTGCCGGCGCTCCGGGCTATGAAGTACGGTCCCGAGCCCTCCAGGAGCCTTGCCATTTGCCCAACCTCCGTGGGGTGGATCTCCTGAGCGTCCCGCTCAACCAGGCTCGGAAAGGTCCAATAGGGGGCCATGGTGCCCACATTGTACCACGAACAATGCTATTCTTACTCCTCCTCGGACAGGGCAAACCTGTTATACGCGGGGTCCGTTAGCATCCTACGGTAATGCTCCGAATGGGCCTCCTCATCCCCCTGGAGGGCGGCCTGTTGCACTGCGGTTATGCTCTCCTGGGCCTGTCTGTGGGCTAGGTACCTGCCAGCATTTGACCCACTTGGGGTGATTTTCTGGAGGACCCGCTCAAGGGTGCCCGGGGGCCTGGCCGCGGCCCTCGAGATGGCCCCGATCCCCTGGGCCATGCGCATTTGCACCCCGGGGACCGTTCCCACGAGGCCGGCCAGGACCGAGGGGTTCCCTGAGACGGCCGCCGTTATGGCCCCACCGATTTTCAAGCCCTTGCCCAGGTTCCCACCCCCTTGGCCAGCACGGGCGTACTTCATGGCGTCAAGGGCCGTATTGAGCTTGCGGTTACCCTCACGCCACGGGGTTCCTATCTCCCCTGGAAGTTTGTTGGCATACTTCTCGAGGATGTCATTGATTGCGGCCCCAACCTCACGCTTGCTCTGTTGCCTTAGAGCAGTTTCAGAGGTGAAGGCCCCCTCATGGTAGCCCTGACGGTCCCTTACAAGGTCTGCAAAGGTGCGATCATGAGCAGGTTCCTTGAAGGCGTTTTCGTTGGGTTTATAGACCCAGCCCCCGCCGGCCTCTTGGGCCTCTGGATGCGGGGTATGCTCAGCAAGAGGTCTCCATGCACCCTTCTCCGCATCCCAATACTCCAGTTTGTCCGTAGGGACTGGCTTGGTGGATACTGCGAATTCTGGCACGTCAGCATGAGGTTGGATGTCTGGTGATTGTGCCGTCCTGAGCATGACGGCAGGTTGTTCCCCCTTGAGTGAAGTCCTACGGTTCCAATCCCCGGCACTCTCAGGCGTATTGGTGAAGTAGATCTCCGGGGTCTCACCCATCGGAGTCAACCCGGTAGCTTGAATCTGTGAGACCGTACTCTCAGGGGCACTGTGATAGACGTATGACTGACTCTCGGGCTTCCCTAGCGTCCGAAAGTCGTGGGCCTCCCCTGCCAACTCGGCACGGAGTTCCTTATGGCCAAACAGGGCCTTGTCAGCGGCCCGTTTCTCAACCTCTTGGGCAACATCCTCCATGGGGATCCGGACATCGGTTGCAGGGGCAACCAGAGCCTCATTCTGTGCCTGGAGCTTATTGGCAACATCCGTAGCCTGCTCCTCAATGCGTTGATTGGTTGGGATCCAGTCGTTCCCAATGTCCAGGTCCCGCATACGCTTGATGTATGCCTTTTTCCCGCCGGGCTTGTCGGCCACCTTCTTAATTTGGCCCTTGTTCAAGCCGGCTGCACGGAGGAATGCATCATCGGCGAACTCTTCCGCCGGCCTACCCACGTACCGTGGGCTAGCAACAATCTTCCGCAGCGCTCCAGGGGCATGCACTGCCCCTGACGTGATAAGGCCCAGGCCCCCGCCCACGGCCGCGTTCAGGGGCACATCCTCCATGGAATCCGCTTGGCCGGCTCCGGTCAGCGCGGCGGGGACGGCAGCGTTGCCTGCCCCCGTGGCGATGCGAGCTCCTACTCCTGCCCCTTCTGCGGCCTCGGCCGTGCCCGTGGCGTATTGCGCGGCCTTGCCAGCTAGGCCCGTGGCCCCCCGGAGCAACGGACCCGCGACGGCCTGTTGGGCCAAGGTCCCGACTCCGTACCCAGCCCCAGCAGCCCATGGGCTCCGCGTGGATGCGATTGCCTTACGGCCCCGTTGCGCGTCCCGGGCCATACGGTAACCCTTTTGCGCTGCCACCCTGGGGTCCTGCATGGGGTTACCAAGGGCCTCTCCAATGGCCCCGAGATGGCCCATGAGCTCATCGTCCCAGTCCATGGTTGCCCCGGCTGGGACCATGGTGGCCGCATCCTTGACGGTCTCGAAGTCCTCGTGCTTGGTAGCGGCCCCGCCCACGACCTGGGCCGCCGTGTCCCTGGCCGCCGTCGCATCCCGCCCAGCCTGGGCCTTGACGTAGTCCAAGTCGGAGGGGCCCATGTCCAGGCCCTCAGGGGGCTCATACCCCTCAGGTAGCGTGATTACATCACCTTCAATCTTGGCCTTAGGTGGTGGCATTACTCTAGCCCCAGTAGCTTCCTATTCTCGGGG
>Ga0207650_10000390_pt1 | contig 40097 bp, 29 predicted proteins | sample KBSS63metaG_FD_184325 | JGI IMG/M metagenome (GOLD analysis project Ga0207650, IMG submission 184325) | Switchgrass rhizosphere microbial communities from Kellogg Biological Station, Michigan, USA - KBS S6-3 metaG (SPAdes) (version 2) | ecosystem: Host-associated > Plants > Roots > Rhizosphere...
CGTCCTTGGGGTAATACGGGATGGATGCGTAGCCCGGCACGGTGGTGTGGGCACCGTAGGCGTCAGCCAGCACCAGCACATGGCGGTCCTGTTCATGGCGGAAGAAGTAGTAGATGCCTTCCTGTTCCATCAAGCGGCTGACGAAGTCGAAACTGGTCTCGCGGTACTGCACGCAGTATTCCCACTCGCGGTACGGCCGGCTCAGGGCGTCTTCGAAGTCGGAAAACCCCAGGTCGCGGAACACCTGCTTGATGATCTGCGGGATGCTCAGGTTCTGGAAAATCCGGCAGTCCGAGGTACGGCTGAGCAGCCACAGCCACGGGCGCAACGTCACCTGGTAACTGGCGAACTGGCCCTGGTCGATGTTCTGGCTGCAGCGCGCGACGATACCGTGGAAGTGCCGCTCACCGCCGTCCGCCAGTTGCAGGCCCACGCTCATGGGTTTGCCGAGCAACTGGTTGAGGTCGATGTTGGCGTCCAGGGACGTCAGTTGCAGCTCATAGTTGAACAGCCGCCCCAGCTCTTCGCCGCCGCCCATTTCATTGAGCAGCAGCACATCCGGCCCCAGGGGGCTGGTGATCTTGGCCAGGCGTGAGGCTTGGTTAAAAAGCATCGGTTGTCCCGTAAATGACTAAGTAACTGAAGGAACCGGTTCAAGTGTGGGAGGGGGCTTGCCCCCGATGGCGGTGAATCAGTCACCGAATGCATCAACTGACACACTGCTATCGGGGGCAAGCCCCCTCCCACATTTTGATTGTGTTCCGTCAGGTCAATCTGCGTCGCTGAAGTCGTAGTGCAATTCATTATCCCGGCTGCTGATGCGTACACCCGCCATCGCCTTGCCTTCGAGCATGCGCGTGAGGAACTCACGGCTCATGTCCGGCAGCAGGCTGTTGGTAAGAATGGTGTCGATCATGCGCCCGCCGCTTTCGGTTTCGGTGCAACGCGAGACGATCAGGTCGACCACCGCGTCGTCGTAGTCGAAGGCAACCTTGTGGGTCGTCTCCACGCGCTTCTTGATGCGACCCAGTTGCAGGCGGGTGATCGCCTTGAGCATCTCATCGCTCAGCGGGTAGTACGGAATGGTCACTAGGCGGCCGAGCAGTGCCGGCGGAAAGATCTCCAGCAGCGGCTGGCGCAGGGCCTTGGCGATTTCTTCCGGCTCAGGGATGTTCGCCGGGTCTTTGCACATCTGGGAAATCAGCTCGGTACCGGCGTTGGTGGTCAGCAGGATCAGGGTGTTCTTGAAGTCGATCACCCGGCCTTCGCCGTCTTCCATCACGCCCTTGTCGAACACCTGGAAGAAGATTTCATGCACGTCCGGGTGGGCTTTCTCCACCTCGTCCAGCAGTACCACGCTGTAGGGTTTGCGCCGCACGGCTTCGGTCAGCACGCCGCCTTCGCCGTAGCCGATATAGCCCGGAGGCGCGCCCTTGAGGGTCGACACCGTGTGGGCTTCCTGGAATTCGCTCATGTTGATGGTGATGACGTTCTGCTCGCCGCCGTACATGGCTTCGGCCAGGGCCAGGGCGGTTTCGGTCTTGCCCACGCCCGAGGTGCCGGCCAGCATGAACACGCCAATCGGCTTGCTCGGGTTGTCGAGACCGGCGCGGGACGTCTGGATGCGCTTGGCGATCATCTGCAGGGCGTGGTCCTGGCCGATGATGCGTTTCTTCAGGTGCTGGTCGAGGTTGAGCACCGTCTCCAGCTCATTGCGCGCCATGCGGCCCACCGGGATGCCGGTCCAGTCGGCGACCACCGAGGCCACGGCCTGGTAGTCCACCGTCGGCAGGATCAGCGGGGTTTCACCTTGCAGCGCGCTGAGGCGTTGTTGCAGGTCGACCAGTTGCTCGCGCAAAGCGTCGTCGCCACTGTCTACGGCGCCGGCTTTTTCGCGCAAGGTCGCGCGGGTAGCGAGCAGTTCGTCCACCAGCGCTTTCTCTTCGGCCCAGCGGCTTTCCAGCGTCGCCAGGCGCTCACGTTCAGCGCTCAACAGTGCTTCGCTATTGGTTTGACGCGCGCCAATCGCGATACCAATGGCATGCTCGCGAGCGATGATCTGCAGCTCGGTTTCCAGGGCTTCGATGCGGCGGCGGCTGTCGTCCACTTCGGCTGGCACCGCGTGCAGGCTGATGGCGACGCGGGCGCAGGCGGTGTCCAGCAGGCTTACGGATTTGTCCGGCAACTGGCGCGCCGGGATATAGCGGTGGGACAGCTTCACCGAGGCTTCCAGGGCTTCGTCGAGGATCTGCACCTGGTGGTGTTTTTCCATGGTCGACGCCACGCCACGCATCATCAGCAGCGCTTTGTCTTCCGACGGTTCGGCGACTTGCACCACCTGGAAACGGCGCGTCAGGGCCGGGTCTTTCTCGATGTGCTTCTTGTACTCGGCCCAGGTGGTGGCGGCCACAGTGCGCAGGGTGCCACGCGCCAATGCAGGCTTGAGCAGGTTGGCTGCGTCACCGGTGCCGGCGGCGCCACCGGCACCCACCAGGGTGTGGGCTTCGTCGATAAACAGGATGATCGGCTTGGGCGAGGCCTGGACGTCTTCGATGACCTGGCGCAGGCGCTGTTCGAATTCGCCTTTCATGCTGGCGCCGGCTTGCAGCAGGCCCACGTCGAGGCTGCGCAGTTCCACATCTTTGAGCGCGGGTGGCACGTCACCGGCGACGATACGCAGGGCGAAACCTTCGACCACGGCGGTCTTGCCCACCCCGGCTTCACCGGTGAGGATCGGGTTGTTCTGGCGGCGGCGCATGAGGATGTCGACCAGTTGGCGGATCTCCTCATCACGACCCACGATCGGGTCGAGCTTGCCGCTGCGGGCCTGTTCGGTCAGGTCAACGGTAAAGCGCTTGAGCGCTTCCTGTTTGCCCATCGCACTGGGCGCCATGGCACCGCTGGCTTCGCCCGGCACGGCGCCGGCGTTAAAACCGTCGCTGGCGCTCAGCGCGTTTTCCGGTGAGTCGCCCACGTATTCATCAAAGCGCTCGCTCAGGGCCTCGGCCTTGATCTTGTCGAACTCGGAAGACAAGCCCAGCAGCGCATGGCGCAGGCTCGGGGTCTTGAGAATGCCGAGCACCAGATAACCGGTGCGTACCTGGCTTTCGCCGAACATCAGACTGCCGTAGACCCAGCCGCGCTCCACCGCTTCTTCCACATGGGACGACAGGTCGGTGATCGAGGTCGAGCCGCGTGGCAGGCGGTCCAGGGCTTCGGTCAGGTCGCGGGCCAGGCGCGCCGGCTCGACGTTGAACTGGCGGATGATGCGGTGCAGGTCCGAGTCCTGCAGTTGCAGCAACTGGTGAAACCAGTGGGCAAGCTCCACATACGGGTTGCCCCGCAGTTTGCAGAACACCGTGGCGGCTTCGATGGCCTTGTAGGCCACGCTGTTGAGTTTGCCGAACAGTGCGGCGCGACTGATTTCACCCATGCTCTGGATTCCTTGAGGTGGTGGCGTGGTCGGCGTAGTGCCGGGCCAGGATTAGGTCGTTGGCGTCATGCTCGGGTTTACCGAGCCAGGTGTTGAAGCCCAGGCGGAACTGGCCGTTGAGTTGCAGCGCTGGCACTTCGGCTTGTTGCAGAACCAGGTTCAAGTCCCAGTCCAGTTCATGGCCCAGGTACTCGGCTACCCACGCCACCAGCTCGTTGAACGGTTGGTGGCCGGGCAGCATGCCCATGTAGTCATCCAGCGTGAGGGGGCCCAGGCGGATACGGAATTTGTGCTGGCGATCCCACACGAAGCTGCCCAGGCAAAAGTCCACGCCGAGGCGGTTGGCGCTCACGCCCACGCGGCTGCGTTCGGGCAGCTCGAGCCATTGGCCGACGTACTCTTCGATCGCCACCGGCAGGCCGAAGTACTCGCTGAGAATGGCTTTTAAGCCGTCCGGGTAGCGCGTTTGCGCCGAGAGGTGGCCGCTGTAATGCAGCTTCGCGGTATCCGGGATGAGCCCCTGATTCAGCAGGCTCGGCATGCCGCGACCACTCAGTGCGGCGAGGCGCGCAGACCAATAGTCATCGTCCGGGCGGTCATGGCTGACCGTCGGCCGCGCCTCGGCCCAGGCTCGGTAAAACAGGCTCAGCAGGCGATGGTGGAACACATCCAGGAAGTGTTTGCTGGTGCTGTCGGCATTGTTGCGCTGGCGCTCGCGTACATATTCGGTGATATGCAGCGGCAGCGGGCCGTTGGGGCCGCCGAGGCCGAAGAAGAACTGCTCCAGCCGCGCCGGCTTGCCGTCGCCACCGGGATCGACCGACGCCAACGTGGCCGGGGCAAAGGTGCAATCCGCCTGCTGACCCAGGCGCAGCGGGTCATCCGCCAGGCGCAGGGAATGGCCCAGGCGCGGCAGTTCCGGCGATTCGCACTCGATACGCCGCAACGCCTGGAAGAAATCGTATTCCCAGGGCGCCTGATGCATCGCATCCAGGGTACTCACAGGGTCGGACGACGTCCGGGCTTGGCTTTCCATCGCATGATCTCGCCGCGTTCGGTGGTACGGATCACCGTCTCGGTAAAACTGTTGATCGACACGTAGCGAGATCATGCGATTTCCAGCACCGCACCGAGCAGGAATACGCCGGTGCCGCGAAACGCGTTTTCATCGAATTCCAGTGTGATCTCCAGGCCGCGCCCAAACACGATCGGGCCGGGCATCGGCAGGCGACGGGTCACCGCTTTGCTGCTGACCTCGCGCAAGCCTTCGATCTGCAATTGCAGCGCCGCGTCGTTGCTGTCGCCGTACAGGCGCAGCAATTCACGCAAGGCGCCGGCGCCCTGGCCCTGTTCGCTCAACGACAGGTAGTTGAGCGACAGTTGGCTGATCAAGCGCCACGCCTTGGCGTCATGGGCATGGCTGGGGCGCGGGCGACTCGGGCCGGCGACGCAGCGCACGGCCAATACCGGCGCGCTGTCGGCCAGGGTGAAGTCGGTCTTGCCGTTGCCCACGCTCATGAACAAGGGCAGGTCGCGGTTGGTGCACAGCGCGGTCACGCCGAGCTGGCGCAGGTCGTGGCGGTAGGGCGCTTGCCCGCTGTCCACCAGGCTGACAAAGGTTTCACTGCCCACGTACGTGGAGCGCGGGCCGTTGCGGCGCTGGTCGCTGGACAGCACGCGCGGCTCGCGGCGCACGGTGTAATAGGCCTGGTCGCGGCCATAGCGCGACGGGTCGCGCACCGCATAAAACGGTAAAAAGGGTTGTTCCGGCCCGGTGCCATGGCCCGTGATGCCGCTCAACGAATGAATCTCGAAATCCATCGGCCGCGTGCGGTCGGCGATCACATGGTGCTCGCTGACCCGGTCGGACAGGTGAATACGGTCTACGCGCTTGGGAAACAGGTTGATCGCCGGCGTGCAGAACGGCAGGAACTGCGCGGCGCCGACGCTGCCTTCCAAGCTCGGTTCGTGGCGGTCGAACAACACGATCAGTTCCAACTCCTGACCGTCGCAACGCTTGACCGCACGGCTCAGCTCGGCGAACTCGACGAACAAGTAGCGGTGGGGCAGGGCGAAGTATTCCTGCAACAATCGATAGCCCTGGAAGGCCCTCGCGACAACCGGCATGGCGGCGTCGGCGTCGTCAAAACCACGGGAGCGCAACGCGTCCTGCGGCAGGCGTTCTACCCAGTCACCGCCGGGCTTGCGTGCAAACACCGCGCAGGCGTTGCCCAACAACTGCTCGTAAAGGCGGAACGGTTGCTCGTCGGCACCGCTGAGGTACAGCGGCAGGTTATCCAGGTCGAGGCTGTTGAAAGGCAATTCGGCGCCGGTGCGCAGGGTCAGGCGCAGGCCGGCCTTGGCTTTCGGCTCACTGGCGGCCAGGCGGCCCAGCACGGCGGCGGGGTTGCCGAAATACTCGGCGCTGCTGACCTGCAACGGCCACAACGTCACCGGGTGCGCGGTGCGGTACTCGCAGCAGGTCTGGGTTTCACGGCCGAGGGCGGCACGCAATACCGTGTCGCGGGGCAGCGGGAAACCGCTGGCCAGGGAGCCTTCGTCCGAGTCGGTCTGCAATTGCACCACGGTCATCGACGGCGTCGGCGCCAGGTAGTGCGGGTAGGCGATTTCCAGCAGGTTATGGGTGAAGGTCGGGTACTCGGCATCGAGCTTGAGCTGCACACGGGCCGTGAGGTAGGCAAACCCTTCAAGCAGGCGTTCGACGTACGGGTCGGCGCAGTCCATACCGGACAGGGTCAGCCGACTGGCGATCTTCGGGTATTCCTTGGCGAACTCGGCGGCGCTTTCGCGCACGTGGTGCAGTTCCTGGTTGTACAGCTCCAGCAGGCGCGGGTTCATGGGCGCCTCCGCTGGTCGGCATTCACCACACGCACATGGCCGGATTCCAGGTCGAGGTCGGTTTGCAGCAATAGGCGCAACGGCACCGGCTGCGCCCACAGGTCGCCTTCGATCTCGAAGCTCAGGGCGTTGTGATTCATCTCGCCATGGCCGACACGGGCTTTGACCCGCAGGGTATGGCGCAGGATGCGCGGTTCAAAGGTGGCGATGGCCTGGTAGATCAGGGCTTCCAGGGCCTTGATGTCGACACTGGAAACACTGTTGCCCGCCAGCGCCGGCAGGCCGTAATTGACCACCGACGTACCGGCCGGGGTGTGCAGCGTGGCATCGGCATCGAGCAACGACGTGGTGTTGAGCAGCCACGCCAGGTCACGCAGCACCGAGGCTTTCAATTGGGTCAGGGACAGCACGCGTTTGTCGGCGCTTTCCTTGGGATTGGTTGGGTCGTCGTCGGTCAGCCGGTCCAGTAGGGACGGTTGCAGACGGTCGCGGGAAGCGATTTCAGTTACCACCAAAGCAGCTCCACGGACGGGTTGTGAGAGGGACAGTTGTTGAGCGGGGCAGGTTTCTGGGGCCGTGGTGGGGAACCACGGCCACCAGAGCTATCAGCGCTTGGTGTTGGAACGGATGTTCCAGCCAAACTTGATCGCGCCGCCGTCTTTGGTGCCGTCGGCTTTCTGCGGCTGGTAGTCGACCATCACTTGGGCAAAGTTCAGGGTGACGTTTTCGGTCAGGCGGTCATCGCCACCCGAACCGCCGGTGCTCAGCGAGGTGACCAGCACTTCTTCCAGGTTGATCACCATGTACTCGACCTGGCTTTCACCGCCGGCCTTGCGCACGGTCAGCTTGACCTTGTCGATGTGCTTGCCGCTGGCGCAGTGCATCATCAGGTTCGGCGAAGCCTTGTCGACGTACTTGGTCAGCGACAGGTCCTGGATATTCACCTTGCCCGCGCCGCCGCCACCGCCCACGTGCATGTTGCCGGACTGGGCCATGCCCCAGCTCCAGTTCAGCACGTCGATCTCGTCTTTGTGGGCCTTGTCCATGGACTCGCCCTTGATGTCGCCGATCTTGATGAAAATATCAACAGCCATGTTTTCTCCCTGTGTGGCGTGGGCCACGATATTTGGTTATGCCCAATGGAGCATTGCTTTTGTGTGGGAGGGGGCTTGCCCCCGATGCAGGCGACGCGGACTTTCAGTCAGACCGAGTAGATGCCTTCGGGGGCAAGCCCCCTCCCACAGAAGAGCCAGTTGGTTATGCACTCTTGGCTGAAGGCAGCTTCGATACCAAACGCAGCGACACGGTCAGCCCTTCGAGCTGGTAGTGCGGGCGCAGGTAGAACTTGGAGTTGTAGTACCCCGGGTTGCCTTCGACTTCTTCCACGATCACTTCGGCAGCCGCCAATGGGTGCTGGGCCTTGGTGGTTTCGGTGGAGTGCGCCGGGTCACCGTCCACGTAGTTGAGGATCCAGTCCTGCAACCAGCGCTGCATCTCGTCCTTCTCTTTGAAGGAACCGATCTTGTCGCGCACGATGCACTTCAAGTAGTGGGCGAAACGGCAGGTGGCGAACAGGTACGGCAGGCGCGCGGCCAGGTTGGCGTTGGCGGTGGCGTCCGGGTCATCGTATTCGGCCGGTTTCTGCAGCGACTGCGCGCCAATGAACGCGGCGAAGTCGGTGTTTTTCTTGTGCAGCAGAGGCATGAAACCGTTCTTCGCCAGTTCCGCTTCACGGCGGTCGCTGATGGCGATTTCGGTCGGGCACTTCATGTCCACGCCACCGTCATCGGTAGGGAACGTGTGCGCCGGCAGGTTTTCCACTTCGCCGCCGGACTCGATACCACGGATGCGCGAGCACCAGCCGTAGTGCTTGAACGAACGGTTGATGTTCACGGCCATCGCGTACGCGGCGTTGGCCCAGGTGTACTTGGAGCTGTCGGCACCGTCGGTGTTTTCTTCGAAGGCGAAGGCTTCCACCGGGTCAGTCTTGGCGCCGTACGGCAGGCGCGCCAGGAAGCGCGGCATGGTCAGGCCGATGTAGCGCGAGTCTTCCGATTCACGCAGCGAGCGCCAGCCTGCGTATTCCGGGGTGGTGAAGATCTTGGTCAAGTCGCGCGGGTTCGACAGCTCCTGCCACGAGCCCATGCCCATCACGGTCGGCGAGGCCGCAGCGATGAACGGGGAGTGCATGGCGGCGCAGACTTTCGACAGCTCGCCCAGCAGCTCCACGTCGGGTGGCGACTGGTCGAAGTAGTAGTCGCCCACCAGGCAGCCGTACGGCTCGCCGCCGAACTGGCCGTATTCTTCTTCGTACATCTTCTTGAAGATCGGGCTCTGGTCCCACGCGGTGCCCTTGAATTTCTTCAGGGTCTTGTGCAGGTCCGGCTTGGAGATGTTGAGCACGCGGATCTTCAGCTGCTCATCGCTTTCGGTGTTGTTGACCAAGTAGTGCAGGCCACGCCAGGCGCTTTCCAGCTGCTGGAAATCCGGGTGGTGGATGATCTGGTTGACCTGGGCGGTCAGCTTGGCGTCGATGGCGGCAATGATCGATTCGATCGACTTGATCGCGTCATTGGACACCAGGTCGGTTTGCGCCAGGGCCTGTTCGGCCAAGGTGCGCACGGCGGTTTCCACGGCTTCGCGGGCACGCTCGGTCTTGGGCTTGAATTCTTGCAGCAGCAGGTTCGCGAACTCGCTGGCTTCTTCGGTCTGGGTGCCCAGGATCTGGGTGCCTTCGCGGGCGGTATTGTCAGTCATGATTACTGGTCCCCTGCAGGCTTGGGCGCGCTGGCAAGTGCCTGGAGCAGTGCCGGGTCCTTGATCGCCTTCATGATGATTTCTTCAGCGCCCGTCTTGCCGTCCATGTAGGTCAGCAGGTTGGCCAGCTGGGTGCGGGCTTCGAGCAGTTGGTTCAGCGAATCGACCTTGCGGGCCACGGCGGCCGGGCTGAAGTCGTCCATGCTTTCGAAGGTGATGTCCAGGCTCAGGTTGCCTTCGCCGGTCAGTTCGTTCGGTACGTGGAACGCCACGCGCGGCTGCATGGCCTTGAGGCGCGAGTCGAAGTTATCGACGTCCACTTCAAGGAACTTGCGGTCGGCCACCGGCGCCAACGGCTCGGCAGGCTTGCCGGCGAGGTCGGCCATCACACCCATCACGAAGGGCAGCTGGACCTTTTTCTCGGCGCCGTAGAGCTCGACGTCGTACTCGATCTGCACTCGAGGCGCGCGGTTGCGCGCGATGAATTTCTGAGAACTTTGCTTCGCCACGTTGCTGCTCCTGGTCGCTTGAGCGACGGTGTTGTTACTGCACAGTCGGGCGGCTTACTCGCCGTCCGGGCCACGCAGGTTTTCAAATTGGGACATGCCGTCGGGAATCAGATTGCGCACGATGGCCGCAAAGTCGGCGTGCACCAGATTCTTCGCCCGGTTCAACAGCACCGGCAGCGGGCTCGAAGGCTCGTGCCGGGTGTAGTACGCAAGGATCTTGTCGAGGCTGCGCAGCACATCGTCGCGGCTGTCGATATCGCCAACGGGGCGCGGTGCCGCGGGGGCGGCGGCGAAGTCGACCGAGGGGGCATTGTCGTCACTGACGGCCTCGGGTTCGCTGCTGCCGGCGGTGCCTGGCACCGCTTGATTGAGTATCTGCAACGCCTGCTTGAGCGGTTGCTTCAAGGCACTCAGGTCCACGCCCTGGGCGGAACCGACCTGGTCGTTGACGTGTTGTTCGATGGCTTCGCACGCCGCACGCGCCGCAATCAGGGCGTCACGGGTGGCTTGCAGTTGCTCGGGGTCGCTGTCGAGGAACGCGGCGGTGAGTTGCTGGGCGCCGAGTTGTTCATCGGGGAAGCTCAACAGGCCGCTGGCGTTGAGCGCCGCGCGCAGGGTCACGGGGCCGAAGGTGCGTGAGCGGGTGAGGATGCTTTCGCGCAGCAAGCGAATGTTGGTGTCGCAGGTCAGGCCGGTGAGGGCGTTGATGCGTACGGTGGGGTCGTTATCGTCGTCGGCGTCCAGGCGTGGATGCAGGTCGGCCCAGTAATCGCGCAGCAGGGCGTCGATCAGCGTCAGCGCTTCGGCCAGGCCGGTCACGCCTTGGAGGGCGAGGGCGCTTTGCAGCAGGAAATGGGTGATGCGCAGGTCTTTGCTGCGCGCCAGCAGATCGAGGCTTTGCTGCTGGATGCTGCGCCATTCCGGCGGCTCGGCGGGCAGGATGGCGTCGCCCATGCTGCGCTCGGGTTGGCCCTTGGCATCACGCTCCAATTGCAAAAATTGCGCGTCATATTCCATGTCTTCGCCACATGGCGAAGTCGCGGAAACGGCGGTGAGCAGCAACGGCACATCCACTGAAATCGATCTCCCTATCAGCCCGTTAGATGGCGGGCAATTCATGCATTAGTTGCGCGAGGAACTTTGCATGTTTTCTTGGTCATATATGCAAGATGCCACTAATGTGCCATCACTGGTATTCAAGAAGTTGTGCATTTTTGGTGTAGTAGTTAGGCCTTGTCAAGGTAAGCTATTCGCCCTCTGTGACAGATGTGCGGTGCTTAACAACCTGCGCGACTGGTGGGTCGAACGACGCACCGGGACAGGATTTTTGTCATAGAGCCCAGTTAAGATCAGCGATCATGCTGGAAAAGCAGGTTGTAGAGGGTCGATTGCACGACCTGATGGGGATTCTCGGGAACCGTTGTCCTGGGAGTCGACCGCGCGCGAAGTATCAGCAAGGAGGCAAGATGTCGCTGTGTTTGACTATCACTAGTTATCACAAGATTACCCCTGGGCAGTGCTCGGAAAAGTCCATGAATCAGGGCGCGATGGCTATCGGCCGCAGCTCGGATAATGACTGGGTATTGCCTGATCCTGAGCGGTTGGTGTCTTCGCAACACTGCGTTATTCAATACAAAGATGGCCGTTATTATTTAACCGATAACAGCACTAACGGTGTGGAGTTGGTGAACGCCGGTATTCGTATGCGCCGGGGTAATAGCGAGCCACTGCAAGACGGCGAGCTGATCCGTATCGGCGATTACGAGATCCAGGCGCGTATCGACTTCAACGTGCAGGCCGTTGATAGCCAGGCCTTTGCCGGCGATTCACCGAACAGCTTTGAAGCGCTGATGGGCGCCGTGGTGAACAAGCCCACGCCAGTCCCCACGCCAGCGATTGCACCGCAGTTCCAGGGCGCTTCGTCGATGGACACGCTGCCGGACCTGTTTGATTTCCTCAGCCCCACCGCCGTACCGCCACCGACCGTGCCGGACCACGTGCCTTCCGAGCAGCACGACTTTCGCCCACCGGCACCGGTCGTCGTTCCCGCGGCCGAGCCGCCCGCGGTGTCGGGCTCGGTGATTCCCGAAGACTGGGACCTGTTTGGCGATACGCCTGCGCCTGTTGCCAGCGCTGCGCCGCCGCCGCCACCTCCACCGCCGATCATCCAGCCGCCTCCCGTGGTCGAGCCCGTGCTCCCCGTGGCAGACAGCCAACAACCCGACCTGCTGCAAGCCTTCCTGCATGGCGCGGGCCTGGACCAACTGCGCCTGGACAAAGCCCAGGCCGAGGCACAGATGGAAAGCATCGGCCGCAGCTACCGCCTGATGGTCGAAGGCCTGATCGACGTGTTGCGTGCCCGCGCCAGCCTCAAGGGCGAGTTCCGCATGCAGCAGACGATGATCCAGCCGGCGGAAAACAATCCGTTGAAATTCGCCCCGAACGCCGACGAAGCGTTACTGCTCTTGCTTCGTCACGGCAACCAGGCGTTTATGGCGCCGGATCTCGCCGTGCGCGACAGTTTCAACGACCTGCGTGCCCACCAGTTGGCGGTGATGGCCGGTGTGGAAGCGGCGATCAAGCACTTGCTCAGTCGCTTTGAACCGGCCCAGCTGGAGGAGCGCATGGGTAAGCCCGGCGGGCTGTCGAGCATTTTCAATGGCTCGCGCCAGGCCCAGTACTGGCAGCAGTTCACCGAGCTCTACAGCAATATTTCCCGCGAGGCCCAGGAAGACTTCCAGGACCTGTTCGGCCGCGAATTCAGCCGAGCCTACGAAGAGCACAGCGCACGACAGCGTCGGTAACACCGCGCCGCGACACATGGATCAACGGATAGCTAAGTACGTCATTGAGGACGCAGGATGATTCCCAGGTTTTTACTCGCAATTGCCACACTGCTTTTGCTGACGGCGTGTGCCAAAGACGCCGCCAAACCCGAAACCGCCGGCGAGGCCGAAGCGGATACGGCCGCCGTCGAGCTGCACTTCCACGCGATCAGCGGGCTTAACCCCGGCGCCAACGGCCAGGCCGCGCCGGTGCGGGTGCGCATCTTCGAACTGAAAAACGCCGCCACCTTCGCCCGCTCCGATTACTTCGCCCTGGCTGACCGGGCGCAATCGACCCTGGGCCTGGACCTGCTGGACCAGGACGAAGTGATGGTGCAACCCGGCGAGCAACTGAGCATCCAGCGCGACCTCGACCCGTCCACGCGCCAGATCGGGCTCTTGGTGGGCTATCGCGAGTTGGACCGTGCGCAATGGCGCACGGTGATCAACGTGCCCGCGCGCCAATACACCGAATACCAGATCAGCCTCGATGTACGCGCCGTGCGCGCCGACGTCGTGGTCACCCCATCCAGCCCTGCTCAATAAGAAGCAATCGGAGCCCCCATGTCCTGGAACAATCGCGTGGTCTGGTCGGAAGGCATGTTCATCGGAACGCAGCACTTCCAGCAGCATGACCGTTACCTGGAAAACCTGATCGACGCCCGCAGCCGCCCGTTGTCCGCCGGCGCCTGGGGGGTTTCCGAGCTGCTGATCGACCAGGGCCTGCTGGCCCAGGGCAAGCTGGCGATCGTGTCGGCGCGCGGCCTGCTGCCGGACGGTACGCCGTTCAACATCCCCCAGGACGACCTGGCACCGAGCCCGTTGAATATTGACGACAACCTGCGCGACGGCCTGGTTTACCTGGCGCTGCCGCTCAAGCGTGCCGGCGCCCGCGATACCGTGGATGAAGGCGAAGCCCTGGAAGCGGCGCGTTACGTTAGCCAGGTCCGCGAAGTGCGCGACGACAACGCCCCGTTCGAAAATCGCGCCCCGGTGGCCGTGGGCTCACGGGCCCTACGTCTGCTGACTGCCCAGGATGGCATCAGCGATTACGCCGCTGTGGGCTTGGTGCGCATCAAGGAAAAGCGCGCCGACCGTGCGCTGGTGCTCGACGACACTTACATTCCGCCGGTGCTGGACGTCGCCGCGAGCAAGCCGCTGACGGCGTTTCGCAGTGAACTGCTCGGCTTGCTGCACCAGCGCGGCGAGGCTTTGGCTGGCCGCGTAGTTGCCTCGGGCGCCGGTGGCGCGTCGGAGATTGCCGACTTCATGCTGCTGCAACTGGTCAACCGTGCCCAACCGCTGATCCAGCATTTGAGCCAGTTGAGCCCGCTGCACCCGGAGCGCTTCTTCAGTGAGTTGGTCAGCCTGGCCGGCGAGTTCTCGACCTTCTCCACCTCGGGCCGTCGCCCGCAGGAATACCCGCAGTACCAGCACGACGACTTGGCCCTGAGCTTTGCCCCGGTGATGGCGGCGCTGCGTGAAGCGCTGTCGATGCTGATCGACAGCAAGGCCACGCCGATCCCGATTGTCGAGAAAGCCTACGGCGTGCACGTGGCGATGCTGGCCGACAAGACCCTGCTCGACAACGCCAGCTTCATCCTCGTGGTGCGGGCCGACGTGCCCGGTGAAACCCTGCGTGCGCGCTTCGGCCAGCAGAGCAAAGTCGGCTCGGTGGAGCACATCCGCGACCTGGTCAACCTGCAACTGCCGGGCATCAGCCTGTTGCCTCTGCCGGTGGCGCCACGCCAACTGCCGTACCACGCCGGCTCGACCTATTACGAGCTGGATCGCGGCAGCGAGGCCTGGCAACAGTTGGGCAACTCCGGCGGTTTTGCCTTCCATATCGCCGGGCAGTTCCCGGGCTTGAACCTGGCCTTCTGGGCGATCCGAGGATAATCCGCGATGCATCCCAATGATGATGACCGCACCCAGTTCATGCCGCGTCCGGGTGGCCGGGCGCCGGAACCGGTGCGTGCCGAACCTTCGCCGCTGGCCATGCCGGCCGCGCCGATGCTCACCGGCAAGAGCCAGGGCCTCAACCCGCTGGAAAGCGCCGCCGGCCCCTTGCTGGCGCTGCTGACGCGCCTGCGCAACACCATCGCCCACCCGGCACCGGCCAGCCTGCGCGCGCAGTTGTTGGCTTACCTGCGCCAGTTCGAAGAGCGCGCCGAAGCGGCCGGCATCGCCCGCAACGAAGTGCTGCTGGCCCGTTACGCGCTGTGCACCGCGCTGGATGAAGCGGTATTGAGCACGCCTTGGGGCAGCACCAGTGATTGGGGCAAGCAGAGCCTGCTGATCACCGTGCACAACGAAGCCTGGGGTGGCGAAAAAGTCTTCCAGTTGCTCGACCACTGCCTGCAAAGCCCACGGGAGCGCCTGTACCTGCTGGAGCTGTTGTACCTGTGCATGTGCCTGGGTTTCGAAGGCCGCTACCGCGTGATGAACGACGGTCGCAGCCACTTGGAAGCCCTGCGCGAGCGCACCGCTGCGGCCATTCGCAGTGCGCGGGGTGAACACGAGCGTGAGCTGTCGCCGCACTGGCGCGGCGTGACCGTGGCCCGTGATCGCCTGGCGCAATTCATGCCGCCGTGGATCGCCGTGGCCATCGGCGTCGCGCTCCTGCTGGCGTTGCTGTTTGGTTTGCGTTTGAAGCTGGCGTCGGATGCCGAGCCGGTGTTCAAGAATATCCATGCCCTGGGTGAGATCCCGGTGCAGGCCATCGACCGTCCGGTGGCGCAGCCTAAAGTCATCGAGCGCCCACGTCTGGCCGGCTTCCTGGTGGAAGACATCAAGGCGGGGCGCGTTGCCGTGGAAGATGCGGTCGACCGTTCGGTGGTCACCATCCGTGGCGATGAGCTGTTTGCGTCCGCCAGCTCCAGCATCGTCGATGACTACCAGCCGCTGATGCTGCGCATCGCCGACGCCATCCGCAAGGTCAAGGGCCAGGTGCGGGTGACCGGGCACAGTGACAACCGCCCGATTGCCACGCTGCGTTTCCCGTCCAACTGGGCGCTGTCCGAAGCGCGGGCCAAGTCGGTGCTGGACATCCTCGCGGCCAAGACCGGCCAGCCAGACCGCTTCAGCGCCGAGGGCCGCAGCGACACCGAGCCGGTGGCGACCAACGCCACCGCCGAAGGCCGTGCCCGCAATCGTCGGGTTGAAATCACCGTATTGGCGGAGGGCGTCGAGTGAAGGCGTTTTTCAGTTTCATGATTCGCTGGGTGATCCCCGTGCTGGGCCTGATCGCCCTGAGCCTGATCATCTGGTTTGTCGGGCCGTTGCTCGATGTGCTGGTGCCGGAAGGGCGCCGTTGGGCGCTGATCATCCTGGTGTTTGCGGTATGGATTGCCTATCGCGTGTTCCGCATCATCCAGGCCCGCCGCCAGGCCGCCGAAGTGATGCGCAGCCTGGCCGCGCAAACCCCGGCCGACCCCAACAGCACCGCCACCGCCGAAGAACTCACCACCCTGCGCCAGCGCATGGACGAGGCCCTGGCGCTGCTGAAAAAGGCCAAGCTGGGTGGCGATGAACGCCGCAACCTCTACGAGCTGCCGTGGTACGTGATCATCGGCCCGCCGGGCTCGGGCAAGACCACGGCGCTGGTCAACTCCGGGCTGCATTTTCCGCTGGCTGCGCAGCTGGGTGCCGGTGCCGTGCGCGGCGTCGGCGGTACGCGCAACTGCGACTGGTGGTTCACCGATCAAGCCGTATTGCTCGACACCGCCGGCCGCTACACCACTCAGGACAGCAACTCCACGGTGGATAAAGCCGCGTGGCTGGGCTTCCTCGACCTGCTGAAAAAGCAGCGCTCGCGCCGCCCGATCGATGGCGCCTTTATCGCCATCAGCCTGTCGGACCTGTTGCTGGGCACCGACGCCGAACGCGCCGCCCATGCCGCCGCCATCCGCTTGCGTATTCAGGAGCTGTACACCCAACTGGGCGTGCGCTTCCCGATCTACCTGATGCTGACCAAGCTCGACCTGGTGCCGGGCTTCATGGAGTTCTTCGACAACCTCAGCAAGGAAGAGCGCGCCCAGGTGTGGGGCATGACCTTTGCCCTGGACGACGGCAAAAACACCGACAGCCCGCTGGCGCATCTGCAAAGCGAGTTCGCCGGCCTGGAGCAGCGCCTCAACGAACGCCTGGTGGAGCGCCTGCAACAGGAACGCGACCCCGCGCGGCGCGACCTGATCTATGGCTTCCCGCAGCAGTTCGGTGCGTTGAAGGATTGCCTGCAAAGCTTCCTCGAAGGCGTGTTCAAACCCAATGCCTTTGAAGAGCGCGTGTTGCTGCGCGGCGTGTACTTCACCAGCGGTACCCAGGAAGGCAGCCCGATTGACCGTCTGATCGGTGCGATGGCCCAGAGTATGAACCTGGACCGCCAGCACCTGGCGCGCCAGAGTGGCACCGGGCGCAGTTATTTCATCGAAAAACTCTTCACTGCGGTGGCGTTTGCCGAGCGTGGCCTGGTCGGGGTGAACCCGAAGGTCGAGCGTCGGCGCAAATGGATTGCGCGCGGCGTGCTGGCCGCCACCGTGACGCTGGTCGTGGTGGTCAGCGGCCTGTGGTGGGTGAGTTACCGCGCCAACCAGGCGTATATCGCCCAGGTCGACCAAAAGGTCGCGCCACTGGGCCAGACCGTGCAGAACCTGAGCCCGGCGCAGCGCGACGTCCTCGCCGTGCTGCCGTTGCTCAACGCCGTTAAGAACCTGGCGGGCGACTCGCCCAACTGGTCCGAAGGCCTCGGGCTGTACCAGGGCGACATGCTTGAAGCCGAGTCCGCCAGTGTTTACCGCAAGCTGTTGATCGCGGTGTTCGCGCCACGCCTGGTGACGCGCATCGAAGAACAACTGCACGGTGGCGGCAATTCCGACTTCCTCTACGAAGGCCTCAAGGCCTACCTGATGCTCGCTGACACCGAGCATTACGACCCGGACTTCATCAAGGCCTGGATCGCCCTCGACTGGGACCGCAACCTGCCCCGCGATCTGCCGGCGGACCAACGGCAGGCCCTGGCCGGGCATTTGCAGGCGCTGTTCGAACGCCATCCGCCGAGCGCACGCCTCGACCCACGTTTGATCGATGACCTGCGTCGCCAGTTGCAACAACTGCCGGTGGCCCAGCGCGTCTACGACCGGGTCAAGCGCCAGAAACTGCCCGAAGGCATCCCGGACTTTCGCATCAACGAAGCCGCTGGTCGTGACGCAGCGCTGGTGTTCAGCCGCAAAAGCGGCAAGCCGCTGGGCGAGCCGTTGAGTGGTTTCTTCACCGCCAAAGGCTATCGCCAGGCGTTCCTGCTGAGCAGCCTGAACCAGACCGGCACCCTCGCCGAAGAGCAGTGGGTGTTGGGCCACGAACAGGCCGACCAACAGAACGTGGTGAGCTTGGCCGCCGACGTGCGCCGCCTGTATTTCCAGGATTACCAGCGCCAGTGGGATGCCTTGCTCGCGGACATCGACTTCGTGCCGATCACCAGCGTGGCCCAGGCGGCCGACGTGCTGCGGGTGATTTCCGGCCCGACCTCGCCGCTGAAAAAACTGCTGGTGGCCGTGGCCAAGGAAACCGATCTGCAAGCCGAAGAACGGCAGCTGGCCGCCAAAGGTGTGCCGGTGGAAGGGGGCGTCGACAAGCTCAAGGAGCGCCTGGGCAGCCTGCTCGGCCAGGAGCAACCGACCGCCAATACGCCCGTCGCGGCGGATGATCCGGTGACCGCGCACTTCGCCGAACTCAACAGCATCGTCAGCAAGAACGAAGGCGAGCCGGCGGCCATCGATGGCCTGCTCACCGACATGAATGCACTGTATGTGCAGGTCAGCGCCATGGTAGGTGCCAGCGGCGATGCGTTGCTCGGCGAGGCAAAGAACCAGGCGGCGGCTGCGGCCACACGGGTCAGCCTGAATGCCGAGCGCCAGCCGCCGTTGGTGCAGGGCATGGTCAAGTCGGTGGTCAACTCCACCACCAACAGCATGATGGGCGGCGTGCGTAACCAGTTGAACGCGGCCTGGGTCAGTGAAGTGGTCAACGTGTATCGCCAGTCGCTGGCCGGGCGTTACCCGATGTCGCCGGGCAGTGCGCGGGATGCCACCCTGGATGACTTCGGCCAGTTCTTCGGGGTGGGCGGGGTGATGGACAACTACTTCCGCAAGTACCTGCAGCCCTACGTGGACACCTCCGCGCAGACTTGGCGCTGGCAGCCGGGCGCCGCACAGAAACTCGGGATTGCACCGGGTGTGCTGCAAACCTTCCAGCGTGCGGCGACGATCCGCGATGCGTTCTTCCGCGCCGGGGGGACCCAGCCGATAGTGCGGTTCGAACTCAAGCCGGTGTCGATGGACCCGACTATCACGCAGTTTTTGCTTGACCTCGACGGCCAGCAATTGAGCTACGACCATGGCCCCAGCCGCCCGGTGGCGATGCAATGGCCGAACCCTGGCAGCATTGGCGTGGTGCGCATTTCGATCATGCCGCCATCGGCCAGTGGCCGTTCGGGCGTGACCCTGGACGGGCCGTGGGCCTGGTTCCGCTTGCTCGAGCAATCGGACCTCACCGCCGGTAATTCGCCGGACCGTTTCAACCTGCGCCTGCGCGTCGACGGTGCGAGCATCGCCTACGAGCTGCGCGCCAACAGTGCCTTCAACCCGTTCAAGAGCCGCGTGCTCAGCGGCTTCAGCCTGCCGGAGCGGCTATGACGGCGCTGGGTTTCTACGGCAAGTTGGCCAGCCGCGGTGATTTTGTCAGCCGCGCCTTGCCCCAGAGTTTTATCGGCCCGTGGGACAGCTGGCTGGCGGCGGGTTTGCTTGCCAGCCAAAACAGCCTCGGCGCTGATTGGCTCAACACGTACCTGGTCAGCCCGCTGTGGCGCTTTGTGCTGGCGCCCGGCGTGTGTGGGCCGGACGCGGCGGCGGGCGTGGTGATGCCGAGCATCGATCGGGTCGGCCGCTACTTTCCGCTGGCGGTGGTGGCGTTGCTCGATCACGCCACCAACCCAGCCTCGCTGGTGGGCGGGCCGGACAGCTGGTTCGAGCAGGCCGAAGCGCTGTTGCTCAGCACCTTGGATACTGGTGCCACCTTCGAAGGCTTCAATGACGGTCTCGATAGCCTGGGTTTCCCGGCGAGCGAGCTACGCGCGCAGGACAGCCGTTTCGCCGGTCTGCAACGGGTGGCCGCCACTGAACCGCACCAGCGCATGACCGCGCTCGCCGAACTGGCCTGCGACGGCGCGAGCCTGTGGTGGGGCCGGGGCTCGCAGGCGATTTCCCCAGGTTTGTTGCGGTGTCAGGGCCTGCCTGCCGCCAGCGATTTTGCGCAGTTTTTGCTCGGACAAGAAGGTGTGGTGTAGATGGGGTCGACGTACAAATCCGCGAGCAAAAGCCATGTGGGCATGGTCCGCCAGGTCAACGAAGACGCCTGCCTGGACCTGCCGGAAAATCGTCTGTGGGTGGTGGCCGACGGCATGGGCGGGCATGCGGCGGGGGACTATGTGAGCAGCCTGATCGTCGACAGCCTGCGCAGCGTGCCGGTGGGGCGCTCGCTGGATGAATACACGGCGGCGCTGCGCAACGACCTGATCCGCATCAACGCAGCCGTGCGCGAAGAAACCGCCCATCGTGGCGTGACCATGATGGGCAGTACCGTGGTGCTGTTGGCCGCCCGAGGCCTGCGCGGCGTGTGCCTGTGGGCCGGCGACAGTCGCTTGTACCGCTTGCGCGACGGTGTGCTCGAAGGCATCTCACGCGACCACAGCTACGTCCAGGACCTGCAAGACAGCGGCCTGCTCAGCGAAGCCGACGCCCGCGTCCACCCACGCGCCAATATCGTCACCCGCGCCATTGGCGTGGAGGCTCACTTGGACCTGGCGGTGGTCGACCTGCTGATCGCCCCCGGTGACAGCTACCTGCTGTGCAGCGACGGCTTGAACAAGACCGTCGAAGACCATGAGATCCGCGAAGTGCTCAGCCATGACGCGCCGGATGAAATCGTGCGCAGCCTGGTGCACCTGGGGCTCAACCGGGGCGCGCCGGACAACATCACCGCCATCGTCGTGAAGGTATCGCCATGAACATCGTCATCCCCGGCTACGACATCGAAGGCGAGATCGGCGAAGGCGCGATGGCCAGCGTGTACCTGGCGACCCAGCGCTCGCTGGAGCGCAAGGTGGCGTTGAAGGTGATGGCGGCGGCGCTGGCGGCCGACCCGAGCTTCTGCGAACGCTTCCTGCGCGAGGGTAAGACCCTGGCGCGCTTGTCGCACCCGCACACGGTGACCATCCATGACATCGGCAACGTCGGTGAGCTGTATTACATGGCCATGGAATACCTGCCCAACGGTACGCTCAAGGAGCGCATCGCCGCTGGGTTGACGCCGGAGCAGGGCGTGACGCTGATTCGCCAGATCGCCTCGGCGCTGGGCTATGCGCATGCCCAAGGTCTGGTGCACCGCGATGTGAAACCGGCGAACATTCTGTTTCGCGCTGATGGCACGGCGGTACTGTCCGACTTTGGTATCGCCAAGTCGCTGGACGACCGCACCCAGTTCACCCAGGCCGGGTTTGCCGTGGGCACGCCGAGCTACATGAGCCCGGAACAGGCGCGGGGCCAGGAGATCGATGGCCGTGCCGACCTGTACGCGTTGGGTGTGGTGCTGTATGAAATCCTCGTCGGCAAGCTGCCGTATAGCGGCACCGACGCGCTGTCCACGGCATTGGCGCACCTGACCGAGCCATTGCCGGAACTGCCGGTGCACCACGGTCGCTACCAGGAGGTGCTGCGCAAGCTGTTGGCCAAGGACCCGGCGGAACGGTTCCCGGATGCAGCGGCGTTGTTGCAGGCCCTGGATAACCTGCCGGCGGAGTCGCCGGAGGCCACCTTGGTGCGGCCGCTGCCCATCCCGCTGAGCTTCGACCTGGCGGGCATGACCCCGGTCACTATCGATATTCCGACCGATAAACCACAGCCGCAACCTGTCGCGCGCCAGCCGGTGGTGACACCGACGCAACACAACGCCGTGTCCGAGCAGCGCCGTGGGCCGGTGATGGCGCTGGCGGCGGTTGCGGTGGCGGTGGCCTTGGCCATCGGTGGTGCCAGTTACTGGTGGTTGAGCGGTAGCGATAAGCCCGTCGCCAAGCCGCCGGCTGCGGTGGTGCCGACGGTGGCGCCGCCTGTTCCCGACGTCGACGGCGGCCAGCGTCCGTTATTGATGGCAGGTAAGAAGACACTGTTCCAGCGCGTCCTGAGTAAGCCGGGCGCCAAGCTTTCCTCTGACGCAGGCAGCGCGCCGGGCAAAGCCCTGCCGGCGTTTTCCGTGCTCTATGTCTACCAACGCAAGGACGTTGACGGCAGCCCGTGGGTACGCGTCGGTGCCGCCACCGATGGGCGCAGCGACGGTTGGTTGCCGGCGTCACACGTCAGCGACTGGAAACAGAGCCTGGTGCTCAAGTTCACCGAACGTTCGGGCCGGGCGCCCGTGATGTTCCTGCGCCAATCCGGCGAAGTAGAGAAGTTGTTGGCCGACCCGGCCGCCGCCAAAGGCGTGCTGGCCAAGGCGCAGAAAAACAGCGAAGACAACAGCCAGATACTGGCCCTGGAACCGACGGCCAGCGCGGTGCCGCAGAACCAGTTCTACCTGTTGCCGATCTTCGATTCCAAAGAGAGCTTTGACGAAAACGGCCAGCCGGTGCAGTTGCTCAATGTGGCCTCCATCGACCCCGGCAGCAGCGCGGCCGTCAAGCCCTCGACGCCGGTGATCAAGGCCAACGCCGACGCCTTCCGGACCGCCGTGGTGCTGGTGGTCGACACCACCGTGTCGATGCAGCCCTACATCGACCAGATTCGCGACGTGGTGCACGAACTGCAAACCCGCATCGCCGAGCGTGGCGAGTTGGACAGTGTCAGTTTCGGCATGGTGGGCTTTCGCAGCAGTATCAAGAAAACCCCAGGCCTGGAGTACGTGGCTAAGACCCTGATCAGCCTCGACCAGGGCCGCGACCCGCAACGCTTCCTCGACATGGCGCGCCAGGTCAAGGCATCCACGGTGTCCAGCCATTCGTTCAACGAAGACGCGTTCGCCGGGGTGATGCAGGCGGTGGATGGCATGGATTGGTCCGGCTACGGCGGGCGCATTATCCTGCTGGTCACCGACGCAGGCGCGCTGCGCAAGAACGACCCGTTTGCCGCCACCCAGATGAACGAAGCCGAAGTGCGCCAGGCGGCGCTGGGCAAGCAGATCAAGATCTACGCCCTGCACCTGCGCACCGACGCCGGCAAGAAAACCCATGCCGGTGCCGAGAGCCAGTACCGCATCCTTACCGCCGACGCCAACCCGCAGATCGGCGACCTCTACACGCCGGTGCCGGGTGGCGACGTGCGTAAATTGGGCGAGCGTGTGGACGAAATCGGCACGGTGTTCGCCAACCTTGTTCATCAGGTACGCAGCAATACGCCGCAGCCAGTGCCGTTGTTGAGTTCCGCGCCAACCTTGGCGGATAAATCCGCAGCCGTCGGCTACGCCATGCACATGGATTTCCTCGGTCGCAAAGCCGCGAGCCAGGCGCCGCAACTGGTCAGCGCCTGGACCGCCGACCGCGACCTGACCAACCCGGCACTGCCGGCGTTCCAGGTGTGCGTGATGCTGACCAAATTGCAGCTCAACGACCTGCAACAGTCGTTGAAACTGATCGTCGACGCGGCGCGCAAGACCCAGACTTCGCCCAAGGACTTCTTCCAGGAAATCGCCAGCGCCTCGGCCTACATGAGCCGCGACCCGCAGGCCCTGCGCAAGGGCGGCAACCTGGCCGACGGCGGCATTCTTGGTGAATACCTGGAAGGCCTGCCGTACCGCAGCAAGTCGCTGAACATGACTCAGGACCTGTGGTTGTCGTTGAGCGTGGCCGAGCAGGAAGACTTTATCGACGAGCTGGATTCGAAGATCCGCCTCTATGAAACCTTCCACAATGACGTGGCCAACTGGGTCCGTTTCGGCGATGCCGAGCCGGGCGATGCGTTGTACCGCGTGCCGTTGTCGACGTTGCCGTGATGCTGAACCTGAGCGCGGTGCACAAGAGCCGGGGCGTCGGTAGCCAGCGCTATCGCTTGGTGATCCCGGCGTTGACGCTGCGCGTGGGTGAGCAATTGGCGATTGTCGGGCCCAGCGGTTGCGGCAAAAGCACGTTGCTGGACCTGCTGGCGCTGGTCTTGGCGCCGGACCAGGTCGGGCAGTTCGATTTCCATCAGCACGACATCGCCGGGTTGTGGCGCGGCGAGCAGCAGTCCACGTTGGCCGCGCTGCGTAGCCAGCATCTGGGGTATGTGCTGCAGACCGGTGGCCTGCTGGGGTTTCTCGACGTGCGCGACAACATCGCCTTGTCCCGGCAACTGCTGGGATTGAAGGACGACGGCAGCGTGTTGCGCCTGGCCGAGCAACTGGAAATCAGTGACCAGTTGGCCAAGAAACCGGCCGCGTTGTCGGTGGGGCAGCGCCAGCGCGTCAGCTGCGCCCGCGCCCTGGCCCATGCGCCGCAGCTGGTGCTGGCGGATGAACCCACCGCGTCCCTTGACCCGCTGAACGCCGAGCGCGTGATGCAGGCGCTGCTGGCCCAGGCTCGTGAGCACCGCGCCGCGTGTGTGATCGCCACCCATGACGAACCATTGGCCCGCGCCAGTGGCTTGCAGGTGCGGCGCATCAGTTGCCGTCGCGACACCGACGGCGGCGTCACCGCGACCCTCGGGGAGGCGTGCTGATGCGCATCGGCTTGGTCGCGTCGCTCGCCTGGCAGGATTACCGCAACGACGCGTGGCTGTCGGCCTGTTCGGTGCTGGCATTGGTCGCTGTGATCGCCCCGTTGCTGGTGTTATTCGGCCTGAAATTTGGACTGGTTAGCAGTTTGACCGAACGTTTGGAGACTGACCCCGCCACCCGTGAAATTATTCCGCTGGGCGGTGGTCGATTCAGCAGCGCCTTTATCGAGCAGCTCGGCCAGCGCAGCGATGTAGCGTTTGCCGTACCGCGCACGCGGCAGATTGCGGCAACAGCGCAGGTGGGCTCGTTGAGCTTGGAGATGCTGCCGACGGCGTCGGGCGATCCGTTGTTGAACGGCTTGCCGTTGCCTCGGGGCCTGGACCAGATCGTGCTGAGTCACACCGCCGCCGAGAAGCTGGCGGCGCGGCCCGGGGATTGGCTGGAAACCAGTTTTGCCCGGCAAGTGGCGGGGCGCGTGGAAGCCCAGCGCACGCGCTTGCAGGTGCTGGCGGTACTGCCGCTGGAGGCCTTCGCCCGTGACGGGTTGTTTGCCGATTTGAAATTGCTGGAAGCAGCAGAAGATTACCGTGATGGTCGTGCAGTACCGGCGCTGGGCTGGGTCGGGGAGGCGGTTGGTGTGACCGAGCAGCGTGTGTACCCGGCGTTCCGCCTGTACGCCCGTCACCTCGTCGATGTGGAACCGCTGCGGGTGTTTTTCGCCGGTCAGAACCTGTTGGTGTCGACCCAGGCCCAGACCATCGCCCAGGTGCAGTCGTTGAGCCGCAACCTGTCGATCGTGTTTTGGATGATTGGCGGTTTGGCGGTGGCGGGTGCGTTTGCGGCGATCTTTGCCGGGGCCCTCGCGGCTGTGGCGCGCAAGCGTCGGGAATTGTCGGTGTTGCGCCTGTTGGGGTTCTCGACGGGTGGGCTGTTGCTGTTTGTGGTGGTGCAGGCGCTGTACAGCGCAGGTTTTGCTGCCGTGCTCAGTGCCGGCCTGTATGGCGTGGCCGAGGCGGCGTTGAATCAGTTATTTGTGCAGGTGCCGGGCGAATACGCCAGCCATCTGTTGGCGCGTCATTACGGCCTGGCCCTGGTTGCAGTCATGGGCGTCAGCGCCGTGGCGGCGGCCTGTGGCGGTTGGCGAGTGGCGCGGATCCAGGCTTCTGAAGGAATCAGAGATGTATAAGTTACTGGGCGCCTGCGTGGCGCTGACCCTGGCCTCGATGGCCTGGGCCGATGAGGCGAGTGACAAGCTCGACAACCCCAAACCGTTGGAAGGCGACGTCAGCCTGCCGCTGCCGTGCGAAGGCAACATGGTGTTCCGCTACGCCTACGTGTTGGCCCAGGGCACCCTGGATGACCGCGAGATCAGCCTCGGCTACCCCTTTTCCGAAGGCGAGGCGGGCTATCAGCAGTCGTTTATTTCCGGCTACCGCCGTGACTTCATCAACGGCCAGTTCACCCTCAAGGACTTGCCCAAAGACTGGAACAAAGTCATCGCGCCGCTGATGCCGAAGACCGACGCCAAGACCCCGCTCAAACCGATGCTGTACTTCATCGGCAAGTACGAAGTGACCGCCCGCCAGTACGCCCAAGTGATGTCGCAGGCACAGTCGCTGGCCAGCGGCGAACCGGCACCGGCGTGCGATGCGCCGACCGGCATGGCCGGGCGCTTGCCCAAGGTCAAGCTGTCGCGCTTTGAAGCCGAGCGCTTTTCGGCGGTGTACAGCGCCTGGTTGATGAAATACCACCGTGAGTTGCTGCCGGTCAGCGGTCGTGGCTCGTCGGCGGATGACGGCGGCTTGGGCTTTGTGCGCCTGCCCACCGAAGTGGAGTGGGAATTCGCCGCGCGCGGTGGCCATGCGGTCAGCCGCCAGGACCTGGAAGGGCGCCTGTTCCCCCGCCGCGTCGAAGGCAGTGACAGTGACGGCCCGCTCGGCGATTACGCCGTGTTCAACCAAGTGGCCGGCGGCACTGGCCAGGCTGCGCGCCTGATGCCCATCGGCACCAAATTGCCCAACCCGATCGGCCTGTTCGATGTGATCGGCAACGCGGCCGAAATGGTCCAGGAGTCCTTCCAATTGGTCCACGCGGGGCGCCGTCAGGGCACCTACGGCGGCTTTGTGGTCAAGGGCGGCAACTACCTGGAAGGCGAGGGCACGCTGTTCACCGGCATGCGCCGCGAGTACCCGCTGTTTGCCGCCGACGGCACCGAGCAAAGCAACGAGACCACGGGTTTCCGCGTGGCGATTGGTGCGCTGTCGGCACCGCGTTCGCGCTACAAGGAGCTGTTCGCGCAGTGGCAGAAAGAGGGCCGCCTGGCCTCGCTGACCGACGCCATCGACGACGCCCAGGACCCGACCAAGCGCCTGGACAGCATCATCGCCGCCAGTGTCGATCCCAAGCTGCAAGCTGAGCTGGGGCTGGTCAACGAAGAGCTCAAGCGCAATGTCTCGCTGATCGCCCAGCAACGTGAAGAAGCGGCGGGCAACCTGATTCAGTCGGCCGCGCTGGTGGCCGAGACCATCGCCAACTACAACATTCGCCTGGCCAACCTGCAGAAGAGTCGCCAGCAGGCCCTGGACAACAAGGACGAGGCCAGCGCGCAGCTGTTCGACATGGCCATCGCCAATGGTCGCAGTGCGCTTGATGGCGCGGTGGCGATTTATATCGACAACCTGGCCACCGGCACGCGTTACACCGATGCGGTGATCCAGGCGCAGTTTCAACGGATCAAGGAAGAGTTGGATCGCAAGCCTGTGCTCGGCAAGAGCCTGGTGACGCGCGCAACACTGTTCGTTCGCCATGTCGGCAACTACCGCAAGCAACAGCGGGCCGACCCGGCGACGATCTTGAAGGAATTGCTCGCAGCGAGCGGTCAGCGATGATCGCTGGCTGTATGGCGAGCTTGGAAGGGACTCAGGCGGCGGTGAGCCGTGCTGGGCAAGTCAAACTTAAACGAGAACACACTTATGCTTTTTTCCCGTAAGGCGGTTTCCAAGCGTCACTTGCTGCTGATCGCAGCCGGTTTCAGCACTGTGCTGACCGGTTGCGCCACGTCGCCGGCCTCCAAGGTCACGTCGAGCACCAAGGTCGAGTACTACCCGAACTGCTACGAGCCGGTGCAGCACCTGCGCGCGACTGATTCGGACATGACCAAGTCGGTCGTGACCGGTGCGGCCATCGGCGCTGCCGGCGGTGCACTGCTGGGCGCCCTCACAGGCGACAAGGAAAAACGTGGCCGTAACGCCGCCATCGGTGCTGCAGGCGGCGCGTTGGCCGGCGGCGCGGCGGGTTACTACACCGAACGTCAGAAGCAGATCGCCGATGACAACCAGCGTATTGCCTCGTATGCGGCTGACGTGAACAAAAGCGCCTCTGACATCGACCGCAGCACTGCGTACGCCAAGGCGTCCCAGCAGTGCTACCAGAGCGCGTTCACCAAGTTGGTGGCTGATCGCAAAGCCAAGACCGTCAACGACACCGAAGGCCGCAAGCGCCTGGCGGAAATCGTCTCGGGCCTGAAGGAATCCAATGACCTGATCGTTGCGGTCAACGGTAAAGCCGCCGAAGACCTGAACAACTACACCCAGGCCTACGAGAAAGACCTGCAACAGGTTGGCGTACAGCGTACCGACGTGGTCACCGTGGCCAAGGCCGATGTAACACCCGCTGTGACATCGGGCAAGAAGAAAGGCACAGGCACCAAACCGCCTAAAAAGCCGGTTCTTCCAACCGTACCAACAGAAGCGGTGAGCACCGAGAAGACCTTCCAGACCGCCCAGACCAAGCAAGATGAAAGCAAGAAGGTCGCCAGCGCCGGTAAAGCTCAGCTCGAAGGCAGCTGCCGCGATCCGAACCTGGCCGACTGGGCGCCGGTACCTTGCCCAAACGTTTAAGTAAAATGCTGCTATAAGCGTCAAACGCCAGCCGATCTTCCGCTAAAGCGCTAGATCGGTGGCGTTCTTTTTGCAAATCGTTAAACTGCTGCGGCCACTCAATAATTACACCGAGGCCGTGTGCATGAAATTTCGTCTTCTCCTGTGGGTGCTGGGCCTGATGATGGGCAAAGCCAGCCGCACCAATCCCGCCTTCCAGCAGCAACTGGGTGACAAAGACCTGGCCTTCCAGCTGCAGACCCTCGACGGCAAGGTTGCCCGTCACTTCATCGTCAAAGACCAGCGCATCACCAGTCGCTCGGGTGTTCACCCGGCGCCGGCGTTTGCTATCGCGTTCAAGGACGCCGCCTACGGCTTCGCCACGATGCAGGCGAAGAACAAGCAACTGGCGTTCATGACGGGGATTCAGGACAAGTCGATCCAGATCAAGGGCAACCCGGCGCTGGTGATCTGGTTCCAGGGGTTGACCAAGTATTTGAAGCCGAAGAAAAAGAAGTAGACCGAGGTGGATTCATCGGGGGCAAGCCCCCTCCCACACTTGACTGTGCTCGCAGATCAACCTGTGGGAGGGGGCTTGCCCCCGACAGTGGTCTAACACACTACCGATTCAGCCCTGGCTGAACTGGGACGCCAACTCGCGCAACAGCACTTCAGCATCCAGCACTTTGCCCACCACTTCCTCAGCCTTGTCACGGCTCAAGCCCAGGCGCTCAAGCAGCGCGTCCGGAATCGCCTCGTCCGGTCCGGAGCCAATCCCCCGGCTGCGCAACAAGCGCACCGCCAAGCACACCAGGTTCGGATACTCAGCATATTGCCCGTCGTAGGTCGGGTCGTGCTGGAAGCGCAGGGCGGTGGACAATTCGTCCGGCATGTCCCAGTAGCGCATCAACCAGGCACCGATCTGCTCGCGGCTGATGCCCAGCAAGTGTTGCTCGACATAGCTGTGGCACAGGTGCGGGTTGACCTCCAGGTGGCGGCAGATCAGCGAGAAGTGCGGCGGGAACACGTGGGCCAGCAGCAGGTAACCGAAGTTGTGCAGCAGACCGGCCAGGTAGGTCAGGCCGGCTTCCGGGCGCTGGGCGCGGGGCATGGCGCGGGTCAGGCCTTCGATCACGGCGGCGGTGTAGATGGACTGGTGCCAGTATGGCGTGGCCTGGTGTGGGTGGTCCTTGGGCAGGCTCAGGGTTTTGCCCAGGGCCAGGCCCAGCGCCAGGTTGATCACTAGGTCAAAGCCCAGCACGCGCACGATGGCATCTTCCACCGAGCGGATCTTGCCCGGCGACGCGTAGTAGGGCGACGCGGCCCAGCTCACCACTTGCGCGGCCAGGGACGGGTCGGTCTCGACCACGCCGGTGATGTCATCGATGGTGGCATTGGGGTCGACGCGCAACTTGATGATCTTCTGCGCGGTGTCGGCCAGCGGTGGAATCTCGATGGTCGCTTCCAGGCGTTGCTGGATGCGGCGCGCGGTGAACGCTTGCATCGCCTGGGTGATTTCCTCGCGGTCGTCGTTTGGGCGGTCGAGGTTCGGGCGAATGTTGCTCAGCGGCTCGCCGAATTGAGCGGCGCTGGCCTTGGTCAGCATGGTCTTGAAGTCGTCGCTGGCGATTTCCAGCAGCAGCCCGGCTTCGCCCGAATGCACCAGCAGGTTCGGCTCATTGAGCAGGCTGCCTTCGTAAAGGCACGGTGAGCTGGTGAGGGGCGGCAGGCCTGGCAGCAGGCTCAGGTCATGTTTGCCCAGCATGCGCGCGACGCGCTCCGGCGACACGGCAATGAGGCGGCGACCGGTCAGTTCGGTGAGGCGGTTGAGGTCGAGCAACTGGTTCTGCGGGAACAGCACCATCAGTGCGCCCACCGCATCTTCCAGCAACACGGCCTGGACCTTTCGCGCAGGATTCAGGCCCGGTAGATCCGCGACTTCCGTATAGGGGATGGCGAGTTTTGCGAGCAGAGCCCGAATGACCGGCGGGGCGGTCAGTGGGGCTGTGGCGAGGGCAACTTCTGACATGGCCTGATCCAATTTCTTACAGTCATTGGAGTATAACCAGCTTGCTACCTATGTTGGTCGGTTAAGTGAGTCAGGCGTCACACTTGGCCGTATTGCTGCCCATGGCGCAACCAGCGATTCAGCAACGGGCTGACATGCTCCGGCCAACGTTCGAGCAAGGCTTGCGCGGCATCGCGTACGGCGGGCAGTAAATCGGCGTCGCGCATCAGGTCGGCGACCTTGAATTGCAGCAGGCCGGTCTGGCGGGTGCCGAGCATTTCGCCGGGCCCACGCAGTTCGAGGTCCTTCTCGGCGATGACAAAACCGTCGTTGGTTTCGCGCATGATGCCCAGGCGCTGACGACCGATCTGCGACAGTGGCGGGTGGTAGAGCAGCACACAATGGCTGGCCGCGCTGCCCCGGCCGACACGTCCGCGCAACTGGTGCAACTGCGCCAGGCCGAGGCGCTCGGGATTTTCGATGATCATCAGGCTGGCGTTGGGCACGTCCACGCCTACTTCGATCACCGTGGTGGCCACCAGCAGTTGCAGATTGCCGGCCTTGAACTCGGCCATTACCGCGGCCTTTTCCGCAGGCTTCATGCGCCCGTGGATCAGCCCGACCTTAAGCTCGCCGAGGGCGCTGGTCAGGTCTTCGTAGGTGGTTTCGGCGGCCTGGCAGGTCAGCTCTTCGGACTCTTCGATCAGCGTACAGACCCAGTAGGCCTGGCGACCTTCGGCACAGGCGCCGCGCACGCGCTCGATCACTTCGACACGCCGGGTGTCGGTGACCAGTACGGTGTTGACGGGCGTACGGCCAGGCGGCAGTTCGTCGAGGATCGAGGTGTCGAGGTCGGCGTAGGCGCTCATGGCCAGCGTGCGCGGGATCGGTGTGGCGGTCATGATCAACTGGTGCGGGTTCATGCGCCCGCCCACGCCTTTCTGGCGCAGGGCCAGGCGCTGCTGCACGCCGAAACGGTGCTGTTCGTCGATGATCACCAGGGCCAGGTTCTTGAACTGCACCTCGTCCTGGAACAGCGCGTGGGTGCCCACCACCATCGGTGCGCCGCCGGCGATCTGTTCGAGTGCGGATGCGCGGTTCTTGCCTTTGAGCTTGCCGGCCAACCAGGCGACTTCCAGGCCCAGCGGCTCGAGCCAACGCTTGAAGGTGATGAAGTGTTGCTCGGCCAGGATCTCGGTCGGCGCCATCAGCGCCACCTGGTAACCGGCTTCCAGCGCTTGCAGCGCGGCGAGGGCGGCGACCACGGTTTTGCCCGCGCCGACGTCGCCCTGGATCAGGCGCAGCATCGGTTCTTTCTGGCTGAGGTCATAAGCGATCTCGTTACCCACGCGCTGCTGGGCGCCGGTCGGGGCAAAACCGAGGTTGGCCAGGTACTGCGCGGGCAGACGCGTGGCCTTGGGCATCGCTGGCGCGCGCAGGGAGCGCATGCTTTCGCGCAGGCGTTGCTGGGACAGTTGATGGGTCAGCAGCTCTTCGAAGGCCAGGCGGTGCTGCGCCCAGTGATGACCGAGGGCCAGTTCGTCGACATCGGCGTCGGCGGGCGGGTGATGCAGGTAGCGAATCGCATCGTCCAGCGGCGCCAATTGATAGTCGCGAGCCAGTTCCTCAGGCAGCCAGTCGGGCAGGCTTTTCGGGCCGAGCATCGTCAGCGTCTGCGTGCACAGCTGGCGCAGGCGTTGCTGGGTCAGGCCTTCGGTGAGCGGGTAGATCGGGGTGAGCGTGGTGTCGACCGGCGGCGGTTCATCCCCGGTGATGGCGCGGTATTCCGGGTGATAGATCTCCAGGCCTGACGCACCGGGCCGCGCTTCGCCGTAGCAGCGCACGCGGGTGCCGCGCTTGAGGCCTTCCTTCTGCGCGTTGCTGAAATGGTAGAAGCGCAGGCTGAGGCCGCCGGTACCGTCCTGAAGCCGCACGACCAAGCTGCGGCGTTTGCCCATGACCACGTCGGCACCGCTGACGGTGCCTTCGACCACCGCATCCTGCCCAGGGCGTAACTGGCCGATGGGCACTACGCGGGTGCGGTCCTGATAGCGCAAGGGCAGGTGGAACAGCACGTCCTGGAGGTTCTCCAGGCCGACCTTGGCCAGCTTCTCGGCCATGGCTTCACCGACACCCTTGAGTGCCGTCACCGACACCTGCGACAGCTCAGTCATACCCTTGCTTAACTCGCAGCAGGCGGCTTGGCCACCGAACACAGGCGGATCGAGTCGGCGAGGATCTCAATGGCTTTTGGCCGTGGGAAGCTGGCGCGCCAGGCGATCGCCACGGTGCGGAACGGCACCGGCGGCGTGAGTGGGCGCACTTCGATCACGCCGGGGGCGTAGTGATGGCTGTCCACCGCCGACAGCGGCAGGATCGAGATGCCCAGGCCCGACGCGACCATGTGCCGAATGGTTTCCAGGGAGCTGGATTCCACGGTGGTGTGCTTGGCGCCGTCGTTGCCTTTGGTCAGGGTCGGGCAGGCTTCGAGGACCTGGTCGCGGAAGCAATGACCTTCGCCGAGCAGCAGCAGGCTCTTGTCGTTGAGCAGGCCGGCGTCGATGGTGTCTTTCTGCGTCCACGGGTGGGAGGCCGGCATCAGCACGTAGAACGGCTCGTCGTAGAGCGGCAGGGTCAGCACGTCGGCTTCATTGAACGGCAGGGCGATGATGATTGCGTCCAGCTCGCCGTTGCGCAGTTTGTCGCGCAGCACGTGGGTGAAGTTTTCTTCGATATACAGCGGCATCTGCGGCGCGACGCGGTGCAGTTGCGGAATCAGGTGCGGGAACAGGTACGGGCCGACGGTGTAGATGGCGCCGACTTTCAGCGGTGCGGTCAGCTGGTTCTTGCCGGCCTGGGCCAGCTCGCGAATGCTCTGTGCTTGCTCCAGCACCTTCTGTGCCTGGGCCACAATACCTTCACCCACCGGGGTGAGGCGCACGGCGCTCTTGCTGCGCTCGAAAATCAGCACACCGAGTTCGTCTTCAAGCTTTTTCACGCCCACCGACAGCGTCGGCTGGCTGACGTGGCAACGCTCGGCCGCGTGGCCGAAATGCTGCTCTTGGGCGAGGGTAACGATGTAGCGTAATTCTGTAAGAGTCATAGCGGGCGTCCATGAGGTTGCGGGCCAAGCATACCGGCTGCAATCGATAGACGCACGTTATCAGAAGTTTGGTAGGGATTGAGCGGGGAGTAGTCGGGAATTTTCTTGTGCGATGCAACCAAAATGTGGGAGGGGCAAGCCCCTTCCCACATTGCTTCCTGTGTGCCTTTAGCGGCGGCGTTTCTCGATGTTGTACACGAACGGTGCAACGATCTCGATGCTGCCACCTTTGAGCATGTCCGCCGGCGGCTTGGGCAGAGGCTGGGCACGACGGATCATGTCCAGCGTGGCACGGTCCAGGTCGGCGTTGCCGGAGCGGCCGACCAACTCGTAGGAAAGCACGTTACCGTCGGCATCCACCACGAACTTCAGGCGGTTCAAGCCTTCCTTGCCACGGGCCTGGGCACCTGGCGGGTATTTCTTGTACTTCTGCAAGTGTGCCAGCAGGGTGCCTTCCCAGGACGCTTTGGCGGCGATCTGTTGTGGCGACGGGCCAGGTACCGGTTGGGCCGATTTTTCAGCCGGCGCTTGGGTCGGTGGAGCGTCGCTCGGCGGGTCCTCGGAGGGTTTCTCCTTGGGCGGCTCGATCTTCTTCTCCACCGGCTTGGGCGGCTGCGGTTTAGGCTTGGGCTTGACCGGCTTGGGCACCTGGATTGTCGGCTTGGGGGCCTCGGCCAGTTTCGGCAGGGGCAGCTCTTCTACCGGTGCAGGCGGTTGCGGCGGCGTTACCACTTTGGGCGGTGCCGGCGGTGGTGGCGCTGGCATCGGGGCCAGGTCGATGACCATGGCGGCCGGTGGCAACTGCACCGTGCGCGGCGCCGACCAATGAAGCGCGATAGCAATCGCGATGGCATGCACGCCCAGTACGACGGCGAGGCTGGTGCCATAACGCGTCAGTTTGTGGCGCGTCGTGATCATTTCTTGGCTGCCGTCTCAAGTCCGACCAGGCCTACCTTGAGGTAGCCGGCTGCCCGCAGGGCATCCATCACGCTCATCAGGTCGCCGTAGTCCACGCCCTTGTCGGCCTGGAAGAAGATCGTCGTGTCTTTTTTGCCTTGGGTCTTGGCGTCGAGCACCGGCCCCAAGGTTTCAGCCTTGACTTCCTCTTCGCCCAGGAACAGGCGTTGGTCCGCCTTGACGCTGAGGAAGATCGGTTTCTCTGGTCGCGGTGCCGGCTTGGCGCTGGACGCGGGCAGGTCAACCTTGATGTCCACGGTGGCCAACGGTGCCGCCACCATGAAGATGATCAGCAGCACCAGCATCACGTCGATAAACGGCGTGACGTTGATTTCGTGGTTCTCGACGAGTTCGTCGTCGCCTTGATTCAAATGCAGGCCCATGGCCGATTACCCCACTTTCACCATGTGCGGTTGCGAGCTGCGCTCGGTAGGCAGGTGATCGAGGTCGCGGCTGACCAGCAGCAGGACTTCCGCCGACGCGTCCGATACCTGAGCCTTGTAGCCGGCAATCGAACGGGCAAAGACGTTGTAGATCACCACCGCAGGAATCGCGGCAACCAGGCCCAGGGCGGTCGCCAGCAGGGCTTCGGCGATGCCGGGGGCAACGACGGCGAGGTTGGTGGTCTGGGTTTTAGCGATGCCGATGAAGCTGTTCATGATGCCCCACACGGTACCGAACAGGCCGACGAAGGGCGCAGTGGAACCAATGGTCGCCAGAACGCCGGTGCCGCTGCTCATGTTACGACCGCAGGCCGCCACCAGGCGCTCCAGGCGGAAGGCCACACGTTCCTTGATGCCTTCTTTTTCGCGGGCGTTGGCCGACAGGCGCATTTCTTCCAGTGCGTCGTGCACCAGCGTGTTGGCCAGGGTGCCTTTCTTGGTCGCGCTTTCGCTGGCTTCCTTGAGGGTGGTGGCCTTTTTCAGGTGGACGATTTCGTTACGCAGACGGCGTTTGGCGCCCAGCAACTCGAAGCCTTTGGCGATCCAGATGGTCCAGGTGATGATTGAGGCGATGGCCAGGCCGATCATGACGGCTTTCACCACCACGTCAGCGTTCTGGTACATGCCCCATGGCGACAGGTCGTGGGCCATGCCCAGGGTGTTGTCTTCTTCCAGCACCACACCGGTGTCGTCGGCGGAGGCTGGATCAGCAGCCTGGGCCGGGTCGGTGGCAGCGGGCGCTGTAGCAGGCGCTGCCGGTGCTGCGGCTGCAGGCGGGGTAGCGGGGGCGGTGGCATCAGCGAAGGCGGCGGTCGGTGCCAGCAGTACGCTGAACAGCAGCGCAGCAATCGCGCGCCAGGCGCGGGATGGGCTGTGACGCTTGGTTGGCGAAGCGGGGGTTGTATTACGTGTCATGCTGGCCGGACCTGAGTAAAAAAATGAGTGATCGTCCTTCCAGACCCAGGGGTCGAGGACAAATGGGCGGTTATTATTGCAAGTAATTCTTGTTAACAGAAGTAATACAGTAACTTTATTTGCCCTTTTTCTGGCCGACGGTCATCTGCGAAGGCTAACCTAGACCTTTCAGTAGGGAGTTTTGTGATGTCAGCGCCTTCGGTTGTGATTGCGGGTTGTGGCGATGTGGGGAGTCGGCTGGCCAGCCAGTTGCTCGCCTCCGGATGGGAGGTGCATGGCCTGCGCCGCGATGTTTCGCGGCTTCCCGACGGCGTGATTGGCATCGCCGGCGACCTGTTCAAGAAAGATTGCCCTGACACCTGGCCGATCGGCGGGGTGGATTACCTGGTGTACTGCGCCGCCGCGACGGATCACGACGAAGCCGGTTATCGCGCCGCTTACGTACAAGGGCTGAAACATGTACTGGAGTGGTTGGGCGACTATGGCCAGGAGCCCAAGCACCTGCTGTTTGTCTCCAGCAGCAGCGTCTACGGGCAGCAGAATGGCGAGTGGGTCGACGAAACGTCGGAGACTCAGGCGAAGGGGTATTCCGGGCAAGTGATGTTGGAGGCCGAGCAAGTGGCGCTTAACAGCGGCATCCCGGCCAGCATTGTCCGCCTGACCGGCATCTACGGTCCGGGCCGCGAATGGCTGTTGACTCAGGTCCGCCAAGGCTACCGTGTAGCAGTCGACCCACCTTTATATGGCAACCGCATTCACGCGGAGGACGCAGCGGGTTTGCTGGCGTTTTTGTTGCGGCACGTGGAAAGCGGCGGCGCGTTGGACAAGGTCTACATCGGCGTTGACGATGCGCCCGCGCCACTGGCCGAAGTGGTGGGCTGGTTGCGCGAATTCCTTGGGGTGACCGAGTGGGCTGAGGACGCCAGTGTGCGGCGGGCGGGCAGCAAGCAGTGCAGCAATGCCCGGGCGAAAGCGTTGGGTTGGACGCCGACCTACCCGACTTATCGCGAAGGCTATGCTGCGATCCTCAAGGGCTGAAACGCAGTCAAAAAATGTGGGAGGGGGCTTGCCCCCGATAGCGGAGTGTCAGCCACAGTTGTATTAGCTGATGTACTGCAATCGGGGGCAAGCCCCCTCCCACATTTGGATTTGCGGCATGGCGGCTATTGTTTTACCAGCAGCCATTGACGGGGCCCGGGGGTGAACTGCGGTACTTCGTCGGCCTGCGCGGTATTCACCGCCTGGAAAATCTCCAGTTGCTTGCCCTTGCGCACAAAGATCCACGGGTTGCCCTGGCCATTGAGTTGCAGCCAGATGCTGTCGTAGCCACCGCTCATGGAGGCGCAGTCACCCGCCAGGCACAGCGAGTACCGATCGACATTCGGCAGGCCCGCGACCTTGCCGTCGGCCTGGAACTGTACGATGGCGCCGCTGCCGAAGCCGTCGGCGATCTTCCAGTCGCCGCCCATGTAGGCCGCGTACAGCGCGCGTTCGAAGTTGGCGCCAATGGGCGCACCGTCCGGCGCGGGCTCTTTGGCGCGGGCAAACAGCTGTTCAGGCTCGTTGTCGTTGGCCACTTGCAGCAGTTGCTTGCCTTTGCGCTTGAGTTCGGTGGCGGAACTGCCGTAGAAGTCCACGCTCCAGGCGCCGGATTTTTCACCCAGCAACTTGCCTTCGGCCACTTCAAAACCGTTGTAATAGCGCGCTTGCGAGGCCTTGGAATTGACCTCCCACTCGAGGTTCGGGCCAAAGCTCTGCAAGGCTTCACGCAAAGGGCCGCCCTTGGCTGCCGCATCGATGGCGGCCTGGTTGATCCAGGTGCCGCTCACATCCAGGTCCGCAGGGTTGCTGGCGCAGCCGCTAAGCAACAGGGCGAGCATTGATGAGGCTACAAGCGCTTTGCGCATCATGAAATCCTTTCGAAACGAAGTCGGCGCAGCCTGTGCGGGCTGCGCCGGGTGTTTTACTCGATGACCAGAATGGCGTCCATCTCAACCTGTGCACCCTTAGGCAGGGCGGCAACACCGATGGCGGCGCGGGCTGGGTAGGGCTGTTCGAAGTACTTGCCCATGATCTCGTTGACCTTGGCGAAGTGGCTCAGGTCGGTGAGGAAGATGTTCAGCTTGACGATGTCTTTGAACGAACCGCCAGCGGCTTCAGCAACCGACTTGAGGTTTTCGAAGACCTGTACGGTCTGTGCTTCGAAGCCTTCCACCAGTTCCATGGTCTTTGGGTCCAATGGGATCTGGCCGGACATGTAGACGGTGTTGCCCGCCTTGATCGCCTGGGAGTAAGTGCCGATGGCAGCAGGGGCTTTGTCGCTGGTGATAACAGTCTTGGTCATGAATGACTCCTTGTAATAAGTGGGCTCGCTGAAGCGCTATGCGCGCATGCGGGTGATGCGGATGACCCCGGTCAAGGCACGCAGTTTCTTGATCACGCGGGCCAGGTGCACGCGGTCGTGGACGCTGACCACAAGCTGGACCACGCTGATACGGCCATCGCGCTCGTCCATGCTGATTTTCTCGATATTGCCGTCGGCCGCATTGACGCTGCTGGCGAGCAGGGCGATCAGGCCGCGCTGGTGTTCGAGCTCCACCCGCAGCTCGACGTTGAATTCGCCGGTGACGTCCTTGGCCCAGGACAGCTGGATGCATTTTTCCGGGTTGTGACGGATTTCGGTGATGTTGCGGCAGTTGTCCAGGTGCACCACCATGCCTTTGCCCGCCGACAAGTGGCCGACAATCGGGTCGCCTGGGATCGGCGTGCAGCACTTGGCGTAGCTGAGCACCAGGCCCTCGGTGCCGCGAATCGCCAGCGGGCCTTCCGGGCTTGGCAGCTGTTCGCCTTCGCCGAGCAGGCGGCGTGCGACGACATAAGCCATGCGGTTGCCCAGGCCGATATCTTCCAGCAGGTCTTCGATGGTTTCCTGGCGGTACTCGTGGAGCATCGCTTGCACGCGCTCTTGCGGGATCTTGTCCAGCGCACTGTCGAAACCGTTGAGCACCTTGTTCAGCAGGCGTTCGCCCAGGCTGATGGACTCGGAACGGCGCTGCAGTTTCAAGGCGTGACGGATGTGCGTGCGCGCCTTGCCGGTAACCACAAAGTTGAGCCACGCCGGGTTCGGGCGAGCGCCTGGAGCGCTGACGATCTCGACCGTGGAGCCGCTTTGCAGCGGTTCGGACAGCGGTGCGAGACGGCGATTGATCCGACAGGCGATGCAGCTGTTGCCCACGTCGGTGTGCACGGCGTAGGCAAAGTCGACAGCGGTGGAGCCTTTGGGCAGCTCCATGATCCGACCTTTGGGCGTGAACACGTAGACCTCGTCCGGGAACAGGTCGATCTTCACGCTTTCGATGAATTCCAGGGAATTGCCGGCACGTTGCTGCATTTCCAGCACGCCCTTGACCCACTGGCGGGCGCGAGCATGAGTGCCCTTGGGCTGCTCGTCGCCGCTGGATTTGTACAGCCAATGGGCGGCGATGCCGTTGTTGGCCATCTCTTCCATTTCGCGGGTGCGGATCTGGATCTCGATCGGCACCCCGTGCATACCGAACAGCGTGGTATGCAGCGACTGGTAGCCGTTGGCCTTGGGAATCGCGATGTAGTCCTTAAAGCGGCCCGGCAGGGGTTTGTACAAATTATGCACAGCGCCCAGCACGCGGTAGCAGGTGTCGACCTTGTCGACGATGATCCGGAACGCGTACACGTCCATGATCTCGTTGAAGGCCCGGCGCTTGCCGCGCATCTTTTTGTAGATGCCGTAGATGTGTTTTTGTCGGCCGCTGACTTCGCCCTCGATCTCGTCGATCGCCAGGCAATGGCTCAGCGACTCTTCGATCTTGTTGACGATTTCCTTGCGGTTGCCCCGTGCGCGCTTGACCGCCTGGTAGATGCGCGCCGAACGCATCGGGTGCATGGCCTTGAAACCGAGGTCTTCGAATTCGATACGAATGGCGTGCATGCCCAGCCGGTTGGCGATGGGCGCGTAGATTTCCAGGGTTTCCTTGGCGATGCGCCGACGTTTTTCGCCGGACAGCACTTCCAGCGTGCGCATGTTGTGCAGCCGGTCGGCCAGCTTGACCAGGATCACGCGGATGTCGCGTGCCATGGCCATGGCCATCTTCTGGAAGTTTTCCGCCTGGGCTTCGGCCTTGGTCTCGAAGTTCATCTGGGTCAGTTTGCTGACCCCGTCGACCAGTTCGGCCACGGTTTCGCCAAATTGCGCGCTGAGCGCTTCCTTGGCGATGCCGGTGTCTTCGATCACGTCATGCAGCATCGCGGCCATCAGGCTCTGATGGTCCATGTGCATGTCGGCCAGAATATTTGCCACCGCAAGAGGATGGGTGACATACGCCTCGCCACTGCGGCGGCGTTGGCCGTCGTGGGCTTGTTCGGCGTAGAAATACGCTCGGCGGACCAGGTTGACCTGGTCTGGGCCGAGGTAGGTCGATAAGCGATCGGCGAGGGCGTCTATGCTCGGCAAAGGATGAACTCCTGCCGTTGGCTGTGACCCCGCGCCGTGCTACGTCGACCAGGCATAGGCTTAGACGGCCTCGTTGGACTCGTCCTCGAACGCTGCAAACAGCGGTTCGTCTTCAACGATTTCAGCGTTGGCGATGAACTCGTAGCTCATCAGGCCTTCAGCGATTTCACGCAGGGCTACAACGGTAG
>Ga0207650_10000391_pt1 | contig 40030 bp, 40 predicted proteins | sample KBSS63metaG_FD_184325 | JGI IMG/M metagenome (GOLD analysis project Ga0207650, IMG submission 184325) | Switchgrass rhizosphere microbial communities from Kellogg Biological Station, Michigan, USA - KBS S6-3 metaG (SPAdes) (version 2) | ecosystem: Host-associated > Plants > Roots > Rhizosphere...
TTGGTGTTGATGCTCGTCATAGGATTACTTGCCCCTTTGGCACTGGTTAATAGAAGGGACATTCCGGGTCAGGGCCGGAAACGGCATCCAGCGTCATGCCTGTTAACCGTAGTCAGTAGGGTTAACTCGCCGTTTCATGAGCCTAGATGACACCAATACAGTTAAGGAAGGTGAAATGGACAAGAACAAATTGCATAAAAAAAACCGCGCCTTAGCAGGGCGCGGTTTAACTTTTTGTTTAGGAAGGTTACCCGTTTTGCGGAAACCTTGTTCCGTCGGTTAACGGAAGAGCGAGAGGATGCCCTGCGACGAGGAATTGGCGATCGACAGGGACTGGATTGCGAGCTGCTGCTGTGTCTGCAGAGCCGAAAGCTTGCTGGATTCCTCTTCCATGTTGGCATCGACCAGCTTGCCAACACCCGATGTGATTGCATCGCTCAGCGAGGAGGCAAACGAGGTCTGCAGATCGATACGGCTGGACAGCGAACCAAGCTGGGCTGCAGCGCTGGTCATGGCAGAAAGAGCCGTTTCGACCATGGTCATGGCGCTGTCGATCTGGCCACCAGTCATGCTCGAGATATCCAGGCTGGAGACGGAGTAGCCGCCGGCGCTTGCGTCAACCGTGCCGAGGATGCCCTTGGTCGTGTCGATGCTGCCACCGCTCGCGCCGAACAATACGTTGCCCTTGGCACCCGAATTGAAGGTGTAGGTCGCGGAAGAAACCGATACGCCGCCGGAGGAGTCGCGGACGAAGGAAGAAACGACCGAGGCATCGCCACCGGAAGCGGCAGCGACCCAGTTTTCGCCGTTGAACGAGGCCGACTGGGCAACGCTCTTCAGCTGCGACTGGAGCTGGCTCAGTTCAGCCTGAACCTTGGTCTTGTCGACGCTGCCTTCCTTGGCAGTGACGAGCTTGTCCTTGATCTGGCTGACGATGCTGATGGAGCTGTCCATCGCAGTGTAGGCCGTGTCGACCTTGGCTGCGCCGAGGCCGAGAGCGTCGGAAACGGCACCGAGAGCACCGACGTCCGACTTCATGGTTGTGGCGACCGACCAGTAGGTGGCATTGTCGGATGCCTTGGAGATGCGCAGGCCGGTGGATACGGCAGTCTGCGTGGAGGTCAGGTTGCTGTTGACATTTCGCAGCGTCTGCAGCGCCGCCATTGCGGAGCTGTTGGTGTTAATGCTCGTCATAGGTTGTCCCCTGAACTGGATACAAATGGAGGACATTACCGGACTTCAATACCGGCGATCACGGAGCGGCATCATGCCTCGGTGTCATCATTTTGGACACCAAACCCGTCATGTGGGCTCAAAATCACATCTATTTGTTTCCAACTACTTAACCGGGGCCTGGCGGGCCGGAGTGCATCGAGTCATCATTAACACCGGCTGAATCGGTTAATTTACTGCACCGGCCTGACGCAAGCTACGCACGCGATGATGGCAGACGAATCCCCGGAGACAGCCTTCGCCGTCCCCGATTTCCGTCCCGATCCGCGTGGAGTTTGGCACCCTTGAGCAACAAACCGACTATCTCGATCGCCTCAGATCTCTACCGGAAGGGCCAGTACACCCGCGCGCTTGAAGCGCTGAACGGGTTGATCGACGTTGACAAGTCGCCGAAGGTCTACGCCCTGCTCGGCAAGACGCTGCAGAAGCTCGGCTTTAAATCCGAGGCGGCCAGCTCTTTCGAACTCGCAGGTCGACAGAAGCCCATTCGGGAGGAGTATCTTCGCGAAGCTATTCTGCTGCATTTCGAAAGCGGCAACGAGGACGAAGCCCTGGCGATCGGATCGCTGATCTTCCAGATGGCGCTCAAGGATCCGGACGTGGCCTTCGTGCTCGCGACCATCCTGCTTGCGCGCCAGCAGAAGGAACTGCTGGGCGGCCTCAAGAAGGTCCTGGCCAACGGCTCGCACCTGCGCCACCTGACGCTGGCGGCAAAGCTCCTGACCGACGATCTCTACGACGACGGCAACCGGCATATCTCCGCGACACTCTTCAAGAGATATCCAGAGAACATCACCTTCCGCACGCTCAGCCTGATCTTCTGCCGCGAATTTTCCGACCTCGCCGCCATCGACGTCCAGGCAGCACCAATCTTCGCAGCAACGGCTGCCGGCAAGCTGGACTATATCCGGCTCGACAACCCCTTCTTCCACCTTCACTGGTGCGGCGACGAGGCGCTGAACAAGCTCGCCGTGCATGACTCGACACCGATCCCGGAAGGCCACAGCGACGTGCGCCGGAAGATGCCGCACGTCTGGGGCGACAAGATCCGCATCGGCTACCTTTCCTCGGACTTCTGGCCGGGGCACGCGACTATGAAGCTGATGCAGCGCATACTCGAGCTCCATGACACCAATCGTTTCGAAATCGTCCTGTTCGACCACTCGCCGCTGGACAGCCAGCAGAAGCAACCCTTCGACTTCTCGAAATGGGGCAAGGTAGTCGACGTGCGCGATATGAGCGACCAGGCGGCTGCCCAGCTCATCCGGTCGAACGACATCGATATCCTCGTCGACCTCAAGGGGCACACCAAGGACACGCGCGCCAAGATCCTCAACCATATGCCGGCGCCGATACAGGTGGCCTGGCTCGGCTTTCCCGGCACGACTGTCAACATCGACCTCGATTACATCATCGGCGATCACTTTGTGCTGCCGGATCACTCCAAGGCGCATTTCCACGAGAAGTTCTGCCGCCTTCCCGAGTGCTATCAGCCGAACGATCCTATCCACCGTCCGAAGCCACGGCCGACGACCAGGGCCGCGCACGGCCTGCCGGAAGACGCCTTTGTGTTTGCGTCGTTCAACGGCAACCGCAAGATCACCTCGCAGATGGTCGATGTCTGGTGCAATATCCTCAAGCGCACCAAAAACACGGTCCTGTGGATCCTGTGCAACGGGCCGCGCGCCGAGGCTAATCTGGCCGCCCGCTTCGACGCCCGCGGCATCCACCGCAAGCGCATCGTCTACACCACCCGCATTCGCTATGACGAGCACATCGATCGCCAGGCGCTTGCCGATCTCGGCATCGATACTTTCCCGGTGAACGGCCACACGACCACTTCGGAGCAGCTCTGGGGCGGATTGCCGGTCCTGACGCTGAAGGGCACCAACTTCGCCTCCCGCGTCAGCGAAAGCCTGCTCAATGCCATCGGCGTCCCGGAACTGGTTGCCGCCGACATGCAGGGCTACGAGGACCTGGCGGTTGAACTCGCCAGCGAGCGGGGCCGCGTCCAGGAATACAAGGACCGCCTGATCCGCAATCGCTACATCCAGCCGCTGTTCGACGCCGAGCGCTTCTGCAGCCATCTGGAGGCTGCCTACGAGACGATGTATGCGCGCGGCAGGCAGGGGCTGGAGCCGGACCACTTCGACGTCCCCGCCCTCCCCGCCCGCACCGTGCCGTTCATGGTCGAGGACGAGACACCGCACGCGATCGCAGCCGAATAGCGACGAGACGCGCCGGGGGGAAAACCTCGGCGCGGACCGGTGACGGGTTAACGTCGGGTTAAAGCTAGTGGAACGATCGGACCAGGCTGCCGACCAGCAGGTTCCAGCCGTCGATCAGGACGAAGAACAGGATCTTGAACGGCAGCGAGATCGAGGTCGGCGGCAGCATCATCATGCCCATCGCCATTACGATGGTGGAGACGATCAGGTCGATGACCAGGAACGGCAGGACGACCAGGAAGCCGATTTCGAAGCCGCGGCGGATCTCTGAAATCATGAAGGCCGGGATGATGACGCGGTAGTCGACCTTGTTGTCGACGACGACCGTCTGGCCGCGCTCCTGCGCAAGGTCGACGAAGAGCTTGATGTCCTTCTCGCGCGTATTGGCGGCCATGAAGGTGCGGAACGGCTCGGCGATGCGCTGGACGGCTTCCGTCTCGTTGATCTGGTTTGCCAGCAGCGGCGCGCCGCCCTCCTTCCAAGCCTGGTCGAACGTCGGTGCCATCACGTAGAATGTCATGAACAGCGCAAGGCTGAGGAGGATCATGTTGGACGGTGTGGTCGACAGGCCCATGCCCGAGCGCAGGATCGAAAACGCGATAATGAAGCGCGGGAAGCTGGTGACCATCACCAGGATGCCCGGAGCGATCGACAGGATCGTCAGCAGGCCGAAGGTGCGGATGATCCAGGAGGCGGCAGAGCCGCTCACCGGCGCACTAAAAAGGTCCGTCGGAAGCTGTTGCGCCGACGCCAGTTCGGGTATCGCCATGATGGCGATGAAAAGGCATAAGAATCGAATCATTCGATGACGAAGGTTCTGAACATCACCTTCGATACGCGCCCTTCCGAGCGCAGGTCAACACGTTCCTGGATGTCGTCCCTAAGATATTGAAAGCCGCGCGGACCCTCGATCTGCTGCAGCGAAACGGTCCGGATATAGGCCAGGATATCCTGGTGGATGTCCTCCGCCATCTTGACGTCTGTCGGCCCCTTGAACACCAGCGCAACTTCGAGCCGAACCCAGTTTTCGGAGGGATAGGCAAGGTTGGATGTGATCGGGTCGAGCTGAACGATGCCGTTGGCTTCGGGCACGATCGTCGGCAGCCCTTCTCCCTCGCCCTTCTTGCCTTCAGCGGCTTTCGGTGCCGCAGCCTCCTTGGCCTTTTCGGCCGAGACGATCTTCGGCGCGACCATCTTGCCGATCGCCCAGCCGGCGCCGCCGCCGACCAGGGTGAGGAGCACGACGCCGCCGATCAACGGGACCAGCGAACTCTTCTTTTTCTTGCCGTCTTCTTCGTCTGCCATCGCCGTCCGCCTTTTCCTTTGTCTCGCCCGCTGCCGTTATAGAGGCGACAGAAGGTCGACGGCCTGCTGGCCGCGCGGCGGCTGCTGAATTTCGGTCAAGCGGCCACGGCCACCGTAGGAGATGCGCGCCTCGGCAATCTTTTCGTAGGAGATCGTGTTCTCGGCCGTCACGTCCTGCGGCCGGACGATGCCGGCGACGTTCAGAATACGGATTTCCTGATTCATGCGGACTTCCTGCGAGCCGCTGATGACGAGGTTGCCGTTTTCCAGAATCCCGGTGACGACGGCCGCGACCAGCAGCGTGACCTGCTCGGAGCGCTGCATCTTGCCCTTGGCGTCTGTTGACGTGTCAGAACCGTATGTGCCGGCGCCTGACGTCTTCGGGTTCCAGCCGAGGATATTGGCGTTGACATCGTAGTTCATGCCGCTCTTGTTGGTGCGGTCGCGATTGGTTTCGTTGTCCCAGTTGGCCTTGTCGTTGATCGAGATGTTAACCGTCAGGATATCGCCGACATTGAGCGCGCGGGCATCCTTGAACAGGGCCGCCTGCGAATCGCTCCACAGTGAATAGCCCTGCGCCACCTGATGCGGTCGTTTCGGGTACAGCGACATCTGCGGCGTCTGGGCATACTGCAGGCCGCTGCCGATCGGGCTCATGGCCGGGGCGCGGCCGATTTCCTTGATCGCCTGGGACTGGCAGCCCGCAAGCATCACCACGGCGGCGATGGTGACCGGAAGAGACTTCTTCATTGTGTGTCCTTCGTCTTCGACGTGTTCGGATCGGACGCGCTGGACATGATGTTGGTCACGGTCGCCGCCTTCTGCGGGTCCATTTCGCTGAGGATGAGGCTCGCCTGGCTGGCCTTCAGCTTCATGATGATCGCCGAGGCGATGGTGATCTTCACGTTGTCTAGGCTGGCTGCCGCCGCATCCGGCTTCATGTTCTTGTAGATCTGCACAAGGCCGTCGTCGGCCTTCGCGAGGAAGTCGTTGCGGCGCTTCAGCCAATCTTCGTATTCGGCCTTGCGCTGGTCCATGATGGCGATGCGCGCGTCGACATCGTACTGCAGCTTCTCGAGAGCCTGCTTCTGCAACAGATAGCGCTGGTCGCGGGCGGGATCGGCGATGCTGGTGCAGAACTGCCGGATTTCGTCCTGGCTGCCGGATGGATCGGCCGCAGGCTTGGCGGCCTCCTCGGCAAAGGCACCGGGGATGACCATCAGCACGGCCCCGACCGCCGCAAGGGCAAGGGTCCGACCGTTTGCGCGGAGATGGGAGTTTAGCTTTGAGCCTATCATTGGAGAACAAGCTCCGCCTGGAGTGCGCCAGCCGACTTGATGCCCTGGAGGATAGCGATGATGCCATCAGGCTTGACGCCGATATTGTTCAAGCCGGAAACCAGCGTTTTCAGATCCGGTCCCTGCAGCACGGCCACGCGGCCACCGGTCTTGGTCGCGGAGATGTCGGTCTGGTCCTGGATCGCCGTTTCGCCGTTGCTGAAGGGCTGCGGCTGGATGACCTGCGGGTTCTCGCTGACCTGCACGGTCAAGGTTCCATAGCTGACGGCCACCGGCGAGACGCGGACATCGGCGCCGATGATGATCGTCCCGGTGCGCTCGTTGATGACAACCTTGGCCGGCGTATCGGTCTGGACCTCGAGATTTTCGAGATCGGCCATCAGCCGTGTAAGATCGGCCGTCTTCGGCTTGGCGATGGCGACTTCCTGCGAATCCTTGGCTTCGGCAATCGGCGCGCCGAAGCGCGAGGACGCATAGGCGTTGACGGTGTCGGCGATGCGGATCGAGGTCGAGAAATCAGGGTTGCGCAGCTGCAGCACCAGATTGACGGAATCCTTGAAGCGCGCCGGCAGCTCCCGTTCGACGATCGCGCCGCCCGGCACACGTCCGGCGGTGGTGACGCCTTCGGTGACGGTGGCGGCCGCGCCCTGTGCCTGGAAGCCGGAAACGATGATGGAGCCCTGCGCAACCGCGTAGATCTGTCCGTCGGCGCCGCTGAGCGACGTCATGATCAGCGTTCCGCCCCGGAGCGATGAGGCGTCGCCGAGCGAGCTGACGGTGACGTCGATGCGGCTGCCGGGGCTGGCGAAAGGAGGAAGATTGGCCGTGACCATGACGGCCGCCGTGTTCTTGGCGCTGGACTGCCCACCCTGCGTCGAGATGCCGAGGTTCTGCAGCATGGCGCGCATCGACTGCTCGGTGAAGGGCGACGACCGCAGCCCATCGCCGGTTCCCTGCAGGCCGACGATGAGGCCGTAGCCGATCAGCTGGTTGTCGCGCCCCGCCTGGAGCGAAGCGATGTCCTTGATACGCGAGCTCATTGCCACCGCCGGACCGGGGACGATCAGGCTTGGCAACGCGAGAAGAATGGCAAGGAGGAGGCGCAGGCTTTTCATTTCGCTACCACACGGATCGTACCGTTTTCGAGGACCGTGCCGTTGACGATGATGCCGGAATCCATGTTGCGCGCACGCACCTTGTCACCGATCGAACCGTCGTCCAGCGGCGTGCCGGCGGCGGATATCGTCATGTCGCCCATGCTCATCACCAGGCGGACATTGGAGCCGCGGGTGACAGCGAAAGGCTGACGGAGAGCGGAGATTGCGATCGTCCGGCCGGACAGCAATGTCCGCTTGGAGACGCGGCCGACCACCTCGTCGATCGAGCGGGCAAAGTCGCCGGTCAGGTTGGGATTGGTGATCTGCACCTCCTCCAACTGACCGCTACTGATGATGTCGCCGGGATAGATGGCTTCCGTCGGGACGACGGCCTTGCCAAGCCCGAGGTCCTCGGCGCTCACGCGAGGGGCCGAGACGAGCCCGAATGCCAGGCTCGCCACCGCGAGCGACGCGACTGCTATGCTTTTTGCCTGGCGAAACGTCATGTCCGGCCCTCTCTTCGTTTACTTGAGGTTTTTGCTGACCACGGAGGCCATGTCGTCGGCCGTCGTGATGACCTTGGAGTTCATTTCATAGGCGCGCTGGGCGGTGATCAGCTCGGTGATTTCCTTCACCGGGTCGACGTTGGACGATTCCAGGTAGCCCTGCTTGATGGCGCCGAAGCCATCCAGATTGGGATTGGACACCACCGGATCGCCTGACGCCGGCGTCTGGGTGAACAGGTTGCTGCCCATCGGCTGCAGGCCGGCCTCGTTAACGAAGTTGGCAAGCTGAAGCTGGCCGAGCACCGTCGGCGTCGTCGCCGTACCGATGGTGGCGGCAATTTCGCCGGAGCTGCTGATCGTGATCTTGCTGGCATTGTTCGGCACGGTGATGCCGGGCTGCAAAATGTTACCGTCGACGGTGACAATCTGGCCAGTGTCGCTCTTGTTGAACGAGCCGGCGCGCGTAAAGGCCGTCGTGCCGTCGGGCATCTGGATCTGGAACCAGCCGCGTCCGACGACCGCAACGTCGAGGTCGTTCTCGGTCTGCGACAACTCGCCCTGGATATGGATGTTGCGGACGGCCGAGGTCTGTACGCCGAGACCGATGTTGGCACCTTCCGGCACCGCTGCCTGGTTCGGACGGTTGGAGATGCCCTTGGCGCGCTCCGTCTGGTAGAGAAGGTCCGAAAACTCGGCGCGGGAGCGCTTGTAAGCCGTCGTGTTGATGTTCGCGATGTTGTTCGCGATGACTTCGAGATTGGTCTGCTGGGCATCCATGCCCGTAGCCGCAATGGCAAGCGCTCTCATGTCTTGGTCCGATCCCGTTAAATCTGCATTCTCGTGATGTCTAGGAAGGCCGAAACGATCTTGTCACGGACTGCGATGGTTGTTTGCAGGGTCTGATTGGCCTGCATGACGGCATCGACCACCTCGCGGGTGCCCATAGTGCCCTTGATGCCGGCGAAGGATGCGGCTTCCGCGCCCTTCAGGGTGCTGACCGTGTCCTTGGCCATGTTGCTCATGACCGAGGCAAAGCTCATGCCGGTGTCTGTACCCGGCGTTGCAGCGGGAGGCGTCAAGCCGCCGGTCAGGGAGGACGAGGTGTCCTCCGAGATACTGTTGAGGTCGCGCGTCATCGACAGCGAGGAGAGACTTTTGATAGCGTCAATCATGATCAGGACTTCAACAAATCGATGGTGGAATTGATAAGATCGCGCGATTGCTTGATCGTCTGGAGATTGGCTTCGTAGGAGCGATTGGCTTCGCGCATATCCGCCATTTCGACGAGCACGTTGACATTCGGCATCTTGACGTAGCCCCGTGTATCCGCGGCCGGACTGTCGGGATCGTATTCCTCGACGAACTTGCCCTGATCCTGGCCGACCTTCTTGACGCCGACTGTCGTCAGGTTGTTGGTGTGATCGAGTTCCGCCCCGAAGGTGACCGTCTTGCGGCGGTAGGGGCTGGCGCCCGGCGTATCGCCGGTCGAGCGTGCGTTGGCGATATTTTCAGATACGATGCGCAGGCGGGTCGATTGAGCCTCGAGACCTGAGCCCGCCACCTTCATGGCGGCAGTTAATGGATCCATTTTCTTACTTCCCTACGACCATCATCATCATGCGATTGAAGGAACTGACGAGGGCGGTATTCAGACCGTATTGCCGCTGAATCTCACCGGTCTTGGTCAGTTCGGACTCCAGGCCAACGGTGTTGCCCGATTCCTGGACACCGATTTCCTGCGCGAGAGGAGCTTCTTCGACGCCGACCCCGCCGGTATCCATGTCCATGCCCGACAGATGCGACGGGTTGGTCCGCGCCAGTCCAACCGACTGGTTGCTGAGCACGGCTTCGAAGGGCGTTACGTCCTTGGCACGGAATTTGGGGGTGTTGGCGTTGGCGATGTTGCCTGCAACCACCTGTTGACGAACCGACAGCCATTCTGCTTGTCGCGATGCTAGGTCAAAAAGTTGAATCGGTTGCATGGGGATCATCTCCATTCTTATGCTTGCACACTAGGCGGGTAATCTTGCGTGGGACTTGCGGGATACTCGCTTTATTGCGCGATTTTGAATGTAGGCGATGGGCATCGGTGCGCAGCTGCGCAAAGGCGGTGCGCAGGGCTTCTTTCGATAGGGTTCGGGAAGTGGCAGCCGACGGCGAGCCCGTTATTCGTCGCCGTAGACCGCGCCGGTCGATGTGATCATCACCCACTTGCCCTTGCGCTGTTCCAGGCGCGAGAGGCGGCTGTTGTCCGGGAGAACGGAGCCGATCCGGACGACATACATGCCGGCCGCATCCTGGATGAGGGCCCGGCCGTTGGAGACGTGCAGCAGGCGAAAGTCAGAGCCGCCGGGGAACGGCTGGTTTTCCGCGTCGGGGCCCTTGATATCGCCCGGGGCGGTAGGGGCGGTGGTGGCGGTCGTCAGTCGGTCGATATCGACAGGGGGCGTGCTGTCGGTCCTGTTGCTGTTTGTCAGCGCCATCGGCGAAACACTGAAGACGTTGCGCGCCGCCCAGCCTTCCGGCAACGCCCGGGTTCGATCACCATCCGTCTGGGCAATGCCGAACTTTTCGGGATTGAGGAAAACATACCATGGGAAGAAGGCCGACAGGGCGGCGAGGCAGAGGCCCGCCGCCTTGAGCGCGCTGTCGGTGCGAAGAAGGCGCCTGCGTCTCGGGGCTTTTGCCGGCTTCGCCGTTTCGTCTATCTCGATTGCTTTCACGTCAGCCTCTGGGTCTTGCTGTGGCCGGGTTGGCGGCACCATTCTTCAATGCCGTCGCCAGATCGGTGAACGCATCGAGGGAAGGACGGTCTATCGGGAGTTGTTTCAGGACGTCGTAGATGATCGGAACCTGTTTGATCGCCATGTCGACATCGGGATCGCTGCCTTGCCGGTAGCCGCCGATCAGGCGCAAGTCGCGTGTCTCCTCGAAGCGATGCACCAGCGACTTCAACCGCGACACCAGTTTTTCCTGGTCGGGCGTCCACGCCTTTCGCGCCAAACGCGAGACCGAGCCCAGTGGATCGATCGGCGGATAACGTCCCTCTTCGGCCAAGCTGCGCTGAAGCACGATGTGGCCGTCGAGAATGCCGCGCGTACTGTCGGCGATCGGGTCGTTGTGGTTGTCGCCGTCGACCAGGATGGAAATGATCGCGGTGATCGTACCGGTGCCTTCAGGGCCGGGACCGGCGCGCTCGAGCAAGCGCGGCAGCTCGGTGAAGACCGAGGCCGGATAGCCACGCGCAATCGGCGGCTCTCCCGACGCGGTTGCCACCTCGCGGATGGCATGGGCAAAACGGGTGACGCTGTCGACGATCAACAGCACGTTGTCGCCGGCGTCACGGAAGTGTTCGGCGATGGTAATGGCGGCCAGCGGCGCCATCTTGCGCAGCATCGGGCTCTCGTCGCTGGTCGCCACGACAGCAACCGACTTGCTCATATGCGGCCCGAGCGTATCTTCGATGAATTCCCGCACCTCACGACCACGTTCGCCGACGAGTGCGATGACGACCTTGTCGAAGGCTTCGGCCCGCGCCAGCATCGACAGTAGCGTCGACTTGCCGACGCCGGAACCGGCGAAGATGCCGAGACGCTGGCCGAGGCAGAGCGGCGTGAAGATGTCGATGGCGCGCACGCCCGTCTTGAAGCCGGTATCGACGCGCTGGCGCGTCATCGACGGCGGCGCGATGTTGGAGATCGAGCGCGGCGTCGAACCCTGCGTCAGCGGCCCCAAACCATCGATCGGCTCGCCAAGCGAATTGATCGTCCGGCCGCACCAGTCGGCCGAGGGGCTAATGCGAAACGCGCCCTTCTGGATGACCGTATCGTGGATGCCAATCGGCTCCCCCGGCTCGATCGGGCAGACGAAAATGAGGTCCTGCTCGACTCGCACCACTTCGCCGAGATGATCGCCGGTGGCGGAGCGGTGGGCCACGAATTCGCCGAGCCGGACATGCCGGGATAGGCCAGACACGGTATAGTGGCCTGCCGCGATCGTGCAGACATGACCGCCATGGGCGACGGCATTGGCGGGAAGGCTGTAATAGCGGGCGAGATCGGCCAGTTGCGACAGCTTCGGCGACATCGGGACCGGCGGCAGCTTGAACGCCGCCGGCAATTCCTCCGCTACGGCGTCGGGATCCTGTTCCTGGTCGATGTCCAGGTCGAGTGCCTGATCTGCGAGCTGATCCATCGGCTAACCTTTAAGATGACTTGCTGCCGAGGGTCTTGATCGCTTCCTGGAGGGAGCTTTCGCTGGCGCCTGTGAGCGTCGATATGTTGTCGAAGGCACGGCTGACTTCGATCAGCTGGGTCATTTCGCGCATGCCGTTGACGTTGGAATTCTCAAGATAGCCCTGGGCAATGCCGACCTTCGAACTGTCGACGACGGCCTGCGGGGTTTCCACCGGAATGACACCGCTGTTCGAATAGCGCACGAAGCCCTTGCTGATATCCGCCGAGTAAAGGCCGATCGTGCCCATCTGCTTGTTGTTCTGAAAGATCTCGCCGTTGGACGTGACGCTCGGCTCTCCGCCCTGCGGATTGAGCTGGATCTGGCCGCCGTTCGGGTCGAGAACCGGGAAGCCGCGCTCCGATACGAGTGCGCCGGTCGATGTCATCGAAAACCGGCCGTCGCGGGTCAGCACAGTGCCGGCAGGGGTATTAATGCCGAACCAGGCCTCGCCCTTGACCGCGAAATCGAAGGAGCTGCCGGTGTTCTGCAGTTCGCCGTTATCGCTGGACAGGTAGTCGTTGCCCTGGGTGACGAAGGCGACCTTGGAGCCAAGCTTGTTGTCCGTGTTGCTGAGCACCTGGTTGAACTTGACTTCCGTACCGCGGAAGCCCGTGGTGTTCACATTGGCCATGTTGTCGGCGATCGTGGTCAGACGTCGCTCGAGAGCCATCTGAGACGATAGGGACACATAAATACCAGACTGCATAGCAACGCCCTCCGGACATTGGAGAATAACGGAAATGGCGGCCGCTCGTGGCGTGCGTCATCCATTCGTTAGCTGGGCATCGATGCCCTTGGCCTGCCTTATGCCAGCGCTTGCTTGCGCGAGGCTGACACTATGGAGGGCTTTGCAAAGCGGCGCGGAAACAGCTTCACGCAAGATAGGCGCCCTACTTCAAGCCGTAGAAACAACATCAGGTTTGGACCGTCGATGAATATCATAATCGGATTTGTTGTGACCTTCGGTTGCATCATCGGTGGCTTTATGGCCATGGGTGGCCATCTCGGAGCGCTGATGCAGCCATACGAGTTTCTCGTCATCGGCGGCGCCGGCTTTGGCGGCTTCATCATGGCCAACACCATGAAAGTCATCAAGGATTCCGGTAAGGCGCTGGGTGAGGCCTTCAAGCATTCGGTGCCGAAGGAGCGCAATTACTTGGACGTGCTGGGCGTGCTCTACGCCCTGATGCGCGATCTGCGCACCAAGTCGCGCAACGAAATCGAAGCGCATATCGACAATCCCGATGAATCCTCGATCTTCCAGACCGCGCCGACGATCCTCAAGAACAAGGAACTGACGGCTTTCATCTGCGACTATGTTCGCCTGATCATCATCGGCAATGCCCGCAGCCACGAGATCGAGGCGCTGATGGACGAGGAAATCAACACCATCCTCCATGACAAGATGAAGCCATTCTACGCGATCTCGACTATGGGCGACGCCTTTCCGGCCATCGGTATCGTTGCCGCCGTGCTGGGCGTCATCAAGGCCATGAGCCACATCAACGATCCACCCGAAGTGCTGGGCGAGCTGATCGGCTCGGCGCTGGTCGGTACCTTCCTCGGCATTCTGTTGTCCTACTCGGTCTGCGCGCCGCTGGTCTCCCAGATCAAGATCGTCCGCAGCAAGCAGCATCGCCTCTATGTTATCGTCAAACAGACGCTGCTCGCCTACATGAACGGCTCCGTGCCGCAGGTGGCGCTGGAATACGGGCGGAAGACCATTTCGGCCTATGAGCGTCCTTCGATCGACGCCGTCGAGCAGGAAATGATGAACCCGGGCGGCGAGAACAAGGCAGCTTGACGATGAATGACACACCCCGCGCGCCGATGAGCCCGACCCTCCTCGCCAAGCTGACCGGCGGGCTTGGCGACCACCAGCGGGTCGAAAAGCTGTGCTCCTCGATGGGCCTGGTCTATGCCGAATTTCTTCCCGATCTTATCAAGAGCGAGCTCGGCCTCGACATCACCGTTGCCTATGCCGGCAGCAAGACGGGCGCGATGGACGAGTTGATCGCCGGACTTGGTCCGAACGTCTCGGTCGTCAACGGCTCGCTGCGCAACTGGTCGCAGAACTTCGTTCTCGGCTGCGGCAACGGGTTCGTGTTGACCTTGATGGAGCGGATGCTCGGGGCAATGCCGGATACCATGGCTCCGCCGGCGCTTCGGCCGCTGTCACTGATGGAACTCGATCTGGCCGTCATGGTCTTCGACAAGATCGCCAATGTCCTGCGGTCGGCCGTCAACGCACCAGGCGCATTCGAACCCTATCTGGAGGCGCCACGCAACATCGAGGATCGGCTTCCGCCGCCGGAAGGGCAGCCGGACGAATATGCAGCGGCGATCAAGATGTCGGTGAAGCTCGGTACGTGCGTCTCGCACTTCACGCTTGTCGTACCGCAAAAGGTGCTGCTGAAGACGGTCGTCACGCCACCGAAGGCCAAGGCGCCGACGGTGAAGTCCGAAGCCTGGACGCAACAGCTGACCCATCAGGTCCATCGCTCTGAGGTGACGATGGACGCCCGCATCCGGCTGCAGTCGCTGACGCTGGAGACCATCTCCAGGCTTGCCGTGGGAGACGTCATCCCATTCCTGGATAGCGAGGACGTCAAGGTGGAGGTGAGTGCCAATGGCAAGGACCTCTATGTCTGCGAGTTTGGCAGATCAGGCGAGAACTACACGGTACGCGTCAAGGACACCATAAATTCCGATAGCGAGCTTCTTAAACACTTGATGAATTAATCGGTTTCGAAAGCCCGGAGCAGCCAACGGCAGCCTGAGGCAAGTTTCAACTGGAATAGTAATGTCATGGCACCCAGGAAAACAAAAACTATCGGCGAAGACGCCCTCGACCTGCCGGGGAACGAGGACGAACTGAACGAGGCGATCGACGGACTTCGCGGCGTTCTGAAGAAGGATTCGGGCGATCTCTCTGATTTCGGCGGAGATTTCGGCTCAGATGACGACGACGTCGCTGCTGCTCCAATGGGTCTTTCCAGTTTTGGAGATTTCGGCGATGATGCAGCGACAACAGATTCGGACCTGGGCGGCTTCGGCGATTCATCGTTTGAGACGCATCAGGCGCCAGGCAGCGCCCTGACGTCGAACATGGACCTGATCATGGACATCCCGATCGATGTCCAGATCGTACTTGGCAGCAGCCGCATGCAGGTCTCCGGCCTGATGAATTTGACGGAAGGGGCGATCATCGCCCTCGACAAGAAGATCGGCGAGCCTGTCGAGATCACGGTCAACGGCCGCAGGATCGCCCGGGGCGAAATCACCGTGCTGGAAAATGACGATACGCGTTTCGGGATCAAGCTGATTGAAGTCTTGAGCTCGAAGAAAGCCTAGTACCCCCCAAGTCTGGGACGGAGAAGACCATGATGGACTTTGACGATTTCGGCGGCGCAGTGGCCGAGAAACCGTTATCTCAGGCTGAAAAAGCCGCAGCCGTTCTGCTTGCTATGGGCAAGGAAGTTGCGGGACGTCTGCTGAAATATTTTACCCAGCACGAGTTGCAGTTGATCATCGCATCCGCCCAGTCGCTCCGCGTCATTCCTCCGGATGAGCTGGCGGTGCTGGTCGCGGAATTCGAAGACCTGTTCACCGAAGGCGCAGGCCTGATGGACAACGCGAAGGCCATCGAGAGCATTCTCGAGGAAGGCCTGACGCCTGACGAGGTCGACAGCCTGCTCGGCCGCCGGACCGCTTTCCAAGCTTTCGAAACCTCAATCTGGGATCGTCTGGGCGAAGGCGATCCCGCTTTCGTCGGCACCTTCCTGTTGAAGGAACACCCTCAGACGATCGCCTACATTCTTTCCATGATGCCGTCCTCCTTCGGTGCCAAGGTGCTGATGCAGATCCCCGACGCCCAGCGCGCCGACATCATGAACCGCACCGTCAACCTCAAGGACGTCAGCCCGAAAGCGGCCCAGATCATCGAGAACCGCGTTGTCGCCCTGCTCGCCGAAATCGAGATGGAACGCAATGCCGGCGGTTCGGCCAAGGTGGCGGAACTGATGAACGAGATGGACAAGCCGCAGGTCGACACGCTGCTGAGTTCGCTCGAATCCCTCAGCCAGGCATCGGTCGACAAGGTCCGCCCGAAGATCTTCCTGTTCGACGACCTCATGCTGATGCCGCAGCGTGGCCGCGTGCTGCTGCTCAACGACATCTCCGCCGACATCCTGACGATGGCCTTGCGCGGCTCGTCGACGGAAATGCGCGAGACCGTGCTGGCCTCGATCAGCCCACGCCAGCGCCGCATGATCGAGTCCGATCTGGCGTCCGGCGCGACCGGCATCAACCCGCGCGAAATCGCCATTGCCCGCCGCGCCATCGCCCAGGAAGCGATCCGGCTTGCCAACTCCGGCCAGATCCAGCTGAAGGAGCCGCCGGCAGCCGACAACGCCGCCGCTTAAGCCGCGACTGTTGACAAGGTGGCTGTCGCCTCAGGCGCGAGTTGAACCCGACAGGCGAGAGGTCTAGGCTCTCCCGACGCGGCTGCGCATGATGCGCGGCCTTTCGGTTTTGTAGAGGGCAGCGGATTTGGCCGACGAGGACAAAGACAGCAAGACCGAGAATCCGACCGAGAAAAAACTTCGGGAAGCGGCGGACAAAGGCAATATTCCATCGTCACGAGAGGCGACCTTGTTCGCCTCCATGCTCGCCACCTTCATCTACATGATCTTTTTCCTGCCGGAGCGCATGGGGCGCATGGGCGAAACCCTGCGCGACCTCTTCGAGCAGCCGGACCAGTGGCGCCTGGACACCGGCTCCGACGTGATGTCGCTGTTTGTCAAGATCGGCTGGGAAATCGCCAATCTTCTGCTGCCGGCCGTTGTGCTGTTTTTCCTGTTCGGCATCAGCTCTTCCGTCGCGCAGAATCTGCCAAGCGTGGTGCTGGATCGAATCAGTCCGAAGATGTCGCGCATTTCCCCCATAGAGGGCTGGAAGCGGATATTCAGCGTGCCCGGCCTGGTGGAATTCGGCAAGTCGATGATGAAGATCGTCGTGGTCGGCATCGTCATGTTCTTCGTGCTGCGCAGCGAGTTCTTCAGCTCGATCGATTCGATGTTCTCCGACCCACAGACGATTTTTGTGCGGCTGGCGAGCATCATCAGGAAAATCCTCATCGTGGTGCTGCTGGCGACCGCGATCGTCGGCATCATCGACCTGTTCTGGACGCGCCATCATTGGTACGAGCAGCTGCGCATGAGTAAGCAGGACGTCAAGGACGAGTTCAAGCAGGCGCAAGGCGATCCCATCGTCAAGGCGCGTCAGAGGTCGATCGCCCGCGACCGCGCACGGCGGCGAATGATGAAGAATGTGTCGCGTGCAACCTTGGTGATCGCGAACCCGACCCACTTTGCGGTCGCACTGCGCTACGTGCGTTCGGAGAATGACGCCCCGGTTGTGGTAGCCAAGGGCCAGGACCTGATTGCTCTCAGAATCAGGGAGCTTGCCGAGGAAAACAACATCCCGGTCTTCGAGGATCCACCCCTTGCGCGCTCCATGTTTGCGCAAGTCTCGGTCGATAGTGTTATCCCGTCAGTATTTTTTAAGGCCGTCGCGGAATTGATCCATCGGATCTACGCGGCGAAATCGAATAATAAGCGGGTACCATAAAGAATGAAGAGATGCCCCTACTCCGCCAAACGCGAACAGATTCTTGCCGAGGCCATTAGCCCCGTCGCAAGCGAGCTACGACTGCTCGATGCAGCTGACCTGATTTCCCTGCTGCGTTTTGAATCCTACGGCAACCTTGCCGATCTGGTTGCTTCCGCAGCCGAACTCTATTTTCTGCCAGGCACGGTCAATTTTGGACTTGGGGGCGACTATGCCCTCGACTGGGGCGGTCCGGCCGAGGTCAGCATCGACCTCGAGATCAAGCCGGTCGGCATTACCGTCTATGCCAAGCTGGCGCTCACCGAGCATCATGCCGGGGTCGAGATCAACCACATCGCCTTCGACAATCCATCGAGCGATCCGGATGAGAACACTGCAATGCTGGCTCACAGATTGAGCCAGGCCCGCTACGCTCTGCCGGAACCGGGGGCACTGAGCGCATAGCGCCTAAAACCCTGACGAGCTCAGAACCTGAAAGAACCAAGGCGCCGCGCGGCATCGCCTTGGTTTTTTGCATTTCACCTTCGGACGACAGGTGACGACCCTGCCCGATAGGCTCTCCAGCGGCGCCATTACATGAAAGTAATAAATCCGTTAAATTGATGTAATAATTGCCATGAATGCGCCATTATAGGCAAAAATAAGATCGGATCCTGTTCTTTTTCATTATTATTGTTTAACATGACACCATCCCTCGGCCGTGATTACTTGGACGTGAAGTTCAGATCCTTGCAGCCTAGCAAACGGAGGGATCTGAGCCTTTGATCCGTTCGACCGCCAAGCGAGACAGGCGGCCCCGGCATCGTGTTCATATGCTCGCAAGGGACAGATATCATGCCATCCATTCTGCAAAGACACCGTACCGCCGCCCTCGTCGGTGCCGCCTTCATCCTCGGGGCCGCCTCCTTGCCCCTGGCACTCAACATCACCACCGCCGACGCGGCGCCACAGGCCAACCCCGTGGTCGGCAGCGTCGCCTCCAGCGGCTCGTTTGCGCCTGTCGTCTCCGCCGACAAGCCTGCCGTGGTCACGATCACCACCACCATGAAAGCGGACAACGTCAGCGATGATGGCGACAATTCGCCTATGGACCAGCAGTTCCGCCAGTTCTTCGGTGGCCAGGGCATGCCGATGCCGCCGCAGGCCCATCAGGGCCATAGCCAGGCGCTGGGCTCCGGCTTCATCATCAGCCCTGACGGCTACATCGTCACCAACAACCACGTCATCGACAAGGCGATCGACATCAAGGTGACGCTCGACGATGGCACGGAGCTTCCCGGCAAGCTGATCGGCGCCGATCCGAAGTCGGACCTTGCCGTGATCAAGATCCAATCGCCGAAGCCGCTTGCGACGATCGCCTGGGGCGATTCCGACAAATTGAAGCTCGGAGACCAGATCCTGGCGATCGGCAATCCCTTCGGGATTGGCACGACGGTTACCTCGGGCATCGTATCGGCGCGCGGCCGCGACCTGCACAGCGGCCCCTACGACGATTTCATCCAGATCGACGCACCGATCAACCATGGCAATTCCGGCGGACCGCTGGTCGACAGCAGCGGCCAAGTCGTCGGCATCAACACCGCCATCTATTCGCCCAACGGCGGCAGCGTCGGCGTCGGCTTCGCCATTCCGTCTGATGAGGCAAAGGCCATCGTCGCCAAGCTCGAAAAGAACGGCTCGATCGACCATGGCTTTCTCGGCGTCGAGATCCAGCCGGTGACAGCTGACATCGCCGACGCCGTCGGCCTCACGCAATCGCAGGGCGCGCTCGTGGCCCAGGTCAGTGAAGGGACACCCGCAGCAGCGGCCGGCATCAAGGCGGGAGACATCATCACCGGGCTCGGCGGACGGGCGGTGAAAATGCCGAAGGATTTGTCACGCTTCGTGGCCGACCTTACGCCTGGCACCAAGGAGAGCCTGACGGTCTGGCGCGACGGAGCATCGATCGATCTACCGTTCACCGTTGGCGGCAACGACAAGGGCGAACAGCAGGCATCGGCGCTCGATGGCGATCACTCGCAGAGCCATCAGCCTTCGCTCGGCATCGGCCTTGCCGACCTGACGCCGGAGATGCGCCAGTCGCTCAACCTGCCTGACAATGCCACCGGTGCGGTGGTCGCCAGCGTCAATCCGGACAAATCGGCTGCTGCCTCCGGCATCCAGCCGGGCGACGTGATCGTCTCTGTCAACCAGAAGCCGGCCCGCAATGCCCACGATGTCCAGACAAGGGTGGCCGAAGCCGGCAAGGAGGGGCGCAAGTCCGTGCTGCTTATGATCGAGCGCGCCGGCAACAAGACCTTTGTGGCCGTGCCATTCGCCGCCGCCTGAGCCAAGTCTGCAAGCGCCACTTGATGGAAAATCTACGCCGGGTGGAAGCCCGGCGTTTTGCCTGGAGGCAAGTGCGTCCGCCATCGGCAACGGCTTGGGAACAGTGGTTCCCTAGCGTGTGGATGCGCGAAAGCCTCAGCTGATGTAGCCGAGCCGGATGGACTTCGCGATCGCCTGGATACGGTTGACGCTGTCGAGCTTGATCGTTGCCGAACCGAGATAGGCGTTCACCGTGTGGACCGACAGTCCAAGTTTCTCGGCGATTTCTTCGCTGATGCGACCGTCGCCGGCGAGCTGGAGGCATGCAATCTCGCGCTCGCTCAGCGATTCCACTGCCGAACTGCGGCGCTCGTCCAGAGACAAAAGATCCATCATGATCTGGCAGCTGCGACCATGCAGGTCGATGATCAGTTCGCTGGTCAGGTCGATGAAGTTGGCGGTGAACACGACAAAGCCGTTGCCGACCGTTCCTAGCCGGACCGGGAATGCGACGCCGGCGCAGGGCAACATCTTCGACTTCAGACGCTGGGTAAACTGCGTGAAATCAATTGCCTCAGCTGTGCGGTCGTCGTCAATGCCGTTCCACATCAATGGAAGCAGAGATTTCTCGATATGCTCGAGCATATCTTCACCATAGGCATCCACGATGGATTTGCTGGCAGTGAGATTGCCGGGACCCCAGTTCTCAAGTTCGCAGACCAGGTGCAGGCGGCTTGGCAGTCCCGAGCCGGCCACCCGGTAGATCGCAAAGTTCTGCGCGTCCATCAGCTTCTGCATCGCCACCAGTCGCGGGAAGAGATCGGAGCGGCTGGAGATGCGGTGGACCCGCGTCATCTTGAGTTCGCGTGACACCGTGCTTCTGTCCGGTGCGTATTTCATCGACAGCCCTCAGACCAGATTGTTTCTTACCGCAAAGGCAATTGCTTCCGACCGGGTCTTCGTTGCGGTCTTGCGCATGACGCTTGTGATGTAATTGTTGATGGTGTTGCGGGAGATGCCGAGAATCATCGCGATTTCGTCGCTGGTCTTGCCTTCGGCAATCCAGAAAAGGCATTCGAGTTCGCGATCCGTCAGTTCGAAGCTGCGCTCTCCCTTGCCCTCGACGCAGTGGCCGAAGCTGGCGAAATAACCTGTGAGCAGGCCGACCTCGCGCAGGCGCTCAGGCGAAAGGATGAAACCATCACGATAAAGCAGCATCAACGACAGCCGCGTCCGACCGACATTGAACGTCAGCGAGCAATATTGACGGCTTGAGCCCTCCGGCAGGGTTACGTCATCCGGCAGGACCGAGAAGCTCGGCTGGAAAAGCATCAGGCACTTCTCGAACTCGGTCGTGCGGACATAGGTGCTGACGAGATCGGAAGCCAGCCGCCTGACGAGATCGAAAGGCCAGTCGGATGACATCACAAAGTCGAGCCCGCTCTCCTGGAGAAGGTCGCAGCGGGCCAACATGTAATGGGACGCGCCGAGATAATCCGTCAGGGCGCGAAGACCGGAGTGAATGAGCGGCGAACCCGCCACATCCGTCAAACGGAGAATCAGTTGATCACGGGTCATTGTTCTGGCGGCAATCGTCGGAATGACTGCCTCGCTGTCGCGTCTGGTGGCGTGAAGCATATGCATGTCCATTGCATTTCCTGCCATTTTAAACGTTTAACGCCAGCCTCAGAAGCAGCTTTACCTTTGAGATGACCATAGTCGCCTGCGCGAATCACTATAGATCAACTTACACGCTGTAGCCCCGCTCCTCTACGCTGTAAGATTTTATTAACCGCAGCCGGATCTCAGGCCGCGCCACTCCTGTTGCTTGAAGCAAGATAAATCGATTCTTGGAAGGGGGCAACGCACCATACCGGGCAACCGGTGCAGGTGCCGTCGAGCGTATGCGGCGGGATGTAGAGCCTCCGTCGTCTGCAACATCCGCCTGAAAACGAACAAGGCCGGGGATGAACCCGGCCTTAGTATTAGGCTGCGACGTCGACCGCCCATTTTCGAAGGATCTTCGCGGCGCGCTCTTCGCTCATTTCGACCATGCGCGAGAGGCGACGCTCCGGGCCTTCCTTGACGCGGCGGTTGAAGTTGCCGTCGTCGTCGCCCATCGTCAGCAGGTCGTCCGTGCTGTCGAAGCCGAAATCGGAACCGAAGCCGTCCATCAGGGCACCACCGGCACCCGCGCCACCCGGAGCGAAGTCCGGCAGTTCCAGGCCGGCAGCATCGGGCAGGCCGTTTGCCGTATCGGCATCTGCGCCACGACCACCTGTTACCGAGCGGATCAGCGGACGGAAGCCCATCATGATGATCAGGAAGGCGACAACCACGAAGGCCAGCGAGTTGATGATACCAGCCATGTTGCGGCTGAGCATGTCCATGATGCCGGGGCCGGAGGCTGCGTCGTCGAGCAACTGGTTGTCGAGGAAGTCCATGGCGTTGACGGTGATGATATCGCCGCGCTTCGGATCGAGACCGGCCGCGGTGGCGACGATCTTCTGCATGTCGGCCAGATAGGCATCGACCTTCGCCTGGTCAGCGGGCTCGCCGACCATCTTGGCGATACGGCCCTTGTTGACGACCACGGCGACCGAAAGCTTCTCAAGCTTGTAGCTGTTGCGGACAGTGGCCGTTGTCGTGCTGTTGATCTCGTAGTTGGTCTGCTCGTCCTTCTTATCGGTCTGGTCGCTGTTCTGCGGACCAGCACCGCCAGAGGCCGGGGCCGCCTGCGGGATATTCTGTTCGACGGTCGCCGCCGTATCAGACTGCTGCTGCTGCGACTTCTGATTTTCCTTGGTGGTGCGAACCGATCGCTCGACCTTCGATTCCGGATCGTAGACGGTCGACTGGATCTGCTGCGTGTCGGTGTTGAGCTGCGCCGTGACGCTGGAGCGGAAATTGTCCATGCCGAGGAAGGGAGCGAGCGCCTTGTCGATGTTCTTTTCGACTTCGCCCTGGACATTCTGGACGATGCTCAGGTTGCGGTTGAGGGCGCTGTTGCCGGGATCGTCGCCGGAAGCGAGCAACTGGCCGGTCGAATCGAGGATCGTCACGTCGTCGACTTCGAGGCCCGGCACGGCGGAGGCGACGAGATGACGGATGGACTGAGCAGCCTTGCGGCCGGCTTCTGAGCCGGCGCGGATCATGACGGAGGCTGTGGGCTTCTGGCCCGCTTTTCGGAAATTTCCGACGTCAGGCATGACGATGTGGACACGCGCGGCGCTGATGCCGTTGATCGAGGTGATCGTACGCCCGATCTCACCCTCCAGTGCGCGCACGCGCGTCACTTCCTGCATGAAGGATGTCAGGCCAAGCGATCCGACATTGTCGAACAATTCATAACCGGCGTTGCTGCTGTTGGGCAGGCCCTTTTCGGCGAGCAGAAGGCGGGCCTTGCCCGTGGTGCCGGCGGGAACGGTGACGCTGGTGCCATCGGTACCGACCTCGAAAGCGATATTGGCTTCGGCAAGGGCTATGCTGATCTGGTTCAGGTCCGGCTTGTCGAGCCCGACATAGAGCGTTTCTTGGGCTGGCTTGTTGACATACATTGCGGCGCCGAGGACCACGGCGATGGAAAGCACAGCGACGCCTGCCATGGCCATCAACCGGTTCCGGCCAAGGTTTTGAACATTCTTCAATATCTGAAGTAGTTGATTTAACAGATTCATTCTGTTCTCGCACGCTTCGTCAAAGACCAACTGGCTTTGTGCCCATTTAAGGAAATAGGCATTGAAGCTTGCGCGAGCGTTTCTTCGGGCGCGTCGAGGTGTCGATTAAGGAGAGGGAATTGCGCAACATGCCCAATCTAGGCGAGCGGGCGCTGCCTGATGCGGCTAGAAGAAATCGAAGTCGCCTGCCGCCTTCGTCAGCGGCTGTGAGTGTCCATGGCGCACGCCGCCGCCAAGTGCCTTCTGCATTTCAGCAAGCTTTACAAGGCTCAGTGCAGTTGCCACATCCACGATCCATGCCTCCGGGATATCGGCGGTTATCGTATCGATGAACTCGGCGATGCCGCGCGTCTTTTGCACCGCGAGATCGATACCCTGCATCACTTTCATCGAGTCGGCCGACTGCGCGTCTATGCCGTTCAGTTCCAGCAATTGTGGCTCGATGCGCTCGATCAGATAGGCCACGTCGTGCAGTTCCGACACGATGCGCATCAGAATGGCTGGCAAAGCCTCTTCGACAATCGAAGCTTCCGAAGACGAGATAGCGTTCATGGGTAGACCTCGCTTTTCAAAAGAATTCGATTGAGTTTTCGACAGGCTTGGCCGCAACGATCGGCTTGCGTTCCAGATCCACCGTCTTCTTGGCTTCGGCACCGGTCAACGGATACTGCCGTGCCCGTCCCGACACGGGCCAGAACTCCACCTTGCGTCCGTGTTCGCCGCCCGTGCTGGAGCCGACGACACGGATGCCTTCGTCGCGCAGGAACTGCACGGCAAATGCGGCGTTTTGTTCGCCGACATTCGAAAAGGTGGCGATGGTCTTGGCACCGCCGAAGATTTTCGCCTCCAGGCGATCACGGCGGGCTCCCTGCTTCAGGAGCCCGTTGATCAGCAATTCCATCAGATGCACGCCATAGCGCGTCGCATCTCCGCCGGTCATGGGAGAACCGGCATTGCCTGGAAGCAGGAAGTGATTCATGCCGCCGACACCGGCGACAGGATCCCGTAGGCAAGCAGCCACGCATGAGCCGAGAATGGTCGAGATCACAGCATCTGGATCGCTGAGAACCTTGTACTCGCCTTGTATGATGTGCACGCGTCGGGCTGCACCTTCGGTTATCATTTGAGAGCTCCAAATACAGCCTCGATTGCCGCCTTCATCTTTTCGATCGTAAAGGGCTTTGCGAGTACGTTGTTTGCACCAAGCGCCGCCGCCTTCTGGACCAGGGCACGGTCGCCCTGGGCTGTCAGGATGATAAACGCTGCTTTCTTGGTCGCCGGGTTGGTGCGAACCGCCTGGAGCAGGCCGAGGCCGTCCATCTTAGGCATGTTGAAATCAGAGATCACCAGATGATGGGGCTGCTGCGCCATGATCTTCATGCCCTGTTCGCCGTCGCCCGCCGAGGTGATCTGCTTGAAACCGAGCTGTGTCAGAGCGTCGCTCAAGAGTAGGCGGCTGGTGACCTGATCGTCGACGATCAGGACTTTGATTTTCTCCGCAAGAGACATTATTCGCTCTCCTTTCGGGCGGCTGTCATTTTCAATATTTCTTCGCCGATCGCAGACAGCGCAAGCTGCTGCTCAACGGCGCCAAGTTCATGCGCAACCCTTGGCATTCCGTAAACAACGCAGGTTTTTTCGTTCTGTCCGATCGTTCTAGCGCCTGCGTGTCTCATTTTTAACAGACCTGCGGCTCCGTCGCGGCCCATGCCGGTCAAAATCACGCCCACAGCGTTGCGGCCAGCGAGTTCGGCAACCGAGTCAAACAGCACGTCTACGGACGGGCGATGGCCGTTCACAGGGTCTCGCTCGATCAGGCGACATTGGGGCGCCGATGAACTGACGACCTGGAGATGGCGGTCGCCGCCCGGCGCCAGATAGATTTTGCCGATCTCGAGACGCGCTCCGTCGGTTGCTTCCTGCACCACCGGCGCACACAACCGGTTCAGCCGCTCGGCAAAGCTCCTGGTGAAGGTGTGAGGCATGTGCTGGGTAATCACGGTCGGCGGGCAGTTGACCGGAAACTTCTGCAGCACTGCGATCAGAGCCTCGACGCCGCCGGTCGAGGAGCCGATGGCGACGATCTTGCGACCGACCCTGAAGTCGGCAACCGCCGTCGGGCTCACCGGCGCCTGTGGAGATGATGGTCGCGCCACTCGGCGCTGCGACCATGCCGCAGCCTTCACCTTTTCAGCGAGATCGCCGAACGGGAACCGCTCGCCCGGCGATGGTTTTCCGACGCAATCGAAGGCTCCGATCTCGAGCGCCGCCAAGCTTGCCTCGGCGCCGTGATGGGTCATGGTCGAGACCATGATGACCGGCATGGGCCTGAGCGTCATGATCTTTTCGAGGAACTCTAGGCCGTTCATGTTCGGCATCTCGATGTCGAGCGTGATCACATCCGGATTGAGTTCCTTGATCGCCGCGCGGGCCTGCATAGCATCGCCCGCCTGGCCAACGACATTGACGTCAGGATCGGAACTGAGAACAGCCGTGATCAGGCCACGCATGGTGGCGGAGTCATCGACAACGAGGACGCGTGCAGGTGCGCTCATGATTTGGTCCCCGCATTCTTGCCGTGGTAACGGTAGGTCGTGATGCCGATGTTGTCGAAGACGTTCTTGGCGTCGCCCGACACGCGCTCGGAATGGCCGATATAGAGATGGCCTTTATCCGGAAGGAGGCCTGCGAAACGCTGCCAGATCTTCACCTGGGTCGGCTCATCGAAGTAGATGACGACGTTGCGGCAGAAGATCACGTCGAACTTGCCCTTGAACGGCCATTGCGCCATCAGGTTCAGCTCGTTGAAGGTGATCAGCCGCTTGACGCGGTCGTCGACCTGGAACTTGCGCCGGCCCTTGACGTCGACTTCCTGGAACCACTGCTTGCGCATGGCCGGCGATACGGTTTCAAGGGCGGCCTCATCATAGGCGCCGGTACGGGCGATCGCCAGGATCTTGGGGTCGATATCGGTTGCCAGGATGCGGAAGTCATAGTCCGCGGCGTTGGGCATAAGGCCCAGCACAGTCAGCGCGATCGAATAGGGCTCCTGGCCATCCGAGCAGGCGGCTGACCATATCCGAACCCGGCCGCCGGACTTGGCGCGGGCGAGAAGCCCTGGCAACACGTCGGTGCGGAGATGGTCGAAATGGTGGTTCTCGCGGAAAAACCGTGTGAAGTTCGTCGTCAGATGCGAGAGCATGTCCTTGCGGGCAGCAGCACCCGCGGGCGACGAGACCAGCGCGCAGTACTCCCGGAAGCCCGAAATGCCAAGGTTGCGGATATGCTTGGAGAGGCGCGAATAGACGAGCGACGCCTTGGTCTCGTTGAGCGAGATCCCAGCATCGGCATAAATCATCGCCGCCACTTCGTTCAGGTCGCGGCGCGTCAGCGGATATTCTCCGCTGGCCAAGACCTCGTCCGGCGACTGCCGGCTATCCGCAAAACCCATGACACTCATGCTGCTTGGCTTTCAACGTCCGGGAAAAGGGTTTCGAGTTCGATCATGCAGATCATCCGGCGATCGATGGACAGGATGCCCCGGGCGAATTGCTTTTGCAGCTCAGAGGAGATTTCCGGTGTCGGCTGGATGATCTCCTCGTTGATCGTCAGTATGTCGGACACGGCTTCGACCAGCAGGCCGACCGTGTGCCGCCGAACCTGCGTGACGATGATGACGTGACGCACGCTGGGCTCCGATGGCCGCATGCCGAGCCGGGCCGACAGGTCCATGATCGGCAGCACGACGCCGCGCAGATTGATCACGCCCAGAACATAGGGGGGGGCGTAAGGAATAGCCGTTGCTGGCGTCCAGCCGCGGATTTCGCGAACCGACATCACATCGATGCAGAACTCCTGGTCACCGATGCGGAAGGCGATCAGTTCGCGCATGCCCTGCGCGGCGGCCTTGAGCGGTTGCGACATGATCTTACCCCGCCGCCGCGTAAGACATTTCAGCCTTCAGGACCTGCCCGCGCGACGCCGCGACGACTGCATCGACGTCGAGGATGAGGGCCACGCGACCGTCGCCCAGAATGGTCGCGGCTGCGATGCCCGGGACATGGGTGTAGTTTGCCTCGAGGCTCTTGATGACGACCTGACGCTGGCCCTGGATGGCATCCACCATCAGCGCCCGCTGGCCGCCGCCTTCGGATTCCACCAGCAAGGCGACACCTTCGACGGGGTTGGCCTGCGTGGTCCGGAAGTTGAGAATACGGCCGACATCGATCAGCGGGCAGAAGGAATTGCGGATCGAGATCAGGCGATGGTTGGCGCCGAAGGAATGGATGGCGGCGGCTTCCGGCTGCAAGGTCTCGACGATCGCGGTCAACGGCACGACCAGGGTCTGGCCGGCGACCGTCACCACCATGCCGTCAAGGACGGCAAGCGTCAGCGGCAGGCTCATGGTGAAGACAGAGCCATGGCCTGGCTTGGAAGTGATGTTGATGCGTCCACCGAGCGCCTGGATCGAACGCTTGACCACGTCCATGCCGACGCCACGACCCGAAATGTCGGAGATCTTGTCGGCGGTCGAGAAACCAGGCAGGAAGATCAGGTTGTCGACTTCTTCGTCGGTGAGGTTGGCATCGGCGGCGATCAGCTCGTTTTCGATGGCCTTCTGGCGGACGCGTTCGCGGTTGATACCCGCGCCATCGTCGGCAAGCTCGATCAGGATGCGTCCGGAGCGATGCTTTGCCGTCAGGCGGACCGTGCCCTCGGGGTTCTTGCCGATCGCAACGCGCTTCTCCGGGCTTTCGACGCCGTGGTCGACGGCGTTGCGGATCATGTGCGTCAGCGGTTCGGCCAGCTTGTCGATGACGGTCTTGTCGACTTCGGTGTTCTCACCTTCGGTGACGAGGCGGATCTGCTTGCCGGTCATGTCGGCGATTTCGCGGACGATGCGCGACATGCGCTGGAAGACGGGTTTGACCGGCTGGGCGCGGATCGCCATGACCGAATCCTGGATCTCGCGGGTGAGCTGCTGGAGCTCTTCGAGGCCCATGTTGATCGATGACGTACCGTTGCTGTCGTTCTCGACGACGCTCTGGGACAACATCGCCTGGTTGATAACCAATTCGCCGACCAGGTTGATCAGGCGGTCGACGCGGTCGAGATCGACGCGGATGGTCTGGCCGGCAGCAAGCGCGCTGTTGGCACCGGCGGCATTGGCAGCAGCGGCGGCGGCAGCGGCCGGCGGCTCTCTCTTTTCGGCGCGGGCCGCGGTTGACGCGAGCTGCGTGACGTTGCTCGCGGTTTCAGCGGCTGAGACGGCTGCTGCGACATCGCTGGCAGGTGTGGCTTGATGCTCTTCCTCGGCAGGAGCCGGTTCGTCATCCAGCGACGAAAGGTCGAAGGGAACCGGTATCATCGGCAATTCTTCGTCGGCGCCGTTGTCGACCGTTTCTTCCGCGATCTTGACTTCGAGTTCGCAATCCCATTCGGCGAATTCGAACACCGTGCGGATGGCGTCCTCGCCCTTTTCGGTCTTGATCAGGATCTTCCAGCTGAAGTAAGCGCCTTCCGAATCCAGGTCCTGCAGCGCCGGCAGCGTCTGCATGTTGCAGTTGATGGTCATTTCACCGAGGCGCGACAGGTCGCGCAGCAGCAGCGTCGCGTCATTGCCCTTGGCGTAGAGCGCGCCGCGTGGCTTGAAGCTGATTTCATATTCCGGCAGTTCGGCCACCACATCCTCGGCGCCGTCGAACTCGTCGAAGGTGAAGGGAATGGGCTGGAAGCCGCTTTCATCACTCGGTGCCGGGGGCGATACAGGTGCTGCGGCCGCGACGGGCTTTGGTGCCGGAGCAGGAGCCGGAGCTTCGTGGTGCGACGATGCAGATGGCATCACGCCCTGGGCCAAGGCTTCAAGCTCCTTGACAAGGCCGCGGCTTCTCGCCTGGTCGACAGTGCCGCCGTCGCGGGCGACATTGGTAAGGTCGGCAAGAACATCGGCCGCCTTCAGCATGACTTTCAAGACATCCTGGTTCGGCTCGAGCTTGTTCGATCGCACGCAATCGAGCGTTGTCTCGAAGACGTGGGCAAAAGCGACCAGGTCTTCCAGACCGAACGCCCCTGCCCCACCCTTGATGGAATGAACGGCACGAAAAACGGCGTTGACAGTTTCCGGATCGCGGTCGCCATCATTCAATTTCAAAAGACCGGATTCCAGTTCAGCGAGCTGCTCTTCGCACTCCTGGAAAAAGATCTCTTTGATTTCGTTCATATCCATCGGAAGAAATCCTGTTTAAGCGGTTACACGCTCGATAGCATCGATCAGTTTGACTGGATCAAAAGGCTTGACGATCCAGCCGGTGGCGCCAGCCTGGCGAGCGCGGTTTTTCTTCTCCGCGTCGCTTTCCGTGGTCAGCACCAGGATCGGGATGGCCCGGAACCGCTCGTTGCGGCGAACGCCTTCGATGAAGCCGAAGCCGTCCAGACGGGGCATGTTGATGTCAGTGACGATCACATCCGGATTGGCGCCTTCCAGCACTTCCAGGCCTTCGATGCCGTCTTCGGCCTGAATGGTCTCGAAGCCGGCATTGTTGAGGGTCACGAGCAGCATGTTCCTGATCGTTCGCGAGTCATCGACGGTAAGTACTTTTTTCTTCACTGATGGATCTCCTTGGCAAGCAGGTGATCCATGTTGACACCGATCAGCTGCATCGTTTTCTGAAATGAATCCGACACCTTCGAGAAGGTGAGGGAATGCTTGTCCTCATCCCAGGTCTTGGCCGCGGCCATCAAAACCTGCGCGCACAGGGCACCGGCGCGCTCGACGCCGGAAGCGTCGATGACCACGTTGTTGCCCCGTAATCCGAGTAGTTTGCTGCGCAGCGTGGAGGCCTCGTTGAGGTCTAGCACTGCCGCCAGGCTGATTTTCTTATCTGCCTTCTTCACTGCCATTCATGCCTTCCTTGTTGGTTAATTTCAGACCACGTTGCCCGGGGTTTCTGATGCAGTCGTTAATAGACACTTCTGTCACCTCCGAAGCTTGCAACCCGCAGCGGAAAATCGAAATGCTCGGGGCTTGCATCCTCGAGATGCGTTGGCCCGATCTTGATTTCCGGCCGTATCGGGACAGCGCGCTCGCTGGAAAACTCCCTGGCCCGCGCCACGCGAAATTCGCGGATGGTTTGGCCCAGCTCCAGAACGACGGTGTGCAGGTGGTCGGCTGTTTCGCCAGTGCTGCGGGCAAGACCGCTCGACGCGGCGAGCTTTCCGCCAATGGTATCGACCTCCGCTGTCACCGAGCGCAGGTCGGATGCATGCGCATCGGCCGCTGCCGCGATGCCGGAAATGGTATCGTTGATGGTGGTGACCTGGCGAACGATGCCGCCGATGGCCTCCTGGGTTCGGCCGACCATCTGCACGCCGGCCACGACCTGCGCCTTGGTGCCTGTGACCAGTGCCTTGATCTCGCGCGCGGCGTCGGCGGAACGCTGGGCCAGGGCCCGGACTTCCTGGGCGACGACGGCAAAGCCGCGGCCGCTGTCGCCGGCGCGTGCAGCTTCAATCCCGGCATTGAGAGCCAGAAGGTTCGTCTGGAAGGCGATCTCGTCGATGCTGCCGATGATCTGCCCAATCTTTTCGGCCGATGTCTCGATATCGGCCATGGCGGCTATTGCCTCGCCGACGATGTGGCCGCTGTCTTCAGCGGCCTTGCGGGTCGTTGCCGCGTCCTTCTCGGCCAACCGCGTGGTGGCGGCATTGTCTCGCACCTGACCGGCAAGCCCTGCAAGCAGTCGGGCGTTGACGCCCAGTTGTTGCGCGTGGTCGGTCGCGGCTTCGTCGAGCGTGCGGCTGTCGATGGAGATCTGGCCGGCGGCTTCTTCCGTCGTCTTCACCCGTTCAGCAAGCTGCGTGAAATCCTTCTGCATGGCCTCCAAGGCGGCGTTGAGCAGAGAGACCAGTTCACTGTAGGCATCGGGGACAACCGCTGGAGCACGCACCGTCAGATCGCGCTCGCCAAGGCTCCGGATGACATCGGCGAAGACGGCGCTCGCCTCGGCCTGATCGGAAACGCGCTGGTCGGCCAAGGCCCGCTGGTGCTGGATGCGCATCTCGTTGAAGCGCAGCGACACGGCGATCTCGACATCGACCATGACGAGCCGCACCAGAGCCGCAACCAGGTCGGCGGATTCCTTAGCCCGGCGCTTGCCGCCCGGCAGCATCGAACCGCCAGCCATGTCGCCGATGACGCCCGCCAGAAGGTGTTCCAGAATGACGCCATGGCCTGCCACCTGCCATCGCGGCTCGAGACCCATCTTGCTTTCGGAATCGGCGAGCACCTTGACCCGCTCGGCGTAGAGGCTGTCGAACCGCGCGTCGGTCAGCACATCCCAGTGGGAAGACTGCAGATCGTGCAGCCGTTCGAGCTGATTATCGCTGGTAAAATTGCGGGCCGCATCGGGAAAGGACTGGAAGCGATGGAAAAGATCGCGAAGGCCGGCCTTCATGTGCGTCTGGAGAAGCGGCCGATGACGACGGAGCGTCTCGCACTGATCGGCATCGAGGCCGGCAAAGCGCAAGCGGTCACGTAGGCTACCTGCCTGCGTCCGATGTCCCTGCTCTGGTATCGAGTCCTGTGTCAAAACCGTTCCCGCCGCGATGCCTGGACGGATGTCCTGGCTGAATTGTGTAAGCTTTCCAATATCAACGGCTTTGGACGGAACACGGCCTCGGGGATCTAGCGATCCTCCGGCTCAGCGCCACTCGTTCATCGAGGTTGAAATTGTCTGGAGAGAATCCGGGGCAAAATCCGGTACGAAGGGGCGGCATCATGCCTGGTGGGGAGGAGCGACATCTTCCCATTCCAACGTGTACTGCAATGTTTATGGTTAATTCCTTGCCTGAAGGTTAACATTGCGTCGAAGGTGAGCGAATTCGAATAAATCTTTCTTCCACGAGACTATGGGCATTGGTGGGGCCGAAAGACAGTCACAAGCAAGCTTCGTTGTTTAGAAGCAAAGGTTAGGTCACATCCACATCCCTACGAGGAAAGAGCAATGATTGTTCTTGGACTGAGTGCTTCACTTATTGCCAGCATAACGCTGTCTGCATTCGCCCTCCTGAGCCGTCTCGACGAGTCTCGGCAGAAGGTCCCGCTGAGGGTTTTTTGACAGAGCCGGGATAGCCCAGATCCACCTGACGCGTAGGCTCAGTCCCTCTCAACGAGGCGCGCCTTTCGGCGACCAGAGCATGGATGCGCATCGCATCGGCTGCTCGCGACTGAACAGGGCCTCAAAGTATAGGTCGTGAAGGCGTCGAACAAATTCTGCGGTTAAACTTTTGCAGGCATGGCTTTGCTCTGTTGCTCCAGCGCGACCGCCCAGCCGATGGGTTGGATCTCGACGAAAACCACGCCGCCTTGCTCAAACGCCAATTTCAGCTGCGCCTCGGTCGCACGGTGGATATCGTGGCGGGCGCCTTCGTAGTCGCGGATCGTGCTGCGGGAAACGCCTGCCTTTTCGGCGAGATCGTTCTGTGTCCAATCCAGGAAACCACGCGCGGCACGACAATGCGCCGGTGTCAGAATAGCTGGCTTACTGCCTTGATTCACGATGCAAAAATACCCATATTGGTCACTCTAAGCCATATATGTCATATTGAGCATGGGATTTCCAGCGGGGGAAAAGAAGATGCCACACGATACACCATTGATTTCGACGATCGTCATGGGGCTCGTGCTGGCTTTCATCTTCGGCGCTATCGCCAACAAGTTGCGCATGCCGCCGCTCGTCGGCTATCTCGTCGCCGGCGTGCTGGCAGGGCCCTATACGCCGGGCTTTGTCGCCGATCAGGGGCTAGCCCCGGAACTGGCTGAGATCGGCGTCATCCTCCTGATGTTCGGCGTCGGATTGCACTTCTCCCTCAAAGACCTGTTGTCGGTGCGCTTCATTGCCGTTCCCGGCGCCCTCGTCCAGATCGCCTTCGCGACGCTGCTCGGCTGGGGATTGGGCACGCTGCTGGGCTGGTCGATCGGGGGCAGCCTTGTGTTCGGCCTGGCTTTGTCGGTCGCTTCCACGGTGGTATTATTGAAGGCCCTGCAGGAACGGCGGCTGGTCGAGACCGAGCGTGGTAAGATCGCGGTTGGCTGGCTGATCGTCGAGGATCTGGCCATGGTTCTGGCGCTGGTGCTGATCCCGGCCGCCGCCAGCATTTCCGGCGACGGCCACGGGCCCGTCGAGCCGCTTTCGGCAGCGGTCAACCGCCTGTTCGGCCTTGATCTTGGCATCGGCGGCATCATCGGCATGACGCTTTTGAAGGTCGCGCTGTTCGTGGCGCTGATGCTGGTGTTCGGCCGCCGCGTCATTCCCTGGATTCTGCATCGCACCGCCCATACCGGCTCGCGCGAACTCTTCCGGCTCGGCGTGCTGGCGATCGCGCTCGGCGTCGCCTTCGGTGCGGCAAAGCTGTTCGGCGTGTCGCTCGCGCTCGGTGCCTTCTTTGCCGGCATGGTTCTCGCCGAGAGCGAGCTCAGCCATCGGGCCGCCCAGGAAAGCCTGCCGCTGCGCGACGCTTTTGCGGTGCTGTTCTTCGTTTCCGTCGGCATGCTGTTCGACCCGAACATCCTGTTCGAACATCCTCTGCTGGTGCTCGCGACGGTGTTCATCATCGTGGTCGGCAAGTCGCTGGCGGCCTTCCTCATCGTCATTGCCTTCCGCAAACCGGTTGGGACGGCGCTGACGATTTCGGCCAGTCTGGCGCAGATCGGTGAGTTCTCCTTCATCCTGGCGGCCATGGGCGTCGAGCTCAAGATGTTGCCGGAACAGGGTCGAGACCTGATCCTTGCCGGCGCGATCATCTCGATCATCCTCAATCCGCTGGTCTTCTACGGCTGCGCCCGTCTGAAAAGCCATCTCGGCAACAAGACCCGGCTGCAAGAGGAGGCAACGGCGCAGGCCGAAGCGGCGACTGCGGCGGCAGCAAAGCCCGCGGCCGTGGAGGCCGAGGTGCCGGTTATCGGCGAGGAGCGTGATCCAGGCCCCTCGACGCTCAGGGGCCATGCCGTCGTCGTCGGCTATGGTCGGGTCGGCAGCATCGTCGGCCAGAACCTGCTGTCGTCAGGCACACCGTTCCTCGTCATCGAGGACACCGACAAGCGCGTCATCGATCTGCGCGCGCGCGGCATCGAAGCGATCTCCGGCAATGCGGCCTCGGCCGAGGTCCTCGGATTTGCCAATATTGCGGCCGCCCGCAGCCTGGTCGTCGCCATCCCCAACGCGTTCGAGGCCTGCAGCATCGCCGAGCAAGCACGCCAGCTCAATCCCTCGATCCTGATCGTCGCGCGCGCCCATTCCGACGCGGAAATCGACGAACTGACCCGCTATGGCGCCGATACGGTGATCATGGGCGAGCGTGAAATCGCACTGGGCATGGTTGACCGGCTGCGCCAAGTGCATCATGACAGACCACTCTATGAAGATGCGCCGTCGGCTGATAGACTGACCGACACGCTTGTAACTCCACGTGAATAGGTCGTTTAACCCTTGAGCCTGTCCGACGACGGCATTGCCGACAGCGACGAGACCAGACATCCCCGCGGCGCCATGCCCCGCGTGATGGCCTCTCTGATCGTTGCGTTCTTTGCCTATCTGGGCCTCGCGCTCGGCGGCGGCTTCGGGACGTTTGCAAGCACAGAGACAAACAATTTCGCTGCCGCCAAGGGCAGCCAGCAGCCGCACTACCTGACGCTTCGCGACAACACCCGCGGCATCGTCGTCGCTGCCGGCGACAACGAGCCGAAGGCGAGCTGGCATGACGGTAACGCGGCGCTGATCGCTTCGGGCATGCAGACCGCACCATCGCTTTTCGGTGTCGCCTTGCCTATGTCGCCAGCGTCACCTCCGATCACGGACGGCAATGTCGGGGCCTATCTGGCCCAAGGACCGCCGGCGGCTTCCGCCTGAGAGAACGCGCGCTCCGGCGCATCCCCCTTTACATCAGACCCACGCGCCAGCGCTCTTGCCGCTGGCAGAAGCTTATTCAAGGATAGACATTATGCGCACCTCCCCATGGCTGGTGTTCACCTATGCGGTGATCATCGTGCTTGGCATGCTCATCGCCCTGCCGAACGTGCTGCCGCAATCGGCTCTCAACCGCATTCCCGCCTGGCTACCGCATAATCAGGTCGCGCTCGGCCTCGACCTTCGCGGCGGGTCCCATCTGGTTCTCGAAGTCGACGAAGGCGATCTGGTCCATGAGCGGCTGCAGACGCTGGTCCAAGATGCACGCCGCGTTCTGCGGGCTAAGGGCATCCAGACCAAGTCGGTCGTCCAGAACGCCACGCAGGTCGTCATTTCGCTGACCGACCCGACCCAGAGCGATGCGGCCGTCACCGAGTTGAAGACCCTGGCGAATACCCTCACCACAGGCATCAGCGCCGGCCAGTCGGACCTCAATGTCGCGGCCAACAACGGCGTGATCACGCTGGCCTACTCGCAGGTCGGCATCAACGCCAATGTCGACGCCGCCGTCCAGCAGAGCCTTGAGATCATTCGCCAGCGCGTCGACCAGGTCGGCGTGTCCGAGCCGACGATCCAGCGCATCGGCAACAACCGCGTGCTCGTGCAGTTGCCGGGCACCCAGGACCCGTCGCGCCTGCGCGAACTGCTCGGCTCGACCGCCAAGATGTCGTTCCACATGCTGTCCGACAGCGGCGACCTCACCAATCCTGGTCCCGGCGTCACTGTGATGAAGGACGACAAGGGCAACAGCTATGCGATCCAGGATCGCGTCGAGCTTTCCGGCGACCGTCTGGCCGATGCCCGCGTCTCCTTCGATCAGAACACCCATGAGCCGCTGGTCACCTTCCGCTTCGACAGCGCGGGTGCCAACCGCTTTGCCGAGATCACCCGCGCCAATGTCGGCAAGCCATTTGCCATCATTCTCGACAACAAGGTTTTGAGCGCGCCTGTCATCCGCGAACCGATCACCGGCGGCTCCGGTCAGATCTCCGGCAACTTCACGGCTGAAAGCGCAACCACGCTGTCGGCCCTGCTGCGCGCCGGCGCCCTGCCGGCCAAGCTCACCGTCATCGAGGAACGCACCGTCGGCGCCGACCTTGGTGCCGACGCCATCAAGATGGGCATCTATTCCGGCCTCGTCGGCTTTGCCCTGGTCGCCCTCTTCATCTTCGTGCTCTACGGCACATGGGGGATCCTGGCCAACGTCGCGCTGCTGATCCACACGATCCTGACCTTCTCGGCCCTGACGCTGGTCGGCGCTACCCTGACGCTGCCGGGCATCGCCGGTGTCGTGCTCGGCATCGGCCTTGCGGTGGACGCCAACGTGCTGATCAACGAGCGTATCCGCGAGGAAACCCGCAAGGGACGCGGTGCCTTCGCCGCCATCGACAACGGCTTCAACCGCGCCTACTCGACCATCATCGACGGCAACATGACGGCGCTGATTGCCGCTGCCATCCTGTTCTACTTCGGCTCCGGTCCGGTGCGCGGCTTTGCCGTCACCATGGGTCTCGGCCTGATCATCTCGATGTTCACCTCGGTCGCCTTCGTGCGCGTCGTGATGATCGCGATTGCGCGTCGCCGCAAGCTGAAGGTGATCAACATCCAGTCGCTGTTCCGGTTCTCGCCCTATGACCGGCACATCCAGTTCATGAAAGCCCGCTTCTTCGGCGTCACGGTGTCGGCTGTGCTGTCGCTCGCTTCCATCGGGCTGTTCATCTACCCGGGCCTCAACTACGGCGTCGACTTCCGCGGCGGCATCCAGATGACCGTCAAGACCAATGACGGCGCCGATCTCTCGACCTTCCGCGAGGGTCTCAACAACCTCGGCCTCGGCGAAATCACGCTGCAGTCGTTCGGCGACAAGAACACCATCCTCGTTCGCGCCCAACGTCAGGAGGGCGGCGAGGAAGCGCAGACGGCGGCGGTCACCAAGCTCAAGGCAGAAGTGACCAAGATCGATCCGAGCGCCACGGTCGAAGGCACTGACGTCATCGGACCGAAGGTCTCCGGCGAACTTGCCTGGGCGGGTATCCTGTCCGTCGTCATCGCCAGCCTGGCGATGCTGTTCTATATCTGGTTCCGCTTCGAATGGCCCTTCGCCGTCGGCGCCATCGTCACGCTTGTGCTCGACGTCACCAAGTTGGTGGGCTTTTTCGCCATCACCGGGCTCGACTTCAACCTGACGGCTATCGCCGCCGTGCTGACGATGGTTGGCTACTCGGTGAACGACAAGGTCGTGGTCTACGACCGCATGCGCGAAAACATGCGGCTCTACAAGTCGATGCCGCTGCGCGAGCTGATCGACAAGTCGATCAACGAGACGCTTGCCCGAAGCCTCTACACCAACGCTACGGCTCTGCTGGCGATGCTGCCGATGGCGATCTGGGGCGGCAGTGCCGTCTCGAGCTTCGCCATTCCGATGGTCTTCGGCATTCTCGTCGCCGGTGCCTCGTCGATCTTCATCGCAGCGCCGATCCTGCTCTTCCTCGGCGACTGGCGCACCCGTCACCGTGTTGCCGGTGCCGCCAACGATGCCAAGGCTGCTGAAGACGAGAAGGCCAAGTCAAAGCAGCTTCCGGCCGCTGAATAAGACAGAAAAGGGCGCCCCGGTTGGAGGCGCCCTTTTTGCATGCCGGCTAAAGCCGGATCAGATCGTCGGCCTGTGCAGCGCGAGGCCTGGTTTCGGCGCGGGGATGCGCTCGACCGCCCCGTGCTGCTGCTCGGTGATCAGCACATGCTTGCCATCGGGCGTAAAGGCGACGTTGCTGGGCAGCGCGCCATTGGTGCGGATATGGCCGGAGACCTTGCCGGAGGCGTCGATCAGGGAGATGTCGCCCTGCCCGTAGATCGCGCAATAAAGGGTATCGTCTCGATCGAAAGCGAGCCCGACCGGGCCCCTGAGGCTTCCGCCGATCGGCGAGCGCAGCGCCTGGGCAAAGACTTCCTGGCGGCCACCCACCACCTGCCGGTAGATATTGCCGGTCAGCATCTCGCTGTAATAAAGCATGCCTTTGGAATCGAAGGCGATGCCGCTGGCAAGCAGCAGCCCCGTCGCCAGCGATCGCAGCACGCGGCCATCGGCGGGATCGATCTGGTAGATACGGCCATTGTAGGCGGCATTCAGGAAATCCGGGCGAATGGTCTGGCCGATGACGAGGTCGGCGATCCGGACGCCGGAATCGCTCATATATAGCAAGCCGTCCGGACCAAAGGCGAGATCGTGCGGCAGGACGAAGGGTCCCCTGTCGCTGCCTTCTATCATCTGCAACATGCGGCCTTCGGGCGACAAGCGAACCAGCGAGTTTTCCGGACCGCCGGCGACCCAGAAACATCCATCGCCATCGGTGGCGAGCCCAGTCGGACGTCCGCCAGGCCGGCAAATTTCCCGGCGCCTGCCATCCTGCTCGAGCACCGTCAGGCAACGGTGTCCATCTTCCATTTCAACCAGAGCAACGCGGCCGTCCTGCAGTCCGACCGGCCCATCGGGCTGGTGCAAGCCGACTGCAATCGTCTCATTCATTCGGAAGTATCCCCCGAGGCAGACGGCGATATGTTAATCATGGCTAACCTTTCCAATTCGTTAAGCAAAAGCTAACATCCAGGTTTTGTCCGCTGCATCCTTGCCTCAAAGCGGGCCACGCGTCTTGACAGAATTCGCCGATTCAGAACATTTAACGAACATTCGGGCAATCTAATGATGGCCGGATAATCTTCGGAAAATCGACACGGCATGGCAGCGGCCGCTCCGGAGCAATCGAGGAGAGCCCATGACCGCCGCCTATCTGGAAAAACTGAACCCCGAACAGCGGCTGGCCGTCGAGCACGGCACCGATATCGACGGCAGCCATGTCTCCGGCCCGCTGCTGGTCATCGCCGGCGCCGGCTCGGGCAAGACCAACACGCTCGCCCACCGCGTTGCCCATCTGATCGTTAGGGGTGCCGATCCGCGCCGCATCCTGCTCATGACCTTTTCCCGAAGGGCCGCGTCCGAGATGGGCCGCCGCGTCGAAAAGATCTGCGCCCAGGTGCTGGGTGCGAAATCCGGGATCATGACCGACGCGCTCGCCTGGAGCGGCACCTTCCATGGCATCGGCGCACGGCTGCTGCGCGACTATGCCGAACAGATCGGCCTCGACCCGGCCTTCACCATCCACGACCGCGAGGACAGTGCCGACCTGATGAACCTCATCCGGCACGACCTCGGCTTCTCCAAGACCGAGAACCGCTTTCCGACCAAGGGCACCTGCCTCGCGATCTATTCGCGCGCCGTCAACTCCGAGACGCCGCTCGAGCAGGTTCTGCGCGACGTCTTTCCCTGGTGCGCCACCTGGGAGAACCAGTTGCGGGAGCTGTTTGCCAGCTATGTTGAGGCGAAGCAGGTGCAGAATGTGCTCGATTACGACGACCTGTTGCTCTACTGGGCCCACATGGTGCACGAGCCCCTCATTGCCGAGGATATCGGTGGCCGCTTCGACCATGTGATGGTCGACGAATACCAGGACACCAACCGGCTGCAGTCGTCGATCCTGATGGCGCTGAAGCCCGG
>Ga0207650_10000393_pt1 | contig 39925 bp, 34 predicted proteins | sample KBSS63metaG_FD_184325 | JGI IMG/M metagenome (GOLD analysis project Ga0207650, IMG submission 184325) | Switchgrass rhizosphere microbial communities from Kellogg Biological Station, Michigan, USA - KBS S6-3 metaG (SPAdes) (version 2) | ecosystem: Host-associated > Plants > Roots > Rhizosphere...
CCAGGACACCAAACTGACCCGCGATTTGGCCAGCTTTCAACGTTGGTTCAACACCTGGTCGTCTCGGACCATGACCTTCTCCGCCGGCAGCATCTTCGTTGCCGTGTTGCTGATGATGGTCTGACCCTGCCAAGCCTGAATTAACTCTAGGAAATGCCCTGATGAACAGTCCAGTAAACGCCAACGTAGTCCACGAATCCGAAGCCCAGCGCCAGCACGCCCGTGTCAAAATCCCGGCCAAGCTGCGCTTCTTCAACACTGACCGCACCCAGACCGAAGCACGGGTGATCGACCTCTCCGCCGGCGGCCTGGCGTTCACCGCCACCCAACCGCTGACCATCGGTGAAGTGCACAAGGGTCGTCTGCAGTTCGTCATCGATAACCTCGGCCTGGCGATGGACGTGGAGCTGCAGATTCGCTCCTACGATCGCCAGACCGGCCGCACCGGTTGCCAGTTCCAGAACCTCGACGCCCAGGATATTTCCACCCTGCGCCACCTGATCACTTCGCACCTGTCCGGTGACATCGTGACCATGGGCGACGTGCTGGCGACCCTGCAGCGCGACAACTTCACCAAGGCGCGCAAGGTCAAGGACAGCGGCAGCAACATGAGCGCCTTCGGCCGCCTGCGCGCCGTGACGTTCAGCCTGGCGATCTTCCTGGTGGGCCTGGCGGCGTTCGGCTTTGTCTTCAAGTCGGTGTATGGCATGTATTTCGTCAGCCACGCACAGGCTGGCCTGGTGAGCGTGCCCGGCATGAACGTAACGATGCCGCGCGACGGCACCGTGCAAAGCTTGCTCAAAGGTGACGCGATCGCCGCCAAAGGCGCGCCGCTGGCGACCTTCAGCACCAGCATGCTCGATGTGCTCAAGGGCCACTTGGACGAAGACCAACTGCAACCGGCCAAGGTTGAAGAACTGTTCGGCAAGCAAATGACTGGCACCCTGACGTCGCCGTGCGACTGCATCGTTGCCCAGCAACTGGTCGCCGACGGTCAGTACGCCAGCAAAGGCGACGTGATCTTCCAACTGGTGCCGCGCGGCGCCCAGGCCAATGTTGAAGCACGCTTCACCTACCGTCAGTTCGCTGACGTTCGCCCAGGTACACCCGTGAGCTTCCAGGTGGCCGACGAAGAACAGCTGCGCACCGGCACCATCGTCAGCAGCACCAGCCTGAACAGCGCCGACCTGTCCTCCGACATCCGCGTACAGATCAAACCTGACGCACCGCTGGACAGCACCTACGCCGGCCGCCCAGTCGAAGTGATCAGCGACCGTGGCCCATCGCTGAACTGGCTGATCGATAAAGCCATGGCCCACGGTCTGTAAGCGAGGACATGCCTGTGATGACTATCCCAAACACGCCGCAATCCCTGCGGGAGCGAGCTTGCTGTGGCGAGGGCGCTTGCTCCCGTTCGACAGCGCAGCTGGAGCCGGCTTTTGGGGGCGCTACGCACCCCAGCGGGAGCAAGCTCCCTCGCCACAAAAGCAGTTGCCACTTGGGTTCAGTAGCGTTGCTGGCACTCGCAGTCAGCCTCGCCGGTTGCGCCGGCCTGCCCGACCAACGCCTGGCCAATGAAGCGCTCAAGCGTGGCGACACCGTCACCGCGCAGCAGAATTACCAGCAACTGGCAGACCTGGGTTACAGCGAGGCCCAAGTGGGCCTGGCCGATATCCAGGTCGGCACCCGCGATCCGGCGCAAATCAAACAGGCTGAAGCCACTTACCGTGCGGCGGCGGACACCTCGCCCCGCGCCCAGGCACGTCTCGGTCGCCTTCTGGTGGCCAAGCCAGGCAGCACCGAAGCCGAACACCATGAAGCCGAAGGCCTGCTGAAAAAAGCCTTCGCCAATGGCGAAGGCAACACGCTAATCCCGCTGGCGATGCTGTACCTGCAATACCCGCACAGCTTTCCGAACGTGAATGCCCAGCAACAGATCAGCAAATGGCAGGCCGCGGGTTACCCGGAAGCCGGCCTGGCGCAGGTGCTGCTGTATCGCACCCAGGACACCTACGACCAGCATCTGGATGATGTCGAGCGCATCTGTAAAGCCGCGCTGAACACCACCGACATCTGCTACGTCGAGCTGGCCACCGTCTACCAGAAAAAAGCCGAGCCCGAAAAACAGGCCGAACTGCTCAAGCAGATGGAAGCCGGTTACAGCCGTGGCACCGTCACCGCACAACGCGTGGACAGCGTGGCACGTGTGTTGGGCGACGCCTCCCTGGGCAAGCCTGACGAGAAAACCGCCCAGGCCCTGCTGGAAAAAATCGCCCCTGGCTACCCGGCTTCCTGGGTCAGCCTGGCGCAACTGCTCTACGACTTCCCTGAACTGGGCGACGTCGACCAGATGATGAAGTACCTGGACAACGGCCGCGCCGCCGACCAGCCGCGCGCCGAGCTGTTGCTGGGCAAGCTTTACTACGAAGGCAAGTGGGTGCCGGCGGACGCCAAGGCGGCCGAAGCGCATTTCCAGAAAGCCGTGGGCCGCGAAGTGGCCGCCGATTACTACCTCGGCCAGATCTACCGCCGTGGCTACTTGGGCCAGGTCTACTCGCAAAAAGCCCTGGATCACTTGCTGACCGCTGCGCGCAACGGCCAGAACAGCGCCGACTTCGCCATCGCCCAGTTGTTTTCCCAAGGCAAGGGCACCAAGCCCGACCCATTGAATGCCTATGTCTTCAGCCAATTGGCTAAAGCCCAGGACACGCCAGAGGCCAATGACTTGGCCACGCAGCTCGAAGCCCCGCTGACGCCGGAACAACGCGCTCAAGGCCAACGCCTGGTGCAACAGGAACTGGCCACCCGCGGCACCCTGGCCCAGAGCACGCTGCAACTGCACGCCCTGGAAGAAGAAGACGGCGAGGAATCCCTATGAAGCTCAACCCATTCGTCAAAGCCGGCATCGGCCTGACCTTCGCCTTGCTGTGGTCGTGCCCGACCCTGGCCGCACTGACCGAAGCGAAGAACTTCGGCCTGGAAGTCAAAGCCACCGCACAGTCCGAAGATGACCGTGACCTCGGCACGCAGAAAGGCGGCGACGTCAACGGCATCGGCCTCGACCTGCGCCCGTGGATCTACGGCGAAAGCGGCGCGTGGAGCGCCTACGCCATGGGCCAGGCAGTGGTGTCGAGCGACATCATCGAGACCGACACCCTGCAACAATCGGCGGATGACGAAAACCAGCAGACCACCAACGACGACCGCAAGACCAAGAAAAACTACTTGGCCATGCGCGAATTCTGGGTCGGCTACAGCGGCTTCACGCCCTACCCCGGCGAGATCCTCAAGCTGGGTCGCCAACGCCTGCGCAATGACGACGGCCAATGGCGCGACACCAACATTGAGGCGCTGAACTGGACCTTCGACACCACCCTGCTCAAGGCCAATGTCGGCGTCGCTGAACGCTTCAGCGAATACCGCACCGACCTCAAGGAACTGTCGCCCAAGGACAAGGATCGCCAGCACCTCTACGCTGACGCCGCCTACCAGTGGACGCCAGGCCAGTGGATCGGCCTGCGTGGTCACCACACCCATGACAACGGCAAGCTCGACTTCCCGGAACCCGGCGTGCCCACCGACTCGCTGGACAAACGCGAGAACGGCGACCTGACCTGGCTCGGCATCGAAGCCAACAGCGACGCCTACAACTGGCGCAACACCAACACGGTCAATTACTGGGCCAGCGTCACCGGCATGAGAGGCGACCGCGATTCGGTCAATGCCTTGAACGCCGACGGTACCCGCCCGACAGAGGCCAAGCGCAGCGATGACGTCAGTGGCTGGGCTACCGACCTGGGTATCCGCTTGCGTCTGGACCCTCAATGGCAAGTGGGTGCGGCCTACGCCCGCGCCAGTGCCGAATACGAGCAGAACGGCCTGCAAAGCAACCGTTCGAACTTCACCGGCACCCAATCCCGCCTGCACCGTTTCGGCGAAGCGTTTCGCGGCGAGATGAACAACATGCAGTCCATGAGCCTGTTCGGTTCCTGGCAGCTGCGCGAGGACTACGACGCCAGCCTGGTGTACCACAAGTTCTGGCGTGTCGACGGCAACAAGCCGGTGGGCAGCAACGGTATCGACGCCGTGCAGAACAACACCGACGACGTGACCGGCGCGATCCTGTCCAGCACTTCCCTGCCGCTTGAAGACGGCAAGAAAGACCTGGGCCAGGAGATGGACCTGGTGGTCACCAAGTACTTCAAGAAAGGCCTGCTGCCGGCCGCGCTCAGCCAGTCGATCGACGAACCGTCGGCCCTGGTGCGCTTCCGGGCGGGTGTGTTCAAGCCGGGTGATGCCTATGGCAGCCAGGTCGACTCGTACATGCACCGCGCGTTTGTCGACGTGATCTGGAAATTCTGATGGGAGCCTGCGCAATGAACCCTCAAGCCCTCAAAGGCTCGGCCATGCTGGCGGCAGCGATGCTGCTGGCAAGCGGTGCTGCCATGGCCGATGTCGCGCCGCAGGCTAAAGCGCCGACCATCGCCAAAGAACTGCAACAGGCCAAGACCTACACCATCTCCAGCCCGCCGACCGCGCCGCTGGAAATGGCCAAGCCGGCCCTGCCCGACCTGTCGGGCTACACCGACGCGGCGATGGAAAAGAAAATCGTGCGCGCCAAGCCGGGCAAAATCAGCATCCGCCGCATGATGCAGGAAGACGCCCTCAAGGACTTCATCGGCGGTGACAACAAGATGGCTGAATGGGTGGTGCGCCAGCACGGCATTCCCCAGGCGATCTTCATCGACGACGGCTACATGAACCTCAAGGACTTGCTCGGCAAAGTGCCTAAGCAGTACCTGAGCGAAACCTCGCCGGGTGTGTTCCTGGCCAAGCTGCCGATCGTGGTCGGACGCAAGGGCATCCTGGAAATCGACAAGAAAACCCAAGAGCTGCGCCTGTCCCAGGAAGCCGGTTCGTTCCTGATCAACGACGGCCAGCTGTTTGTGCGTGACACCAAAGTCACCGGCTGGAGCGAAAAGGCCAACGGCCCCGCGCTGTACAAGTCACCCAAGGAATTCCGCCCGTTCCTGCTGGCCTGGGGCGGTACCGAGACCTACATCTCCAACACCAAGATGGCCAGTTTCGGCTACGCCAACAGTAAGTCGTACGGGGTGAGTATTTCCCAGTACACGCCGAACATGGCCAAGGTGCTCAAGCGCCCTGAGCCGACGGGCTGGATCATCGACTCCGAGTTCTCGGACATGTGGTACGGCTTCTACTGCTACGAGACCACAGGCTTTGTGATCAAGGGCAATACCTACAAAGACAACATCGTCTACGGCATTGACCCCCACGACCGTTCCCACGGCCTGATCATCGCGGACAACACCGTCTACGGCACCAAGAAGAAGCACGGCATCATCATTTCCCGGGAAGTGAACGACAGCTTCATCTTCAATAACCGCAGCTACGACAACAAGCTGTCGGGCCTGGTACTCGACCGTAACAGCGTCAACAACTTCGTCGCCGACAACGAGTTCTACCGTAACCACACCGACGGCATCACGCTCTATGAGAGCGGCGATAACCTGCTGTGGGGCAACAAGGTGATTGCCAACCGTCGCCACGGTATCCGTGTGCGTAACAGCGTCAACATCAAGCTGTACGAAAACACCTCGATGGCCAACGGCCTGACCGGGCTCTACGGCCACATCAAGGACTTGACCGACACCGACCGCGACATCGCCCTCGACCCGTTCGACGCCAAGGTCTCGCTGATCGTGGTCGGCGGTGAACTGGCGGGTAACGGCAGCGGGCCGCTGTCCATCGACTCGCCGTTGAGTGTCGAGTTGTACCGCGTGTCGATGCTGGCGCCGACCAAATCCAGCGGCATCAGCTTCAACGGCGTGCTGGGCGATCGCCAGGAAGAGATTCTCGACCTGTTGGTGCGCCAGCAGAAAGCCGTGCTGATCGACCCTGTCGAACGCCAGACCGAATTGCAGGACTGAGGATGACCCTTATGCACCCACACATGATCAAATTGCTGAGCCTCTCGGGTCTGACCCTCGGCCTGCTCGCGGCCAGCCAGGGCGTGCGCGCCGACGAAATCAAGGCGCCGACCTTCACCGCCGAGCCATGCTGCAGCCTGTGCCCGGCCGCCCACGACGCGAAGAACTACACCACGCGTTACCAGCAGAACTTCACCACCCTGGTACAGGCCCAGGGCGACTGGCTGTTCCGTACCCAGGAAGACCTGCGCACCGAATTCGACACCACCCCGTCCGGCTACAAGCGCATGCAGCAGTTGCACGATGCGTTCAAGGCCAAGGGCGTGGAACTGGTGGTGGTCTACCAGCCGACCCGTGGCCTGGTGAACCGCAACAAACTCAACCCGGAAGAAAAGGCCAAGTTCGATTTCGACAAGGCGTTGGGCAACTACAAGACCATGCTTGGCCGTTTCGCCAAGATGGGCTACGTGGTGCCGGACCTGTCGCCGTTGACCAACGAGCAGCTTCCGGACGAATTGCCAGCCCACGATTTCTACTTCCGCGGCGACCAGCACTGGACCCCGTACGGCGCCCAGCGCACCGCGAAAATCGTCGCGGCCAAGGTTAAGCAAATGCCTGAGTACGCCGAGATTCCCAAGCGCGAATTCGAGACCAAGCGCTCCGGGCGCATGGGCAAGACCGGCACCTTGCACAACATGGCCGGGCAACTCTGCGGTACCAGCTACGCGATCCAGTACATGGATCAGTTCACCACCGAGCCCAAGGGCGAAGCGGGCGACGGCGACCTGTTCAGCGATTCGGGCAACCCGCAGATCACCTTGGTCGGCACCAGCCACAGTGGCAAGAACTACAACTTCGCCGGCTTCCTGGAAGAGGAAATCGGTGCCGACATCCTCAACGTCGCCTTCCCTGGCGGCGGCCTGGAAGGTTCGATGATCCAGTACCTGGGCAGCGACGAATTCCAGAAGAGCCCGCCGAAAATTCTCATCTGGGAATTCTCGCCGCTGTATCGCCTTGACCAGGAAACCATCTACCGCCAGATGATGGCGCTGCTGGACAACGGCTGCGAAGGCAAGACCGCGCAGATGAGCGCCAGCACCACATTGAAACCCGGCAAGAACGAATTGCTGGTTAACAGTTCGAACAAAGACCTGCGCAACGCCAACCATCAGGTTGATATCCGCTTCGCCGATCCGTCGGTGAAAACCTTGCAAGCCACCCTCTGGTACATGAACGGGCGCCACGAGGACATCAAGATCGAGAAACCCGAAACATCCGATACAGACGGGCGTTTCGCCTTTGAACTGCGCACCGATGAAGACTGGGCCTCGCAGAACTTGCTGGCCGTGGAAGTGCAGGGCCCCGAAGCGGGCGCTGCCGCGCAGAAAGTCGAAGCGAAAATTTGCACACGCAACGTATTCCCGGCGGGCGGTCAACAGACCGCTGCTGCCGGGCAATGAGGTTACCTATGCAGAAGTTATTGATTCCAACGCTGCTGGGCCTGGCGATGTTCGCCGGCTCAGTCAACGCCGCCGCGCCCCTGCGTCCACCCCAGGGGTATTTCGCCCCGGTGGAAGCGTTCAAGACCGGCGACTTCAAGAATGACTGCGACGCCATGCCGCCGCCGTACACCGGCTCGCTGCAATTTCGCAGCAAGTACGAAGGCTCGGACAAGGCCCGTTCCACGCTGAACGTGCAATCCGAAAAAGCCTTTCGTGACAGCACCGCCGACATCACCAAGCTGGAAAAAGACACCAGCAAGCGCGTGATGCAGTTCATGCGCGACGGTCGTCCGGAGCAGCTGGAGTGCACCTTGAACTGGCTTACGAGCTGGGCCAAGGCCGACGCGTTGATGTCCAAGGACTTCAACCACACCGGCAAATCCATGCGCAAATGGGCATTGGGCAGCATGGCTTCGGCCTATGTGCGCCTGAAGTTCTCCGACTCGCACCCGCTGGCCAACCACCAGCAGGAATCGCAGCTGATCGAAGCCTGGTTCAACAAACTGGCCGATCAGGTGGTGAGCGATTGGGACAACCTGCCGCTGGAAAAAACCAACAACCACTCCTACTGGGCCGCCTGGTCGGTGATGGCAACGTCCGTCGCCACCAACCGCCGCGACCTGTTTGATTGGGCCGTCAAGGAATACAAGGTCGGCGTGAACCAGGTCGATGACCAGGGCTTCTTGCCGAACGAGCTGAAGCGTCAGCAACGGGCGCTGTCGTACCACAACTACGCCCTGCCGCCGCTGTCGATGATCGCCAGTTTTGCCCTGGTCAACGGTGTGGACCTGCGCCAGGAAAACAACAGCGCGCTCAAACGCCTGGGCGACAAAGTGCTGGCCGGGGTGAAAGACCCGGAGATCTTCGAGAAGAAGAACGGCAAAGAGCAGGACATGAAAGACCTCAAGGAAGACATGAAATACGCCTGGCTTGAGCCCTTCTGCACCCTCTACACCTGCGCCCCGGATGTGATCGAGCGCAAGCACGGGATGCAGCCGTTCAAGACCTTCCGCCTCGGGGGTGACCTGACCAAGGTCTACGACCCGACGCATGAGAAAGGCAACAAAGGTTCCTGACGAAACACGGTAAAAAATGTGGGAGGGGGCTTGCCCCCTCCCACAGTTTGAGTCGGTTTCGTCAGTAGGAATGTAGTACCGCCCTCCCCGTCTTTTCGTGGGGGGTTTGGGGGGGCTCTGGCCCTTGACTGTTGGTTAAACATGGAGAGATCGGGATGGTTTTCTCGTCCAATGTGTTCCTGTTTCTGTTCTTGCCGATCTTTCTCGGCTTGTACTATTTGAGCGGGCAACGCTATCGCAACCTGCTGCTGCTGTTGGCCAGCTACGTGTTCTACGCCTGGTGGCGAGTGGACTTCCTGGCGCTGTTCGCCGCTGTGACGCTGTGGAACTACTGGATCGGCCTTAAAGTCGGTGCAGCCGGCGTGCGCACCAAGCCGGCTCAACGCTGGCTGCTGTTGGGCGTGGTGGTCGACCTGTGCATCCTCGGCTACTTCAAGTACGCCAACTTCGGCGTCGACAGCATCAACGTGATGATGAAGTCGGCGGGCCTTGAGCCGTTCATACTGACCCACGTGCTGTTGCCGATCGGCATCTCGTTCTACATCTTCGAGTCCATCAGCTACATCATCGACGTGTACCGTGGCGATACCCCGGCGACCCGCAACCTGATCGACTTTGCGGCGTTCGTGGCGATTTTCCCGCACCTGATTGCCGGCCCGGTGTTGCGTTTCCGCGACCTGGCCGACCAGTTCAACAACCGTACCCACACCCTCGACAAGTTCTCCGAGGGCTGCACGCGGTTCATGCAGGGTTTCATCAAGAAGGTCTTCATCGCCGACACCCTGGCGGTGGTGGCCGACCATTGCTTCGCCCTGCAAAACCCGACGACCGGCGATGCCTGGTTGGGCGCGCTGGCCTATACCGCGCAGTTGTACTTCGACTTCTCCGGCTACAGCGACATGGCCATCGGCCTGGGCTTGATGATGGGTTTCCGCTTCATGGAAAACTTCAAGCAGCCGTACATCAGCCAGTCGATCACCGAGTTCTGGCGTCGCTGGCACATCAGCCTTTCCACCTGGCTGCGTGACTACCTGTACATCACCCTGGGCGGCAACCGTAAAGGCACGCTGACCACTTACCGCAACCTGTTCCTGACCATGCTGCTCGGTGGCCTGTGGCACGGTGCGAACATCACTTACATCGTGTGGGGCGCCTGGCATGGCATGTGGCTGGCGATTGAAAAAGCCATCGGCCTCAACACCTCGCCGCGCAGCTTCAACCCCGTGCGTTGGGCCTTTACCTTCCTGCTGGTGGTGATGGGCTGGGTGATCTTCCGCGCCGAAAACCTGCACGTCGCCGGCCGTATGTACGGTGCAATGTTCAGCTTTGGCGAGTGGTCGCTCTCGGAACTCAACCGCGCCAACCTCACCGGCCTGCAAGTGGCAACCCTGGTGGTGGCGTACGCAACATTGGCGTTCTTTGGCCTGCGCGACTTCTACACCAACCGCCCTGCCGAGAAAACCAAACCAGCCGATCCGAGCCTGATCAAGGCCGTACCGGGCGACAACCCCGGCAGCATCCACGAGCCAGGCTTCACCGTTGGCCAGGATGCCGCCGTGCAACCGGCCTACTGGACCGCTGACTGGCCACGCTACGCCATGCGCGCTGCAGTGCTGCTGCTGTTCGTGGCGTCGATTCTCAAACTGTCGGCGCAGAGTTTCTCGCCGTTCCTTTACTTCCAATTTTGAGGGAGCCGACCATGACCCGATCATTGCGCGTCCTCTATATCGGCCTGTTCCTGGTGCTGCTGCTAGCCCTGGGCGCCTGGTCGCTGCGCAGTTTCTTCGGCTTCAGCACCAATGCCGACGCGACCGTGCTCAACGGTCGCTGGACCAAGGCCGTCGAAACCCACTACGACGAGGAGTTCCCGATCAAGCGATTGGGCACCAACCTCTGGGCGGCACTGGACTACAAGCTGTTCAACGAAGGCCGCCCTGGCGTGGTGCTGGGCCGCGATCACTGGCTCTACAGCGACGAGGAGTTCAACCCTGCCGTCAACGAAGACCAGAACCTTGAAGGCAACTACGCGCTGGTCGAAGGCGTACGCCAGAAGCTCAAGGCCCAAGGCATTCAGCTGGTGATGGCAATCGTGCCGGCCAAGGTGCGCCTGTACCCGGAACACTTGGGTGAGGTCAAACCGGCCAGCATCCACGCCAACCTGTACCAGGACTTCCATGCCCGTGTCGCTGCCGACAAGATCATCGCCCCGGACCTGCTCGGCCCGCTGCAACAGGCCAAGCTCGGCGGCAAGCAAGTGTTCCTGCGTACCGACACTCACTGGACCCCGGACGGTGCTGAAATCGCCGCCAAGCAGTTGGCCAAGACCATCGCCGACAAGACGCCGCTCAACGGTGAGCCACAGCGCTTTGTCACCGAAGCGGAGAAGACCGAACCGCACAAAGGCGACCTGCGTCTATTCCTGCCGCTGGACCCGCTGTTCGAAAACCTGATGCCGCCTAAAGAGCCGCTGGAAAAACGCGTGACGCACCTGGCCGAAACCAAAGGCGACGACGCGCTGTTCAGCGACAGCGAAACCCCAGTGGCACTGGTGGGCACCAGCTACAGCGCCAACCCTAACTGGAACTTCGTCGGCGCCCTCAAGCAAGCCCTGGGCAGCGACGTGATCAGCTACGCCGAAGACGGCCATGGCCCGATCCTGCCGATGCTCAGCTACCTCAAAAGCGATGACTTCAAGAACAACCCGCCTCAGGTGCTGATCTGGGAGTTTCCTGAACGTTATCTGCCCGTGAACAACGAAATCGGTGATGCCGACCCCTCGTGGGTTGCGCAGCTTAAACAAGCCGGTTCGCGCCAACAGAACATGGCACTGAATACACCCGTTAACCATCAAAAATCCGAGACGCCCGACCGGGCGCAAAACTGAAAGAGAGGTAACTCACATGACTTTCACTACTACTCCGCGTCGTCTCGCTAAGACTCTGGCCCTGGCTGCCGGTATGAGCGTGGTATCCCTGTCCGCCTTCGCCGGTGACGCTGCCTTGTACGGCCCTGTCGCACCGAAAGGCTCAAGCTTCGTGCGCGTCTACAACGCCTCCAACCAGGAAGTCAGCGCGACGGTTGGCAGCACCAACCTCAGTGAAGTGGCCCCGCTGGCCAGCAGCGACTTCAGCTTCATGCCGGGTGGTGACTACAGCGCCAAGATCGGCAGCCAGACCGTGCCGGTCAAACTCGCCGCCGATCACTACTACACCTTGGTCAACAACAGCAGCGGCCAGCCTCAGCTGATCGAAGAACCACCGTTCAAGAACAAGCAGAAATCCCTGGTGCGCGTGCAGAACCTCAGCGACAAGGCCCTGACCCTGAAAACCGCTGACGGCAAGACCGACGTGGTCAAGTCGGTGGCTGCCAAAGGCCGTGGCGAGCGCGAGATCAACCCGGTGAAGGTGAGCCTGGCGCTGTATGACGGCGACAAAAAAGTCGGCGACGTGAAGCCGGTGGCCCTGGAACGCGGTGAGGCCGCGGTGCTGTACGTGACCGGTTCGGGTTCGAGCATTTCGCCAGTCTGGGTAAAACGCCCGGTATCGACCCGCTAACTATTTTCCTGTGGGAGCCGGGCTTGCCCGCGATGGCATCACCTCGGTGTCACTGACAGACCGAGTCGCCTGCATCGCAGGCAAGCCGGCTCCCACAAGGACCGAGACAAAAACAAGAGTGAAACGACAAACCTTCGTAGCTCTGACCCAAATTGATTCAAGGAGAAACACATGATCCCAGTAATCCTCTCCGGTGGTAGCGGCTCACGTCTTTGGCCGCTTTCGCGTAAACAGTTCCCGAAACAATTCCTGGCCCTGACCGGCGAGCACACGCTGTTCCAGCAAACCCTGGAACGTCTGGTGTTCGAAGGCATGGACACCCCGATCGTGGTCTGCAACAAGGACCACCGTTTTATCGTCAACGAGCAATTGGCCAACCGTAAACTGGAATGCCAACGCATCCTCATGGAACCTTTCGGGCGCAACACCGCGCCGGCCGTGGCCCTGACGGCAATGATGCTGGTCAATGAAGGCCGCGACGAGCTGATGCTGGTGCTGCCGGCCGACCACGTGATCGACGACCAGAAAGCCCTGCAACGCGCCCTGGCCCTGGCCACCGTGGCCGCTGAACGCGGCGAGATGGTGTTGTTCGGCGTGCCGGCGACTCGTCCGGAAACCGGTTATGGCTACATCAAGTCCACCAACGATTCGCTGCTGCCGGAAGGCGTGAGCCGCGTGCAGCAGTTCGTGGAAAAGCCGGATGAAAAACGCGCCGTCGAGTTCGTCAAAAGCGGCGGTTATTTCTGGAACAGCGGCATGTTCCTGTTCCGCGCCAGCCGCTTCCTTGAAGAGCTGAAAAAGCACGATCCGGACATCTACGACACCTGCGTGCTGACCCTGGAGCGCAGTGAACAGACCGCCGACACCGTGACGTTGGACGATGCCACCTTCGCTTGCTGCCCGGACAACTCCATCGACTACGCCGTGATGGAAAAAACCCAGCGTGCCTGCGTGGTGCCGCTGAGTGCCGGTTGGAGCGACGTGGGTTGCTGGGCCTCGCTGTGGGCCGTCAACGACAAGGACATCCACGGTAACGTCAGCAAAGGGGACGTGGTCATCCAGGACAGCCGCAACTGCATGATCCACGGCAACGGCAAACTGGTGTCGGTGATCGGCCTGGACAACATCGTGGTGGTGGAAACCAAAGACGCGATGATGATTGCCCACAAGGACAAGGTCCAGGGCGTCAAGCAGATGGTCTCGACCCTCAACGACCAGGGCCGCAGCGAAACCCAGAACCACTGTGAAGTCTATCGTCCGTGGGGCTCCTACGACTCGGTGGACATGGGCGGGCGTTTCCAGGTCAAGCACATCTCGGTCAAGCCGGGCGCCTGCTTGTCTCTGCAGATGCACCACCACCGCGCCGAACACTGGATCGTGGTCAGCGGCACGGCCGAAGTCACCTGTGACGAGAACGTGTTCCTGCTCACGGAGAACCAGTCCACCTACATCCCGATCGCCTCGGTGCATCGCTTGCGCAACCCGGGCAAGATCCCGTTGGAGATCATCGAAGTGCAATCGGGTAGTTATTTGGGCGAAGACGATATCGAACGCTTTGAAGATATCTACGGTCGCTCGACACCGGTTGAACGTGGCGTTTCGGTGAAAACTATCGCGCAGTAAAACAGTCGTACAAGAAGCCCTCACCCAGCCCATTGCGTCCCCTATCCGCAGTGGGTTGGGTGGGGGCTTTTTTAGTTCAACGCCCGCTTACTTTGACGTCGACGGGGCCCCCCAGGCCGACGGGGAGTAGGCGTTATAAGTACCGCTACTGTTGCTGCTTGAGCCCGCGCTACTGTATCTGTCCTTGCCAATCTCCTCAGCCGCCCTGCCTCCCCAGACCAAGGCCCCGCCCAATAGCTTCCCGGTAACGCCACCGCTGTTGACCAGCCTCTTTCCGATGCCCTGCGCCATTGAACCGCCCAGGGTGATAACAGCCCCTTTCGTCTTTTCCTTGTCCTCAGGTTTGATATTAAGCGCGGTAGGCATGCGCGCACTGACGTGGTTGCTGACACCCTGCATCAGCGTTTGCCGCAAGTTCGTGAGCCCCATACCTTGCATGCGGGGCAAAGACGACGCGGCGCCTCCTTCGTATTGCGCTGGGTTGATGGATACTTGCGCGGTAGGCGCAGGTGCGGAGGCGGGTGCTACGAAAGCAGTCTGCGTAGGGGCAAGGGTATTTGAAACCGTCATAGGGCATCTCACTTCATAAGAATACGGTCGGATTCCTTCATAGTTCAGCGTGCGTTTCCATGCTCAAACTCTGTGGGAAAATATTCCAAACCGGTTCCTGTATGAAGGAAATAAACACCTGCCCTGCAGGATCAGGTTCGGCGGCATTCTCTGCGCAATTCAGGCAACATCCCGTTGGAGAACATTGCACAGCAACACCGCAGACCTGTCCTTTTCACGGGATGACCTTGCAGGCTTTATGAAGCACCGTTAATGAGCTCCGGCTTTATCAAATTTATCCGCACCGTACGACTGGGCAACTTTACCCCCCACCACCATGGCTATGCCCAAGGCTTTAGAAAGAGAGCCACCACCGGAAGCCATTTTTTGCCCAGCCTCCTGGGCTGCCATGCCGCCCATGGCAATACCAAACCCCTTGGCATGCTTGGCAGTCATACCGCTATCGCGTAGTTCCGTTGAAGGCGCTTGCAACAGGGTCTGCCCCAGGTTTGTAAGCTTGTGATTCTGCATCCGGCCAGGCGGACGTGAACTCGGTTCTACGTTCTTGTGTGTGGACGCGCCAGCATCGTTCGGCGTTGGTGCTCGCTGAGCAGTGATGAGAGAGGTCACCACCGAGGCGAGGGCTGAGGTGACCGCGGGCGCAAGAAGGGCTGCGATAGTCATTATTCATCTCACTTGATCAGACTGCGTTGATATCGTCCTGGATAAACCGTATTTCCCTATGTTGGCTCTGTGGAAAAAACGCGTTGTTAGGTTCCTCGTAAAGGAAAACCGATCCTGCGATAGGCATCCAGGCCATCGCGCGAGTAGGATGTTTTATCCGCATATGAGACTGTCACCATGTTCTTTGGCGTTCTACTGATCATCACTTGGCTGATCCTGCTACTGCGCTACCCGGCCAGAGCCTTACCCGTGTCGCTGGCCGCCGCTGTCGGCCTCGGGCTCATAGCGATCTGGGTGGTGTGGCTGGATAACCGCGAAGCCTCACAACTGGCCCGCCTGGAACTGCGCATCACCTACGCCCCAGAAGAATGCCCGGCCGACCGCCCACTCAAACTGACCCTGAACAACGGCAACGACGTGCCCCTCACCGAGCTGCGTTGGCGCGTCGCCGCCTATGCGCCGGGCGACACAGTCAACCTCGCCGACAACGTCTACGCTGCCCCACGCTACCGCGGCCCAGGTGAGTTGCAGGCCGGCGCCACCTGGGACGATTGCCTGCCCACACCGCCTTTACGCCCCGGCTACCGCCCGCAAACCCTGGAATTTCGTGCCGAGCACCTGCAAGGCAGTTTCTCGGACTGACAAAGGACTGACCCATGCCCAACGTACTCATCACCGGTTGCTCCAGCGGTATCGGCCGCGCCCTCGCCGATGCCTTCAAGACCGCCGGCTACGACGTGTGGGCCAGCGCTCGCCGCGCGGAAGATGTCGCCGGTTTGTCCGCCGCAGGCTTTAACGCCGTGCAATTGGACGTCAACGACAGCGCCGCCCTGCAACGGCTCGCCGAACAACTGGGCGAACTGGATGTGCTGGTCAACAACGCCGGCTATGGCGCCATGGGGCCGTTGCTGGACGGCGGCACCGAGGCGATGCAGCGCCAATTCGAGACCAATGTGTTTTCCATCGTCGGCGTGACCCAGGCGCTGTTCCCTGCCCTGCGTCGCAACAAAGGGTTGGTGGTCAACATCGGCAGCGTTTCCGGCGTGCTGGTTACGCCATTTGCTGGCGCGTACTGCGCCTCCAAAGCCGCTGTGCATGCGTTGAGCGATGCATTGCGCATGGAACTGGCGCCCTTTGGCGTGAGCGTCATGGAAGTGCAACCCGGCGCCATCAACACCCACTTCGCCAAAAACGCCGGCGCCCAGGCCGAACTGTTGATCAATGAACAATCGCCGTGGTGGCCGTTGCGCGACGGCATTCGTGCGCGCAGCCAGGCCTCTCAAGACAAGCCGACCCCGGCCAGCGTGTTTGCAGCGGATGTGCTCAAGGCCGTCCAGCAACCTCAGGCGCCGCGCCTGCTACGTTCGGGCAATGGCAGTCGGGCGTTGCCATTGATGGCGGCATTGTTGCCCAAGGGGTTGTTGGAGAAGGTGTTGAAGAAACGCTTTGGGCTGACCGGTTCGCTCTAACCCTTCATTCCAGTCAATAACCCCCCTGCACTTTCAGCGGCAAATACCAAGCCTCTGCCATACCCCTGCCAGCGAGCCTCACTGATGATTGACTACAGCGATTTTTTTGAAGAAGTGATCCAGACCCACGTCGAGATCGAGCAATGGTTTGCCGGCGTTGCACCCGAAGGCACCTTGCAAAACCTGCTTGCGCGTTTCTCGCCGGCGTTCAGCATGATCGCTCCCGCTACCGGCACACGGGTCAATGCGGCCTGGGTGAATGCGCTGTTCACGCGTTTGGGTGGCATGCGCCCGGGGTTGAAAATCACCTTGAGCGAAATGACGGGAATTGACCGACATGCGCGTGGCGCCACGGTGACTTACCGCGAGCATCAGATCGACGACAGCGGCACCCGGACGGACCGCCGCGCCACGGTGATCTTTGAGAAGCAGGCCAGCGGCGCACTGCTGTGGCGCCACCTGCATGAGACGTTTATCGCGCCATGAAATAACCATCAGGCCGGTTCCTACCTAAAACAGCGAACAGCCTGACATCACGCCAAGGAAACTATCCGCAGGCTCTTTCACCTCTGTCTACTCACAGGTGAAAGGATGCCAAGCGATTTCCTGCGAAGCGGTGTGCCAGATGCGCACACCACGACTCGCCAGCGACTGACCCGTCTGCTGGACCTGCCCAAGCTCTATCGAACCATTGACGCCGACCCGGCCATCGTCGGGGCCGGTGTGGTGCACATCGGCAGTGATTATCAGGTGACGGTGCTACGCGAGTTCGTGCCGCTGTGCAGCATCAAGCCCAAGCGGGTGATTCTGCGGGAGATGGCGGGGCCGATACGTCAGTATCTTGCAGGTCAAACGCCGTCGCAAAGCCAGAGCCAAAACGCTATTCCAGTAACCGACCTCAATCTTCCGACAACTCCCGCACAATGACGGTGCAGGTAATGCCCGCCGCCAACAACACACCCTCCGGCACCGCATCAATGTGAATCCGCACCGGCACCCGCTGGGCCAGGCGCACCCAGTTGAAGGTCGGGTTCACATCGGCGATCAGCTCGCGGCTCTCGGGGTTGTCGCGGTCGTAGATACCGCGCGCGATGCTTTCTACGTGGCCCTTCAGCGTCTCGCCGCTCATCAACTGCATATCGGCTGGGTCACCGACTTTCACATGGGGCAATTTGGTTTCTTCGAAAAAGCCGTAAACCCAGAATGAGTTCATGTCCACCACCGCCATCTTGGCTTCGCCGATACGTGCGTAGTCGCCTCGATGCACGTTGAGGTTGGTGACATAACCATCCACCGCTGCCACCACCTGCGTGCGTTTCAAGTTGAGTTCGGCCGCCTCCAATTGCGCCAGCGCGTGCTGATAATCCGCCAGCGCCGAGTCGGCGATATTGCTGGCGTCGTCGCGGTTTTCCTTGGAGATCACCAGCGCATCGAGGTCAGCACGTCGATGGGCGTTGACCTTGCGCATTTCCCAGGTGGCTTTGCGGGAGGCCACGAGGGATTGCGCCTGCTTGACGGCAATGCGGTAGTGCTCAGGGTCGATCTGCATCAGCAGGTCGCCCTTTTTCACCCGTTGGTTGTCGCGTACCGGCACGTCGACCACTTCGCCGGTGACGTCGGCGGCTACGTTGATGATGTCGGCGCGTACGCGGCCGTCGCGGGTCCAGGGCGTTTCCATGTAGTGCACCCACAACGTCCGGCCAATCCAGATCGCCAAGGCCAGTACCAGTAAGGTCGCGAGCAGGCTGAAAAACTTTTTCATCGGGGCATTCTCAACGGTAAACGGTCAGCGCCAGGGCGCCGAACAGGCAAACGAACAGGCTCAGGCGCAGCAACGCCGGGTGCCAGAAAAAACGGTACAGGTCGAACCCGGCCAGGAAGCGGTCCAGGGCCCAGGCCAACACTGCGGCGATCAAAAACATCAGCGTCATGGTCGGCATGTAGACGCCGTGGAAGGCGATTTCACGAGGCATGCGTGGCTCCTTTGAGGGCCGCCAGGGGTGATTGCGGGTCGAGCAACGAGGTGCGGATAAAGTGCAGGTAACTCTTCACCCGGCGCAGCGCCGAGGTGTCGAAGTGCGGGGCGAAAGGTTCGTCGGTGGCCTGCACACGGCTGATCGCATGGTCGACGGCAATCAAGCCACGCTCCAGGTTGCTGGCGTTGGGTTGCAGGAATAGCCGCACCAGCGAACGGCCCATCACCCGGATCGCCTGGCGCCAGGGCTGGGATTCGGCGTACGCCGGGTGCACCGGCAAAATCGCCTGCTCCTTGCGCAGCTCGATGATCGCGTGGCCGACTTCCAGCACCACAAACATCCAGCGCAGCAAGTCGCGCTGTACCTGCGGCTGGCCGACCGCGAGGCCGTAGGCCTGGTGCAGCAGGTCGCGGGTGCGGCTTTCAAAACTTGAAGCCAGGCCCTTGAGCTTGCCGCTGATCGCATACACCACCTGCTCACGCAGGTCCTGCTCCAACCGGCGCCACAGCCAACGGCTGTTGGGCGGCAGGATGATCGCACCCGCCGCCGCGCACACCAGCATGCCGATGACCATGGCGATGTAGTCGTTGATAAAGGTGTAGGGGTTGTAGACCGTGAGGTTGTCCGGCACCGAACCGGTGCTGAAAAAGATCAGCAGGCCGACGCCGACACCCGCGTATTGCGGCCGCGAGGCGAGGAACGCGCCACAGATGATCACCGGGGCGAGCATCACGCACAGCAGCGGGAAGCCGTCGATCCAGGGGAACACGAAGAACATTTCGATAAAGCCCACCAGCGCGCCGATCAAGGTGCCACAGGCCATCTGGAAGGCCATGCGCTTGGGGTTGGGCGTCGCAGCGGACAGGCCGACAGTCGCGGCGGCGATCAAGGTCATGGTCGCGCCGCTGGGCCAGGCGGTGGCCACCCAATAACTGCCGAGCACGATCAGGATGAAAGACGCGCGAATCCCCGAGGCGGCGCAGGCCAGCCAGTTGGTTTTGGGGATAAAGGTTTCGTCCCACTGCTCGCGCGCATGGCTGTGGTCGGCCAGGGAAGCGTGGGTTTGCGCGTAGTTGTGCAGGTCATCGACGAAGCGATACAGCAGTTCGTAGGCCGTGTGGAAATCCAGTTGCTCGGCTTCGGTGGGATCTGCTTCCTGGAAGGCCGCACGCAGGCTGCGGACCTTGGCCGGCAGACCATCCTTGTAGGCGCTCAGCGCGTTGACCAGGCGCGCCGCGTCGGGGCTGGTGAGCGCGCGACCGGAAAAGCCGTCGAGCACTTCGGCAAGGTCTTGCAGGCCGGGTTTGATCGCCGCCACCACATGGTCCGCCTCGTCCGTGCGCAGCCGTTCAAGCAACTGGTGCAAGGCATTGAAGCGCGTGGTGATGCTCATGAATTCGCTGTTGAGGCGACTGAGCCGACCATTGCGCCGACGCATATGCGGGTCTTCAAACACCGTGACACTGCGCAGCCCTTCCAGTCCCACGGCTTCGGCGATAAAGCGCACGTTGCTCGCCTCGAACCCTTCACGCTGGCTGCGCCCGCGCAGGCCATCGGTGACGAACAGCGCGAACACGCCAAAGCGTTGGTACAAGGCGTTGCGCATCGCAGCGCTGCTGGTTTGCGGCAGGATCGCGGCGCTGACCAGGGTGGCGCACAGAATCCCCAAGGAGATTTCCAGCACCCGCCACACCGCCGCCATAAAGGCGCCATCCGGATGCGCCAGGGCCGGCAGGCCGACCATCGCCGCGGTATAGCCGGCCAGCACGAAGCCATAGGCGCGGAAGTTGCGGTTGCGCGTCGCGCCGGCGGTGCAGATGCCGACCCAGATCGCCAGCGCGCCAAGGAACAACTCGGTGTTCTGCGCAAACAAGGCAATCAACAGCACCATCACCGCCGACCCCGCCAGGGTGCCGAGGAAACGATAGAAGCTCTTGGCAAACACCTGGCCACTCTGCGGTTGCATCACGATAAACACCGTGATCATCGCCGTGCGCGGCTGCGGCAGTTCCAGGCGCATGGCCAACCACAGCGTGAGGAAGGCAGCGACCAGCACCTTGAAGATATACACCCAGGTCACGCCGTCGCTGCGTGCCCAGTCGAAAAAACCACGGCGCCACTCAAGGGAATGCAGCCAGCGCAGCGGTGCAGGCAAGGAAGTCATCAAATCCTACTCAGTGATCGAATACGGCAAGTGCCGCCGGGGTCTTGCTCGGGAGGATCTGGGCGGGTGGCGGTACATCGTTGCCGGCATCGAGCCCCCCGCCCAAGGCCGTGACCAGTTCAGCGTGGGCGCTCAAGCGAGCGGCCTGTACCTGTTGCTCCACCTGCTGCTGGCGGAACAGCAAGGTCTGGGCGTTCAGCACATTGAGGTAATCCGTGAGGCCGCGCTGGTAGGCGATCATCGCGATGTCGTAGGTCTTTTGCGCCGAGGCCACCGACTGCGCGGCGAAGACAGATTGCTTGTCCATCGATTCGCGGCGGATCAACTGATCGCTGATGCCCTTGAGGGCATTGACCAGGGTCTGGTTGTACCGGCCGACGGCGATGTCATAACCGGCGCTGGCTTCGCCCAGCTCCGCACGCAGGCGGCCACCGTCGAAGATCGGCAAGGTGATCGCCGGACCGACGTTATAGTTGAATTTCTTGCCCGCCAGGAACGCCAGCATACCGCCGCCGGTGGCCATGTAGCCGAGGCTGCCGACCAGGTCGACGTTGGGGTAGAAACCGGCGTGGACGACATCGATGCCACGGGCCTGGGCCGCGACTTGCCAGCGGCTGGCGACCACATCCGGGCGTTGGCCGAGCAATTGCGCGGGCAGGCTCGACGGCAATTTCAACGGTGCGGCCAACGACAGCGTAGGACGTTGCAATTGCGCCCCCGCCCCCGGACCTTTGCCCGCCAACGCTGCCAGTTGGTTACGGCTCAGGGCGATTTCTTCGTCCAGGGCGTCCAGTTGACGATGGGTTTCCGGCAGCGGCGTTTCGGCCTGGCTGACGTCAAAATGGGTGCCCAGCCCGGCGTTCAGGCGCTTATGGGCCAGGTCGAGGATCTGCTGTTGCTGCGCCAGCGTAGCCGCGACGATATCGCGGTTGGCGTAGTGCAACGACAGCTGGATATAGGCGCGGACCACGTTGTTCTGCAATTCGAGCTGGGCCTGGCGCGCTTCGGCGGCGCTCATGTGCGCCAGGTCGACGGCACGTTCGGTGGCATTGCTTTCACGACCCCACAGGTCGAGGGCATAGCTCAGGCCCAGGGAAGCATTGTTGTCCCAGGTGTTGGCACCGCTCAGTTCGCCGGGGCCATAGAACTGATCCTTGGGCCAGTTGTGGCGCTTGAGGGTGGTGTCGCTGTTGATCTGCAACGACTCGGCCGACTCGGCGATCCCGGCCATGGCCCGCGCCTCCCGCACCCGAGCGGTGGCCATGGCCATGCTTGGGCTGTGTTGGGTCGCGAGGTCGACCCAGCGGTTCAATTGCGGGTCGCCGTAGGCTTGCCACCAGTGCGCGGCGGGCCAGTGGGCGTCCTGGGCGGCGCTCTGGATCGCTTCGTCGGTGGCCAGTGTGCTGGCGTTGAGGGACTGGCCTTGGGGGGCGATTCCTCCGGTTCCGATGCAGCCGCTGATTGCTAACGATAAAGCCCAGACACTGAGAGCCTTCAACTCTCTGTTGATGCGACGCGGCACTGCTGCGAATTCCTGAGGTGGTGGTGCGGGGAGAGGTGGCGCAATTCTAGGGGGCGACATGGGGAACGATAAGCTGGCATTCCTGTGAATCTTTGTTACCGTTCAGGCGATAATCCGTTGGTAGGGATCACTGGACGGCGTAACTTTCTGTCACAATTTGCTATCTCCCCTGAGAACACTCCATGGACACTTTGCAAAACATGCGCGCCTTCAGTTGCGTGGCCGAGGCAGGCAGCTTCACCGCCGCCGCCGTGCAACTGGATACCACCACTGCCAACGTCTCGCGCGCGGTCTCCAACCTTGAGGCCCATCTGCAAACCCGCTTGTTGAACCGAACGACACGACGCATCGCGCTGACCGAAGCCGGCAAACGCTATTTGCTGCGCTGTGAGCAGATCCTCGCCTACGTCGAGGAAGCCGAGGCGGAGGCCAGCGATGCCCATGCACGCCCTGCCGGGCAGCTGAAAGTGCACACCATGACCGGTATCGGCCAGCATTTCGTCATCGACGCCATCGCCCGCTATCGCCGCACCCACCCGGACGTCACCTTCGACCTGACCCTGGCCAACCGTGTGCCGGACTTGCTCGATGAGGGCTACGACGTGTCCATCGTGCTGGCCAGCGAACTGCCGGACTCGGGCTTCGTGTCCCAGCGCCTGGGCATCACCTACAGCATTGCCTGTGCCTCGCCGGACTACGTCAAGGCCAAAGGCTGCGCCCATCGCCCCAATGACTTGCTCAACCACGCCTGCCTGCGCCTGGTCAGCCCAGTGATCCAGCTCGACAAGTGGACCTTCAACGGCCCCGAAGGCCAGGAAAGCGTGGCGATCAACACCTCGCCCTTCCTGGTGAACTCGGCCGATGCGATGAAAACCGCGATCACCAGCGGCATGGGCATCGGCCTGCTGCCGGTGTACGCCGCGATCGAAGGCCTGCGCAACGGCACCCTGGTGCGGGTGATGCCCAACTACCGCTCCCAGGAGTTGAACCTGTACGCCATCTACCCGTCGCGCCAGTACCTGGATGCGAAGATCAAGACGTGGGTGGAATACCTGCGTGGCTCGCTGCCGGAGATCCTGGCGGCGCACCAGGCGGAGCTGGTGGCGTATGAGTTGAGCGGCAGCCTCAGCGGCGCGCGCCTGGCGAACTGAGTGCTACCAGACGAGTCAGGTCAACGGTGGGAGGGGGCTTGCTCCCGATAGCAATAGGTCAGTCACCCAATGAATTGACTGATCCACCGCTATCGGGAGCAAGCCCCCTCCCACATTTGTCCCCTGCCCACTTTAGGCCTGAGGCGTCCTGACAATTGTCGGCAGGAATGTTAGCGTGCTTGGCATTCTTCCGTAGTCGATGAGCCCGCCTGCAATGAAAAAGACTGTCCTCGCTTTCAGCCGCGTCACCCCGGAAATGATCGAACGCCTGCAACAGGATTTCGAGGTGATCGCGCCCAATCCCAAGCTGGGCGACATCAACGCGCAATTCAATGAAGCCCTGCCCCACGCGCACGGCCTGATCGGCGTGGGTCGCAAGCTGGGCCGCGAGCAGTTGCAAGGCGCGAGCAAGCTGGAAGTGGTGTCCAGCGTGTCGGTGGGCTACGACAACTATGACGTGGCGTACTTCAACGAACGCGGGATCATGCTCACCAACACCCCCGACGTCCTCACCGAGAGCACCGCCGACCTGGCCTTTGCCCTGCTGATGAGCAGCGCACGCCGTGTGGCCGAGCTGGACGCCTGGACCAAAGCCGGCCAGTGGAAAGCCAGCGTCGGCGCGCCGTTGTTCGGTTGCGATGTGCATGGCAAGACGCTGGGCATCGTCGGCATGGGCAACATCGGTGCGGCCGTGGCCCGGCGTGGACGGTTGGGTTTCAATATGCCGATCCTCTACAGCGGTAACAGCCGCAAGCCGGCACTGGAGCAGGAACTGGGCGCGCAATTGCGTAGCCTGGATGAACTGCTGGCCGAGGCGGATTTCGTCTGCCTGGTGGTGCCGTTGAGCGACAAGACCCGTCACCTGATCAGCACCCGCGAGCTGGGGCTGATGAAGTCCAGCGCGATCCTGATCAACATTTCTCGTGGCCCGGTGGTCGACGAACCGGCGCTGATCGACGCCCTGCAAAGCCAGCGCATCCGTGGCGCGGGGCTGGATGTGTATGAACAGGAGCCGCTGGCCGAGTCACCGCTGTTCCAGCTGAGCAACGCCGTGACCCTGCCGCACATCGGCTCGGCCACCCACGAAACCCGTGAAGCCATGGCCAACCGCGCCCTCGACAACCTGCGCAGCGCGCTGCTGGGCCAGCGTCCGCAGGACCTGGTAAACCCGCAGGTGTGGAAGGGCTGACCCATACCCCTTTTGGAATGGGGCTTGTGTGGGAGCCGGCTTGCCTGCGATAGCATCACCCCGGTGCAACTGAAAGACCGAGGTGCCTGCATCGCAGGCAAGCCAGCTCCCACACACACCCATCCCGACACAAAATCCGGTTAAAGCCTGGCCTCCCCAAGTCGATAACCCTCTATAGATCGTCATCCCTGATCCACAGAAGGTTTTTATGTCCACCACCAAAGCCCGCGCAGACTCACTCTCGCTTCTGCTCTTTACCTTGCGCAGTGGCAAGCTGATGGCGATCAACCTGCTGAAAGTCAGCGAAATCATCCCATGCCCGCCGCTGACCAAGCTGCCGGAGTCCCACCCGCACGTCAAAGGCATCGCCACCCTGCGCGGTAACTCGCTGGCGGTGATCGACCTGAGCCGCGCCTTGGGGGAAATGCCGCTGGCAGACCCGGACGGCGGCTGCCTGATCGTCACCGATGTGAGCCGCTCCAAGCAGGGTTTGCATGTGCAGGCGGTGAGCAAGATCGTGCATTGCCTGACCACCGACATCCGCCCGCCGCCCTATGGCTCCGGCGGTAACCGCGCGTTTATTACCGGGGTCACCCAGGTAGAAGGCGGCCTGGTGCAGGTGCTGGATATCGAAAAAGTCATCCACGGCATCGCGCCGGCACCGATTGAAGCGGCGCCGACCGACCTGACCATGGAAGAGGCCGAAGTGCTCGGCAACGCGCGCATCCTGGTGGTGGACGACAGCCAGGTCGCCCTGCAACAGTCCGTGCACACCCTGCGCAACCTCGGCCTCACCTGCCACACCGCGCGCAGCGCCAAGGAAGCCATCGACGTGCTGCTGGAACTGCAAGGCACCGCCGAGCAGATCAACGTGGTGGTGTCGGACATCGAGATGTCGGAAATGGACGGCTACGCCCTCACCCGCACCTTGCGCGAAACCCCCGACTTCCAGCACCTTTATGTGTTGCTGCACACCTCCTTGGACAGCGCGATGAACAGCGAAAAGGCACGACTGGCGGGTGCGGACTCGGTACTGACCAAATTCTCGTCGCCTGAGCTGACCAAGTGCCTGGTGATCGCCGCCCAGACCGTGGCACAGAAAGGCCTGTAACCGGTGACCGAGTATTACCAGCTGTTGCGCCGCGACCTCACCGGCAGCCTGCCCGCCCCCCAGTGGCCGGCCGGTACGCAGTTGGATCATTACCGCGACGACCTGGCCCCGGCGATTCATGCTGTGTTGCGCCTCGCTCAGGACCAGGGCGGCGGTCGTGTGCCCAACCTGGAAACCTGGCAGCAGCGGTTCACCACCGATGCCGAGTTCGACCCCACACTGTGCCTGGTAGCGAGCAACGACGAAGGCGTTCTCGCCGTGGCGCAGTGCTGGACCAGCGCCTTTATCAAGCACCTCTGCGTTCACCCCTGCGCCCAGGGCCAGGGATTGGGCCGCGCGTTGCTGCTGCACAGCTTCCAGGCGTTCAAGCAGCGCGGCGAGCCCTATGTGGACCTTAAGGTGCGGGAGAGCAACCTGCGTGCCCGGCAGTTGTATGAAAGCGCGGGCATGCGATTTGTCCTGCGCGATGCAGTGCCCGAGGGCTGACAGGCACTGGCGTATAACTTGCTTCCAGAGAGCTGAAACGGTGAACAGAGGTAAAAACCCGTCACTGTTCCTGCGTGCCCTCTGACCTAGCCTGGTGACAGATCCGCCATGAATACTCGATTTTCCTGCGTCGGTTGCGGCAAATGCTGCACCGACCATCACGTGCCCCTGACCCTCGACGAGGCCCGCCAGTGGGCGGCGGACGGCGGCAATGTCATCGTTCTGGCGGAGGGTTTCCTGGGCAATGGCCTGGGCCTGCCCGAGCAGCAACGCGAACATGCCGAACGCCGCTCAGTGGTCGTGCCCAGTGGCACTACCGAAGCGTTTGTGGCAATCACCTTTGCCGCCTACAACGCCGGACGCTGCCGGAATCTTGACGAAGACAACCTGTGCCGCATCTATGAGCGTCGGCCGTTGGTGTGCCGCATCTACCCGATGGAGATCAACCCGCATATCCCGCTGAACCCCGCCGCCAAGGATTGCCCGCCGGAATCCTGGGAGCAGGGCCCGGCGCTGATCGTCGGCGGTGAGTTGATGGACCAGGAATTGGCGCAGTTGATCCAACGCTCACGCCAGGCCGACCGCGATGACGTGCAGACCAAAGAGGCGGTGTGCGCCCTGCTGGGCATTCGCACCACGGCGCTCAAGGGTGATGGGTTTACCGCTTACCTGCCGGACATGGGCCTGTTTGCCCAGGCGATTGAGCTGGCGCTGGCTCAACCGTCCGTGGCCAATGAGTGGGTGTTCCATGTATCGGGGATGGACATTGCCGAACAGGTGCTGGATGCCGGGGCGCAGATTGCGACCGAGGTGCCTGCCAACTATGCGTTTATCCCTCTGCGGGCGGCGTAGGGCTGACTGGCCGCTTCGCGAGCACATCGAGCCATCACGGCACCTCCAGACGATAAGGCGCAAGGATCCGCTGGTACTCACCATTGTGTTTAAGCTGTTCGAGGGCGCGGTTAAGTTCGGCACGCAACGCCGTATCGGTGGTGCGCAGCCCTATTGCCACGCCGTGGCCCAGCAACTCGGCGGAAACGGCGGGGCCGAGGAAGTCGAAATCCTGGCCCGCCGGGGTGTCGAGCAACGCGTCGCGGATTTCCACGGTGCCCTGCAGGGTCGCATCGATGTCGCCTGCCACCAGGCTGCGGACCAGTTCGTCGTTGAGCCAGAAGCGCTTGATGATCACGCCCTTGGGCGCCCATTGCGACCGGGCAAAGGCTTCGCGATTACTCCCCAGCAATACGCCGACGCGCTTGCCCTTGAGCGACGCTGGCGTCGGCATCAGCCCGGAGGATCGGCGCGCGACCAGGCGCGTGGTGAAGGGATAGAGGTTATCGGTGAAGCTCACCCAGCGCTGACGCTGAGGCGTGGGGGCAATGCCGATGATTGCATCGAATTGCAGGGCATCAAGGTCTTTGAAGTTTTCGACCAGCACCTGGTCGACCCAGGTACAGCGCACATTCAGTTGCTGGCAAAGGGCGTTGCCCAGCTCGATATTCAGACCGACCAACTGCCCTTGCGGGTTGCGGCTCTGGAAGGGGGGAAAGTGCGCGGCAACGGCAAAGCGGATTTCGCGCCGAGGTTGATCAATGCCAGCAACGGCATCGACCGCGAGCAACAGGACAAGCGCTACACAGAGGTGTATCGGGGCCACAGGAAACGTCCTTTTCCGGAAAGAGCGCCCTTGACTCCGCCCCGGTAAAAAATCGGAGCAGAGCGCAAGCTGTGCAAGCTTTCAAGAAACGATCGCAGGCCCACAAGCAGAAATATCAACGGACGCTGTAGGCAACATCCTGCAAATATTACAGCTGATTATTCTTAACGTTTACCCATGGAACGGCGAGTTCCCGGTGGCGCCATGCCCGGGCTCTTGGTATGGCCGTTCTTGGCGCCGTTCTTGTACCAGGGCTGGGCGGCATTTTTGGCCCCGGCCAGTTCACCCGGCTTGAAGGGAAACTTGAACGCCGGGATCTCGGTTTTTTCAACGCCGTCGGCGCTGGCCGGATCGACGAGGTCGGTCGCTTCAACAGGGGGTTGTGTCGGGGAAGTCATGAAAGCTCCGGAGCGTGCAAAAAATGACGCGGGACCGGCTTGCGGGCCTCGCTGGCGCGCAGTATACCTGCCCGCCTTGGATCTTTAACCACCGCCTGTACGAATGGTCGACCTTTACTGACAGCGCTGTCAGTTAGCAGTCACTTTGCTGACCGGGTTGACGGGCTATAAAGGCTCCACTTTCCTCCAATCCTTTGCCCTGGCGCCTCACCCCATGCAAATTCAACGAAAAACCGCCCTGATCGTGGGTGTCCTCGTGGTGTTGGCGATTGCAGCCTGGGCATTGACCCGCCCGGCCAAGAGCAAACTGGCGGCGCCCACTGCGATTCCGGTGCGGGTGGTGAGCGTGGCGCAGCAGGATGTTCCGCGTTTTGTCAGTGGGATCGGCACCGTGTTGTCCTTGCACAGCGTGGTCATACGCCCGCAAGTGGACGGTATTCTCACCCAATTGCTGGTCAAGGAAGGCCAACGGGTCAAGGCCGGCGACCTGCTGGCGAGCATCGATGACCGTTCGATCCGTGCCAGCCTCGACCAGGCCAAGGCGCAACTGGGCGAGAGCCAGGCCCAGTTGCAGGTGGCGCTGGTCAACCTCAAGCGCTACAAGGCGTTGAGCGTCGACGATGGCGTGTCCAAGCAGACCTATGACCAGCAACAAGCCCTGGTCAACCAGCTCAAGGCCACCGTCCAAGGCAACCAGGCCGCGATCGATTCGGCTCAAGTGCAACTGTCCTACACCCAGATTCGCTCGCCGGTCAGCGGTCGCGTGGGTATTCGCACCGTGGACGAAGGTAACTTCCTGCGCACCAGCGATACCCAGGGCCTGTTCTCGGTCACCCAGATCGACCCGATTGCCGTCGAATTCTCCCTGCCGCAGCAGATGCTGCCCACCCTGCAAGGCCTGATCGCGGCGCCCACAAAGGCCAGCGTCGATGCCTATATGGGCGCCGACACCGACGGCCAGACCGGCGACCTGCTCGGCGAAGGCCACTTGAGCCTGATCGACAACCAGATCAGTTCCACCACCGGCACCCTGCGTGCCAAGGCTGAATTCAGCAACGCCTCGCAACGCCTGTGGCCGGGGCAATTGGTGACCATCAAGATTCAGACCGCCCTCGACAAAAACGCGCTGGTGGTGCCGTCGACGGTGGTGCAACGCGGCCTGGATTCGCACTTTGTGTACCGGGTCAACGGTGACAAGGTCGACGTGGTGCCGGTGCAGGTCACCTACCAAGACAGCGACGTGAACATCATTAAGGGTGTGCAGGCCGGCGATGTGCTGGTCAGTGACGGCCAGTCGCGGCTCAAGGCCGGGGCCCAGGTGGAGGTGCTCAAGGAGCCGCCGCAGGTGATCCAGACCGTCGACGCCAAGGTGCAGCCATGAGCGGCAGCCGCTCGCCGTCGGCCTGGTGCGTCGACCACCCGGTCGCCACCCTGCTGCTGACCTTCGCCCTGGTGCTGCTCGGGATGATTGCCTTCCCGCGCCTGGCCATCGCCCCACTGCCGGAAGCGGAATTTCCGACGATCCAGGTCAGCGCCACCCTGCCCGGCGCCAGCCCGGACACCATGGCCTCATCCGTGGCCACGCCGTTGGAGGTGCAATTCAGCGCCATCCCCGGCATGACCCAGATGACCTCCAGCAGCGCCTTGGGCTCCAGCCTCCTGACCCTGCAATTTACCCTCAACAAGAGCATCGACACCGCCGCGCAAGAAGTGCAGGCGGCGATCAATACTGCGTCCGGCAAGCTGCCCAGCGATATGCCGAGCCTGCCGACCTGGAAGAAGGTCAACCCGGCGGACAGCCCGGTGCTGATCCTCAGCGTCAGTTCCGACAGCATGCCCAGTACCGAGCTGAGCGACTACGTGGAAACCCTGCTGGCCCGGCAGATCAGCCAGATCGACGGCGTCGGCCAGATCAACATCACCGGCCAACAACGCCCGGCGATCCGCGTACAGGCCTCCCCCGACAAACTGGCTGCCATCGGCTTGACCCTGGCCGATATCCGCCTGGCCATCCAGCAATCGAGCCTCAACCTGGCCAAGGGCGCGATCTACGGCGAAAACAGCGTGTCGACCCTGTCGACCAACGACCAGTTGTTCCTCCCCGAGGATTACGCGCAGTTAATTGTGTCCTACAAGGATGGCGCGCCGGTTCAACTGCGCGATATCGCCAAGGTCATCAACGGTTCGGAAAACGCCTATGTGCAGGCTTGGTCCGGCGACACGCCGGGGGTCAACCTGGTGATTTCGCGCCAGCCCGGCGCGAATATCGTCGAGACCGTGGACCGTATTCAAGCCGAGCTGCCGCGCCTGCAAGGCATGCTGCCGGCCTCGGTGCAGGTCAGCGTGTTGACCGACCGCACCAAGACCATTCGCGCATCGCTGCATGAAGTCGAAGTGACCCTGCTGATCGCGATCCTGCTGGTGGTGGCGGTGATGGCGCTGTTCCTGCGCCAGTTGTCGGCGACGCTGATTGTGTCCAGCGTGCTCGGTGTGTCACTGGTGGCCAGCTTTGCCCTGATGTACCTGATGGGTTTCAGCCTGAACAACCTGACCCTGGTGGCGATCGTGATCTCCGTAGGGTTTGTGGTGGACGATGCGATCGTTGTGGTGGAGAACATTCACCGTCACTTGGAAGCCGGGCTGGGCCAACGCGAAGCGGCGATCAAGGGCGCCGGCGAGATTGGTTTTACCGTGGTGTCCATCAGCTTCTCGCTGGTGGCGGCGTTTATCCCGCTGCTGTTCATGGGGGGAGTGGTCGGGCGGTTGTTCAAGGAATTTGCGCTGACCGCCACCTCGACCATCCTGATTTCGGTGGTGGTCTCGCTGACGCTGGCACCGACATTGGCCGCGCTGTTCATGCGTGCGCCGACCCACCCCGCCCATGACAAACCCGGCTTCAGCGAGCGCCTGCTGGCCGGTTACGCGCGCAACCTGCGCCGTGCCCTGGCCCATCAACGCAGCATGGCGGCGATCTTCCTGGTGACCCTGGCCCTGGCCGTGGTTGGCTACGTGTTCATCCCCAAGGGTTTCTTCCCGGTGCAAGACACCGGTTTTGTGCTCGGCACCAGCGAAGCGGCGGCCGATGTGTCGTACCCCGACATGGTCGCCAAGCACAAGGCGCTGGCCGAGATCGTCAAGGACGACCCGGCGGTGCAAGCGTTTTCTCACTCGGTAGGCGTGACCGGCAGCAACCAGACCATCGCCAACGGCCGCTTCTGGATCGCGCTGAAGGATCGCGGTGATCGCGATGTGTCCGCCAGCCAGTTTATCGACCGCATCCGGCCGAAACTGGCCAAGGTGCCGGGCATCGTGCTGTACCTGCGCGCCGGCCAGGACATCAACTTGAGTTCGGGCCCCAGCCGCGCCCAGTACCAATACGTGCTCAAGAGCAATGACGGCCCGACGCTGAACACCTGGACCCAGCGCCTCACCGAAAAACTGCGCGCCAACCCGGCGTTTCGTGACCTGTCCAACGACCTGCAACTGGGCGGCAGCATCACCCACATCAGCATCGACCGTCAGGCCGCCGCACGTTTCGGCCTGACCGCCACCGATGTCGACCAGGCGCTGTACGACGCCTTCGGCCAACGGCAGATCAACGAATTCCAGACCGAGATCAACCAGTACCAGGTGGTGCTGGAACTGGACACTCAACAACGCGGCAAAGCCGAAAGCCTGAATTACTTCTACCTGCGTTCGCCGCTGACCAACGAGATGGTGCCGCTGTCGGCACTGGCCAAGGTCGATCCACCGACGGTAGGGCCCTTGTCCATCAGCCATGACGGCATGTTCCCGGCGGCCAACCTGTCGTTCAACCTGGCGCCCGGCGTGGCGCTGGGCGATGCGGTGATCATGCTCAACCAGGCCAAGAACGAAATCGGCATGCCCACCACCATCATCGGCAACTTCCAAGGCGCGGCCCAGGCGTTCCAGAGTTCGTTGGCCAGCCAGCCGTGGCTGATCCTGGCGGCGCTGGTGGCGGTCTACATCATCCTCGGTGTGCTGTATGAGAGTTTTGTGCACCCGCTGACGATCATCTCCACCTTGCCATCTGCTGGGTTGGGCGCACTGATCATGCTGTCGCTGATGGGCCAGGACTTTTCAATCATGGCGCTGATCGGCCTGGTGCTGCTGATCGGGATCGTCAAGAAGAACGGCATCCTGATGATCGACTTTGCCCTGGATGCCCAGCGCGTCAGGGGCCTGTCGCCGGAGGATGCGATCTATGAAGCCTGCGTCACGCGGTTCCGGCCGATCATCATGACCACCCTCGCCGCCCTGCTCGGCGCCGTGCCGCTGATGCTCGGCGCCGGCCCCGGCGCGGAAATGCGCCAGCCGCTGGGTATCGCGGTCGTCGGCGGACTGCTGGTGAGCCAGGCGCTGACGCTGTTCACTACGCCGGTCATATACTTGTACCTGGAGAAGTTTTTCCACCGGCCCACACCGACGCCTGCGTTGGCAACCACAGATTGAGGCCCGGCCCTGGAGCAAAAAGGCTCATGCGCGTCCTGATTATTGAAGATGAAGAAAAAACCGCAGACTACCTGCACCGCGGCCTGACGGAGCAAGGCTATACCGTCGACGTGGCTCGTGAAGGCGTCGAAGGCCTGCACCTGGCCCTGGAAAACGATTACGCGGTGATCGTGCTCGACGTGATGCTGCCAGGCCTTGATGGCTTTGGCGTACTGCGCGCCTTGCGTGCGCGCAAGCAGACGCCGGTGATCATGCTCACCGCCCGCGAGCGCGTGGAAGACCGCATCCGTGGTTTGCGCGAAGGCGCCGACGATTACCTGGGCAAGCCGTTTTCCTTCCTGGAACTGGTGGCACGCCTGCAGGCCCTGACCCGCCGCAGCGGCGGTCATGAGCCGGTGCAGGTGACGGTCGCCGATTTGTGGATCGACCTGATCAGCCGCAAGGCCAGCCGTAACGGCGTGCGCCTGGACCTCACCGCCAAGGAGTTCTCGCTGCTCAGCGTGTTGGCGCGGCGCCAGGGCGAGATCCTGTCCAAGACCGCGATTGCGGAAATGGTCTGGGACATCAATTTCGACAGCGACGCCAACGTGGTGGAAGTCGCGATCAAGCGCCTGCGCGCCAAGCTCGACGGGCCATTCGAACAGAAACTGCTGCACACCATCCGTGGCATGGGGTATGTGCTGGAGAGTCGCCTGGTGGAGACCCCAAGTGGTGGCTAACTCAATTGCGCTGCGCCTGAGCGGCATGTTCACCCTGGTGGCGCTGCTGATCTTCCTATTGATCGGCGGCGTGTTGTATCAGCAGGTGGACCGGGGCCTGGGCTTGTTGCCGGGGGCCGAGTTGGATGCCCGTTACAGCGTGCTCGAATCCTCGGTGAATCGCTTCGGCACACCGGACCATTGGCAGAAGATCAAGGCCAAGCTCAAGCTGTTGGGTGAGGAAGACAAGCGCATTCGTTTCTGGGTGGTGAGCAGCGATCCGACCTACGAATACGGAGAGCCCGATGCGCAGATCCGCGCCTTCGCCGAAGGACAAACCGGCAAGCGCGACTTGCATCTGCCGGGCTACAAACATCCCTTCAAGGCACTGGTGAGCCAGTTCCCGGCCAAGGATCAACGCCCGCCGCTGCGCTTTATGATCGCCATCGACACCGAGAACTTCCGCGCCACCCAGCACCATCTGCTGGTGGCGTTGATCAGCCTGGCACTGGTGGGCGTGGTGCTGGCCTCGCTGCTGGGGTTCTGGGTGGCGCGCATCGGTCTCAAGCCGCTGATCAAGCTGTCGGAGGAAGCCCGCAAACTCGCCCCGCCGAAACTCTCCGGGCGCCTGCAGCTGTCGCCGCTGCCACCGGAGTTGAACCAGTTCGTCAACTCGTTCAACGCCACCCTCGACCGCGTGGAGCAGGCCTATTCGCGCCTGGAATCCTTCAACGCCGACGTGGCCCACGAACTGCGTTCGCCGCTGACCAATCTCATCGGCCAGACCCAGGTCGCGCTGACCCGCGGGCGCTCGGCCGAGCATTACTTCGAGGTGCTGCAATCGAACCTCGAAGAGCTGGAGCGCCTGCGTTCGATCATCAACGATATGCTGTTCCTCGCCAGCGCCGACCAGGGCAGCAAGGCCACCAAACTGATCGAAAGCTCCCTGGCCGACGAAGTGGCGACCACCCTCGACTACCTGGACTTCATCCTCGAAGACGCCCAGGTGCAGGTACAGGTGCATGGCGATGCCCAGGTGCAGATCGAAAAGGCCCACCTGCGCCGTGCGCTGATCAACCTGCTGAGCAACGCGGTGCAGCACACCGAGCCGGGGCAAGTCATCGTGGTGAATATCGAAGTGCAGGAACATCAGGTGGCAATCGGTGTGACCAACCCCGGCGATGTGATTGCCAGCGAACACCTGCCGCGCCTGTTCGAGCGCTTTTATCGGGTGGACGCGTCACGCAGCAACAGCGGCGCCAACCATGGCCTGGGGCTGGCCATCGTCAAGGCAATTGCCTTGATGCACGGCGGTGATGTGTTCGTGCGCAGCGACAGTCGTGGCAATACCTTTGGCATCACCCTGCCAACCTAATTCCTGAAACCACCACGACCCACTGTGGGAGGTGGCTTGCTCCCGATAGCGATAGATCAGCCAGAACATCGGTGACTGACACACCGTCATCGGGAGCAAGCCCCCGCCCACACTGGGATCGCAGTGCACCCGTCATCGAGGCCGCCGTCCCAACTGTTGCGGTTTGGGCAACAGTCATTATCTTGTTACACTCTGTACCGTACCGCTCGCCTGCGTTAAGTTGACGCATCGATGAGCGCGACGGCAAAGGCAGCCTCCCGCTTACCCGAATTTCCCTCGACTTATTTCCAGGGCTCTACACTGGGAATCTGTCTTAAAGCCGCTGACTTCAGCGGCTTTTTTTTGCCGTAAAAAAGGCCAGGCATCCCCCCACGACATTGGCCGTTTCCGTTTGACCAAAGGAGCTACACCGGTGAAGAACTCGCTGACGTTCACCCCGTTATTCCTCGCGATTGCAGCAACGATCGTCCCTCTTGCCCACGCGGCAGACACCACCCCCGCCGACGGTTTCGTCGAAGGCGCCCACCTCAACATCAACACCCGTAACTACTACATGAACCGCGACCGTCGCGACATCCACACCGATGACAGCAAGGAATGGGGCCAGGGTTTCATCGGCCTCTTCGAATCCGGCTACACCCAGGGCACCGTCGGTTTCGGCCTGGACGCCCATGCCATGCTCGGCCTCAAGCTCGATGGCGGTGGCGGCACGGACGGCTCCAGCATCCTTCCGTACGGCAGCGGCAACGGTAAGGCGCCCGGCTCGTTCTCGACGGCGGGCGGCACCTTGAAAATGCGCGCGTTCGATACCGAGTTGAGGGCCGGCGACCTGTTCCTCAATAACCCGGTGATCGCCGGCGGCGCGACCCGCATGTTGCCGCAGACCTTCCGTGGCGTGAGCCTGACCAACCACAGCCTCGACGGCTGGATGTTCGAAGGCGGCCAAGCCAGCTTCACCAAGCTCTACAACCAGAGCGGCCACCGTCGTATCGGCACCAGCTACGGCGCGCTGCCCAACACGGCTGACAGCCAGCATATGAACTGGGCCGGTGTGTCGTTCAGCGGTATCGACGGGTTGACCAGCAACCTCTATGCCTCCGAGCTCAAGGACGTGTGGAACCAGTACTACTACGACTTGGACTACACCTATGTGGTCAACGAGATGATCAGTCTCAACCCCGGTCTGCACTACTACCACACCCAGGACACCGGGCAGTCGCTGCTGGGTGATATCGACAACAACACCTACAGCCTGCACTTCACCGTGGACGTCGGCCACCACAGCGTCACCGCCGCGTACCAACGGGTCAACGGCAACACGCCGTTCGACTACATCGCGCAAGGTGACAGCGTGTACCTGGACAACTCCCAGCAATATTCGGACTTCAACGGCCCCAATGAGCGTTCGTGGAAACTCAAGTACGCCTATAACTTCGGCGGTTTAGGCCTGCCCGGCCTGACCTCGGCGGTGTCCTATATCAGCGGCAAGACCGACCTGACCAAGGTCGACCCGCAAAGCCGTGGCTACAGCGCCTGGTACAGCGCCGACGGCAAGGACGCCAAGCATTGGGAGCGGGATATCGACCTGAAATACGTGGTACAGGGGGGCAAGGCCAAAGACCTGGCGGTGCGCCTGCAATGGGCGGTCAACCGCGGCAGCAACGGCTACTCGGCGGTGGATCGGGACGTGGATGAGTACCGGGTGATCGTCGACTATCCGATCAACGTGTTTTAAGGCGCAATCTTTCTTTTTAACCACCCATTTAATTTTCATCGGGTAGAACTAAACTGCCAGCATCCACACCGCTGAAGTCTGCCCGATGAGTCAACGCCGTGTTCGTACCGCACCTGCACACCCCGAGCTCCTGTTGATTCTGGGCAGTGGCCTCACTGTTGTTCTGATTGTGATCATTGTCGCGGCGTTACTGATCCGCGAACACGCCAGCACCCTGCAGGCCGCTACCCGTTCAACCACCAACATTGCCCAACTGATCAATGCCGATGTGCTGCGTAACGTCGAGCTGTACGACTTGGCGCTCAATGGATTGATTGCAGCCACCCAGCGCGAGGACTTATCGCAAGTCGCCGCCAATATCCAGCACTTGGTCCAGTTTGACTTATCCACAGCGGCGCCCTTCAAGGGCGAAGTCCTGTTGCTGGACGCCAATGGCAATGTGATCGCGGACTCCTCCACGCTGCGGCCTTCAGCCCGTAATTTTTCCAATCGCGATTATTTCCAGGCGCATACCCAGGACGCGAACGTCGGCCTGTTTATCAGCCGCCCGTTCAAGATCCATTGCGACTGCGACCAGGTCTGGCGCATGGCATTCAGTCGCCGGGTGTCGGGACCCAATGGCGAATTCGCCGGGGTCGCGGTCGCGACGATGCGCCTGGCGTATTTCGACCAGCTCTTCAACACCCTCACGATCGGCAACGGCAGCAGCGTTAACCTGCTGAACAAAAAAGGCATTCTGCTGGCGCAGCAGCCACTGCTTGAACGCGACATGATCGACAAGGACCTGAGCACGCGGCCCAATTTCAAGAGAATGCTGCATGAGGGCATCGGCAGCTTCCAGGCCATCTCAGCCATCAGCGGCAAGGAGCGCTTGTACACCTTCACCACTGTCGGAGAACTGCCGCTGATCGTGGTAGTGGCACTGTCCAGCGAGGACGTGTTCGCTCCCTGGAAACGCGCCGCACTGCTGACCAGTGGCGCCACCGGCTTTCTGTGTATGGGTTTGTTGTGGTTGACCTGGATGCTGCGCCGGGAACTGCGGCGTCGTTTTCGCGCTGAACGCGTCCTGTCAGAACTGGCAGCCACCGACGCGCTGACCGGCCTGGCCAACCGGCGCGTGCTGGATGAACGCCTACGCCTGGAGTGGGACCGCGCTCAGCGCTCAACTGACCCCCTGACGGTGTTGATGATCGACGTGGACCACTTCAAGGCCTTCAACGACCGCCATGGCCATCAGGGCGGTGATGAGGCGCTGCGTACGGTGGCGCAGGTCATCGGCGCCAACATCCGCCGCCCTGCCGACCTGGCGGCACGCTATGGCGGTGAGGAGTTTGCGGTGGTGCTTCCCTTGACCGATACCCGGGGCGCATGGGTGATTGCCGAACATATCCGCAGCGCTGTCGAACACTTGCCGCGGGTAACGGGGAGCGAGCGGCCGATTACGGTGAGCATCGGCATGAGCACCTGGGATAAACGCAGTCGCCTATCGCTGGAGGCGTTACTGTTGAGTGCGGACCAGGCGTTGTACGAGGCCAAGCACACAGGGCGTAATCGGATTGTGGATGCGAGCACCCTGTAACACCTGCGCCTGCCAGGTAAGTGCATCGCATCACGAACGCCGCGCCCCGCACGCCGTCAACTGTTGGCCTATGTCTTATCATCCTTTCTGACGGCCGCTTCCATATAGTTGTCCGAGAAAAAATGCCTGGCGACTTTTATCTCTGGACGATAGAAGCCATTAACAAGCTTATTCATTTCCACTTCTCCCGTACATTCAAGCATACGATGGTTTGATGCCGGTGAAAGCTTCCGAAAATCCTGAACAAGCGATAAGCCAATACCCGCGCTCATGTCCCCCCTTGAAAAAACAGTCTCAAATGGATTAATTTTTCGCTTTGAGATCCGGGCGTATTCGTCACCGCTCAAGCCGTCTATATGTCGATCCAAATTTGGCGTCTGTGCAAAACGCATTTCAACCAAACTTAACCACGCTGAATCCTTGAACGCAGGCGCGTCAAATCCGAAACGAAACGTGGTACCACCAAAACGGCTACTTGGCTTCTTGGGTTCGACGCCTGCCTCCAAGGCAAAAAATACAAAGTCATCATTACCCAATAGCTTTATATCTTCCTGAGGTGAATTATCAGTATTAAAAATAATACTTCGATCAATCAGCTTTTGACGCGAAAACAATGCAATGTTGCCATCCTCACGTTTTACCGGAGCGGCCGTACTATGGGTCGCATACAGAGGCACATTAAAAAACTCGGTGAGAAATTTACTTTCCTGTGCGGACAGCACCCCCAGTTCGTTATAAAGTGTTTTGAGGTTATTTCTTGAAAGTTTATCAATGTGGTCTTTCTCAGCACTGGCCGGCGCGCCCCTCCATAGCGAACCGTTGTGAATCATCCGCTCATGAGACTTTCCACTGATGAATCCCCGAATCGCCTTCACAATCTGTCGAGCAGCAACATCCTTGTCTACCGTGGAACCGCTACCTGATGAATCAGGTAGTGAACCACCCAATCGGCCAGTGGCATCATCAATAGTTACTCGGCGCTTTACACCATTACTTTCCAAAACACCGACTGCCGATGCATCAGGGAAGGTGGGAAGGGTGTCATGGGAATTGGTCGGGCTGATACTAGGCATAATGACCTCTGCTCAGGCTCTTCGCACACTGATAAGTGGGAGGCGACAGGCCGATAAGCACCTGACGTGATCGGGTGGCAAACCGGTGGGAACACTCCAACACCCATTCAATCAGCTCATTTAGTTTCGCAATGAGCTGTGAGAGAGACAGATCGTGATCAGCGATATGACTCATCGCGACCATTGCACCTGACAGATAATTTAGCCCGACGACAGCCGTATCCTTATTCAAGTACTCAAATTGAGATTCAAACAGAAACTTATGCCAATCGAGGACCTCTGTGTCACTCATCGAGTGATCCGAGAGTTCACAAAGAATTGTCATACTCTTTCTGGCTCGATTATCATAAATTGCCAGCTTGAGCCCCTCAACTCTCAACTGGCACGCGCGAGAAGCATCAAACTTCAGCCCGGGTAGACCGAGCTTCAGACCGAACGAGTGCAAGATAGCGTCTTCTTTACTCATGTTCGAACACTCCCGGCATAACCGACGAAGTTCATATCGAACAATCTGCCAAGCTCTAAAATCATAAACATAAAAATCACTCCGAAATTCGTGGAAACCACAATTCAGAGCATCCATGCTTCACATCGAAAAACAGTACGACAGCACTACATTACTCAGACAGCTTGAATAAAGAAAACCAGCTAACTATTGCAAAAAAATTCAACACCTGGCGACCGGAACATAAACCCCTACCCGACCACAAATACATTTCCACCTCGACGCTCCATCGCCGCCCGGATAAATACAAGGCACTGAAATTCAAGCAAAAAAAAAGGCCACCCGAAGGTGGCCTTTCAAAACTAAAGAAAGAGAGTTGTTACTTACACCGCCGCAACGGGACGCATGTAAGAGATCGGTGCGGTGCTGGCATCTTCGAAGGTCACGACTTCCCAAGCGTCTGTCTGCTCAATCAACTTGCGCAG
>Ga0207650_10000395_pt1 | contig 39717 bp, 42 predicted proteins | sample KBSS63metaG_FD_184325 | JGI IMG/M metagenome (GOLD analysis project Ga0207650, IMG submission 184325) | Switchgrass rhizosphere microbial communities from Kellogg Biological Station, Michigan, USA - KBS S6-3 metaG (SPAdes) (version 2) | ecosystem: Host-associated > Plants > Roots > Rhizosphere...
GTCGGCGTCCTGCGGCTTGTAGAGCTGGCCGAGCGACGACCAGATGCCGAGCTGGCGGAACATGCCTTCCATGCCGAAGGTGCGCGACTCGTCGGGCACGATCGGCACCACGTGCTTGCCGATCGATTTGTCGCGCACGAGGGTGCCGAGCATCTGCACGAACGCCATCGTGGTCGAGATCTCGCGCTCGCCGGTGTCCTTCAGCAGGCGCTCGAAGGTCGACAGCGGCGGCACCTCGAGCGCGGTTGACTTCTGGCGCCGCTGCGGCAGATAGCCGCCGAGCGCCGCGCGGCGCTCGAGCAGGTACTTCATCTCCGGGCTGTCGTCGGCCGGCTTGATGAACGGCACGTTCGGCAGATCGGCGTCGCTGACCGGGATCTGGAAGCGGTCGCGGAAGTTGCGCAGCGCGTCCTGCGTCATCTTCTTGGCCTGGTGCGCGATCATCTGGCCCTCGCCCGACTCGCCCATCCCGTAGCCCTTGACGGTCTTCGGCAGGATCAGGGTCGGCTGGCCGGTGTGCTTGACCGCGGCGGCATAGGCGGCGAACACCTTGACCGGGTCGTGGCCGCCGCGCGTCAGGCTCCAGATCTCGTCGTCGCTCATCTCGGCGACGAGCGCGCGCGTCTCGTCGTACTTGCCGAAGAAGTGCTCGCGCACGTAGGCGCCGCTCTTGCTCTTGAAGTCCTGGTACTCGCCGTCGACACACTCTTCCATGCGCTGCAGGAGCTTGCCGCTCTTGTCCTTCGCGAGCAGCGCGTCCCAGCCGCTGCCCCAGAGCACCTTGATCACGTTCCAGCCGGCGCCACGGAACACGCTCTCGAGCTCCTGCACGATCTTGCCGTTGCCGCGCACCGGGCCGTCGAGGCGCTGCAGGTTGCAGTTGATGACGAAGACGAGGTTGTCGAGGTTCTCGCGGCCGGCCAGCGAGATCGCGCCGAGCGATTCGGGCTCGTCCATCTCGCCGTCGCCCATGAAGGCCCAGACCTTGCGCTTCGCGGTATCGGCGAGGCCGCGGCCGTGCAGGTACTTCAGGAAGCGCGCCTGGTAGATCGCCATCAGCGGGCCGAGCCCCATCGAGACGGTCGGGAACTGCCAGAAGTCGGGCATCAGCCACGGGTGCGGATACGACGGGATGCCGTGGCCGTCGGTCTCCTGGCGGTAGCTCAGCAGCTGCGCTTCGCTGAGCCGCCCTTCGAGGAATGCGCGCGCGTAGATGCCCGGCGAGCTGTGGCCCTGGATGAACAGCAGGTCGCCGCCGTGGCTGTCGGTGGGCGCGTGCCAGAAGTGGCCGAAGCCGATGTCGTAGAGCGTCGCCGCCGACTGGAAGCTCGCGATGTGGCCGCCGAGCTCCGACGAGTCCTTGTTGGCGCGCAGGATGATCGCCATCGCGTTCCAGCGGATGATCGAGCGCAGCCGGTGCTCGATCGCGCGGTCGCCGCTGCTCTTCTCTTCCCGCTCGGGCGGAATGGTGTTGCAGTAGGCGGTGTTCAGCGAGCGCGGAACGTAGACCCCTTCGCGCCGGCCCTCGTCGACGAGCCGGTTAATCAGGTAGCCGGCGCGTTCGCTGCCGCGGTGCTGCTGGACCGCGCTCAGCGCATCGACCCATTCGCTCGTTTCACCGGGGTCGAGGTCGCCCGTCGTGTTCATTGGCCCGTCTCCTGTGGGTGTTGGTCGTGCCGCATCCGGCGTGCGCGCAGCCCTTGGTCATCGCAACCGGCATGCCACTGGATGCGGGCGCCGAGGTGGCGTCCAACTCACTGATTTGCTTGGAGATTGGGGAACGGGCGGTCGAGCGCGCCGCCGGGATTCCAGAATCCGACGGCGCTTGCCGTCCGGCCTTCCGGCGAGAGTTCTGAGAGAAAACCCTCGTCTGCTCACGTCATGAGGGACAAGGCCCCATGACGTGTTGCGGTCGCCGCCGCGTCGAGCGGGACGACACAGGTCTTAACGCGAGAGCGCGGCCGCGAACACACTGGCGTGACCGCGTCGGGGCGTCAGCGCTCCTGACCGTTCGGCACGTGCCGCCGATAGAACATCAGCGCATTGCGGAACATCACCTTGTCGCGCACGTTCATGCCGAACGTGGCGAGGTACTCCTCGGCGATCGCGATCTGCGCCTCGAACGTGCCGTGCAGCGTGATCACCGGCCAGTTGCTGCCCCAGATCAGGCGATCGGCGCCGAACGCGCTCATCAGCACATCGAAGTGCGCCTTGTACGCGGCGAGGTCCGTTGGCGATGCGTAGACGACGTCGCCCGGCGCGTACATGTCATAGAACGACGAGAACTTCATGGACACGTTCGGGCAGACGTCGGCAAGCCGGCGAATCTCGAGCTCCCACGTCGGATCGACCGGCGGCGGACCCTTCGCGCCACCGAGGTGGTCGATGATGATGCGCAGGTTCGGCACCGCGGTGCAGAGCGCCTGCACCTGATCCTTCGGGTTCTTCGTGCCGCGGCTGATGATGTCGAGCGTCATGCCGCGCCGGGCCAGGTCGCGCAGGTTGGCGAGCTGCGCCGGGCTCAGCGTGATGCCTTCGGCGGGACCGGTGAGGTAGCCGCGGATCCCGACCCAGCGCGGGTCGCGTGCAAAGCGCGCCAGGTCGTGCGCGAACGTGGGCGCGCCGATCTCGAGGTTGCCGACATAGAACGAATAGAGCCCGTCGCCCTTGATGCGGTCGAGGACCCACTGGTTGTCTTCGACGATGCCGCTGGCCTCGACGACACCGGCCGCCACCACGCCGTGCGCGCGAGCGAAGGCGCTGTACTCGGCCGGCAGCACGTCGCGAAAGATCGGCCCTTCCGCCGGCGTCGGCCACGGCACGCCGCCGGGCCGCGTGACCTGCCAGAAGTGAATGTGCGTCTCGACGATCGGACGTGAATGGCCGCTGGCCCTCCACTTCGCCAACGCATCGTCGACGGCGGCGCGGTGGGCGTCTTCGGCAGCAAGTGCCGGCATCGCGCCTTGCAGCACGAACAGCGCTATTGCACCAAGGCAAGAGCGAATCAATCCTTTGCCGATGCTCATCAGTTGTCTCCTGCGGTTGTGGTCGGACTGCGAGTCAAAGCAACGTCGAGCGCTCGTCGGCGGCCGACTTCACTTCAAAATCATGGTAAGGCCACCCGACCAATCTGTAAACTGGCCTGACCAAAGATCAGGGTTCGTCCGGAGGCGATTCGGCATCCGCCGCGTCCTGTAGACGAACCGGATAATCGCGCGCACATGGCCATCCAGTTCAAGCCCGTCGAGTCGCGCCGGCTCTATCAGCAGATCGCCGACCAGATCCGCGACATGATCGAGCGAGGCGGTTTCGATGCGGGAACTCGGTTGCCGCCCGAGCGCGACCTCGCTCAGCAGCTCGGCGTGTCGCGGCCTTCGCTGCGCGAGGCCCTGATCGCGCTCGATGTCGAAGGCCGCGTCGAGGTTCGCAGTGGCTCCGGCGTTTTCGTGTCCGCGGTCCAGCCGGATCGCGTCGTGACGGGCAGGACCGCGGCGCTCGGCGAAAGCCCGAGCCAGTTGATGGAGGCGCGCCTGATCGTCGAAGGCGAAGTCGTCACCCTCGCGTGCGCGCGGATGACCGATGGCGCGCTGGCGCGGCTGCGCGAGCTGCTCAAGAGCATGGCCGCCGAGATCGAGAGGAAGCGCCCGTGCGTCGACCTCGATCGCCAGTTCCACGTGACGCTGACCGAGGTTGCCGGCAACGCCGTCCTGTCACGGCTCGTCGGCGAGCTCTTCGACGAACGGCATAGCCCGATCTCCGCCAAAATCAGCTCGCGCTTCGAGAGCACCCGCACCTGGAAAGCAGCGCTGAAGGAGCACGAGGCGGTGCTGGACGCCCTCGAAGCACGCGACCCGATTGCCGCACAAGCGGCGATGCGCGCCCACCTCAAGGCTTCCGCATCGCGCTGGGTCGGCGACTGACGAACGCCAAGCGGCGACGGTCAGCTGGTCCGTTCTGTCAACAGACTGCGCCGGTCATGGCGGAGGCCGCGGGAGCCTGAAGGACAGGCCCCCACGCCTCAGAAATCAGCGAAAGCCGCCCGCGACCCGGATCCGGTCGCCGGTGATCCAACGCGATGCGTCGGAGGCGAGGAACACCGCGACGTCGGCGACGTCGTCCGGCTGACCCATGCGACCGAGCGGCGTACCGGCAATCATCTGCGTCTCCATGTCGCTGCCGATGATGCCGGCGCTGTGCGTGCCCTCGGTCTCCACGCCACCGGGCGCGATCGTGTTGACCCGGATCTTCCTCGGTGCGAGCTCGATCGCGTGGGTGCGCGTGACCTGGTCGAGCGCCCCCTTGGTCGCGCCGTAGATCGTCGCGCCGGGCAGGCCCTTCTCGCTCGCGATCGAGCTGACGTTGATGACACTGCCGCCTTCCAACGGAAAGCGCTTCACGGCCTCGCGCGTCGCCAGGATTGGGCCGAGCACGTTGGTGTCGAACTGGCGATGGAACTCAGACTCGGTGACGTCTTCGAGCGCGCCGAACTGGTAGACGCCGGCGTTGTTGACCAGGATGTCGAGGCGCCCGAACGCTTCGTCCGACTCGGCGAAGAGCCGCTTCACTTCGGCTTCCTTCGCGACGCTGCCTTGCACGGCGACCGCCTTGCCGCCGGCCTTGGTGATTTCGGCAACGACGGCGTCGGCGCTGGACTTGCTCGACGCATAGTTGACGACGACCGATGCGCCTTGGGCGGCGAGCGCCTTCGCGATGCCGGCACCGATGCCTTTCGACGCGCCGGTGACGATCGCGACCTTGCCTTGCAACAGCTTGCTCATTCGACTACTCCCTGGAGACACTGACGGTTTGACGGTTAGACAAGTGTCGAACTATTGGGAAGCCTTGGCGGCTGTGGGGTGATCACGCCGATCAGATCTGCGCGAGGCGCTCGAGATAGGCCTGCAGCACGTCGCGCTGCAGCACCAGATTCATGAACTTGCCGTCGCGCTCCATCTGCACGAGGCCGGCGGTCTCGAGCTCTTTCAGGTGGTGCGACATCGTCGCCGGGCTCACGTCGTGGCTTTGCTGCAGCGCGCTGCAGGGACACGGGCCGTTGGCGCTGCCGATCTCCTGCAGCAGCCGCATGCGACGCGGCTCGGCCAGCGCACGCGCGATGCGTGCGAGCTGGCGTTCGCTGAGCGGTTCCTTGGTGCGTTCCATGGCCCCACGATTGTCCGCTGTTGCGTTCGCGGCGGCAGACCGGCCCACGCAATGCCGCATTCAAATCCCGGGGCTTGGGCCTGGGGTTGCATCCGATTCGCTCCCTCTGCCCAAGCGCTGCAACGCGGGTTTTTTCGATAGGCGGCGCGCCGGCGGCCCCCTACAGTCCTCGGGTGCCGAGCCCGCCGACCATCCGCCGGATCAGCGCCTTCACCGTGCGCGGAGGCGGCGCCGACTACCACGACCAGCCCGGCGAGCACTGGATCGACGGCCAGATCGCGACGCCGATGTCGAAGTACCCGGAGTACCGCGCGCGGCGCAGCTCGTTCGGCATCAACGTGCTCGGCACCCTCGTCGTCGAGGTCGAGGCGAGCGACGGAACCGTCGGCTTCGCGGTGACGACCGGCGGCGACATGGCGGCGCTCGTCGTCGAGCGCCACCTGGCCCGCTTCGTCGAAGGTAAGCGCGTCACCGAGATCGAGAAGATCTGGGACCAGATGTTCAACGCGACGCTCTTCTACGGGCGCAAGGGCCTGGTCCTGAACGCAATCTCGGGTGTCGACCTCGCCCTCTGGGACCTGCTCGCCAAGGTGCGCGGCGAGCCGGTGCACCAGCTGCTCGGCGGCGCGGTGCGCGACGAGCTCGTCTTCTACGCCACCGGCGTGCGGCCCGACCTCGCCCAGCAGATGGGCTTCATCGGCGGCAAGATGCCGCTCGTCCACGGCCCGGCCGAAGGCGACGAAGGGCTGGCGCGCAACATCGAGCAGCTGGCGGCGATGCGCGCGAAGGTCGGCGCCGATTTCTGGCTGATGCTCGACTGCTGGATGAGCCTCGACCTCGACTATGCGAGCCGGCTCGCGGCCGCAGCCGCCGCGCACAACCTGAAGTGGCTCGAGGAGTGTCTGCCGCCCGACGACTACTGGGGCTATGCGGCGCTGCGGCGCGCGTTGCCGCGTTGCATGCTGCTGACGACCGGCGAGCACGAGGCGACGCGCTGGGGCTTTCGCCTGCTGCTCGAGATGGGCTGCGCCGACATCCTGCAGCCCGACGTCGGCTGGTGCGGCGGCCTCACCGAGCTGATCAAGATCTCGGCGCTCGCCGATGCACATGGCGCACTCGTCGTGCCGCACGGCTCGTCGGTCTACAGCTACCACTTCGTCGCGACGCGCCACAACAGCCCGTTCGCCGAGTTCCTGATGATGGCGCCGGCGGCCGACAAGGTGGTGCCGATGTTCTCGCCGCTGCTGCTCGACGAGCCGGTGCCCGAGAACGGCCGCCTGAAGATTTCGGCGCTCGACAAGCCCGGCTTCGGCGTCCGCCTGAATCCGGCGTGCGAGCTGGCGCGCCCGTACACGCACTGAAGCCACGCGCAGAGTAATCGATGCACGACATCCGCGGCAAGGTCGTCCTGATCACCGGCGCCAGCTCCGGCATCGGCGCTGCGGCGGCCGTCGCCTTCGGCCGCCACGGCGCACGAGTCGCCGTCCACTACCGGCAGCGACGCGCCGAGGCCGAAGCCGTCGCGGCGCAGATCGAGGCGGCCGGTGGCGAGGCGGCGACGTTTGCCGCCGACGTTTCCGACAGTGCGCAGCTCGACCGACTCGCTGCAGCGGTGCACGCGCGCTTCGGCCGCATCGACGTGCTCATCAACAACGCCGGCGGCTTCGTCCGTCGCGTGCCGCTCGCCGAAGCCAGCGATGCGCTGATCGACGAGGTCTTCCACCAGAACGCGCGCTCGATGATCGCGCTCGGCCGCAGCGTCATCCCGATGATGCGGGCGCAGGGCGGCGGCACGATCATCAACATCACGTCGCAGGCAGCGCGTACCGGCGGCAGCGCCGGCTCGGGCCTGTACTCGTCGAGCAAGGCCTTCATCTCGACCTACACGCGGTCCCTCGCCAAGGAGCTGGTCGGCGACGGCATCCGCGTCAACGGGGTCGCGCCCGGCGTGATCGACACGCCGATCCACGACGGCCACACCGCGCCGGCACTGCTCGAGCAGCTGCGGGAATCGATTCCGATGCGCCGGCTCGGCCGCGCGGAGGAGTGCGCCGGCGCGATGCTGTTCCTCGCTAGCGAAGAGCTCGCCAGCTACGTGACCGGCCAGATCATCGAGGTGAACGGCGGGAGCGTCATGCCATGATGCCCGCCGCGGAACCGCCCCGCATTCGCCATGACGACAACGAAGGAGACAACCCCATGATTTCTGCATTCCGTCCCCGGCGCGCTTTCATCGCGTCAGTGTTCGCGGCGCTCGTCGCGCTGCCCACCGCCGCCCTCGCCCAGGAGCTGACGATGTGGAGCCACTGGGCCGCCGAAGTCGCCAAGCGCGCCTATGTCGAGGACGCCATCAAGCGCTTCGAAGCCAGCAAGCCGGGCGTGAAAGTGAAGATCACCTGGTACGAGAAATCGGCGCTCTATGCAGCGCTGAAGACGGCGTTGCGCGCGGGCCAGGCCCCCGACGTCTTCTACGCCGAGGTCGATCAGACCGACTACATCGACAACAACCTGCTCGCCGATCTTTCGACCGGTGTGAACTGGAACAACGTCGAGCCGTGGGCCAAGCAGGCGTGGACCTTCGGCAAGGGCACCTACGGCTTCCCGCTCGAGGCCTCGACGGTCGAGGTCTACTACAACACCAAGTTGATGGCCGACCTCGGCGTCACCGTGCCGGCGAATGGCCAGTTCGATCAGGCGGCCTTCCTCGATCTGGTCAAGAAGGCACGAGCGAAGGGCATCACTCCTATGTCGCAAGGCGTCGGCGACCGACCCTTCCCGGGCGCCTACGTCACGCACGAGGCGCTGCTCAAGAAGCTCGGCATGAACGACTACGACGCGCTGATGAAGGGCAAGCTCTCGTGGAGCGACCCGCGCGTCGTCGAGACGCTCACCTGGGTCAAGCAGCTCGTCGATGCCGGCGCCTTCCCGACCAGCTTCACCAGCCTGAAGCTCGGCGAGTCGCACATCTACTTCCACACCAACCCGGGCGCGCTGATGTTCCAGGTGGCGAGCTGGTACACGGCGCGGGCCTTCAATCCGCCCGACAAGGGTGGCCAGCCGGTCAACTTCCCGCTCGGCATCATGCAGTCGCCGGCGATGAACGGTGGCGCCTGCAACAACTGCAAGTCGCTCGCCGTCGGCGGCAGCTACGTCGTCAATGCCGCCTCGCCGCGCAAGGACCTCGGCATCGCCTTCCTGAATTCGTTCGCCACGCCGGAGATGGGCAACAAGTGGCTCGAGAACGTGCTGGTGCAGACCGGGATTAAGACCGACGCGAGCAAGATCGCCGGCCCGCACGCGGGCTATTTCAAGCAGCTCGCCAAGGCCAATGAAAGCAACACCTACTACTTCGGCACGCCCGTGCAGGTGATGCAGGGCAAGCCGAAGGAAGTGTTCACGCAGGTCGTCAACAGCGCCTTGCCGGCAGGATCCATCAGCGTCGACGACGTCGTCAAGCAGATGAATGCCGCCAAGTAGCGCCGGCGCGAGCGCGGCTGGCGCGCACGTCGCGCGCGCCCTCGGCACGCCGTGGCGGGCGGTCACCGTCTTCCTGTTGCCGGCGGCGACGTTCTACGTCGCCTTCACGGCATATCCGGTCTTCCGCACCCTTTGGAATTCGTTCCACAAGGTGCTGCCGGCAAAGGAAGAGTTCGTCGGCCTCGCCAACTACGCCGAGCTGGTGCGGGACGAGATCTTCTGGCGCGCCGTCCGCAACACGCTGGTCTGGGCCTGCACGTCGCCGCTGTTCGAGGTCTCGATCGCCCTCGTCCTGGCCCTCGCGCTCTACGCCAAGGTGCCGGGCCGGCGCTTCTTTCGCATCGCCTGGTTCACGCCGGTGCTGATGTCGTACGTCGTCGTCGGCATCATCTGGGCCTGGATCTACAACTACGACTGGGGCGCGGTCAACACCGGCCTGCGTGCGCTCGGCCTGAACAGCTGGACCCGCGCCTGGCTCGGCAAGCAGGAGACGGCGCTGCCGGCGCTGATCTTCGTCACCACCTGGATGTGGTCGGGCTTCAACATGGTCGTGCTGCTGGCGGCGCTGCACTCGCTGCCGTCGGAGGTGATCGAGGCGGCCGAGCTCGACAACTGCGGCTGGTGGGGCAAGCTCGTGCACGTCATCTTCCCGATGATCCGGCCGACGGTGCTCAATCTAGTCGTGCTGTCGTTCGTCGGCAAGATGAAGATCTTCGACCTGGTCTGGATCACGACCAAGGGCGGTCCGCTCTGGTCGACCGAGACGGTCTCGATCTACGTCTACAAGCGCGCCTTCGAGTGGAACACCTTCGACCTCGGCTACCCGTCCGCGGTGGCCTCGGTCTGGTTCGTGATCGTGCTCGGCTCGGTGCTGACGCTGAGCTACGTATTCCGGCAACGCGAGAAGCTGGAGTATTGACGTGCATAGGCTGCAGCGCGCCGTCGTCCTCTTCGCGCTGTGCGTCTTCACGGCGTTTGCGGCAGGGCCTTTCTTCTGGGTTGCGACGATGTCGCTGCGCACCACCAGCGAGATCAGCCGCGACCACTACGCCTGGCCGGGGACGCTGCACTGGAACAAGTTCCCCGACGCCTGGTTCAACTCCAACTACAGCACCTACTTCCAGAACAGCCTGCTCGTCGTCGTCTCGGCGGTGATCATCCTGACGCTGGTCGGCGCGATGGCGGCGCACTGCTTCGCGCGCTACCGCTTCAAGCTGAATCGCTTCTTCTACTTCATCATCTTCTCGACGATCATCTTCCCGCCGCAGATCACGATCATCGCGCTGTTCCAGATCCTGGTGCAGTACGGCCTCTTCAACAGCCTGATCGGCCTGACGCTGGTCTACGTCGCGTTCCAATTGCCGATCACGGTCTACATCCTCGAGAGCTTCTTCGCCCGCATTCCGGGCGACCTGTTCGAGGCGGCGCGCATCGACGGCTATTCGGAGATGGCGATCTTCTGGCGAATCTCGTTGCCGATCGCGCTGCCGGCGCTGTCGACGACGATCATCCTCAACACGATCCTGCTGTGGAACGAATTCCTTTATGCGGTCGTCCTCATCACCGACGAAGACAAGCGGACCTTGCCGCTCGGCATCCAGCGCTTCATGGGCGACCAGATGGAAGACATCGGCATGATTTCCACCGGACTGATGATCGCGATCATCCCGGTCGTCCTGATCTATGCGTTCTTCTCCGAGAAGCTGATCCAGGGCATGACCGCCGGAGCGGTCAAGTGATCGGCGGCTGCGGCCTCAACCGGATGTTCTGCTGATGGCGACCGTCACGCTCGACAAGCTCTGCAAACGCTACGAGAAGTCGCACGACCTCGCGGTCGACCATGTCGACCTGGCGGTCGCGCACGGTGAGTTCATGGTCCTGCTCGGCCCGTCGGGCTGCGGCAAGTCGACGACCTTGCGCATGATCGCCGGCCTGGAAGCGATCTCGTCCGGCAGCCTGGCGATCGACGGCCGGGTCGTCAACGAGGTGCCGGCGCGCGACCGCGACATCGCGATGGTGTTCCAGTCGTACGCGCTCTACCCGCACATGACGGTGCGCGACAACCTGGCGTTCGGTCTGCGCCGGCGGCGCATCGACGGCGCCGAGATCGCGCGCCGCGTCGACGACGTCGCCGGCACGCTCGGCCTCGCCCCGCTGCTCGAACGCAAGCCGTTCGCGCTGTCAGGCGGCCAGCGCCAGCGGGTGGCGCTCGGCCGCGCGATCGTGCGCGATCCCAAGGTGTTCCTGTTCGACGAGCCGCTGTCGAACCTCGACGCATCGCTGCGGGTCTCGACGCGCGCCGAGCTGATCCGACTGCATCGCCGCCTCGGCGCGACCATGATCTACGTCACCCACGACCAGGTCGAGGCGATGACGATGGGCAGCCGCATCTGCATCATGAACCACGGCAAGGTCGTGCAGATCGGCGCGCCGCTCGAGGTCTATCGGCGGCCCGCCGACACCTTCGTCGCGAGCTTCCTCGGCAATCCGCCGATGAATCTCGTCAAGGCGACCGTTGAGAACGGTCAGCTCATCCTCGGCGCCGCCCGGCTCGCGCTCTCGCCGGCGCTGCTGGCGACGGCCGGCACGGCGCGCGCGCTGACCTTCGGCGTAAGGCCCGAGGACCTGGCGCAGTCGAGCGGCGGCGAAGGCAGCTTCGGCGCCGAGGTCACCGCGGTCGAGCCGCTCGGTGCCGAAACGATCGCGACCCTGCGGATCGACGGCAGCGAGAGCGAGCTCAACGCACGGCTCGGCCGCGATGCGAACGTCAAGGTGGGCGAGCGGATTCACCTGCGTCCCGATCTCGGCCGGGTGCGCTTGTTCGATGCCGCGAGCGGCGTCGCGCTCAATTGACCACGAACGATCCCCACATCACAGTTTCGCGGAGACCCCCATGGCCGCTGCCGAACCCGCACTGACCGTTCGCCGTCGCTTTCCGCGCCCCGACCCCGCTCACGTGCGCGCACTCACCGGTGTCGCCGTCGGCTGGATCGTCGACGCGATGGGCCGCCAGGGCGCGATCGACCACCGCATACGGCCGCTCAGCCAGGCCACCACGTTCACCGGTGTCGCCCTCACGGTGCGCAGCCGCGCGCGCGACAACCTCGCGCCGTACGCAGCGATCACCTACGCCGAACCCGGCGACGTGATGGTCATCGAAACCGGCGACTACGAACAGGCGTCGGTCGTCGGCGACATCCTGCTCGGCGTCGCGCGCAACAAGGGCGTCATCGCCTGCGTCACCGACGGCATGGTGCGCGACATCGACGGCATCGACGAGCTCGGCATCCCGGTCTTCGCGCGCGGCCTGTCGCCGAACTCGCCGTTCAAGGACGGTCCCGGCGAGATCGGCCTGGCCGTCGTCGTCGGCGGGGCCGCGATCGAGTCAGGCGACGTCATCGTCGGCGACAAGAACGGCGTCGCCGTGGTGCCGCGGGCGCGCGTCGCCGAGGTGGTGGCCGCGCTGGCCGCGGTGGCGCAGAAGGAGGCGCAGATGGACGAGGCGGTGCGCTCCGGCGCGAGCGAGGCGGCCTGGGTGCAGGCCACGATCGCCGCCAAGGGCGTGCGCTTCGTCGACTGAGCGCACGCAATGCCCCGTGTCCTCTACCTGTCGCACGCCCCCGAGGCGGTCTACGAGATCATCCGGCGCGAGATGCCGGCCGGCTTCGAGCTGCTGACCCTCGCTGTCGACGACGACGCCGAGCGGCGCGCGAAGGCGGCGCTCGCCGAAGTCATCATCGTCTCGTCGACCCCGCTGCGCCGGCCGGTGATCGATGCCGCGACGTCGTTGCGGCTGGTCCATCACCAGGGCGTCGGCCACCACGACACGGTCGACGGCGCCGCGCTGCGCGAACGCGGGATTCCGCTCGCGCTGACGCCGGAAGGCACGACAACCGGCGTCGCCGAGCACGCAGTGCTGCTCGCGCTCGCGGTGTGCAAGCGACTGTCGTACGCCGACGCCGAGCTCCGGCAGGGGCGCTGGCACATCAATGCGTTGCGGCCCGAATCGCGCGAGCTGGCCGGCATGACGGTCGGCTACCTCGGCATGGGGCGCATCGGCCAGGCCCTCGCCGCGCGCATGAAGGCCTTCGACACGACCGGCCTCTACACCGACGATGCGGCGCCGCTCGACGCGGCACGCGAGCGCGAGCTCGGCGTGACGCGGGTCGGCTTCGGAGCGCTGCTCGAACGTGTCGACTTGCTGAGCCTCCACGTTCCGCTGACAGCAGCAACGCGGCGCATCATCGACGCCGCGGCCATCGCCCGCATGAAGCCGGGCGCGATCCTCATCAATACGGCGCGCGGCGGGCTGATCGACGAAGCGGCGCTGGCCGACGCGCTCACGAGCGGCCGGCTCGGCGGGGCCGGTCTCGACGTCTTCGAAGGCGAGCCGCCGGCACCCTCGAACCCGTTGCTGGCGCTGCGCAGCGTCGTCGTGACACCGCACATCGCCGCCGGCACGCGCGATGCGCTGCGCACCAAGATGCGCGCGCTGTTCGCGAACGTCTCGCGCTTCTACACGGGCGGCGAGCTGGCGAACCGGGTCGCCGACTCGTAGACGTCTTCGACGAGGCGCAAGGTGCGCAGGTTGTCCTTGGGCGATGTCTCGAACGGGCCGCCGCGCTCCAGCGCATCCACAAAATGCGCGATCGTCTCGGCATACGAATCCGTGTAGCAGGCATCGAGATCGAAATCGAGCGCGGCCGGCTGCGCGCCGCTGCACGTGAGCCGCGAGCCGTCGAGGCGGATCGTTCCGGTCTCGCCGACCAGGACCAGACGGTCGATCAGCGCCGGCGGCTGATCGTGAACGCACAGGTTGGCGATCAGCTGGACCGGTGCCCCGACCTTCGTCTGCAGCGTGATCGCGGCGCGGTCCTCGCCGCGCATCGCGCCGGACGTGCGGCCGAGGTGCGCGGACACGAGCGCGAGATCGCCGAGCAGAAAACGCAGCGTGTCGATGTGATGGATCAGCACCTCGTTGACGAGGGCGCGCTCGAGGGTGCCGATGAAAGGCTGGCGCACCAGCGCCGGCCGCTCACCCGTCGAGGTCGGCAGAAGTCCCGAGCTGAACAGGCTCATACGGGCCTGCAAGACGGTGCCGATCCTGCCGGCCCGCAGCCACTCGCCGATCTGCCGGTAGTACGCGCGAAAGCGCCAGTTCTCGTGGACCATCAGGCGCGTGACGCCGACCTCGGCGACCAGCGCGGCCGCTTCTTCATACGTCGGCGCGAGCGGCTTCTGGCACAGCACGGAGATGCCCTTGGCGGCGGCGAGCCGAACGATCGCGGCGTGCGTCTCACGCGGCGAGGCCACGTCGATCGCATCGAGCGATTCGGCTTCCAGCATCGCCACGGCCGTCGGGTAGGTGCGCGGAATGCCGAATGCGTCGACCCGCCGGCGCGCGTTCTCCGTCGACGGATCGGCGATCGCCACGACGCCGGCGCGCCCGGCGAGCCGCTGCCACGCGGCAAGGTGATGCTGGCTCACGAAGCCCGCGCCGATCAGGCCGATGCGCAGTGGTGCCATGCCGCTTCTTCCCTCTGACAGTTGTCCGAACGGTTCAGTCTGACTGATCCGTTGCGCGCGCCGACTCAGGCGGTGCCCAACGTCAACGCATGCATCAGCGCCGCATCGCGGTCGAGATGGATCACCTGCACGCCGCCCTCTTCGAGCACGGTGCGCGAACACAGGAACGCGTTGCCCCAGAGCGGATCGGCGAAATCCGGCGCCAATGTGTAGAGGGTCGCGATGCCGGCCTGCACGATCGCACGGGCGCAATCGGCACACGGATGGAACGTCGCGATCAGCGTCGCGCCGGCCGTCGGCAAGCCGCTGCGCGCGGCCGCGAAGATCGCATTGCGCTCGGCATGCTCGATCCACAGCAGGCGGTCCGGATGCGCATGGCGCGCCTCGGTGTCGCGCACGCCAACCGGGAAATCGTTGCAGGTCGCGAGCGTGGTCGCGCCGTCGGCCAGGACCAGCACCGCGCCGACCTTGCGCGGCCGGCTCGGGCTGCGGCGCGCGGTGGCGACCGCGAGCTCGAGCAGTCGATCGATGTCCAGCACGGGGTCGCGTCGTCGAAAAGGCTCGTCGCTCGCGGGATCGGGCAGACGCTCAGCGCCCTTGCCACACGGGCTTGCGCTTCTCGCGGAAGGCAAGCACGCCTTCCTGCGAATCTTCCGATTGCAGCGCCGCGACCAGCGCCGGCAGGCGCAGCGCCTGTGCCTCGATCGCCGTCATCGAGCCGGTCGCACGCACCACCTGCTTGATCGCCTGCACCGACAGCGGCGCACACGCGAGGATCTTGGCGACCCAGCCGCCCACAGCGGCGTCGAGCCCGGCGCGCGGCACCACCTCGTTGATCAGACCCCATTCCAGTGCGCGGGCGGCATCGATCCGCTGTCCGGTGAGCAGCATCCCCATTGCCTGCCGGTGCGGGATCTGGCGCTGCAGCAAGGTCATGCCGCCATCGAGCGGCAGCCGTCCGACCAGCGGCTCCGGCAGGCCGAAGCCGGCTTCGGCGCAGGCGACGACGATGTCGCAGCCGAGCACCATCTCGAAGCCGCCGCCGAGCGCAAGTCCGTTGACGCGCGCGATGACCGGCAGGTTCAGGCTGTCGCGCAACGCGATGCCGCCGAAGCCGCCGGGCCGCGCGCGGGCCCAGTATTCGAGGCCGCTGGTCGACGGGTTCTTCATATCGGCGCCGACGCAGAACGCACGCTCGCCCGCACCGGTCAGCACCACCACGCGAACGTCGGGACGCTGCTCGAGATCGCTCCAGATGCGTTGCAGCTCGGCTTCGGTGGCGAGGTCGATCGCATTGAGGACTTCGGGCCGGTCGATCGTCAGTGTCGCGACATGGTCGCGGACGTCATAGTGGACGCTCATGGCCGGCCCCGGGTCTTGCCGGCCGCCGCTTCGGCGAGGACCTCGTCCGTGTGCTCGCCGAGGCGCGGTGGCACCCGGCTCATCGTCACCGGCGCGGCCGACATCGTGATCGGGCTCGCGATGAAGCGGTACTGCGTGCCACCCGCAGCCGGGCCTTCCATCACCATCGCGTTGTGCACGGTCTGCGGATCGACCAGCACCTCGCGCATGTCGCGCACCGGCGCGCACAGCAGGTCCTGCGCTTCCAGCCGGGCCAGCCAGTGATCGCGCGGCTGGGTGCGGAAGCGCTCGCGGAACATCCCCTGCAGCTCGGCCTTGTGCGCGAACTGTTGCTCGAGGTTGGCAAAGCGCGCCTCTAGCGAGAGGTCGGGCAATTCGAGCGCGGCGCAGATGTCGCGCAGCGGGTTCGCCTTGAACGCACCGACCAGCACGAGCGGATGGTCGGCGCACTCGAACACGCCTGACAGCGGCATCGCGGCCCAGTTCACCTCCTTGTCGCGCATCAGGATCATTGCGGCTTCCTGCATCTGCATCGCCAGCATCGAGTTGTAGAGCGAGACGCTGATCTTCTGGCCTTCGCCGCTGCGCTCGCGCTGCAGCAGCGCGAGCAGGATGCCCTGCACCATGTGCATGCCGGCCGAGTAGTCGGCGAGCGCCGTCGCATAGGTTGCCATCGGATGCGACGGATCGGCCTTGCGCGCCATCACGCCGCTCATCGCCTGCGCCAGCACGTCCTGGCCACCCTTGTGAGCGTACGGACCGCTCTCGCCGAACCCTGTGCCGACGGCATAGACGATGCGCGGGTTGAGCGCGCGGCAAGCGTCGTAGCCGAGGCCCATGCGGTCCATCACGCCGGCGCGGAAGTTGGTGACGACGACGTCGGCGCCGGCGATGAGCGCCTTCACGGCCGCCATGCTCTCGGCGCTGCGCAGGTCGAGCGCGACGCTGCGCTTGTTGCGGTTCAGGCTGCAGAAGATCGGGTTGTCGACGCCCTGCTCGGGCGGGAAGGTCGAGCGGCTCAGGTCGCCGGCACCGGCGCGCTCGATCTTGATCACGTCGGCGCCGTAGTCGCCCAGCATCTGGGTGCAGACCGGGCCCATCATCACCTGCGTGAAGTCGATGACGCGGATGCCGGAGAGCGGCAATGCGCCATTCCGATCGGAAGTCTTCGCACTCATGCGGCCTCCCGGCGCTGGACTTGCCGTGCGATCGCTGGCACGTCGGCGTTCGGCCCGGACTGATCGCCCGGGTCGGCGCCCTGCGCGCGCAGCTTCGCCTGCAGCGCCCTGACGTCGACGTCGCGCACGCGCACGCCGGCATCGAGCGCCATCGCCGCAGCGAGCCCGGCGGCTTCGCCCATCGCCATGCAGGGCGGGATCTCGCGCGACATCTTCTGCGCCGTCGAGGTGGCCGAGTAGTGGCGTCCGGCGACCAGCAGGTTGTCGATCTGCTTCGGCAGCAGCGTGCGATAGGGCGTCGTGTAGTCGCGCCCGCGCGCCACCGCGTCGGCAAAGCGCGTGCGCTGCGCCAGGTCTTCCTTCGTCATCACGTATTCGCCTTCGAGGAGTCGGGTCTGGCGCACGCCGGTCTGCGGCGCGACGTCGATGACGACGGCGCGCTCGAAGCCGGGCAGTTTCGCGCGCGCGTAATCGACGGTGTCGTGGATGTGGCCCCGGCCGCGCACCTCGGCCTCGGTCAGGTCCTCGACCTTCAAGCCGTCGAGGCCGGTCATGTGCGGACAGTTGCACCAGACCACGCCGGGCAGCGGCGTCTTCAGCCACCAGTGGGCCCAGCTGCCGCCGATCAGCCGCCTGATTTCCTTGTCGACCTGGGCGAAGCGCGCCGGCTCCTCGCGCTCGAAGCGCTCGGCCGCATCGGTGTCGACGTTGCCGAGGCGGAACACGGTGGTCAGCATGTAGGCGCCGCCGATGTGCGGCGCGCCGGCCGAGGCGGCGACGTCGAGGTCGCCGGTCGCGTCGATGACGATCGCGCCGAGGATCGCCTGCCGGCCGCTCTTGCTGTCGCAGACCACGCCGGTAATGCGCCCGTCCTCGACCAGCGCACGCGAGAACCACGAGTGCAGGCGCAGCTCGATGCGGTGCTGCGCCACCATCTCGAGCGCGACCCGCTTCCAGCCGTCGGGATCGAAGGCGGCCGCGAAGACGATCGGATGCGGCTTGGTCTGGGTGTGGAAGTCGAACGCGCCCCAGCGCGTCCAGCGCTGCAGGGCCGCCGGCCGGCTGCCCCATTCGTCCTGGCGCGGAAACTCCGCGAGGCCGCGCGCAGCCAGGCGCTCGATCAGATCGAGGCAGACGCCGCGCACCGAGATCTCGTTCAGCCGCGAATCCCACATGTCGTCGAGCACCAGCACCATGCCACCGGACGCGAGGCCGCCGAGGTGGTTGTAGCGCTCGAGCAGCACGGTCGAGGCGCCGTTGCGCGCCGCGGCGATGGCCGCCGCCATGCCAGCCGGGCCGCCGCCGACGACGACCACGTCGGCGCGCGCGACCACCTCGACGTCGCGGGCCGGCTCGCGAACCGATGTCGTTGTCGCAGTCATGTGAAAAGCTCCTGGGGAAAGCAGAGACGACAAGGCGATCGCGATCAGACGTGATCGGGCTGCCATCGGATGACGACTCGCTCGAGCGCGACGATCGCGAGGAAGAACGAGCCCGACAGGCACGCGCTCATCGTGATCGCCGCATACAGCAGCGCCGAATCGAAGTTGTAGGTCGCCTGGATGATCATCGCGCCGATGCCCTGGGTCGCGCCGATCCATTCGCCGACGACGGCGCCGATCACCGACATCGAGGCGGCGATGCGCAGCGCCGAAAAGAGATAGGGCAGCGCGGCGTAGACACGCAGCTTGAAGAACACCTCGCGGCGGCTCGCCGACAGCACACGCATCAGCTCGAGCGCCTGCGGGTTGACCGCTTCGAGCCCGCGCACGCTGTTGACCAGGGTCGGGAAGAAGCAGACCAGCGCCGCGATCGCGATCTTCGGCGAGACGCCGTTGCCCATCAGCAGCACGAGGATCGGTGCCTTCGCGACGACCGGGATCGAGTTGAACATCACGACCACCGGAAAGAAGATCTCCTGCAGCCGGCGGTTGTGCACGAACACCGTGGCGACCGCGATCGCCGCGGCATTGCCGAGCAGGAAGCCGCAGAGCGCCTCGGTCGCCGTCGGCAGCAGGTTGCCGAGCAGCACTTCGCGCTTGGTCCACAGCGTCTGCGCGACCGCCCACGGCGACGGCGCGATGAACGGCTTGACGTCGAACGCGACGATCACCGCCCACCACAGCGCCACCAGGCCGACGATGCCGAGCGCGGGAAGCAGGCGGCGGCGCCGACGCTCGCGCGCTTGGGCAGCGCGCCAGTTGGCTTCTTCGGCGTCGGGATCCGGCACGTCGGCCGGCGCGGCCACAGTGGCCGCGGCCCAGGCAGCGTCGCTGGGCACGCCCATCAGCAGGTCACCAGCAGGCGGCGCAGCTCGGCGGCGAGCGCGACGAACGGCGCGGTCTCGCGCAGCGCCAGCGAGCGATCGTCCGGCAGGTCGACCGGCACGATCGCGCGCACGCGGCCGGGGTTGGCTGCCATCATCAGCACGCGCTGGCCGAGGTACGCCGCTTCGTGGATGCTGTGGGTGACGAACAGCACCGTCAGGCCGAGCTCGCGCCAGACGCGACGCAGCTCTTCGTTCAGGCGGTCGCGCGTGATCTCGTCGAGCGCGCCGAAGGGCTCGTCCATCAGCAGGATCTTCGGGTCGCTGGCCAGTGCGCGCGCAATCGCGACGCGCTGGCGCATGCCGCCTGAGAGCTCCTGCGGGTAGGCAGATTCGCTGCCCTTCAGGCCGACCAGCTCGAGCAGCTCGCGCGGCGTCGCCTTCGCCCGGCGCGCGCGGCTGACCGCCACCTGCAACGGCAGCTCGACGTTGGCCAGTGCGGTGCGCCATGGAAGCAGCGCCGGATCCTGGAACACGAAGCCGATGTCGCGACGCAGGCGCGCGGCCTCGGGCGCCGCGCCGAAGACGCGGATCTCGCCGCCGTCGGGCTGGATCAGGTCGGCGACGACGCGCAGGAAGGTCGACTTGCCGCAGCCCGACGGTCCGAGCAAGGTCAGGAACTCGCCCGCCGCGACGTCGAGACTCAGGCCTTGCAGCGCGGTGATCGCCCGCCGCGGCGTGTAGAAGCGCACCCGCAGGTCGCGGCAGCTCACCGCGAGGCCGGCGCCCGCCTCGGCCATCGCGACAGGCTGCGCCCGGGCCGGAAGGACCGCTGCCGCCGTCATCGACCAGGGCCTGGTAACGCCATGCGCAGCGTCACGCGAGCCTTCCCATCGCGTTGGCAGGCCTACGCCTTGAGGCGGGCGGCCTGGGTCGCCTTCAGGATGTCGAGGGTGATGACCTCATCGACCTTCGGCGTCTTCGCGGTGAACTGGCCGAGGTCGCTGTACAGCGCGATCTGGTCCTGCCAGATCGCCGGATCCATCGTGCCCCAGCCGCCGGCGCGGGCGGCGTCGCCGAAGCTGTAGGCGAGCATCACGTCGGCGGCGACGCGCTCGTCGGCGCGATCTAGGTTCGGATACTCCTTGATCAGGATGTCGACGGCGGCGTCGCGGTTCTTGTCGGCCCATTGCCAGCCCTTCGCCGACGCACGCAGGAAGCCCGCGAGGACGTCGCCCTGGGTCTGCAGCGTCTTGGTCGTGGCGTAGTACGGCAGCGCGTAGAGCTTGACGCCGGTGTCCCACAGCGCCATGTCGACGCGTTCGGCGCCGAGCACCTTGAGCGCGGAGGTGTTGGTGAGCCAGCCGGTCACCGCATCGACCTGGCCGGTCATCAGCGGCGTCATGTCGGCACCGATCGGGATGATCGTGACCGCCTTCTCGTCGATCTTGTTCTTCGCCAGCAGCGCCTTCAGCAAGATGATGCCGGTCGACTGAATGCCGACCTTCTTGCCGACCATGTCCTGGGCGCTGCGGATCGGCTTCTTCTTCAGCGAGAAGAAGCAATACGGGTGCTTCTGCACGCCGACCGCGAAGCACTTGATCGGCAGGCCCTGCGACACCGCGAGCATCAGCGACGGGCTCGACGACACCTGGCCCACGTCGTGGCGGCCGGACGCGACAACGGCGACGCCGTCGATGCTGGGACCGCCCGGCTGGATCGAGAAGTCGATGTTCTCCTGCTCGAAGTAGCCCTGCTTCTTGGCCACGACCTCGCCGATCTGGTTGCCGCCAATCAGCCAGCCGAGCTGCATGTCGATCTTGGTCCGCCCGGCGGCATGCGCGCCGATGCTCAACAGGGCGCCGCTCCCGAGCAGACCGCCCGCCGCGGCCGACGCGGTCAGAAGCCGGCGACGATTTCGATCGAGGACAACCTTCATCACCTACTCCCTGCGCTGCGTGGATCGGACGATTCTGTGGAATCCGGAGCGATCTCGCAAGGACAGTTGTACGCAGTGCTTCGCCGCCCCTCGACGCGGCGCCGAGCCGGACCCAGCGTCAGATCAGGTCCTTGACGTCGAGGCCGAAGGCGAAACCGTTGCCTTCGTGCGCGAGGACGGCTTGCAGCTGCGCCCCGCGCCCGGTCGGCTGCACCTGGATCATGCCGAAGTTGAACTGATTCACGACATCGCGGAGCGTCGAGCGGATGCCGGGCGCGATGCTGAACGATTCGTCGATGAAGGTGCCGACCAGCGGCTGCGTGTCGTCGATCTGGCTGATTCCGGAAGCGGTCAGCGACACCGCGGTCGCCGGCGGCACGAGCGCCTTCAGGTCGAAGATGCAGCCGATGTCGATGTCGCCCGACAAGAAGATCAGCGCGCGTGGCGATGCGGCGTTGCGGTTCAGCCGGCGCGCCGCAAAGGCCCTCTTAACCAGGTCCTTCTGCTCGGCGCGCGCAAAGCGGTGCGACCACTGGTCGCGCATTCGTCGAGGTTGGAGATCTGGAACGCCCCGAAGTTGGGTTGAAAACCGGTGCGCGAGACGATCTTGGCGCTGATGATGGCCTTCACGAGTTCGACCTTCGAGTCGCTCGATTCCGGATGAAAGAGAGCCTCCTCGTCGCCCTTGCGAAACGCCTCGACGTCGTCGGTGCGCTGGCCCATCAGGCGCTGCGTCTGGCCGTCGGGGTCCTGCGAGGCGAGCGGCGTCGCCGTGACGACGGCCAGCGCATCGACGTCATCCGGCAGACGGCTGAAGACCTCGTCGACGAACTGCCACTGGCGCGCGCCGAGGGTCGGCTTGTCGGCGCGAAAGACGTCGCGATCGCCGCGGCTGTCGAGGACCATCACCAGCAGCCGTCCGCAGCGGAACACGAACGGCATGCCGACGCGCAACCCGCGCGGAATGGGCGCATCGACATAGTTCGGAAACGCCGGATCGATTCGGCTCGGCAGCGTCGGATCGCGGTGATCGCCGGGCAGCGGATTGCGGCAGCCCTGGGAATGCCAGTAGACGTCACCGTCTCGAGCGCACGGGTGCGCGTTGCAGCGGTCTGCGCCGAGAGCGTCTGGACGCCGCCGATGTCGAACAGGCCCTGATGCAGCGGCACGCGGAACAGAGGGCTCACCGACACATTGCTGCTTGTCACCGAGAGTCCCTCGCCGTCGCCGCTGAATGTGAAGCAGGTGTCGAGGAACCGGTTCTCGCCGAACAGCACGCAGCGCTCGAGCGGCGAGCGCGCCGACTCGCGCTCGTACTCGTCGCGCAGCGTGTCGAGCCAGACCTCGAGCATGTGCTTGTAGTTGACGTTGCCGCGTGCGGCGACGCCGGCCTGCGCACTCGGCGACATCACCGTGGCGACGAGCAGCCGCTCGCCGAGCCGCAAACCCCACAGCTCGACCACCGGGCGTTTGAAGGTGCCGCCGCTCAGCCCGGATGATGTCGATGTTGAGCTCTTCGAGCGGCGTGCCTGGCGGGAACGTGCGATTGAGGTAGTTGACCATGCGCGCGAACTGGATCAGCGTGCCGTTGAAGCGCTCTTCGAGGTTGAGCGGCCCCGGCGGACTGTCGAGCAGGCAGACGCGGCGCAGGCGCGCGCCGATGCAGAAGGCCGTGTTCTTCGGCACGATGACGACCGCGGTGAACTCCTGCGTGCTTTCGATGCCGCTCGAGCGCCGCGCCAGCAGTTGCTGGAACCAGAGGTACGGGTCGGACGGATCGATCGAGAGCTGCTGCTGCGGCTGCGGCGACAGCGAGAAGCTCAGGTACGGCGTGCCGATGTACTTGGCCGACAGCAGCGAGATGATGTTCTCGACCCGCGTCGTGTGGCTGAGCAGCTCGCGCCGCTCGTCCGACGCCTGACGCGTCGTCGTGTCGACGACCTGCGACACGGCACGCTGGCTCGCCACATCGGTGGTCGTGTTGCGCACCGAGCCGCCGAGCGAGACCGGGCCGAGGCTCAGGCCGGCCGATGCGCTCGCCGACAGCGTGTTCGAATGGCTGCGCAGCGACTCGGTCATCTGCGAGCCGCTCTTGCCGATCGCTACCGTGTCGGACTCGCCCTCGTACGCATCCGAGCCAATCACGCCGGTCTGGATCATGCGCCGCGCGAGAGGCGCTGCGGCGTGGAAGTACGGCCGGATCGTGCCGAGCTCGCCGTCGCCGTTGCGCACGTTCAAATCGAGCAGCAGATGCATGCAGGGGATGCCTTCGCCGAGAAAGCTCGCCGCGACCTTCGACAGCTCCTTCGGAAACGAGGCGGGCGAGACCGATGCCGTGACCTTGATGAAGACTACCTGCTCGTCCGGAAAGGCGCCAGTCAGCGTGGCTTCATCGGGCTGGAAGAAGAACAACGACAGCGCCGTCTGAGCCGGCTCGCCGGCCGCGAGCGGCTGCGTCGTCGCGGCGAGCTTCCACGGGATCTCGACCGGCGGCAGCGGTGCTTCTTCGTCAGCCATCGCGGCTCTCCTCAGGGACGCCGGCCCTCCGCGGCAACCACTGACGCGGGCGTCGGCTTGGTTGACAAGGTAGAACCCGAAGAGGCAAGTGAAGTCACAAGGTGTACGCACGTTTGACCGAGATTGAAGCGCAGGTCACAGACCCGAAATGCGATCGTGTCGTACAAGACGGCCCAGGTTCTCGAAGACATAGCTTTGATCGCGGACGCGAGCGAACTCTCACATGAACATCCGCCGGCACCGGGCGAGAAGATCAACCGACGCGCTGCCGCGCTCATGTCGAGTCTCACGATGATGGCCGCCACATACTGCCCTGCTCACTGATGCAGCGACTCTTCAACGAGTTCGTGACGCTGTTCGTCGTGCTCGATCCGTTCAGCATGCTGCCGGTCTTCCTCGCGCTGACCGGCGGTCTCGACGCGGCGCAGGCACGGCGCCTCGCTGTGCGCGCCGTGCTCATCGCCGGTGCAGTGCTGCTGTTCTTCGTCATCGCCGGACAAGCGCTGCTACTGAGATGGACCCGACGCCTCCCTTCGGGGAAGACACTGTCGGTCCATTCATTCAGATGGAGGCCAACATGCAGATCGACATTCTCGGGATCGACTTGGCCAAGCGGGTGTTCCAACTGCACGGCGCCATCCGTGGCGGCGCGGTCGTGCACCGCTCGAAGGTCAGCCGGCCGGGCCTCATGCAGGCGATCGTCCGCCTGCAACCACGACTCGTCGTCATGGAGGCTTGTGCCTCGGCGCATCATTGGGCGCGGCAGCTGGAGCCCAGCGGCATCAAGGTACAGCTCATCAGTCCGCAGTTCGTGACGCCGTTCGTCAAGACAAACAAGAACGACCGGAACGATGCCGAGGCGATCGTCGAGGCAGCCAGCCGTCCGACGATGAGGTTCGTTGCGGTGAAGAGCGTCGAGCAGCAGGACATCCAGGCCCTGCATCGAATGCGTCAGCTCCTCGTGCATCAGCGCACGGCGGTCATCAACCATCTGCGAGGCATCCTGGGCGAACGCGGTGTCGTAGTCGCCAAGTCTCCTGCGCGTTCCACAGCGCCATGCCGGCGGTGCTCGCTGCCGAGAGCAACGAGCTCACGGCAACATGCCGGGGCCTGCTCGTCGAGTCGTTGCAACATCTCGACGTCATCGAGCGGCGTATCGAAGAAGCCGACGCTCGAGTAAGGCGGTCGATGTCCAGTTGCGAGCTGTGCCGCAAGATCGGCGCGATCGAAGGCATCGGCCCTTTGACCGCCACTGCTGTCGTGGCTGCGGTCGGTGACGCGAGCGCCTTCAAGAATGGCAGGCACCTGGCGGCTTGGCTGGGCCTCGTACCCAGACAGCACTCCTCAGGCGGCCGATCGCAGCTCCATGGGATCAGCAAACGTGGCGACACGTACCTGCGGACGCTGCTGATTCATGGCGCGCGGTCGGTGCTGCGGTGGCTCGGCGAGAAGCAGGACGCGCACAGCCGATGGCTCCGCGACCTTATCGAACGCCGCGGCTTCAACCGAGCGGCGGTCGAGTTAGCAAATAAGAACGCCAGGATCATCCAAGCCTTGCTCAGCAGCGAGCGTGCATACCGGCCTCGCTCCCTCGTCGCAGCACCAGCTTGAAATCTGGTCCCACATTGGCGATACCAGCCACAACGAGGAGAAAGTACAGAGCACCGCGCGGGTTTGCGATGCGCTATGAAGTGATGACGACCGGTCAGACCAGCGTCTGGAGATCCTGTATTACCTCTCGGCTGAGCGCTTGCTCGAGCCGAACTGCTGCTAAGGGCCGGATGCGCGAATCTCATCGAGGCTGCGGGCATGCAAAGCGCTGCCCAACAAGCAAGCCGTATACATGTACGCAGACAACTTCGCATCACCAAAAAGCGCTTGCAAAAGGCGTCGGGTCCATACATGCAGGCAATGGGCATTCCGCTCAGCTCGTTTCAGCTCGCCGGTTCGGTGGTGTTGTTCTTGATCGGCCTGAAGATGATCTTCGGCGAACTGCACCACGCGGGGGACGCGAGCGCACCAGAGGCGGACCACGACCCTGCCGTGTTTCCGCTCGCGATCCCGAGCATCGCCGGGTCCGGCACGATGCTCACGGTCGTGCTGCTGACCGATCACACGCATCACAGCATCGTCGATCAGATCGAGACAGTGGTCGAGATTGCCGTCGTGCTGCTGCTGACCCTGGGCGTCCTGTTCGCGGCGCAGATCGTGGTGCACCTTGTCGGCAGGTCGGGCGTCAGCGTGATCGGACGCGTCATGGGGCTCGTGCTGGCGAGCCTCGCCGTGCACAACGCCGTGCTCGCGATGCAGGCGCTGCACCTGGTGCCACGCACTTGAACGACTCGAATTCGCGACTCGGCGATTTTCGCCCAAGCCGAGTTGGACCTGCCGTGGCGAGTCGTGCAAGGCAGGAGTTGCCGGTGGAACAGCCGTCGCGCTTCTATCTGGCGATCAATCGGGCGGCGGCGCGCGGCCGCCCGGCGTTCTGGCTCGGGCTGACGAGACCGCCGGCTGAGACGCTCCGGTCGCGAATCAGGCCGCGACTTGAATCGCTGCTGTGCAATGCGGCACTTTGAGGGGTTTCCGTTGACTTGCGCCATCCAGAGCGACTCATGAAGTTCTCTCATCTGTCGATGACGTGTGGCAGACATTCCTGCCCCTCGCCGACCGACCATGAAGCACGCACCGATCACCACGCTGGTTGCAGTCCTGCTGATGGCCGCCGTGCGCGCGGCTGAGGCGGACGACGACCAGCCGCCCGCGAGTGCGAACTTGAGCCAGCCAGCGCAACAGGCACAAGGCAAGCTCTCAACGAGCCGGGACCTTCAACGCAGCAGGGCAACGCCGTCGCTTGCCGGTCGCCGCAACGCGTTGAACATCCACCGCGCCGGGGACGCCGGTAGCTTGCCAAGCCGCACCCCGCACCCCCCACACAGCCAGCGATGGAAGTGGTCGGCGAACCAGGTGCCGGAGGCGCTTGTCACGCCGTTGTGAGACTTCGCCGTTCACTTGACAGCTTCTCAGCAGAAGCGCTTCCCTAGCCTTCCTCCAAACGCCCCAGGTACGCCCGAACCCGCTTGGCATTGGTGCCGAAGTCGCTGCCGCCCACGCGCGACAGCGAGCGCACGTCGACGACGCTGCCCTGCCCTTGGGGTGTGATCCGCACGACCACGTCGTCCTTGAAGCCGAACAGCAGCGTGGTGTCGGTGGCTTCGATGCGCAAAGCCTCCGGCGCAGCAGCGACGACCTCCCAGCCCATCGCTCGCGCCACCTGCAGCGCACGCTCGAATGCCATCTGCGGCGCCATGGGCAACGTCAGCGGTCTGATGTCGGGATAGCCCTTGCGCTGTTCGGCGGCTGTGCTGGGTGGATAGGCCACCGCATTGCGGGCGCTCTCGCGCAACGGCAGCACCGCCACGAAAGTTGGCGGATTGACGGTGTCCGTGCTGATGTCGTGGATCTTGGGCAGGTGCTGGGCTTGCCAGTACATGAACAGCAGCGGCGCCGCCACCAGCGCATTGACCAGCAAGGCCAGCGACGAGATGCCACGCCCGCGCAAAGGGCCCGGCGCCGAGAGCGACAACAGCATCGCCACCACCGCCGCCACGGCGCCACCGATCGCCACGGTCGCGCTCCAGCGCATCGTTTGCAACGACGCGCCGAGCGGCAGCGTTTCAGTGCGATAGGCCGGCCCCGCCAGCAACGCGGCGACGGCGCACAGCACGCCGACCACCAGCGCGACGCGGCCCAGCATGCGGCCCACGCGGGCAGCTCGACTGGCGACCGCCGGCGACGTGGCGTTCATGGGGATGATTGAGCGGTGACGCGTGCCTGCGCAGCGTCGTTCCCGCCCAATGTGGCGAGGAGCTCGTCCAGTTGGGCGAACTGCTCGGGCATTCCACCCTCCCTCCCGGCGATCGAAGCGTCGAGCGCTTCTTTCGACGGATAGCGTTCGTGCAAGACCAGCAGCGTCTTGCCACCCTTGTCCTCGAAGGTCACCGTGGTGACGGCACCGTCTTCACTTTCTTCATTGGTCCAGACGAGTCGGGAGGGCGGTGTCACTTCGATGTACCTGCCAAAGAAAACCATGGGGTGTGAAGCCTCCGGATGGCCGAACTCGAAGCGATACCGGCCGCCGACGCGAACATCCGCTTCGCAGGAAACCAGCGACATGCCGCACGACTTCGGAACCCACCACCGCTTCAGCAGCCCGGGCCGGGTCCACGCCTCGAACACGATCCGCGCCGGGCCATCGAACGTTTGCGTGATCACCAGCTCGCGGTCGGACTTCCGTTCCACCGTCGTGCGGTTCTTCATGAGCCCCCGCTCACCGTCTTTTGTTGCGTCCATCGGTCTTCTCCTTCCGTTTCAATTCCTCGACGACCCGGTCCAGCTCGTCGAAACGAGCGGCCCAGAGCTGGTGGTATCGCTCGATCCATGCCGCCTCTTCCTCGAGTCGACGGGCGTGCCGATCACCTTGCCGTCGAATTTGCCGTCGCGGGACTTCACCAGTCGAGCCGGCCCGAACGGCGACGGTGGCTCCGCGCTCGCGACGTCCTCGCCAAAAGGAATGCAATTTGCCATGGCCGTTCCGCCGATTTCAACCTGTCTCACCTTAGGAGGAACACAGGTCATTGATGCGCAGTCTTTCTGCTACCTTTTGCAGCGCTGAGCTTGTCATGCGGAGCGCACGCACTGCCGGTCAACTGGGCCAACTGGACGGCGGGCACCCCCGGCCCCAACGGCACAGCAAATGGCAGCTTCAACACCGCAACCGGGAATGTGAACATCAGCTATACCGGCGAAGTCGCATTCATTGAAACAGGTACCGGTACCGATTACTTCAACCCCAGCACGCCTTACACCAGCGCCCTCGTCGACAACCCGCCACCGGCCGCCGAGATGATCGCGCTGTCGGTCGCGGCATCAAAGACATTGAGCTTTTCGCAGGCCGTCGACAACCTCTTCTTTGCGGTCGTCAGCCTGAACGGCAACGGCTACCGCTTCAACTCCGACTTCGAAATCGTCAGCACCGGTCAGGGCTTCTGGGGCAACGGCACGTTGACCAAGGTCAACCTCGGTGGCGGGCAGTTCCAGCTCAACGGCACGGGCGAGCCGCACGGCCTGATCCGCTTCACCGGCTCCGTCTCGTCCATCACCTGGACCAGTCTGACGAACGAGTTCTGGAACGGGTTCACGGTCGGCACGTACGGCATCGCGAGCGAAGTGCCGACGACACCGCCGACGACACCGCCGGTCACGGCGATACCCGAGCCTGAGACCTATGCCTTGATGCTCGCGGGCCTGGCGCTGCTCGGACACGTGGCACTTTGCCGGGCGAAATGAAGCGCGGTTAGGCGTACTCGGCACGAGCCTGAACGATTGATCGTGCGCACCACGCTGTAGACCAGGAAGCCGCCGATCAGCGCCCACGCAATGCCGGCGACCGTGCCGAGCACCTGCGCGCCAAAGCCGACTCCGCCCAGTCCGCCCAGCGCCGGCAGACCGAAGATGCCGCAGGCGATGCCGCCCCACGCGCCGCACAGGCCGTGCAGCGGCCAGACGCCGAGCACGTCATCGATGCGCCAACGGTTCTGGGTCAGCGTGAAGAGCAGGACGAAGATGGCGCCGGCGACGCCGCCCGTGACCAGTGCGCCGATCGGATGCATGACATCCGAGCCCGCGCAGACGGCCACCAGCCCCGCGAGCGGACCGTTGTACGCAAAGCCCGGGTCGTTGCGACCGAGCAGCACCGCCACCAGCGTGCCGCCGACCATCGCCATCAGCGAGTTGACAGCGACCAGGCCCGAGATCTTGTCGATCGTCTGCGCACTCATGACATTGAAGCCGAACCAGCCGACCGTGAGGACCCAGGCACCGAGCGCCAGGAAGGGAATGCTCGACGGCGGGTGCGCACCTTGCGGTATCGGTTGCTGCGCGGGCCGAGCAACAGCACTGCGGCCAGGCCGATCCAGCCGCCCATCGTGTGCACCACGACGCTGCCGGCGAAGTCGTGGAACTCGTGGCCGGCAAGTCCCTTGATCCAGCTCTGAAAGCCGAAGCCGCTGCCCCAGACCGCACCCTCAAGACCGGGTACACGAGACCGACAACCAGCGCGGTCGCCGCGACCTGCGGACCGAAGCGCGCACGCTCGGCGATACCGCCCGAGACGATGGCCGGGATCGCCGCCGCGAAGGTCAGCAGAAAGAAGAACTTGACCAGCTCGTAGCCGTTCTTCTGCGCCAGGCTTGTTGCATCGCCGAAGAAGCCGACGCCATAGGCAATCGCATAGCCGACGAAGAAGTACGCGAGCGTCGACACGGCAAAGTCGGCCAGGATCTTGACGAGCGCATTGACCTGGTTCTTCTTGCGGACCGTGCCGAGCTCGAGAAACGCGAAGCCCGAATGCATCGCGAGCACCATGATGGCGCCCAACAGAATGAACAGGGTGTCCGTGCCATGCTTGACCTGGTCCATGTGCCTCCTCGCGCTGCTTGTTGTGGTCGGACGGATTGCGCTCAGTGGCGCACCGCCCGTGGCCGGCAGGATAAGGTCGGCTCCATCACCGGTGGCGCAGTCCGGGTCGGTTTCCACGGCGGAGCACCCGCTCCGGATCGACCGGAGCGCATCCTTTCGCGCTGCTCGAACGTCTTGACAGGAGCGAGCGCATCGCCCGCGTTTTCCTGAAAGGATGCAGTCGTGAAGCACATGGTGAGCTACAAGGTGAAGGCCGACCGGGTCGCCGAGAACGAACGTGCGGCCGCAGCGGTCTACGAGGCGCTTCGCACAGCGCGGCCGGTGGGGCTACGCTATGCCACATTCCGGCTCGGCGATGGTGTGAGCTTCGTTCACATCGTCTCGCACGAAGAGGTTGACGGCGCCAACGCGCTGACGGCCCTGCCCGCCTTCAAGGCGTTCTCGGCCGGCGTGAGGGAGCGATGCGTCGAGCCGCCGCAGCGCGTCGAGTTGACGGAGATCGGGTCGTATGGATTCTTCGGGGACTGAACGGGCCGCGGCGACGCACGACGCCGGCCCGAGCGAGATCATCGGCGTGCTCGAGCAAGGCCGGCGCCAGTTCCTCGCCCTCGTCTCCCACATCCGTCCCGAGCTGCTGCGCTACTGCGCCCGCATGACGGGCTCGGTCGCCGACGGCGAGGACGTCGTCCAGGAGACTCTCGCGCGCGCCTGCTACGAGCTGTCGCAGATGCGCGAGCTTCCGCCGCTGCGGCCGTGGCTCTTTCGCATCGCGCACAACCGGGCGATCGACCACTGGCGCTACGAGCAGCATCGCCGCAGCGACCCGCTCGAGGCCGCCGATCATCTCGCCGCCGATGCCGAATTCGAGCCCGAGAACGCGCTCGCTCGCACACAGGCGGTGAGCGCGGCGATCGCCTGTTTCCTCGAGCTGGCACCGGCGCAGCGCGGCTGCGTCATCCTGAAAGACGTGCTCGATCATTCGATCGACGAGATCGCGGCCGAGCTGAGCCTGAGCCTGCCCGCCGTGAAGGCCGCGCTGCATCGCGGCCGCACCGCACTGCGCCGCTTGACCGAGGCGCAGAGCACGCCACCCGACCCTCGCGCCAGCTCGGCTGCGCTGAAGCAGTACGCGCGCCTCTTCAACGCCCATGACTGGGACGCCGTGCGTTCGCTGCTCGCCGACGATGTGCGCCTCGACTTGGTTTCGCAACGCAAGGCCTCGGGCCGCCGCGACGTCGGCATCTACTTCAGCAACTACGAGCGCTCGACCGGCTGGCATCTCGTGCCGGCCTGGTTCGATGGCATCGAGGTGCTGGCGGTCATGCCCGATGCGGCAAGCGTCAACCCGCGCTACTTCATCGAGCTGACATGGGCCGGTGAGCGCCTCGTGTCGATCCGGGACTTCCGCTACGTCCCCTACATCGCGCAAGAAGGCGCGTTTCTATTCGAGGCCACGACATGAACACCGAGCTTGTGTGTCTGCTGCTGACTGCTGTGCTCACCGGTCTGCTGTGGGTGCCGTCGTGATCGGCTACGTCAGGTCGCGCGGCTTCCTGACTGCCGAGACCTACAAGGTGGCGCCGACCTCGCCGTTGCCTGACTGGGTCAACCGGGCCAACCGTGCGCACGCCAATGCGGTCGAGAACTTCACGCCGTTCGCGGCTGTCGTGCTGGTCGGCCAGGCCGCAGGCCTGCACAGCGCGACCACCGCGGCGTGCGCAGCGGTTTATTTCTTCGCCCGCCTGGCGCACGCCGTCGTGCACATCAGCGACACCGGCCTGCTGATGGCGCGCACGGTGCTGTTTTCGATCGCTTGGGCGGCATTTCTTGTCTATGCCGTCGCGCTGCTGCTGCACGCCTTCTGACTTCAGGAGCGACCATCAGTTGAAGGTCAGGTGCCGCCTGGCAACGGCTCGATGTCGAAGTGAAGGACCTCTTCGCGGACACCGAGCTTCGTGTAGAGCTCGATCGCGGGCTCGTCGCCATAATCAGCCTGGACGAAGATGACCCAGGCATCCAGATCGGCAGCCAGCGCCTGCAGCTTCCGGATCATGGCGGTGGCCACACTGCGCCGGCGGTAGCTTTCGGCAACGGCCAGGTCATAGATGTAGATCTCCGACCTTTCCTGTTCGAACTTGGGCAGGACATAGGCGGCCAGGGCCCCCACGACGTCCGACTCGTCGAGCGCTGCAATGGCGATGAATGTCGGGCTCGCCAACAGTCGACCGAGGTACTCGTCGGTGGGCGGCTTCGCCGTGTAGGTGTCCGGTTCCGCGAAGGCCTTCCCAAAAAGCGACAGCAGGCTTCGCATCGTTGCGAGATCGCCCGGACCGAGGGCTTTGACTTCGAACGGCATGGGAGGAGGCCGGCCGCGACACTTGTGGGTCGTTTGCCGGCGTTCCGGACGGGTGCCAGAGCCAGCGCGCTAAGCGGGCTGCTGCCCTTCGTACCCTTCGATGATGACGATGTCGGCCGTGGAGACCGGCAGGCGAAGCTTCAGCACCTCCTGGTACTCCGGCGAGTGGTAGCAATCCAGCGCGGCCTGGTAGCTGGGGAACTCGATCACGGCATTGCGCGCTCGGCTCGAGCCCTCCACGCTCTCGAAGGGGCCGGCGCGTACCAGGCACCGCGCACCGTATGCGGCCAGCGGCTTGCCATTGGCGATCGTGTAGGCCTTGTAGCGCTCGGGATCAGCGATGTCGACGCGGACGATCCAGTAGCCCTTAGCCATGATGTTCTCCGTTCAGAGAAAGTCGAACCCAGGATACAGGGTGCGGCCGCCTGGACCGCGAAATCGTCAAGCCGACGACCGCTCTGCCTGAAAGCTCGGGTTCGCTGCGCCGGGCTTCTCGGCATCCCGGACGCGCCAGACGCCGTACAGGGCCGCCAAGCCAGGAAGCGCATTGCCCGCGATCTGCTCCCAGGAGCCGTGCGACCACGCATGGTCCATCCACAAGGCCGAAACCACCAGCATGGACAAACGGAGCGACAACCCCCTCATGTAGAACATGGCGTACGTGGACAACAAGGCCGCGACAGTGATCAGGAGCGAGGACCGGCTGTCCCAAGTCATGGCGGCAACGGCGAGTGTCAGACCGGCGAAGCTGAGGAATGCCGTTCGCCGCACCTGCGCTGCAGAACGAAGCACGACCGCCGAGGTGGTGGTCCGACTCGCGCTGACCAGGCTGAGTGCGGCGGCGGTGTAGGCGCCCAGCATGAAGTTGTTGAGCGCCCAGACCAGGCCGGCCAGGGCGGATTGAACACGAAGCGACTTCTCACAGGTGTTCGCCATCGCGACGACGTTGATGACCAAGGCGCTCATGCCGGTCGCATGAACGAGAAAATCGCTGGTGACGATGACGGTGCTGCAACGGACGCGTGGCAATTTCGATCGCACTGTTTGCCCAGCGTCATCGGCAAATGCGGACAGTTGTCGTGAGAGACGACTCCTGTTCCTTCGGCACCGTCCGGCTTTTCTTGAGTCGGTTTTGTTACGGGGTGAAGCCGCGCCGAGCAGTGTCGAGGAGCCAGCGCCGAGCCGTGGGACGATTGGCGCGAACGCGACTCGTGGGGTCGTTCACAGCGCCCACCCGTGGCTGCCCCGTCCTCTCAATCTGATGCTCGATCTTTCCCGAATCCGCGCGCTCTGCTTCGACGTCGACGGCACCCTTGCGGATACCGACGATCACATCGTGCAGCGGCTGGCTTCCGTGCTGGACGCGCTGCCGTGGGTCAGCGGTCGGCGCGCGGAGCGTCTGGCACGCCAGGCCGTGATGGCGGCCGAAACCCCGGTCCACTTGGCCTACGCGAAGCTCGACGAGCTCGGCCTCGACGTGCCCCTCTTCAAGCTGCGGGAGCGCCTCAAGGCCATCCGGGCGCGTGGCAAAGGTCCGGTCGACGGTCGCAATCCCGAAGCGATCGACGAAGTGCCGCATTCGATGGTGGCGGGCGTGCAGGAGATGATCGTCACGCTGGCGCGGCACTTCCCGATGTGCACCATCTCGACGGGATCGGCGCCCCGAGTCGACCGCTTTCTCAGGCACTACGGCGTCCGCGAGCATTTCGTGGAGGTCATCGGCGCGCAGACCACCCGCCGCATGAAGCCCCACCCCGAGCCGCTGTGCTTCGGCGCCGCCGCGATGGGTGTACAGCCGGAGGAATGTCTGATGATCGGCGACACGACCATCGACATCCGGACCGGGATCGCCGCAGGCGCTCAGACCGTCGGCGTCCTGTGCGGCTTCGGCACCGAGGACGAGCTCCGCAAGACCGGTGCGAAACTGGTGTTGCGCACGACGTCCGACCTCCTCGGTGTCCTGCGCCCCTCGGACGATCCTCTCCAGAAGAGCGCCAGCCCCTAGCAGGCGCCCACCGCTGCGCGTACCGTCACGCGCCGCGCCTCCACTCCTCAGCGTATGCATGGCAGCCTCGACCGCCCCTCTCATTCCGTCAAGGGCTGGCTCCAGACGTCATGGCCGTTTGCGTCGGTGGTCTTCCCGGGTCGGGAGATGAGCTGGGACGACTGGCGGGCAAAGCCAGATTGGCTTCGTTGAAGGGTCGCGTCGAACTGGGATCGCACCCGCAGTGAGAGCGACGAGATGGCTCACGCCCGTCGATGCAGCGACAGGCCTGGCGCATCGAGCTCGACCCGCAACACCGAGCCGCTGATCGATTCGGTGCAGTACAGCGTCTTGCGCTCAGGGCCGCCGTACGCCACGTTGGTCAGCGAGGCACCCGCGCAGCTGCGCAGCACCAACACTGGCTCGGCCTTGGGGTTCAGCACCCAGGCCACGCCGAGACCGGGATTGGCGACGATGACGCGTCCGCACTGGTCGACGGCCAGGCCGTCCGGCCCGCTCGGGCCGTACGACGTGAAGAACGCGCTCACCTTGGCGACGCTGCCGTCGGGCAACAGCGGCACCCGCCAGACCTGGTTGGCGCGCGTCACGCCGAGATAGAGCACGCGTTCATCGGCCGACAGCGCAACGCCGTTCGGACTCGGCACGTTGGCGAGCAGCAGATCGAGCTCGCCGCTCGGCCGCAGCCGGTAGAGCCGCCCGGTCGGATCGTGCAGGCCGGTCTGGCCCTGGTCGGTGAAATAGAGGTTGCCTCGGCTGTCGAACGTGAGGTCGTTGACGCCTTTGAAGCGCTCGCTGTTGCGGCGCTCGAGAAACGGCCGCACGGCGCCGGACGCTATCTCGCAAACCATCAGCCCGTTCCGGTAGTCGGTGATCAGCAGTTCGCGCTCGTTCAGGAACTTCGTGCCGTTCGGCTCGCCGGCCCACTCGGCAACCTGCTCCCACTCGCCACGCGGATCGATGCGGAAGATGCGGCCGAACGGAATGTCGGTCACGTACAGATTGCCGGCCGCATCGAAGACCGGCCCCTCGAGGAACGAGTCGGTCGGCTGCCCGCCGCGATTCGCATCGGCCCAGTCCGAGCTGACACCGGTGCGCCGAAAGCGCTCCGGCATCTGCGTGAAGATCTCGGTCTCGCGAACCTCAGGCGCTTGCAGCAAGAACATGAGACAGGTCCTTTCGCGCAGTGGGAGTCGGCTAGGCTACTGCCGCTCGAACGCCGTGTTCGCCGCCACCTTGCCCCAGTACGCGGTTCGCTCGCTCAAGTCCTTCGCGAATGCGGTGGCATCCCAGTAGCCCGGCTCGGAGGCGATGCCCTCGGCAAACGCCTTCATGTCCGGCGTTGCCATCGCCGTCGCGATCTCCTTCTGGAGCCGGTCGATCACCGCTTGCGGCGTGCCCTTCGGCGCCCACAACCCGGTGAAGTTGATCAGCCCGAAGTTCTTCACCCCCGCTTCGGCGAAGGTCGGCACATCCGGCAACGCGGCAAGCCGCTTGTTGCCGCTGACGGCGAGGATGCGCGCCTTGCCGCCCTTGACATTGCCCATCACGCCGGGCGTCGATGCGACCTGGAAATCGATCGTGCCGGACAGCATGCCCATCGTCGCTTCGCCAGCGCCCTTGAACGGGATGTGCACGAAGCTGACGCCCGATGCGATGCCGAGCGCTTCGCTGACGAAGTGCGGCGTGGTCCCCGCGCCGCCCGTGCCGTAGGTGATCTTGCCGGGCTCGGCCTTGGCCGCGGCAACGAGGTCGCCGAGCGTCTTGTACTTGGAGTCGTCCTTGACGACGACGCTCATCGGCGCGAAGACGAAGGCGCCGACCGGCAGCAGGTCCTTCTGGTAGTCGAACGGCAGCTTCTTGAAGATGTGCGGCAGCAGCGCATAGGTCGTGTCGTTGGCCGCCAACGTGTAGCCGTCTGCAGGAGCCTGCACGACGGCCGCGAGCCCGATCGTTCCGGTCGCGCCGGCCTTGTTCTCGACGAAGAAGGTCTGGCCGGTCTGCTCCTGCAGCTTGGCCGCCATCTTGCGCGTCACGACGTCGACCGCGCCGCCGGGCGGATACGGCACGATGATCTTCACCGGCTTGGCCGGCCAGGTCTGTGCGTGCACGAGTGCGCAGAAGGTGAGCGCCGCCGCGGCGAATGCGAATCGGGTCTTGAGGTTCATGGTCGGTCTCCTGAAGGTGCAGGTCAGGCGTTCAGGACGCCAAGCGCGTTCTTGGCCGCGGCCACGCCCATCTTCACGTAGGCATCGGCCGTCACGCCGCCGATGTGCGGGCTGAGCGTGATGCGCGCTTCGCCGTGGAACGGATGCGGCGCGGTCATCGGCTCGGCTGCGAAGCTGTCGAGGCCGGCACTGGCGACCCGGCCCGAGCGGATGGCGGCGAGGAGAGCCGCTTCGTCGATCAGGCCACCGCGCGCGGTGTTGACGATCAGCACGCCCTTCTTGCAGGCCGACAGCGTCTGCGCATTGATCAGCTTCGCGTTGTCGGCGGTCAGCGGACAGTGCAGCGAGATGGCAGCGGACTCGCGCCAGATCGTCGCCAGGTCGGTGCTCTCGATGTAGGCGGGCAGGTCCTTCGCGTACGGGTCGAAGCCGAGCACGCGCATGCCCATCGCATCGGCCATGCGCGCAAAGCGCAGGCCGATCGCGCCGAGGCCAATCACGCCGACCGTGCGGCCTTCGAGCTCGACGCTCTTGTGCGTCGCCTTGTCCCAGTGGCCCGCATGCATGCGCTCGTTGAGCGTGACGACCGACTTCGCGCAGGCGAGCAGCAGCGCGAGCGCCTGCTCGGCCACCGCCGCGGCATTCGCGCCGACCGCGGCGACGACCTGGATGCCGCGCGCTTGAGCCGCGACCTTGTCGATCGTGTCGGTGCCGCTGCCGTGCTTGGAGATCACCTTCAAGCTCGGTGCGGCGTCCATCGCCGCGGCGCCGACCTTGCTGTAGCGCACGATGATCGCGACCGGGTCGTGCTGCTTGCACAGCGCGACGATGTCGTCCTCGGTCGGCGTCTTGCCGGCGAACACCATCTCGTAGTCGCCGAGCAGGCTCAACGCCTGCGGCGCGAGGTCGTTGCCGGTGACCAGGAATGCGGGCTTCGAGCTCACAGCTTCTCACCTTCCTGAATGACGCCGGCGGCGCGCAGCGCGCCGTCGAGCCAGCCGGGACGCAACGACTTGCGGCTCTTGATGTCGGCGATGCGCTGGGTTTCGGCGGCGACCTTCTCGGCCGCGAGCGGCAGCAGGCTGGCCGCCTTGTGGCGCTCGATCACGGTCACCCCGTCGGCATCGCCGACCAGCAGGTCACCGGGATTGACGCTGACGCCGCCGATCGAGATCGGGTGATTGAGACGGCCGGGCACGAACTTGGTCGGGCCGTTCGGGTTGAGGCCGGCTGCATACATCGGCAGACCGAGTTCGCGGATCGCGACGCTGTCACGCACCGCACCGTCGATCACGACGGCCGCGACACCGAGCGCCACGCACTGCTGGCACATGATCTCGCCCATCAGCGCGCTCGACAGGTCGCCCTTGCCGTCGACGATGATCACGTCGCCCGGCTTGGCGATCGCCATTGCGGCATGGATCATCAGGTTGTCGCCGGGGCGGACTTCGACGGTCAGCGCCGGGCCGGCGAACTTCATCGTCGGCGACAGCGGCGCCAGGCGGCCGCTCAAGGCGCCGCGACGGCCGGCGACGTCGGCGAGGATCGAGGACGGGTATTGCGAAGCCTCCTCGACGATCTTCGGGTCGACGCGTTCGAATTCGCGGATCACGTCGGGCAATGCAGCGGCTTGACTCATGAGAATCTCCAGAAGTTGAGTGGGATGAATGCCGGTGCGAGCCCCGGCGGGCTTGGGCTGGCGCCCTGGCGTCAGTCGACCTTGGCGCCCGATTCCTTGACGATCTTGCCCCAGCGCGGGATGTCGCCCTTGATCAGTGAGGCGAACTCCTCGGGCGTGCCGCCCGCGGTGTCCGCCCCTTCGTCGCCGAGCCGCTTGCTGAGCTCCGGCAGCTTGAGCGCCTTGTTGAACTCGGCATTCAGCTTCGCGATCACGTCCTTCGGCGTGGCGGCCGGCGCCAGCAGGCCGAACCAGGTGACCGCGTCGAATCCCTTATAGCCGGACTCATTGATCGTCGGCACGTTCGGAAGATCGTCGACCCGCTTGGCGGACGTGACGGCGAGCGCGCGCAGCTTGCCCTGCTTGATGTGGCCCAGCAAGGTCGGCACCGACGACATGTAGAGCTCGACGTTGCCGCTGATCACGTCGGTGAGCGCCTGGTTGGCCCCCTTGTACGGCACGTGCTGGGTCTTGATGCCGGCGGCCTTCTGGAACAGTTCCTCGGTCAGATGGGCCACGGTGCCATTCCCCGGCGAGGCGAAGTTCACCTGACCCGGCTTGGCCTTGGCCGCGTTCACCGCATCCGACAGCGTCTTCAACGGCGAGTTGGTTCCGGTCACCATCACCAACGGGGCATTCGCGATCAACACGATCGGCGCCAGGTCCTTCTGCGGGTCGTACGGCAGCTTGGTGTAGAGCGACGGATTGATCGCGATGTTGCTGGTCTGCCCGAGCACGATCGTGTAGCCGTCGGCCGGCGCCTTGGCGACCGCATCGACGCCGAGGTTGCCGCCGGCGCCCGGCTTGTTGTCGATGACGAAGGTCCAACCGGTCGCCGCAGCGACCTTCTGGGTCGTCTCGCGGGCGATGATGTCCGTGCCGCCGCCGGGCGGGAACGGGACGACGACACGGATCGCCTTGCTCGGCCACGCCTGGGCGAACGCGCCCATGCAGAAGGTCGAGCCGATGGCGGCGAGCAGGAAGCGACGGGAAGCTTGCATCTTTGTCTCCGGTGGATTCGATTCAGACGCTTGGGCGGGATCGCCGGTGCGTCTTGTTGGGCTTCAGTATTGGCGTTTGATCGCCTACAGTCCAATTGATACTTTCTTGGCATTCATTCATGGGACTTTTGCAATGGACCTTCGCGACCTGCGCTATTTCGAGGCCATTGCTGAGCTCCAACACGTCGGACGTGCCTCGGCCAAGCTGCACCGGACGCAGCCGGCCTTGACGAGCAGCGTGCGGCGCCTCGAGGAGGACTGCGGCGTCGTCCTTTTCGAGCGGGCCGGCCGAGGCATCCGCCTGACCGCAGCCGGGAAGGTGCTGCTCAAGTGGGCCCAGCGAATGCGCTTCGATGTCGAGGACGCGAAGCGGGAGATCGCGGGGATCGGCGAAGGGCTCGCCGGCCACGTCCGCATCGGCATCGTCCCGACCGCGGCCCAGTTCGTGCTGCCGGCGGTCGCTCGGCAACTGCTGCACGAGGCTCCCGCGGTCACCTTGCGCACGGTCGTCGGTCTCGTCGACAGCCTGCGGCCGCTGCTGCATGCGGGCGAGATCGACATGATGGTCGGCACCGAGATCGCAACCGAGGCCGGCTACAAGTCGAGGCTG
>Ga0207650_10000396_pt1 | contig 39690 bp, 40 predicted proteins | sample KBSS63metaG_FD_184325 | JGI IMG/M metagenome (GOLD analysis project Ga0207650, IMG submission 184325) | Switchgrass rhizosphere microbial communities from Kellogg Biological Station, Michigan, USA - KBS S6-3 metaG (SPAdes) (version 2) | ecosystem: Host-associated > Plants > Roots > Rhizosphere...
ATTACCTTCTCCCTTCACTTCATTGTCGTTCTCTTTTCCATTAAACCCGTACCTATAGCTGGTTTGAGCGGAGTACGTTCTACCTGGCATCATCATCCCAAAGGGAGTATTTGAAAAAAAAACCAAATTCAATCTAGGTGGTTAAATTCAAAGAACTGCATCTATTAAATTTTTGCTCAAATTGCATTTTTTGAACCAATTTTTCAAATGTAGTTATACCAATTTTAAACTACGAAAACCAAAAATTATGAGACGATCAACTTTAAAAAAAGAGCATGCTTTTTTACCCTTGTTTGAAAAGTTTATTCAGGACAGCAAGAAAGGCAGACGTCTACAACCTAATGGGAAGAAATTCACTGAAGGAACAATCACTAACTATATTTCGACAAAGAATTTACTGAAAAAATTCTGTGATAAGTATAAATATATTTTGCGTATTCGTCAAGAGCGTTATCTAAATTCAAGAGAAACTGAAGTTGAGAAGAATTATTGGAAAAAGTTCTATAAACGGTTTACGGATTATTTATATCAAGAACTTAATTGTTACGACAATTATGTGGGAAGCAATATTAAAAACATAAAAGCATTCCTAAACCATTTAAATAAAGAAAGCTCTATTAAACCTGGAAATTTTCACAAACTCTTTTATGTAAGAAAAGAGGAAATCCCCATTTTCCCGTTAATGCCTGAGGAGCTTAATTTTCTTATCTATAACAAAGAATTCGAACAAAGCCTTTCCAAACGAATGAAGGAGGCAAAGGATGTAATCGTAATTGGCTGCACAGTTGCATTAAGGGTATCTGATCTTTTATGTCTTAAAAAATCTTCATTAAAAGATGTAAATGGTCAGTTGTACCTGGTTGTGCGATCACAAAAAACTTCTACAGATACCCTGATTAAATTGCCAGAATATATTGTCGAGATATTGGGTAAATACAGAAAGATTAAAAACGAAATACTCCCTCGTTTCAATAAATCAAATTTGAATCAATACATCAAAAAGCTTTTTGAACTTGCAGGTTATTCTCAGCAAGTATCAGTGAAAAAAAGCAAGAGAGGAAAGATGCAAGAATTAAAAAATGAAAAAACAAAAAATAAGGCTTATAGATTTTGTGACGTTGCCAGTACACATACAATGCGGAGAACTGCCATTACAACCATGTTGTGTCTTGGAGTTCCAGAACAAGTAGTTAGAAAAATTAGTGGTCATGCTCCAGGTACAAAAGAGTTTTACAGGTATGTTCTTTGGGCTCAAACTTACCAGGATAAAGAAACAGAAATTATGTTTGAGAAATTGAAGAAAAAGCAATTAAAAGCGGCTTAAGGCTGGTAATTCAGTTTTAATTCAACCCGCCTGTTGTTGGCTCTTCCTTCGGTGGTTGAATTTGTCTCAACGGGACGTGTCTGTCCGTACCCTATTGCACTCAATCTATTTTTACTTATACCTTTACTTATCAAATATTGCATAACTGCGTTTGCCCTGTTTTCGCTCAATTTTTTATTTGACTGATTAGTTCCGACATTGTCGGTGTGGCCTTCAATCGTAAGAGTAAATGACGGATTTACATTTAATATTTTAGCCACTTCATCAAGAGAAGAAAATGATATTTCAAGTAATTCATAACTGCCAGTTTTAAAAAAGATATTTTTCGCAGCGAAATCTATTTTGTCTTTTACTTCTTTTTTAATTAGTGGACAGCCATGATTTTCTGGAATTCCTGGTACATCTTTACAGCTATCCTGTTCGTCGTTAATTCCATCACTATCGGTATCAGGAATAGGGCAACCATGATATTTTAAAATACCTGGAATATTGGGACATTGATCTTCTTCATCAGCAATTCCATCTTTGTCAAGATCGGGTAATGGGCACCCTTGGTATTTAGCCAATCCAGGCGTGGAAGGACAGGCGTCTGATGAATCGAGTATACCATCGCCGTCGCTATCTCGGGCAATATTAATTAATTGTGGTTGGACAATCAGTACAACATCCTTTTTCATCTGTTTTTTGCCAATGAATCCTGATATACCAATTGAATAGAAATAATGATTGTTTATATTATTTGACAGGGATGGCCTATACTGTATACATGTGGTGAAATAAACATCTTTGTAGTTAATTTCAACACCAGGACCGAGGAGAAAATAAATCGGCACATTGGAATTATAAACTGCTACCCCTAAACCTGTTTGAAAAAATGGATCTATTCTTTTTTGCTCTTCGGAAAGTCTGACTCGAACAGATAAATCACTTTGAAGAAATAGAGATTTTTTCGACGTTGCAGAACCCTTAGAAATTGAATCAGGAAAGGACCCGGATAAACTGACTGAATAATCTAAATGCGAGCTTATTCCCTTTAAATATGTAAGACTTAATCCTGCATCCATACTAGAAGCATTTGCTAATGCCGTCTTGTTCGTAAAATCGTTTAGCACAAAGTGAATACCTATTGTAGTAGGGTGTTTGTACCGGTTTAATTGAGCGAAGCAGATTATATTAAAACTGATCAGGCAAGTAACTAACAGTAATTTGTTCATAATAACTTTATTCCACCATCGTTTTTGTCTGAAAATGTAATTTTCTAAAATAATGAAATGGTGAAATAAAGATGAATTATTTTTTGGGTATTGTTTAGATATAAAAAGCTCGACAGTAAAACTTTTTGGATAGCATTTTCCAAAGATAATCTGACTAAGGTTGGGTGAATGGTCTTTGTTTGAAAGTCTTATGAAAACCTATCTCGCTATCATTTTGACCGTTTTGATATCGTGGTCAACGCCGTTATTCAAGTTCGCCAGGTATACCTAAATTGGTAAAAATTATGACGACTTGAGCCACATTATAAATGTGCCCCTGCCTTGGCCCAATTTGTTGAGAAAAAGGCTTTAACCACTTTCGCATTGTTTTATCACTTATCTGATAGATTTTACATAGTTCCTTCATCGTATAAGGTTTTACATCCTTCACTACAAACGTTCTCTTCATAGGATTGGTTAGCAATTGTTAGTTTGGTTTTTTCGGAAGTAAATCTAACGGAACTGCATATACTAAAATTATAGAATTCATGTACTAAATGTCTAAAAAGAAGTAGTTGCTGCTATTTTCAACTTATATTACACGAACTTTTCATAAATTTCTATATGGGGTTACAAAGATTGGAATTGCTAGTTAGATGAGATTAAAGGATTTTCAGAATGAACCGGGAATTGCTGTTAGAAAATTTTGGTAAAACAATTCTGCTATCTGGTGTGCCCTCGGGGTTTTCTTCTCATATCATACCTGAAGCTGCATGTTTTCATGCCAAAGGACCTTGGGGAACTTTATTTCTACAGGAAATTGAAACTTCCAAATATTTGCTACGGCATTTTCTTTTTTCCCTTAAGCAAACAATTTCCATTTTCAATTCGGACGACAATAAGCTGCAATCGCTTCTTATGGTGACCGGCGCAATTGATTTTGAAATTAGAGGACAAAAGAAAATCGAGCTGAAAAAAAAGGAATTCCTGTTATTTAATACAAGTGGTCATGGGGCCATTACAACTATACACAGGGGAAGCAGCTCAATTCTAAATGCGCAGTACAGTTCAAATTTCTACAAAAACCTGATACCATATTTCACTAGATTAAAGGCTGACTTACGAAAAGCGATCGGGAAGCCTGTCTTTTTTATCCAAAGCAGCAAAATTGCAAGGCCTTCCGTACATGATGCCATTAAAGCAATCTGGGAAGAAAAGTACATCCCTGCATTGCAGGCGAAACATGTGGAGCTTCGGCTCAAAACCAGCCTATTTACAATGATTGCTCAAAGCTATGATGCAATACCGCTGACCCAAATATCTCAATACGAAAAGAGACTTGCGGAAGAAGCAGAAAAAATGATTCTTAAAGACTTAAAAATTCATTTAACTCCCAAAGAAATTGCTGACAAACTAAACTGCGGTGAATCGTGGTTAAGGAAAACATTTCGTAAGGTATATGGAGTTCCGATGTTTCATTATTTACGAAGTGCACGTATGCATCGTGCACGCGAGCAAATTTTAAGGGGAGTTCCGTCAAAAGCAGTTTCTATCGATTTAGGCATGGACCCCAGCAACTTTCCAAAAGAGTTCAAGGCATTCTTTGGCTACACTATTTTGGCTTTAAAAAAGGGCCGTTATTAATGCATATTAACAACTACTTCTTTTTTGACATCCACTACTTACAATCGCTTCAATTCAGTCAAGTATTCTTACAAAATTTGTATCGGTCAATTCACGAAAGGTTTTCTACAAAATTTTCGAGATGACAAACAAAATAAAATCAATAGTTTCTTCTGTAATTATAAGCCTGTTCGTATTTCTTTTTGCCTATACCGGTCTATCAAAAATCTTTCATCGCAATCTATTTCTTATAATCCTTCGCCAGTCACCATTACTGAATTCATATGCAGGGATTGTATCATGGGTTTTGCCGGTTGCGGAGTTATGCACCGCACTTCTTTTGATAATTAAAAACACCCAGAGGCTAGCACTGTATATAACACTAGCGTTAATGCTAATTTTTACTTTTTACATTTTGTATTTATTACTATTTGTACCGGCTCTTCCTTGTTCATGTGGGGGAGTGCTTCAGTCGTTAAGTTGGAGCGGACACCTGATACTAAACTTATTCCTTGTCTTCCTTTCCCTTTTTGAAATACTTCTGACCAATTTACCTGTTTATAAATATTCTCTTAAGACAAACTGAGAAATGGCTCCATACAAACTAGTTGCGCAATAAACAGGGTTTGCCGAAAACCTGATAAATAGAGTAGGCATTAAGTTTAAATAAAACTTTTATGAAGAAGATCAAATTGATTCTACCGGTTATCGCTTTTGCAATTGCACTAGTCGCCAGTGCTTTTACCGTGCAAAAGCACAATGCACAAAAACTCAACTCGCTTTATTGGTACGAGGTCACCTACGATCAAGATCATCCAAGTGGCGTTATTGCCAGCTCCGCTGATTTTTATGTACAAGATGAAAAAACAAATGTCACTTCGCCATGTACATCAGGATCAACTTTGGATTGCTTAAGAGGCTTTTCATCTCAATTAACAAGTTTCCCTACAGGTTCAAGCGGTTCAGATCAAATTAAAAAGCCGTAATTATTTAAGGCTGCTCGGTTGAGCAGCCTTCTTTGGTTTTATGACTAACACGTCAGTTTCAAAAAAAACTTCTTGTAAATCCAAATTACATTTTTTCAAATCCTTCCTTAATTCAGTTATATCGATTGGATTAAGAGAGGATTTTCTTATGTCAAAATCGATTAAAGTACTGTCGATTACTTTATTTTCGAAAGGGGCATAATTGTATAACCACAAGTTGATTAAAAAAGCGAGACGTTCGATTGGTCGTTTTATAAAATGTAAAGTGTCCACCGCAGATGCATTTCCATCATTATAAATGTCGAACGATTTGATTGCTTTAGACGTTAAAAGCCGTTTATCCTTTGCTTTGATTAACTCAAAGCCTTTTATTTTTTGTTTATTCCGCTGGGCAAAAACATCAAAATAACGCATTAGGTCTTGCTGCATTGTTGTATATAGTGCTTCTTTTTTTGAAATAGGCAATACTAATTGGTAATTATATAAATGATCCTTCTCCCATTTATCCCATTGATCGGGATCATAAGGTCTGACAAAAATAGCTGAATCAATCTCTAGCCTGATTCCATATTTTGTATCTACGGGAAACTTGCGACCTTCGCCGAAAGCTATCTTTAAAAGGTCCAAAATGGTCAAGCAATTGTAGCTTAATTGCACTGCATTGGTTTCGCCCAAAACATCTCCTTCCGGTTGATGTATGTCCATACCCTGGATGCAAGATGTGATACAGGAATAATATTTTACATTTTTTTTAAAGCTTGAATCGGTGAGTTTCCAAAGAGGGGCATAAGTTGTCTTTATGCCCGTGTTCTTCATCCCAACTGTATCCCCTTTTAGGAATTGCTCAATATGCTGATATGTGACATTATAGCTTCCAGTTAAATATTTTACTGCTCTCGATTGATCCATCCACACAGTATACGGGTACCCTTCAGAAGGGAAAAATGAATGAAGCAAGGTGTCTCCAACTATTAAGGGGATTTTAGGAATTTTTATTCTTTTAAAGCGTGAAAAAAAATCGAGGATTTCCCGTTTGCTTTGTTTAGTAACTAACATGATCTGAAGATCGCTTTTGAAGTGCTGTTGAAGGCTGTCAAGTTTTGATAAATTTTCAAGGCATGATTTGCATTGGGTATTCCAAAAATCAATGAGTAAAGCCTTGTTGTTATAATCAGATAGGCTTATGATTGCTCGATCAACATTTATTACATCGCCAAAGCGCAAATCTGGACAAGTGTCATTTAACTTCAATTGTGAATTAGCATTTGGAAGCAGAAAGAAGTTGACCATATACAAAAGAATTCTTCTACATCTTATAGGATGTAATGATCTTTTTTTCATAAAAGGAGCTGTTGATTAGTAGCCTGGATTTTGTATTAAGAAAGGATTAGTCTGAAGTTCCCCAAGAGGAACCGGATACAATTGATCAGTGCTTTGCCAATTGCTTCCTTTAACTGAGGAAAGAATAGCATCCGCACGGCCAGTCCGTTTCAAATCAAACCAACGATGACCCCATTCGGCAAAGAGTTCGATTTGTCTTTCATGCTCTATGATCGTTAACAATCCAGACAAGTCTGTCGCTGAAATGTTGGATAACCCAGCTCGTTTACGAATTAAATTTATGTCTGCTTCTGCTTGTGCGAGTTTGTTTTGATTAGCCTCCGCTTCCGCCCGTATTAAATAAAGTTCGGCAAGCCTGAAGATTATAAGATATTCACTCACAGGCGTGCTTGTTCTTATCTTATACTTATAAGGAAAGTAATAGGTTTGGTTGTTCACTACATTTTTTTGCAACCAAACATTTTTTCTATTGTCATTTGAATCGAAGGAATTAAGTAAACTGTTTGTAATGGCAAATTGTGGCCTTGATGTTGAAGATGCAGGAACAAAATTGGTTCCTTCAGCGGTGTTATTATTGTCTCTTAATAACAACCAAATTGCTTCCGGTGATGAAGGTGCAAATACGGCGTTTAATGAACTGGCTAGACTATATTTTCCTGAATTGATAATGTTGGATGATTGGGCTTCGGCATTTACCCAATCTTTTTGGTACAAATAGATTCTTGCAAGAAGTGCAGTTGCTGCCGATTTGTTTGGTCTTCCTTTGTTGGTTGAAGGATAAGAATCAGAAAGAAGACCTTGTGCCTCCTTTAAATCAGAAACAAGAGAAGAATAAATGGCAGTAACTGCTGTTCTCGGAAAACTTGCGTTTACCTTGTAATCAGTTGAAGTGATATAAGGCATGTCTCCAAAGCAATTAATTAGGTAGAAATAATGTAATGCTCTAACCAATAGCATTTCACCCCTCAATTGATTTTTTACTGGTGGTGCCAATGTAATCGAAGAGGCTAGTGATTCTAATATGGCATTCGCCTGATAAATGATCCTGTATGAAAGTGTCCAAAATCTTGAGCTTATAATTGAGTTGTCGGCAGTTAAGGCATTATTTTTAAGCTGGTCAAAACTTGCATTAGTAGTGGTGTTAACGATTTCATCGCTGGAAAGACCACAATAAACAGTCGCACCCCCGTTGGTCATATTCAGATTCGTAAGGCTCATTTGGCTGTATAATCCTGCGACAGCTGAAATAGCTCCCTGGTCGGTGGAAAACAATTCCGCAGAAGTAATTGCCGTTTGTGGCGGATCGACAGCAACAAATTTTTTACAACTTAGAATGCTAGGGAATAGGGCAGTCAAAGTAAACAAGTGTATATATGTTTTGATTAATTTTTTCATAACAGAGTTTTTTAGAAAATAATTTGAAGCCCTATTGCGACTGTCTGCAATGGGGGCAAAACATAAAAATTTTGTGTTTCAGGATCAGTGCCTTCATATTTTGTAACTGTAAACAGATTCTGCCCCTCCAAATAAAACTTTGCGCTGCTCATATGCATTGGTTTCAACCATACGTTTGGAAATTCATAAGAAGCATGCATGTTTTTTAACCTGGCATAAGTGGCGCTAGAGTAAATGCCATTTGACAGAGCTAAATAGGAGAGAGCTGTATATGCTTTTCCAAATGGATTGCTTGAAAACCTTTGAATACTTGAATTATCACCGAGTTTCTGCCACCTGTCAAGTACAATTGTTGGCTGGTTATAAATAGTGCCTGGAATTATATTGGATAGCTGGCTTAAGTAACTCCTGCCTTTTTGATTTCTAAATTCAATAAGAAAGGAAAACGATAATGACCTAAAAGACACAGAAGTCGAAAATCCTCCGTAAAATTTTGGATCAGTGTTGCCAAGCAACTGGTAATCCTTTTTTGTCAACGAGCCGTCTTTATCTACATCTTCAAAGGTGTATAACCCTGTAGTAGGGTCAATACCTACGTAATTGAGTTTGTAAATACTGCTCAGGGAAGCCCCTTCTGTATATTGAGACGCATAGGAAGAAGAACTCAGGCCTGGAAAAGAAACCAATTTATTTTTTGGGACAGTAATATTTAAACTTGCTTCTATTTTCCAATTGCGCCTGTCGAGTAAATTGGAATTCGCTAAAATTTCCAGGCCGCTATTTTGCACTTGCGCCGGAAGGTTTTGTATAACGCTGGAAAATCCCGCTTGTATCGGAAGAATATAATTCACTAATTGGTTGCCACTCCTGTTTTGGTAATAGCTTGCAGACAGTCTCATTTTATCCCTTAAAAAAGCGATTTCCAATCCGCCTTCCAGTTTCTTGGTACGTTCCCAGTTGTAAGCCGGATTGTACAGGGTGTTTGGGTACATTCCTGTAACACCTCCATATGGTTGAGACGTGTTCACCCAAAGGTTCAAATACCTGTAGTCACCTATTTGATCATTGCCGCTTATACCATAGCTTGTTCTAAGCTTCGCATAACTAATAAAGGGAACTTTAAACCATTTCTCTTTGGAAAATATCCATGCTAATGCTGCAGATCCGAAGTTTGAAAACCTATTGGACGGCGAAAATCTGCTTGAACCATCTCTTCTTCCGTTTAGGTTTATGATATAACGTTCCTTTAATTCATAGTGTAATCTTGTAAAAACAGCATTGTAATGGTATTGGGAATTGTTCGCCGAAGCGGATAAATTTCCTGCTGCTTTTATGGAACTTAAAAGGAGATCATTTGTGTAATTAGTTGCTGAAACGAGCTGGCTCTTTGAAGTTTTCTGTTGAAATGTAGTGCCTGCTAAAATGTAGAATTTCCCTTTACCGATATTTTTGTTCCATTGAAGCTGCGGTTCCAAAATCCAGCTTTTTATAGACGCATTCGCGAAAGATGAGAAGGGAAGGGTGTTTAGTGAAGGATCAATTGATATGGAGGGATTGGTGGACACTTCATCTGTGCTAAACTGGTTGTAACCGGCACCGCTTTTTATAGTCAGTCCTTTTAGGATTTCATAGCTAATAATAGCATTTGTCAAAAAGTTCGTGTTCTCACTTTTGTAGCTTTTTAGGAGTTCGGCAAGTGGGTTTGTAAAATCATTATTCACATCGCGAAAGTAGATACCACTTTCGCTCCAGGCCAGTTTGGTATTGCTTTCATAAAGTTTCAAATTGGGCGGAAGGTTGATGAACCTTGAGAGGTCAGTTTGAATAAGATTGTTTTTGTCGACACTATAATTTGTAGAAACCTGTAAGTTTAGTTTCTTGTTTTCTGTTTGGTGATTGAGCTGCAAATATCCATTGGCAATTCGATCAGTTAAATCGCTACTGAATACGTTCGTTTCTTTACGATAATTTCCATTGATCAGGAACTGTGTGAGCGAACTGCCTCCTGATAAGGACATTTGGTAAGAACCAATATGCGCGGTATTACCGATCAATAATTTTTTAAAGTCAGTATATCTTGTAGTATCCCAAAGCAAAAGGTCAGGCGCTGTGGAATTAGTTGGCGTTTGAGCTTCGTTTGCAAAACCTTCTCTTCTCATTTCAAGATATTGCTGAGTGTTCAGCATATTCATCTTCAAATTGGCTTTGCTCCAGCCGTTATAAAAATTTATTGCCAAAGAAGTTTTGCCTGGCTTGCTCTTTTTAGTTGTGATCAGTATCACACCATTAGCTCCCCTACTTCCATAAATAGCGGTGGCATCTGCATCCTTTAATACTTCAATACTTTCAATATTAGAGGGACTAATGTTGTTTAAAGGGCTCAATCCTCCCTGACTTATGGACACAGGGTTGTTCGCAGCAGAACTGATTTGATTGGTGGCTATGTTGCCTGCCTCAAATGGAACGCCATCAATTACAATTAAAGGATCATTACGTGAAAGGCTTAAATCTAAAACCGATTGGCCCCTGAGTTCAATCTTGAAAGACGAACCTGGCACACCACTGGTTTGCGTAACGATTAATCCCGGAACTCGTCCTTGCAATGCAACCAGCGCATTGGCTACAGGGTATTTTTCAATTTCATCAGCACTCACTTTAAAAACATTTCCCGTATTCATTCTTTGAGTGGTGGTGCCATAGGCAATTACTAAGGCTCTGTCCAATTCATTAATGGAAACAGATAGTTGTGTTTCAATTTCAGATTTGCCATTAACTGGAATCCTTTTTTCCAAATACCCAATGCAGGAAAATACAATTTCATCGTTTGGAAATACTTGTCCCAAAGAATAATTACCATTGTTGTCAGTTACGGATAACTTGCCGCTGCGTTTCGCAAGCACCGAAACATTAGGCAATGGTTCTTCTTTCTCGTCCAAAACCCTTCCCTGAATGTCAATTATATTTGGAACTGAACTAACTTCCTTTAATTTGAATTTTACCTTAATAAATTGTTCATCAATAGAAAAATCAAGTGGTTGATCCTTGAAGACTAAATCCAATACAATCTTTAATGGCGCATTCTTCACTGCAATTGATACAGGATAGCTTTGATCAATCATGTCCCTTGTGTACACGAAACGCTGATCAATTTTCGACTCAATTTCTTTAAATGCTTTTTCTAAAGAAGCTTGTTTTAGTGAAAGGCTAATATTTTGACAGTAGCCTGATTGAAAAAGAACAGTCGAAAGGAGAAACGAAAACAGCAATTTTGGAAATTGTACATTCCTCATTTTGCTGTGCGCAGTCATTTGCATAGCTTTGTTTTAAGTTGGGTTAATGAATAACAATTCTGCCAGGATTGTTTATAACAAGGCTCAACGGCTTACCGCTCTCACTTCCAATGGGAGCGGTTCCTTTTATAGCCTTCGTTTATTTTATAATGAGCTTTTTATTTTCAAATTTGAATTCGATCTGCCCTGTGCCCTCTAGGCCATTAAGTAATTTTGAGAGGGGTACATTACGTGATACTTCGGTATTAAAAAGCTTTTGGCCTTTTTGTTCATATTGTACATCAATATCATACCAGCGTTTAATCTGTTCTCCGATCGATTGAATGGTTGCATCATGGAACAGAAACTTTCCTTCTTTCCAGGCCACTGCTTCATTTACATCACCGCGGCGGATTTCAATTCCTGTGGTGGAAACAGCTTGTTCGCCCGGGGTTAAAATCTTGCTCGTGCTACCGTTGTCAAGCTTTACAGAACCTTCCAAAAGGGTAACATATGTGCTAGACTCATCCTCATAAGCATTTATATTAAAATGGGTGCCTAGTACGGTTACTTTTTGATTTTTACCAGTTCTTGCATTGATGGAAACTATAAAGGGTTTTGCAACATCTTTCGCTACCTCAAAATAGGCTTCTCCAGATACTTCAACTTCTCTGATATTATCAGTGAAGCTTGCTGGGAATTTTAATGAGCTTTCCGCATTAAGCCAGACTTTTGTTCCGTCGGTAAGTATAACATTATATTGTCCACCTCGTGGTGTAGAAATCTCATTCATTTTCAATTCGATGTTTTTTCCACTGTATAATAGCTGTCCATTATTTTGAGAAATATTCACTTCTTCTTCTTTAGCAAGAGATGTAGCCTTCGATGAATCCAGTATAATTGTTCTGCCGTTCGAAAGAGTTAGAACAGCTTTGTTTTGTCCAGGCGCAATGTCTTTTGAATTTGTGTTTTCAACTGTGGTGTTTTCAACATGATTATTTTTAGGTTGTCTGAATAGATAAAAGCTGGCAACGGCCAATAAGAGAGAAACGGCTACTACCCAAGGCCAAACGCTGTATTTTTTTTCATTTTTAATTCTGTCCTGCACACCAATAAGTGATTGTTCTTTTAATTTTTCCTTTTGCAAATAATCCTGTATGCCCATTTCGATATTATCCTCATCTGTCAGTTTTTCAAATAGCTCAAGATTTTCATCAGATTCAGTTATCCAGTCATCTAGTTCGTCACGTTCTTGTGGAGTTAATGTGTTGCGGACGTGCCCGAATATGAGGTAGGCAAGCCGGTCTGCTTTTTCTAGGTTTTGGTCATGGTTTAATGGTGACTCATTCATTTTGTTAAGTTAGGCTAATTGTATAAACACAGCGTTTCGTTCCTTTATACGTATACAGGAGAAATATGGGTGGAAATTATTTTGAGAGGTTACACTTTTGGATTCAAAGGACTAATTAAGACATCCTATAAGGAGCCAAGTTAACAGGAAAAATAAATTCTGACCTGCACTGTATTCTCTGAGCAATTGCAATGCTCTTAGTTTTTGACTTTTTACAGTATTTACTGAAATAGAAAGTGCTTTAGCAATTTCTTTCACCGGCTTTTTTTCGATGTAAAACAATTCGAAAATGATCTTAGACTTTTTTGGAAGCCGGCTATATACAGTATAAAATTGATGATAGGTTTCTGATTCAATTAATTTTTCAAGAACATTCTTTTCCGACACAGGCATGATTTGGATTAAGGTGTTTTCCCTTTGCCGGTCTTTCTTTTTCTCTCTCAGATAATTAATGGAACTATTTCGAACCACATAATATAAGTAGTATTTAATGTGGCTTTGTTGTTTTAGGGATGTGCGGCTGTTCCAAAGCTTAAGAAAGCTGTCTGAAATAATATCCTGGGAAGTTGTTTCGCAACCCGTGATCGATTGAGAGAAATAGAGCAGCTTAGTGAAAAAATGATTGAAATAAAAAGTCAAGCCTTTTTCATCACCAATTTGCAGGGCTTTAAATGCATCTTCGACTTCAAGAATTTTTTCGACCAAGGCTCATAATCTTTGCAGGTTAGTTTGAGCCAGGAGCTTGCAACAAAAAAGAGGCGCAGGTCTCCACTTACCGGCTTGGAGGCCCTCGCAAGGCCCTTAGACACAATAAGGGAGCCCACGCCTAAACGTGAGCCCTTGCTTATCATCTCGTGTCTAATGAAAATTGCGAGGTTTCCAAACCGAGACTCAAAGCGAAAGCTTCAATTAGTTATGAAGGATTCGCAAAATTAAATTTCTTAAATATCAAAACTCAATAACGTTATCCAGGTTTTGACTAGTTAAATATAAGAAACAACATACCAAATGTAAATTATTACTTACAAAATGTACGTTTTTACCGATTCTTTTTAGTAAGCCTTTGATTTTTGTTTATCAGGAAGAATTATGACTAAACAAGACAGGGAGAAACAGTATTTGTCATTGAAATCAATGTTCGAGGCTAATAACGTTAGGAAGTTGAAAGATATTGAAAAAATATATCCCACAATGGTTGCCTTGGATATGGGAACTAATCATGGTAGATATATCAAAAAGCTGCATAACCCTGAGAGTTTTACAATAAAACAAATTTTCAAGCTGGCGGCTTTAATCAATATCAATCCATCTATCATAATAAACATTATTGTCACTGAAGTAATGGCGAAGAATAAAACAAAAAAATAGTTGTTATACTTATTATGAATCAGAAGTCAATATTGTAATGCATAAGTTATCAGGTTTAATCGCTATTCTTAATTTTATGGAGGTTCTCAGCAATTGCGTGTTCCAACGTCTCCTGCAAATCGTTTACCCACTCTGGAGCAGGTGGTGCGATACTCCAACCTAAGAATCCATTTTTCATTTCAAAGGAACTGATTGTCTTAAAATCATTTTGAACCGTCACAAAATACTTTAAACCTGAAGGACTATGTATTTCGATGAATTCAAAGTCAAAAACCTCGTTGTTTACAACAATCTTTTTAATAAATCCTGGCATAGTGGTATTTGGTTATGATGCTGCTAATACGGTAGAAAAACAAAAACAGGTGAAATTAAAGTGACTAAATATTTGTGAGCAGATTTTCGGCAGTTTGGTGTACCTGGCTCAAACGTTCATAGTTAATCGAATATAACTTATGTTGTCCGTCCCTTGCTACTATGACAAAGCCTGCTTGTCTTAAGATCGACAAATGTAATGACGTAACGGACTGTTCCAAGCGGAGCTTTGTATAAATCTCCGTAACGGTAATTTTTCCCTTTTTGTGAATAAGCTTTAGAATTTGCTGTCGCAAGTTGTTATTGATCGCTCTAAAAACAAGCGATGCTTTTTTTAATGTAGCAATTTCAATTTGTAGTTCAGTTTTGGTATGTGTCATATGGCCGAAGATAATTTTCAGTGATCACATAATCAAAACAAGCTAAAATCAATTCATTTCAAACCAGTCCAGAATGGTAACGACATAATTTTAATTGCTGCACAACTATTGCACAAATGCTGTAAGAACAATTTTCCAGCCAAATCCCGACCATTTGCGACCATTTTAGCACATCCGCGACCGTTATAACCCCTTTAAGGAACTTAACGGAACACAGCTACCATTTTCGCCAAATCATGGAAGTAGTTTTGAAACATGGGCTAATCTTTGTTTTCCAATTAGTAAACAAAAAATCCAACTATGATCCGTACCCATGTAATAGAGAAAATCAATTCTCTTGTTCCTGCCCAGCCTTATACTACCGATGAACTGGCAATGCTTTATGGAATAACAGCTAAAACATTTTTAAAATGGACTGTCCCGTTCAAAAACGAAATAGGTGATAAAATTGGTTGGTACTATAATATCCGCCAGGTAAGTATCATTTTCGAAAAATTAGGAAGACCGGAAAAAGTGTAATCAGCAACCAACAAAGAAACTTCCGGCAATATTGGGGAAGCAAACGACCAATCAATCTCAAATACAGAAAGCTATTTAATCGCCCGTTACAATTTTGTTCTCTCAAATGGAAAATGCACTATGGAAACTAAAACGCACCAGGATAATTCATCGAGCAACATTTTTTTAACCGGTTGCATTCTTCTTGCGAACCTGGATTTTGCAGGGCTATATGATTATGCACTGAAAGCATTTATTGGAGGCGGCATCTGGCTGGGGTATAAAATGGCAGCAGACTTTATTGATAGAAAAAGAAAAGAAAAACCATGAGCCTTAGTTCAAAACTGGTAGCTGGAACTTTGGTTGGCGCAGGACTTTATGCTGGTTACAACTACTATGTAAACATGAAAAAAACGCAGGCAGAACTTGAAGTAGTACCGGATGCCAGCATCGATTCAGTTAACCTTAGTGGGATAACCATACGGCTTGACCTTTTGCTTAAAAATCCAACAAAGGGAAATTTTAAAATGAAGTTTCCCTTTATAAAGATCAAATACATGGATACTTTAATTGGAAGCTCGCAGGTGGTAGATAAAGACATTACAGTACCAGCATTTGGACAGGCAAAAATTGAGAAGATTCTTGTCAATATTCCGATACTCAGCATTTTTTCTCTTTCTTCTTCAATCCTGAAGGCAATACAGAATAAAGAGGACGTGAAGGTAACTGCGACGTTTATGACAACGATTGATCTTGGATTAATGAAGCTGCCGTTTGAAGAAAGTCATGAAGTGACACTAAAGAAAAAATAATGGAGGCAAGGAAGAAAAGGAATATTAAGCCGGGAAATGATTTCGACCATTTATTTCCGAAATCGGAAGGTGCAAATAAAACCATCCGAAGAAATGCAGATGTTTCCGATACCGTAGCCTTCATACCAAAAGTTGTTCATGAGACTTTAAACCAGACAGAAGCGATTTCCAGAAAATTAAAGGGAAGCAACGTATATGAGACTTGTTCACGCGTCTGGCATTTTGTTTACCAGCATATCAATTATAAAAAAGACCAGGAAGGGTATGAGCAGATCAGAAGCCCTTCAAGAGCGTGGAAGGACCGGATTTCCGGAGTTGACTGCGATTGTTTTTCGACATTCATAAGCAGCATCCTTACTAACCTTGGAATAAAACACAAGCTAAGGATCACCAAATACTGGAAAAGCTATTTCCAGCACATTTACCCGGTGGTTCAAAACGGTCGAAAGGAAATTATTCTTGATTGTGTGACAGACAAATTCGATTACGAAGTACCCTATTCTGAAAATAAAGATTATCCGATGGATCTACAATATTTAAATGGTTTTGATGACGGTGGCATGGATGAACTCGGGAAGATTTTTAAAAAGAACATGGCTAAAAAAGGCCAGATTCCTGCAACGACCCAAAACAGTGCTTCACCAAAAGGATTGCTCAATAAGTTTAAAGCGAAGAAAGCGGCTAACTCTAGTTCTTCAAATTCTTCTGTGCCTGCTACCAAAAAGAAAAAAGGGTTTTTGAAAAAAGTTGTAAGCAAGATCAATAAAGTAAATCCTGCAACCGTGCTTCTTCGAAATGGCGTACTTGCCTCCATGAAGCTGAATATAAAAAACGTTGCAAAGAGGCTACGCTGGAGCTATCTCACACCCGAACAGGCAGCAACCAAAGGAATTCTTCTAGAAAAGTTTCAAAAGCTTGTTGCTACGAGACAAAAACTGGAAAATATTTTTACAGTGGCCGGTGGTAAAGTGGATAATCTTAAAAAAGCGATCCTTGGAGGGAAGGGAAACAAGGACAAGGCAATGAGTGGACTTGGAACGCTTCCTATGATTGAGCATAGTGATTACATGAATTCTTACACTTCGCTCGGCCAGCTCCTGGGGCCTGAGATGTACTACTCTGAAAATATCGACGGCATGGAGGGTTTGGGGCAGTTGGGAGAACCGGTTACACTAACCGCCATTGCAGCGGCAGCAGGAGTCATAGCAGGGATCGTAGCATCACTAAAACAGATTGGAGACATATTCGGCGGAGGTAAAAAAGAATCGGCGGACTTTGACGAATCAAAAACGGATGCGCCTGAGAATAATGTAGATACTTCAAAAGTTCAAACCAGTTCTCTATCCCCAGCAGTTGCGAACGACACATCGCTTCCAGTAGCCCAGGAAAGTTTTGATAATGGAGAAAGCAATAGTTCACCAACGAATAGTTCAACAACAGATAACTCATCAACCCCTGACGATATGGATGAATTTAATGAAGATGGTGCTTTGGTTACGACCAACAATGCTGTCACAACAACGAATACCGCGACTAAAACGCCCTCAACGCTTGAAAGCTTTTGGGACAAGAATAAATCCTGGCTAAAACCTGCTGCCATCGGTGCAGGCGGATTAACGCTGATCGCAATAGGATTTCATTTGATGAAAAAAGATAAACGCCCTAAGAGATCGTCTTCACATCACTCACTATCAGGAGTGCCCCGTAAGAGAAAAAAGAAACATAGCAGAAAAAAGAAACGGCAAAAGCCGAAACGCAGGACTCATCATAAACGGGCAATTGCACTGCTTTAAATTTTTAAAACAAAAAATCTCGAACCCTATGTCAAGAAAGAAAAATAGATATCAAAAGAAAGCAAGAAAAAAAGGCTTTCTATCCGTAAGGGGTGATCGCCTTAACACGAAAGGCAATATAAAAAACTCTTCACTGGAAACAGGGAAAGACGTCCTGATTGGAGTAATCGGAGGAGGTCTGGTCGGTGCTGCTATTGGAAAACCCTCACTCATTATCGGAATTGCAACCACTGGAATTGGCCACTACACGGGTAATAAGCTTGTTCAAATACTTGGACTGGGTATGATGGCAGGAGGAACTTTTAAATCCGCTTCAGTAAGTGGTCTTGGGGGAATGGATGGAATAAAAGAAAGACTACAGGTATTTAAAGCAACGCTCTCTGATAAATTTTACATGGACAAGCTAAAAAAGAAAGTTGGCGCTGCGGGGATCGGGGAACTGCAATACTTCACATATCCTGATTCTTCAATGGGAGAACTTGCAGCACTGAGTGATATCGAAAGGCAAATTGAAGAAAGTGCCATGCAGTTTAGCGGTAGGTCACTCAGTGATGACGATATTCAAATTGGAATCGTTGATCTGGACGACCGCCTCATTTAATATCGAAACCCTTGTCTCCATGGCTACCGGGACTCAACTTCTCAATAATCAACAATTAATAATCCAACAAAAACTTACTCTATGTTAGGACTTCTTGAAGGAATTGAAGAATACAACAATGCCGGTGCTTTAATAGGAATCGAAGGCATTGACGATAATGAACTTTTGGGTGCATTAAGGAGAATGAACCCCATTAAAAGGCAAAGGACTGTAAATAAGCTTGCGAATACCGGTGCAGTCTCCAAAGGTTCCCGAGCGGAAATGGAAAAACATTTTGGTGAGCTTCCCCAGCATATCAAAGAAGGACTTGCCAGTGGAAGTCTGCGCCTGGCTGATCAAACCGTGTACTCAATCAAGCCTGTAACATCTAAAACAATAAAGATGTTCGAAACGCAGGACGATAAAGAAATCGGGCTTCGTAACATCTCAAATGCAAAATTGCCTAAAAACCAGGCCTTGCTTGTTTCAGGTATTTATATTCTTGCAGGAGTTTCTGCGGATGGAACAAAAGACAAAATCATTGCGACAGAATATAAAGGACTTGAGAGCTTCAATACCATTGCAAACGGGGAGTTTTCATTAAAATGTAATAAGCGGTCAATCGTTCCCGAAACTTCAATTGGAATTTTTAAAACTGCCAATTATCACCAGGTCCCAGTTGGTTATTACAAGCTTGCTAATCCAAGGCTCATTGAAGATGATCTGTTAATTGAAATGACCATCGAGCTTGGATCGATGGACTCAATTGCCGCAAACTCTTACATCTTCGTTGGACTTCATGGAACAATCACAACGCCATAATCACAAGGCTGCACCACGATTTTAGCCAGCCATAGTTTCTTATACGAGTGATTTCAGGTTAAATCAAGCCAGCTAATGGTAAACGGACTGGTATTTCCATACTGTCCCCGCCTTCTGGCAAAAAAGGGAAAACCAGATGACAGTAGCACAAAAAAATTTAAAAGCATTTCTTCTAATGATACAATATTCTGAAGGCACTCTTGGAAAAGATGCTTATAGAACACTGTATGGCGGAGAATTGGCAGAGGATCTTTCCAAACATCCGAATAGAAAGGTTACTAAATGGGGTTTGACAAGTACAGCAGCAGGTGCCTATCAAATCTTAAATAAAACCTGGCAGGAAATAGCACAAAAATTAGGGCTCCAGGATTTTAGTCCGCAAAGCCAGGACAGGGCTGCCATTGAACTCATCGCAAGAAGAAAAGCTTTAGATGATGTTATGGCCGGAAGGTTTTCTCAGGCGATCAGTAAATGCAGAAAGGAGTGGGCTTCATTACCTGGAGCTGGATACAATCAAACTGAAAAAAGTTCTAAAGCACTTGCACAAATATATAAGGCTGTCGGAGGAACACTTGTAGCATAAAAGAACAATCATGGCAAAAAGAATAAAAAAAAGATACGACATCGATGTACCATCAGCCAATGCCATTCATTCAAAAACATTTGAGCTGGACAAGAACGTTGAAAAGGTTCATGGACTCCTCTTTACTTCTGACAGGGATGACCTGATGTATTACAGGGGTTCAGGAAAAGTTGAAATCAATTCTGATGAAATGTTTCCTGAAGGTTATGAAACAAAGCTGCTCATGAGTGGACTCAATGTATCACCAAATGAACGGTACTACAACCTTGGAGGGGTGGCCCCCGGCAATTTCAAATTAAAAGTCGAGTACAAGGATACGCCTGACTCAAGGCTGGCTTTTGCAGCCTATCGCGTATCTATTTACCTGGACGTAGAAGTAAAAGAATAATGCAGGAACTATCAGTCGTACATATCGAGCAAATTTCAAGGAAGGGAGAAATCAAGTATTTCCAGATACCCTTACCAGGAACAACCAAAAAAATTATTGCAGTTGAAGCAAGCTGCATATTATTTACCCAGGTTGATCCAATCATTCAACAGCCTATTACAAATACAATACCACCTGTAAATAATACAGCCAACAATTGTCCAAATCCTGGCATAGCAAGCATTGAACAGTTAAGCGAGGTTGTGGTCAACAACATAAGGACCCAAATTTTTAAAATTGGTGCGGCCGTTAACCCTGGGTTTAATTATCAGTGCGGAGTGTATTCGGTAACAATTTCTGTAGATGCAGTGGATGGCGATACACCATTAACCATAGCGGCAAAGTTGGCAAATGCAGTAAATAGCACGTCCCTTGTTACATGGAATCAGTTTGGGAGTAACAATCAAAATTATAAGCCAACGGCTATTCCAATAGGGGACCAGATCACTTTAACTACGGACAATCAGCACTCCTTTTTTGCATCAGCAACAGGACAGTGTTTTCCAGCGCCACCACCTGACCCGCTCGCGCAATATGATCTTTTGTTTTTTGTAAGCAATAATGAAAAAGCAGGGGTGCTATCGCTACAAAGTCCTGATGCAACAGACATTTTTTTTCAAAGTGAAATATTCAGAGAAGATAAAAATATCGGATACGGAGATTTTACAATGAACGGTGAATCAGCTGGTGAGTGGCTAAGAGGAAGAAAAAGGTTTGCTACAGATATTTTAATAGAAACCGCTTCACCAATTCTGGAAGCTTATTATAAAGACATGCTGGGTTTATGGTATGATAAAGACCTCAGCTACCAGGTAAGTATTTTCATTTGGTATGAAAAACCTCTAAGTAATGACGAGTGATTTAGCACTGGACTATATCGCAAGAAGAATGCGGGAAATGGGATATGGAAAAGATTATCTCATTCGCTTCAGGCATGTTCTCTTAAAGGTGAACGAGGTAAGAGAGCTAACAGCCTACAACCAGATTTTGTTGCTGATTGAACCAGTGCATAACATGAGAATTGAAAGTGATGTAGGGTTATTTGATTTAACCGAGGATCATGCCAATGAAATGCAGTATGAACATAGGGGAAGAATCATAATAACGAACCTTTCCCTATCACAAATCAATGCAAGGTTTCTGCAAGCAATACCGATTAATTAGCAAAAACAAAATGCCAGTAACGAACGATAACTACGACCAGCTAAAGATTGATAAGCTGAAGCATTTTTTAGAGGAAATGCACTCAAGAGGTTTTGCACGTCCCTTCGAAATTTTTGTTGACAATTTGAAAGTGGTGCCGAAAACAGAGGATCCAAAGGAGTTCGATAACTATGAGTACTACATGAATGAGGATACTGAAAAAATCAGGATACTCATTTACAACTCGGCACTCACTCCAAGAAATGACCAGTATTGTTTTTATGTTCAAAAACATAAGGCAGAAAAACCACAACAAGCAATAGGCGGGCTGGGAGAAATAGAAACCATTGTGCAGGAGAAGTTATCAGCCAAAGAAAGGGAATATGAACTGACCAGGCTTCAAAAAGAATTAGATGAAACGAGGCAGCAGCTTGAAGAATCAGAGGAATACGCAGAACAGTTGGAAGAACAACTGGAACAAAGCAAATCGAATAAATACAAACTAGGTAAGCTTGACCTTGTTGACCTGGGAACACTGGTACTTGGAAGGTTTGCAGAAAAAAATGCAGACGTGTTAACAAAGGTTGGACTACAGGGTCTTTCCGGTAGTAAAGAGTTATCCGAAACTTCAACGGAAGAAACAGAAGCTACATTTCAAAAGAAGGGAGCGGAAAATAATGAAAACAACTCGCAGCTCAATCCCGATTCTTTACAATACATTCCTCTACTTCAAAGTTTAGATCAGGCATTTGAAAAAGAGGATTTAGAAACAGTTATGCAGATCCTTAAAACATTTTCTGAAGAGCCATCTCAATTAAAAACAGTTGCTGACCTGCTCAATATTCAAAAACAATAATTATCTAAACCAATAAGCTATGAAAAAGTTTCAGTATGATATTTCTATTGAAGGAAAAACAGAAACGGAGGCCGATGCAAAAATGAAAGCGCTTACTACGCTTGCTTGTAAACTATCACAGGTCGAACTAACGAAGCTGGCTCACATTGTAAAGCATGATCCTGTGAAAACTGCGCTTGCCAAGAAATATTTAGGCGTCTCGTAATAATAATCCAATATCTACTATCCAATATCCGTGATCCGTACCCTATCCGTAACCCTATGAATGCTGCTTCCACCCATGATGAGTTTACACTCAAAGAAATCGTACTCTATGGTTCATTGAGCCTGGTTGTACTGGGTGGAAGTTTTTTTATTGGAAGAAACCTTATTCGAAACGCAAGATCAACCGGGGAAGAAAAGAAAACATATAGCGACGACTATGCAGCCTATTATGCACAAAAGTTAAAGCTTGCCTTTGAAAATGATATGCCATTTGGATGGGGAACAGATGAAGAAGAGGTAAGAGAAATATTTAGAGCGGTGCCAAGCAAGGAAATATTTAGGGACATCATGAACTCTTATCAAAAGCTGTATTCCCGTTCGCTGATGATGGACCTGAAAGGAGAGCTAACCACAAGTGAGTATAATGAAATGCTCGCCATCATTGCGGGCAAGCCAGATAACGGAAATACAAATTCGCAGCAACAGATAGGACAGGAGCAGTACACTGCATGGGCTAAAAGATTAAAAGCGGCTTTTGACACAAGCTACTGGTTTTTGCCAGGAACGGATGAACCGGCAATCAAAGCAGTTTTTTTGGAATTACCAACCCAAACCGATTTTCAAAAGACGGCATTGGCATACAAAAATCTTTACGGTAATGATCTGATTAGTGATTTAAAAAGTGAACTAGAGTTTTGGGAGTATGGTTCTTACCTATCGATCATCAATAACAAACCGAAATAATGAAAACTCATAAAGTTCAAACGAGACGTCCAGTTAAAAAGCAGCAAAAGAAAAAGATCATTGTGACCTCGGTTGCTGTGGGTGCTGCTGGCATACTTGGCTATTTTGGTTGGAAGTATTTAAAGAAAAAAAGGCACTCGGGAAAAACTGATGATATCGATGCTGTGCTCAAAAACATGAGCAAGACCTATGAAACGACTGATCTTGTAGCAAGTGCGCCAAGGCCCAGACCAGTTAGTACAAGCAATAAGACAAATAGCTACAGTTCGAAAGATGCAAGCACTATTTCTACAGGCAGTGATTTTCCACTAAAGAAGGGAAGCAAGGGAAGTAGCGTCAAGATTTTGCAGGAAGCGCTTTTAGCAAAATATGGAAAATCAATTCTTCCCAAGTATGGAGCAGATGGCGATTTTGGAACTGAGACAGAATCTGCCCTAAAGAAAGTGGGTTATCCGACACAGATTGATCAAAGCACGTTCAATGTCATTACTCAAATTGTAAAAATAGATCCGGTTAGCCTGGGTAAACAGTTATATAACGCAACGGTATCAAAGAATTATTCTGTGGCTCTTTCCATTTTAAAGAAATTTCAGTCAACAGCAGATTATGCAACTGCAAACGATGTTTATAAAGACGGAAACATTAATGGAGTAAGGCAAACCATTGTAAACGGACTACTTAATACATTTTCAAGCGATGCACAAAAACAAGCCATCAAGTTCGAGTTTTTAAGGATGGGATTACAGTTCGATGGCAGTAAGTGGAGCCTGTCTGGTTTTGATGGAATGGCCATAGTCACGGTGGAACCTGCAACAGTATGGGTGAGTGCAGAGCAGGGCGTAAAAGTTCCTCCAAAAATGGTTTTAGGAAATGAAGTTAGTCGCAGACTTGACTACACGCTTTTTGAAAACAATGGAAAATATTTTTTAGTTGATACAAGATCAGTTCAATATTTAAATTAAATAACAATACCCAGATGAAACGATTTATCAGGTACATCATTGTACACTCGACAGCGACATTCGACCCAAAAATTTCACAGCACTTTGGTTTTTTTCATTTCATTGTCGAAAGAAATGGAGAAATCAAAAGAATCCATCCGGAAAACCAGGTTATTAAACATCTTCCTGACGTAGACGATGAAAGCATACATATTGCTTACACAGGTGGAAGGAATAAGGCTGGCGCATTGGGTGATACAAGAACACCTTCCCAGGAAGAAGCGCTTTTTAACAAGCTCGTAGCACTGTCGGTAAAATATCCAAACGCTTCTATCATTGGACATAATGATTTGGATGCAACTGCTAATTGTCCAGGCTTTACGGTCAAAGAGTGGCTCAAGAATTATGAGCCGGATTTATTATTAAGAGCGTAAAGGAGAACGCACTTACTAACCCACTTTTTCATTCTGTATTTTAAATTTTAATCCGTATCTCTATGAAACGTGATATACATTATATCGTCGTACACTGTACAGCTACACCTCCTGACACAACGATTGAATCCATCAAACGTTATTGGCGGGAGGAGCTTCACTGGAAAAATCCAGGATATCACTATATCATTCAAAGAAGTGGAAAGATCGAAACGCTTCTTTTGGAAGAGCAAATCGCTAACGGAGTAAAAGGGTACAATAAAATTTCAATTCACATTTCTTACGTCGGAGGTGTAGATCGTCATGACAACCCGGTAGATAATAGAACTGCTGAACAGGTCCAGGCTATGATTACTAAGCTCACTGAACTTAAATCAAAATATCCGAAAGCCGTAATACTTGGACACAGGGACTTTCCAGCCGTAACCAAGAAATGTCCATCTTTTGATGTCAGGCAGTGGCTTAAGGTATATGCCCCAGAGTTCATAAATCCTGCGTGATCATGCTTGCTGCTATTCTAAATTTATTTAGAGAATACTCCTATGAAATATATCAGCGACCTTATGAGCTTACTATCCTTGGCATCCGGAGTGAATCTACAGAGCCTAACCGCTTTGACGATGAGATACATGTACTGTTTAAAAATAATTCTAAGCAGTGGGTCCACTATATTTTTCCGGCAACAACAGATCCGGGAACATACTGGCTACAAAATCCGTTGAACCAACAAGGAACCGCAATACTGAGGCAAGGACAGTACAAAGACAGTTACCAGGTAGGGCTGCATAGGGGAAAGTATTATGCACTTATTCAAGCCAAACCAGTTACTGTTTTAAGGGATTATGACAGAAACGCAATTCTTGATTTTAAAAATGGAAAAGAAGACGCGGGATTATTTGGAATCAATATTCATCATGCTTCAGAAAACGGAACAACAAAAACAGTTGATCAGTATTCAGCCGGGTGCCAGGTACTGGCTAACGTAAATGATTTCAATTTACTCATGAAGCTTTGCGAGGTACACAAAAACCTTTATGGAAACAGTTTTACTTATACACTCATTGATAAAAGAGCAATTCAAAGAGGGCTTAAAAGGCAAATGGCAGAAGGATTGATCATTGCAACAGCTGGAATATCACTTGGACTGATTACTTACAAAATATCGAACCTATGAAAACATTTTTTTTCGAGTTATTTAAAGACAAGGATCAAAGTTTTTCTCTGAGAGAGCTGGCAATAGCAATTTTTGTCCTCGTTCTTGTTATTTCTTGGATCGCTAGACAATTTTTCAAACTTGAAGTGCCCGAGTTCATGTTCTATTCATTTTCATCCCTTATAGCTGCAGGCTTATTTGGTTACTCATTTGAAAAGAAATCCAATCCTTAACCGCCATGACCTCTTTTATTTAATCACTAAAATTTAAACCCCTATGATGCGATTTCCTCTAAGGACCTTAATTGTCCTACTCTTACTCAGTTTTGCTGCTGGGTTTATTACGAGCTTTTTAATCTTTGAGGATTATAATTTCTTAAAACACGACAGCTCCAAAGAGCTCAGCCCTAAATCCCTGAAAAAGGAAGCAAATAGCTCTGAGGTTTCTTATCAAAAGCAAATTGAAACACTCACAAGCCAGAACGTCGAGCTTCAGCAGCAGATTGATGTGAGCCAGGGTTTGTTGGAAGATGCAAAGAATATTGCCGCGCAAAAAGAAGATCATATTAAAGAGCTTATTAGGCAAAGCAAATCTTCTTCACCAAAGAAACTTGAAAAGTCATTTAATGCAAATCCACAGCGTTACTTACCTAATGGCGAAACTGGCTTTTTAGAAAATTCTCAAGTTGCACTGCTACCGGGCAAGGATGACAATTATTGTGATTCACTTGCACAGGAAGTTACTACCTACATAGCGGACAATAAGCATAAGGACAGTATTTATGAGCTGCAGCTTACTCAATTTGATAGCCTGCTTTCTAATAAAGATGTAGTGATTGAAACTTCCAGGAAAGCTTATGATGATTTGAAGTTACTGTTTGATAAGTCTCTTTTTAGCCAGGCCACACTTCAAAAAGAAAACCTTCAATTAACATCACGAAACAAACGACAGAAATTCAAAAGCAAAGTGCTTACAGGTGCATTACTTCTTTTGTCTGGGTTTGCAGCAAACTATATAGTCCCACATTGAATTGTTCAGACCTTTCCTGATTGCATTAACATAAGAGCTCCTCCAATATCAATACTTATGAAAGAAAAAACCATTGTTTCTGTTTCTACCCTTGTTGTTTCTCTACTAACCTATGGCTATGCGAAGGCAGCGAGTAAGGATGCTGCACCTTACATGCTACTGGGTGGTTTTCTTGGATCACTTATCGGGGAGACCATAGTAGAGAATATTTCAAAAGACAAAATATCCAATAACAAAAACTAAAACAAAATGGCAGTAACATTTCAGGTATATAGTGAAGGGGCTACTATAAGAATTGAGCAGTTTGGAGATAATGGTGAGACCCTCCGGTCACTGGTCATTGCAAAGGACCAGGTAAAGACGGTCGATATCATCAAGGATTTTATAATCCGCATTGACATAGGGGAGGGCCCACTAAAGAACATTTTTGTTGATTACCGGTTGGTTACTTACCCGGTCTCAGATTCGGTAGTCGACTTAAGGACGATGATCGCGAACATGCTGACCTCTGAAACGAATGATGGTGATGCTCCCAGTGAGCTGACACAACAAAATATCCTTTTTAAGGTGCAGGATATAGCAACTCTGCTTACAACTATTAGAGATAAGGACACTGATTTCTCGCTTTCAGAGCCTTCGCGTGTCGATGAGTCCAATCCCAACCTTGTTTACAGAGGATGGCATGCAGCTTTTGGTGATCCATCTGTAGCAGAATGGGCCATTGAAAGAATTACAAGAATAAATGATGAAGAAATCCATGAGTGGGCATTTGGACATAAAAATCAGATCAGTATTTGGAATAACAGGGCAACATTCCAATATGCTCCTTATGACCATGTGCCGGTTTAAATTCCTTAATGATTAACAGCAGTCGAATGACCTATTGTTTTCTTACCTAGATTCTCAATTTTGAAAAGCGGCGAGGTGTCTACCTCGCTGCTTATTCAATTTAATAAACAAATTGCAATGAAGTATTCGACTATTCCGGAAGTAGTTCTCGGCAATATTCCTGAAATTGTTATTCCTGAAATACAGGTAACATACGATAGAAGTACAGCAAAACAATTTTTTGCGCAAATCAGTACGTCTTCTGATGTAGCTGATTTTATTAGGAGCACATTTAAAAATGATATTGAGTTACAGGAGCAAATGATTGTGCTTTACTTAAACCAAGCTAATCAAGTCATTGGTTATTATAAACACTCCAGAGGAGCAATCACTGCGACTGTAGCTGATATAAGAATTATTCTTGGCGTAGCACTTCGGTCAGCCTCAGTGGCTTGCATTCTGAGTCACAATCATCCATCGGGAAATACAAAAAGTTCAAGAGCTGATGATGAATTAACAAAGAAATTTAAGGAAGCTGCTGCTTTGATGGACATAAAATTGCTTGACCACCTAATTGTTACTAAAGACAGTTATTTGTCATTTGCTGATGAGGATTTATTAGGCCTTGAAGGCGTGCAAAACCTTAGGGATAAATCGCATGAGTTTGTGGAAAAAGTAAAAGATGATCTGGCGACCAAAAAAGCACACAACAAAATTTCAGTTGAAAAACTGGCTGCATCGTTTGGCATCAGGGATAAAACAGAAGTAAAAGAACTAACAGAACTTGCAATTGTAAATATGGCAAGAGAGCTTGCACATGAACCAGGAACGATCAAGCAGGGTTTTGAAAAAATTGTTGAACTCTATAACTCTCAAGTCAACCTTTCCCACCGCACTTCACAGTCTATCTTACTTCAACAATATTCTACTCCTGCACCTATAGCATATTTAGCAGGTGTGTTTTGTGAACTTGATAAATTGGAACAGAACAATGGTTATGGATTTGAGCCATCTGCAGGTAATGGCCTTCTGACTATTGCTGGAAACCCTGAAAGAATCTACGTAAATGAAATTGATGAAACTAGAAACAGAAATCTTCAAACACAAGGATATAAAGAAGTAACAAAGCTTGATGCAACCAGACCTTTTGCAGGCAAGCAAGCAATATTTAGCGCAGTGCTTACAAATCCACCTTTTGGCAAGATGGACACAGAAGTGATGTATGATACTTTTCCAATAAAGCCATTGGAACATGTTATGGCGCTAAGGGCGCTCGATACTATGGCGTCTTATGGCAAAGCCGCCATTATTATTGGCGGTCACACAAAATGGGATGACAAGGGAAGAATACAGGCTGGCAAGAATCGGATTTTTTTTAATTATTTGTACAGCCGCTACTATGTTGTTGATGTTATCAATATCGATGGTGGAAAACTTTACTCACGCCAGGGAACTTCATTTGATGTTCGTTTAATCTTGATTAATGGAAGAAAACAAACTCCTTCAGGAGCTGCACCCATTTATAATTCCAATAAGGACAAGGAAGTAAAAACTTTTGATGAACTCTTTGAAAGGGTAATGGATACAATGGAAACAAACCGGCCTATGAAATCGTTTTCTGAATTAGAAAGAGAAGCACTGGCACTTCAATCCTTATTTAATGATGATGGATTAGGCACACCTTATGAACCGGCTTCGGAAGCTTGTATGGTTTTAAATACACAGGTGCCAGATAGCATGGCCTTTGAAACCAGGAAGGCTATACTTGATATCAAATCAGAAGTAGGTGGCGATATTGACAACTTTGTTCGCCACAGGCTTAAATACAATAGCAAAGCAGAACTCTGTAAGGTATTATCCGCAGAGCAAATAGATGCTGTTGCTATGGCCATTTATAATATTGAGGCAAGAGCGCAGGGAATGATCATTGGTGATCAGACAGGAATAGGAAAGGGCAGGGTAGCGGCTGCCATGATCCGCTACGCAGTGGTGCAGGGACATAAGCCGGTATTCCTTACAGAGAAAGCAAATCTCTTTTCAGATATTTATAGGGATTTATCGGCGATTGGATCTTCTCATTTTAAACCTTTTATAGTAAACACAAAAGAATCCAAGACTGATATCAAGGACGAAGATGGAAACGTTGTTTACCAGGCACCACCAATTACTGAGCAAAACAGGATTATTGAAGAAAGAATAGTTCCACCCATTTATGATTTTGTTGTAGCAACTTATTCCCAGTTCAATTCACCGGAAAAGAAGCCAGAAAAGCCAAACTTCCTTAGAGCAGTTGCACCCGATAATATTTTCATTTTGGATGAAGCGCATAACTCAAGTGGTTCATCCAATACAGGCGAGTTCTTACAAAAGGTTGTGGCTGACACAAAAGGTGTGGTATTTCTATCAGCCACATTCGCCAAGCGTCCGGATAACATGCCCATCTACGCCATGAAAACCGCCATTGCCGATTGCAATATGAGTAAAGATGAACTGGTGGAAGCAATAACCAGAGGAGGAGTAGCACTGCAGGAAGTTCTTTCCTCGCAACTCGTTGCAGAAGGTCAAATGGTCAGAAGAGAGAGAAGCTTTGAAGGTGTAGAAGTAAACTATATCACGCTGGACGGGAAAGCGGAAGAACATAAAGCTATTGCAGATAACATTACGGATATCCTTCGGGACATTATTGCTTTTCAAGGAAATTTTGTGGACGAACAAGTTGAAGAACTGGATAAAATTGCAGTAGCCGAAGGAAAAGAAGTCGAGTTGAGAGAAGGCACGTCACAAGTCGGAGTGGATAATCTTCCGTACTTCTCAAAAGTTTTCCAGGTTATTAATCAAATGCTTTTTTCACTAAAGGCAGAAGCGGTTGCTGAAAGAGCTATCCATAGACTAAAAGAAGGAAAGAAACCGGTGATTGCTTTTGCTTCCACAATGGGAAGTTTTATTGAAGGGATGGAAAACGAGCATGGAATGCTGGTGGGTGATGGAGATACCATCAATGCTGACTTTACTGAAGTATTAATGAGAGGGCTAGACGGTATTCTTCGTTACACGGAAAAAGATGTTGATGGAAACTCTATTCATAAAAAATTTGCTCTTTCCGACCTGCCACAAGAGGCACAGATAGAATACCAACGCATTTATAATAAGATCAAAAATGTCTCTACAGGCATAACTATTTCTCCAATTGATGTTATCATCAAAAAACTAAAAGATGCGGGTTATACTGTTGCCGAAGTAACAGGCCGTAAATATGAACTACAGTTAAACTCCAAAACAGGTAAAGGCTTACTTCTTTCAAGAAAACGTATCAATACCAATGATGCCTTTCGCCAGTTTAATAATAATGAGGTCGATGTACTTATGATTAATCAATCTGGTTCTACAGGCGCATCCGCTCACGCTATCCCTACCGCTAAAGTCCCAAAAGACCAGGTGAGGCAAAGGGTAATGATCGTACTTCAGGCAGAATTGGACATCAATACCGAGGTGCAAAAACGGGGAAGGATTAATAGAACAGGCCAGATATTAAAACCTATCTATGACTATATCACTTCGGCTATTCCTGCCGAAAAGAGGCTAATGATGATGCTTCAAAAGAAGTTGAAGTCACTAGATGCAAATACAGCATCAAATCAAAAACAATCCTCAAAAATTTTAGACGTTCCGGATTTTCTAAATAAATATGGAGACAAGATTGTCAAAGATTATTTGGTTGAAAATAAAGATGTAAATGATTTAATTGATGATCCTTTGCATTTAGAGGATAGTAAATCGGATAGCGGAAACCAGGAAAGAAACCTTTTGGAAGATGCAGCTCATAAAGTGTCGGGCAGGGTAGCAGTTCTTTCTACCAAAATGCAGCAGGATTTTTATAATGAAATCTCCGAACGTTATAGCGACTATATAGAGTATTTAAAACAGGTTGGAGAATATGATTTGGAAGTAGAGGCCATGAACCTTGAAGCGGAGACCATAGGAAGCAAGGTTGTAAAAATGGGTAAAGGTTCAGATAGTTCTTTTGGTGATGATAGCAATTTGGAAACGATTAGAGCTAATGTTTTAAAGAAACCATTTTCCAAAACAGAGGTAGAAAATCTTATACAGGAATCTCTGAAAGGAAATGAAGCCAGGAACATACAGTCAGAACTTACACAAACATTTGTCAGGTATAATGAAGCTGCACTTGAGCAAGAATATGAAGCAATTGATGCTAAATACCAGGAACTGATTAGTGAGATTAGGAATGAAAAAACTATGCAGAAGATCCTTGCAAAGCAGGGCGAGGGTGCTTTTATAAAAGCATGTGAAGAAAGAAAAATGGAATTCGAAACTGCATGGCACTCCAAGAAAGAGCAAACCAGAAAAGTATTTGAGAACAGGCAACAGTATCTCATGAAGATGTTCAACTTCTTTTATGTTGGACGAGGACTTAGCTATCCTGTTGAGAGCTTCAATAGTGGTAACGAACTTGTTCCCGCAATTTTTCTGGGTTTTGTAATTGACTATAAAAAGAAAAATCCATATGCACCATCTGCAATTAAATTAAGATTTGCCATTGCCAACAGTTCAAAGTATTTGGCTATTCCTGCATCTTATTCTGAGGACATCATGGCCATCATTGGAGCAAGTGTTGATGTGGCAGAGCATTCACTGGCCGTCTTACTTACCAGTTGGGAAGAATATACGAAGCAAAATAATGTTGATCGAAGGATAAGACATGTTATTACGGGTAATCTTCTTCAAGCTTTTTCAGATTTTAAAGGGAAGCTTGTCAGCTATACAACTATAAATGGAGAAACAAAGAAGGGGATTCTAATGCCGGAAAACTGGAATCCTACCGAGCAAGTCCAGGACAAGGTAGTCGTACCGATTCTTAAAGCTTTACCCTTGATAAAATCCCTTACTCATAATAACCAGATTGTCGCTAACAATGGGCTTTCCTTTTTCAGAACAGCAGAGGGTTATAAGCTTATTATTTCTGCGTCTCGGTCAAAAGGTGGCGACATTTATCTTGATCAACAATTGCTGGAGCTTATAGATAAAAACAATTTTGAAAAAGTGTCGGATAAAATGGTTGCAATACTACCAGCTGAGAACATCGATAAAGCAGTGGAGCTTTTGCAAACCAATCATTCTTTATCTGTAACCATTCAATCATATCAGCTCAAAGACCTAAAAACTGACAGTACGAAATTTAGAAATAGAAAAAAGATTGAATTGCCGGATGAAGAACCAGAGCAAACTGAATCGCCTGCAGACAATGTTATCCTTTTAGAACTTGAAGCGGAGGCACTTTCATTAGAGTTGGAACTGCTAGCGGCATAAACATAAAACGATCCCTATGATTACTATAGACAATTATTTTCATAAAATAACAGACATTGATTTTTCTATTCTGCCGGAAGCGTTAAGAAAGGGGCATGAGTTTATTTTAAAAGGCTCTAAAAATGGCGAGAGCTGGAGGTTTTATTCATCGAGTCCAACCATCAAAAAAATGGTTGATATCTATTTGAACAAGTTGAATGAATATGCTGGCAAGAATGGCAAAGGGGAGGAGAAAGAAAATAGTACCTCTCAAAAAGGGGAATCCCATTCAAAACCGAAAAGAGCGGTAAAAACAAAGAAAGTAAGCCTCCCTAAAGAGTCAATGCCTACAATGGTTGAAAGGCTTCCGGAAGAACTTCGCTTTATCAAACGATATATAAATCTTAACGGCAAGGTAAAAACCAAAGAAGAAATTCTACGCTTCATCAACTCTTTACAAAAAGCGATCGTCGAAAAAAGAATAAGAAAAACGTCTCCTTATGCTGACCAGGTAAAATACATCCAGGAAAAACTTATTGATGTTCACAATACGATGAAAGCTAAAGTCAAATTGGAACTTCAACCGCAAACTCTTGAAAGCCTTACAAAACTAACCGGTAGCGAAAAAGTATTGGTCTCTATTGGCTTTATTAAGCGATACATCTCTATTAATGGAAAGCCCGGTATGAAAGAAAAGGCAAAGAAGTTACTTGCTCAAATCAATAGAGCAATCGATAAAGGAAGATTAAATGACACTGACCCCTACATAGCAGAAATGCATGAACTAAAGAAAAACCTGAAGGCATTTTCAACGGATAAAGCCCTTAAAGTATTAGAAATAGAACAGGCAGCACTTAATGGGCTGGAAGGGATACTGGGCTGTGCCTGTCAGAACTTAAACGGTATTGAAGGCAAACCAGCAGTTATGAATAGTATGGACTTCGCGAATATGGAGTTTAATACACTAGGCTTTACAGGAAAATGGCTTGAACTAATCGGAGATCCATCATCAAACTTTACTGCAATGATATTCGGTAAGCCCAAGATGGGTAAGTCTTATCTCTGTGTGGATTTTGCAGGATACCTGGCACGCAATCACGGGAAGGTTTTATATGTAGCAAAAGAAGAGGGTCTGGATTATACCCTTCAACAAAAGCTAAATGATAAAAATGTAAAGCATCCAAATCTATTTGTAGCCTCTATTCTTCCTAGTGATTTATCTCCTTATGATTTTATTTTTCTTGACAGTGTATCGAAACTGGGACTAGCACCTGAGGATTTAAACAAGCTAAAGGGCCAGTATCCTTCCAAATCATTCATCTTCATTTTTCAATCGACAAAGGATGGAAAGTTTAGAGGTGCCAATACTTTTCAACATGACGTAGATATTGTAATTGAAGTTCCGGAAAGGGGACGAGCGGTGCAGATGGGGCGATTTAACCAGGGAGGAGAAATCAGCATATTTGATGACCTACAGGCTGCTTAGTTATGTGAACAATGTGATTTGAAGTTGTTGCTCAGATAAACCATTTAGGAGTTCTTTTTTTTCAAGGATTTTTTTAAATAGAGATGTGAGTTCATTCTCCGTTACTGGCCCCATACCTTTTAACAGATGTATGTTGTCAAGACCATACTCGATTACGCTCTTAACGGTAGTTAAATTTTTAGTCATTAAGGCATTGCATCCTCTCGGAGAAATGGGAAGCATATTGAGCGGTATAGATAGGTAGAAGTCTTTCTTTTCGATCGATTTTAGACGCTGGCGCAAAATTTCAATCGCTTTTAGGCATCCTTCCTTACTGAGCATTTTTAATGTATCGATCGTAAGTATTTAAATCAAAATAAGAGGATGAGCTACTCATACAATTTTTTTTCAAAGCTCGGCAGCTCAATGTAAAAATGAACAGGTATTTTCTTCGTCAAAACGTTTTTTTTCTTCGTCAAAAGTTCAAAATCTATAATCATGATAAAACGTAATGAACTAATCACTATGAAAGCAATTGCCATTTGTTTTAAGCCTTATCTAAAACCTGAGGAAGCATTGATTTATTGCAATCTCGGCCGAACTCAGTTTGCCAAGAATTGTGAAGAACATAGAATTTTTAAAAACAGTAGCGGCTATTACAAAAGGGAGGAAATTGATAAAATGTTATCAGGTGAAGCATCTCTAATTTCAGATACAGTAAAAAAATTGAAAGTTCCATAAATCTGAGAATGTCAAAGGACATTCCACACCAGAGGCGAGCCCATTTTTATTGTTAGCCATGCTTCATGTAGGCATGCTATAAGTATTGAAAACTTTACATTTGCGTTTATGGTGTAAGGCTGAAATGAAAAAGCCTCGAATATCTCCGAGGCTATTTGAGGCCATTTGATTTGGACTTTGTAGTAAGCTCTACAGGGGTTGCAACAAAATGGTTTCACAATCTAATAAGCCCTTATGCAAATTAGACTTCGATTGAAGTGGAAAGGATTGTTGCTTCGATTTAAATTCAAATTCTGAATAAAAGAATTATCAATACAAAACCAAGACTGTCTGACCGACGGTCTTTTTTTCACCTTTTACTTAATTAACAATATTAATTTGATGCCTCAAACAAACCGCTATTATGACTCAAGAACAAGAAAAGGTTGCTGAGAAAATTATTGCCTACCATAAACAAAACAATGGTATTTGTGAATGGGAGTTTATTTACTATGAGGCAGGCCTTTTGCCAGAAGCTTGGGAAGATCATATGCTTGCTCAACATATCAAACTGATAAAATCATCCCTGTTGGAACATAACCTCATACGGTTTATCAGCGACGAAAGTTCCGCTCTCACCTCAAATGGTCAAAAATTCATCTCCTTTGACGAGCTAAGAAAACAACTAGATGAAGAAAAGAAACTTAATCTTCTTTCAGTTGAAAAACTTCAGCTTGAGGTCGAAGAATTAAGGAATAAATATTTTGACTACCGATTTACGAAAAGGCTTGCCATAATAGGTATCATTTTAGCCGGACTTTCAGCTTTAGGATCATTGTTAGCACTTTTAAAACAATAGCCATTACAAAGACTATAATTACCAGTCTTTTCGTTTATTCATTTAGCGAGATTTTCATGGTTTTAGAAAGATCGATATTTGCATTTTCTTTATCTTTAATGAAATATATTTATGTCAGATAAGAATTCTTCAAAAGGACAATCCAACAAGGGTTCACAGGGTAATCAAGCGCAAAACCAAGCAAATATTATTCGTCAAACGGGGAGAATAAAAAACGATGACCGAGGAAATAGTAATATAGTTCCTGATAAGAAGTCAGTTGATCCAAGCAATACGTCTAAAAAAGGCTAAAGCCGTCCCAATATTGCAAACAGCAACAAAATAATAATGGACATAAATGGGATGCTATAAATTGTGTTTATTGCGTCCTTTATGTTTTCCGCTCTTTCATTATTAATTTCTATATTCTCATCGATTCTTTGCTGATAAGAGATGATTTCAGAATATAATAGGTGCCATTCCGGTTCTTTCCCTTCTAACTTTGTAAAAAAGGCATCCGTAGCAAGCGTTTTTGGATGGCTACCTATGCCCCAATAATCCTTAGGAATAATATTTGGTTTCAACTGCGACAAAGCTCTCCAAAGTAAAGCTCCAGCCGTACCTAAAAACATGGTTGAAAAGCTAAAAACTAAATTTGACCCTATATAGCCGATTATTGCAGTAATTGCAGTAATTCCAATTGTAATTAATACAACACTTCGTTGGTACAATTTCTCAGCATCATCTGTTAGAACAGAAATTCTATCTTTAGCTTGATTAAAAATAAAACGCAAATCATCTATAGATGCGCTTTCGTCAATAGATTTTGGAATTGAGATCCTGTCCTTCATCAAAGGACAAGATATTAACTTATCGTAAAAGGTTGAAATTGCGATTAAGTCAATTCACATGATTATAGTTACCTAAATTTTTTATGGGTCACCTTTATTAGTAAAATAATTTCAGACACTCTTTACAACCTTAATACATCACCAAAGAACCATTTACAGGAGTTTGATATAGACCCTAATAACATTAATCTTCAACCATTCCCTGAAAGTAAAAACCCCCTATAAAGGGCGCTTAACCTCAATACCCGTATTGCTACCGGCATGAATAAAACACTTTCCAAAATCTGACACTCCAAAGAGTATTAAAAATTAAAAACCCTCCACAGAAGTAGAGGGTTACAACAATTAAGAGAGTGGACTCTTATTTTTCAGTATAAATATATAAATTATGTGTGTTAAAGAAGGTTAGAAGGTCATTAGGAAAACCCTTACCTCGCCTTGATTGTTCGTTTTTTTAAGCTATTCGCCATAATAAAAATCAAAAAAGATACACTCCGCTACCGCATCATAACCGAAACTATACAGCAAGGCTGTTCATTGAACAGACTTACTATTATCTGGCAATTTGCAGAAAATAGGGTGGTTAATTAGGCATTGGTAATTGCCTGATAGTTTCAACCTGGTCTTTTGGGCGGTGCCTTTTATATGTTTTTCTTACCTGGTCTGTCGAAACATGACCCATAAGGTAAGCTACTGTAGCATCATCTACATTTTTGTCTTGAAGCAAAATGGAAAAACTAAGCCTTGCACAAGACCATGTGATATGCTTGTCTATTTTTGCACTTTTCATCCATTGGACAAGTGTCTTATTTGCTCCATCTGCAGTTGGAAGGCTAAAGACCTGTTCATTTCCAAAAATTTCTGCTGTCTTGTGTTTATCTTCCAAAATAGATTGAGCAATTGGGTGAAGAGTAAGTGTCACTGGTCTTCCAGTCTTTGCCTGGATAATCCTGGTGGTTAGAATGCCATTTTTAATATCCTTCCACTCCAGCTTTTTTACATCCACCCATCTTAGTCCGGTATAGCAAGAAAAGATAAACGCTGCCTTTACTTCTTCATTTAGGCATGGTGTATTTAAAAGCCTCAAGTACTCATGTACTTCAAGGTTCTCTTTTAAAGTAATAGAGGGATTAGATTTGGCAAAGACCTTTTCAGTTGGATTTTTCTGAAAATACCCATCGCTAGCTGCCGCATTAACTACCCACTTAAATCTTGCATAATAACCGCCAGGTGTCTCGCCGGTAAACTTATCCAACAAAAATTGCCTAAACCGCTTGCAGAAGTTTTCAGTAATGTCAACGGGAGCAATAAAATCTTTATCAATAAAGAACTTGAATTGCTTTAGCGAATTTTTTAAATGTCGGTTTCGTTTTCTTTTGTTTAGCTCCACATATTCCTGGTAGTATTCAAGAAAGTTGGCCTTGAATTTATGTGTAGGTATGTAATTACTTCCAATAGCTTGCTTTTCGATGATTATTTGGCTCTTTTTTGTTTCGAGCAGGGCAAGAGCTTCCCTGTTGTGATTTCTTTGAAATTGATCTTTCGGTTTTGCATAGATAAAGATACCAGTGGAAGGACGCTGACCCGGACCTCTACCTAGGTCGTAGTAAAAAGTAATCTTGTCTCCTTTTTTGTTTGATCGCTTTAGAAGATTCATAGAGTAATGGATTTAAAAGTGAAGAAATGGAATCTCAAGTAGCATGCCTTGAACCTTCTAACTTCAAAATTGAAGTTGCAACTGAACAAAAAGGGAAATAGTGAAAGCAAGCGGAAAAAAGAATTTTGATGAGCATTTCTACCAATTTGGCAGTTTAGTCTGCCAGGCAAATACCAATGTTTTTGGTGTGTCATTTGGTGTGTCTTTTGAGTGTCAAAAAATTTGGTAGAAAGCGAGAAAAAGCTTCAAAAACTGACACCCACCAAAAGGGGAAAGCCTTGTGGTTACTAACACACAAGGCTTTCAACGTGCCCAGGACTGGAATCGAACCAGCACACCCGTGAAGGCGGCAGATTTTGAGTCTGCTGCGTCTACCAATTCCGCCACCTGGGCATGAATTTTAAGGGCTGCAATGTTACAACATTCTGACCAACTACAGGGATTCAGATTCTAAATAAATTCAAAATCATTTACAACAATTCTTTTTCGGAAGAAAAACAGAGCGTAGAATATGAATAAGGCTGGTAAGAATTTTCACAAAGACAAAGTTCAGTCCTTTCAGTCAATTTCGCTGCCCTGCTCATCATAATTAACAAACTGTGGTTTCTTTTCCAGACATGAAATAGCCGTTTCGCCCCGGGTTTGATTATAACCGATTTCCTGCCATTTTTGTAGAAGTTATGATGACCAGGATCGGATTATTAAAAGAAGGGAAAATTCCACCAGACAATAGGGTAGCACTTACTCCATCTCAATGTAAATGGCTTCAAAAAACATATCCAGGTGTTGTCGTCTCTGTGCAATCGTCCCCACATCGTTGCTTTTCTGATAAAGAATATCAACGGGCAGGTATCCAGGTCGTTGATGACCTGCAGGACTGTGATATAATTTTTGGTATCAAGGAAGTTCCTGTACCGGAGTTGCTCGATAATAAAACCTATTTATTTTTTTCTCACACCCGGAAGAAGCAACTGCACAATCAGAAACTACTCCAAACCATCGTCGAAAAAAAGATTACACTGATTGATTACGAATGCATGGAGCACGAAGATGGACAACGCATTATTGGATTTGGTTTTTTTGCAGGTATAGTAGGTGCACACAACGGAATGATGGCCTATGGCGAACGCACCGGCCAGTTTCATTTGCAAAGAGTGTATCAGCAAAAAGATTTTAAAGAATTGATCCATTCCTATTTCGGTGTAAAATTGCCCAACATAAAAATTGCAGTCACAGGTTCGGGCAGGGTAGCCCATGGCATCCTTGAAGTGATGAACCTGATGGAAGTAGTAGAACTGGAGAAAGAAGAATTTGTTTCAAGAGAATTCAGCTATCCTGTGTATGTTCACTTAAAGGGGGCTGACCTGTACAGACATAAAGAAAATAGTGGTTATAACCGGGAGCATTTTCATAATCATCCGCAGGAATATGAATGTTTGTTTGATCACTACATCCCGCATATC